>Ga0207713_1002669_pt1 | contig 12768 bp, 15 predicted proteins | sample KBSS64metaG_FD_184404 | JGI IMG/M metagenome (GOLD analysis project Ga0207713, IMG submission 184404) | Switchgrass rhizosphere microbial communities from Kellogg Biological Station, Michigan, USA - KBS S6-4 metaG (SPAdes) (version 2) | ecosystem: Host-associated > Plants > Roots > Rhizosphere >...
CTATCTTGGCCTGGTGCTCGGCCAGCTGATCCTGGTAGTGCACCCGCAACTGGGCCCGGAACTGCTGATGCTGGTCGCGATGTGCTTCGCGCTGTGCCTGGTGCCCGTGGCGATGACCCGGCGGATTCACCCGGCGCCGCTGCGCCCGGCACCGATGGAGCCGAAGTTCTTCATCAAGCGGGTACCGCAGTCGCTCAGTACGGTACTGGGTTCGGGCTTGATCGTGGGTTCGTTCTATGGCCTGGCGCCGCTGTACGCCTCCAGCCAGGGCATGTCGACCGAGCAGATCGGTCTGTTCATGGGTTGCTGCATCTTTGCCGGGCTGCTGGTGCAGTGGCCGCTGGGCTGGCTGTCCGACCGCTATGACCGGGCAGTGCTGATCCGCAGCGTTGCGGTGGGCCTGGCACTGGCCTCTGCGCCGTTGGCGTTCCTGCCGAGTGTGCCGCTGGAGGCGCTGTTCGGCATCGGTTTTGTGATTTCGCTGCTGCAGTTCTGCCTGTATCCGCTGGCGGTGGCGTTTTCCAATGACCACGTCGAGAGCGAGCGGCGGGTGTCGCTGACTGCCATGCTGCTGGTCACCTATGGTGTGGGTGCCTGTATCGGGCCGCTGGCGGCAGGTGTGTTGATGAAGGTGCTGGGGCCGCAGATGCTTTATGCCTTCTTCGCGTTCTTCGCCCTGGTGCTGGTGTGGCGAATCCGGCCAAAAGCCGTCACTGGCCTGCACCAGGTGCAAGACGCACCGCTGGGGCACGTGGCGATGCCGGCGGCAGGTTCACCCTTGTCGGCGGCACTTGACCCGCGGGTCGATGAGCAGACCGTGCAGGACATGATGCAGACGCCAGTGGCGGCTGAGGATACCGAGGAAGAGCCAGCGCAGGCAGAGGGTAGCGTCAAGCCTGGGGCTGAAGCAGACCAATTGGTCCGTTAGCTTGCTGGGTCGAGGGTCATGAAAGGCTGATGTTCCGCAGTTGGAACTTCATGATTTCGCCTTTCATGTCCCCCGCATGCAGGAACCCGTTACGCAGTTTCGGTTTGGACCTGGTGTACACAGCATCAACTTCTGCGACACGATAGCCCTCTTTGTCGCGCAGATAGAACTCGATGCTCTCGGCACTGTTCATTTCGCCGTCCCAGTCTTGAAGTGTCTCGACTTTCCACACGTGTTGAAGCTGAGGCACGAGGTTCTTGGGATCCAGCACATCCAAGAGCCTGCCAATCACATGTGTTCCATACAAGCCAAGCCAACCATTCCTGTTTTTTTCAAGTTTGGCGCCAGCATACTCCCAAGAATTGACGCAATTGATCCGATAGAGCGTTCGATTGCCTTTGTGCTCGATGAATACGAACTCGAAAGCAATGGGTTTGAAACTCGCAGTTGCGCCTCGGGCGCCCTCGGTGCAGAGCCAGCCGTCCTGGTCGGTAGAAAAAATCGGGTGGGCACCCAAGGGCGTTTCGACCACGCCAACTCGTCCGTGCTGACAATGCAGCTCGGCGGTGAAGTTTGAACGAATCATGTGTCCAGGCCTCGCAAGAGCGCCCCTTTCAGGGCAGGAGCAGAAAACCTAAACGTTGAGACCACCGCGCATAACAGGGAAATCGACACTAGCGTCTGAGATCGCGATGCGACGCTGTTGGCAAACGAAAACGCCACCCCAGGGGGTGGCGTTTGCAGGGTCGGCTGACGATCAATAGTCGTCTTTGTCGAACCGCCGCGCTTCTCGCTGCAGCTGGTAGACGAAACTCTCGATCTTGCGCTGTGCCTGGCCATTGAGGTTATGGAAGCGCACGCCGGCGAAGGTGGTGTTGATCCGCTCTTCGTAGTGCAGGTGGCGCAGCTCGACCATGGTATCCACCAGGCCCAGCGGGTTGCTGGCCTTGAAACGCTCGTACACCTGGCCCAGCTGCAGGCGGTCCTCGACATTACCCTCGAAGCGCAGCTTGCAGCCGGTGGCGGAAATATCCAGCAGCTTGCCGCGCAGGGCACCGTTACCTTTGAGGAAGTTGCCGTCGAGAATGATGTCGACCAGTTGCGAAAGCTTCAGCGCGGCACGGAAGGCGTTGCGACGCTGGTGGTAGGTCATCTCTTCCGGCATCGCGCCACGGTAGCAGCGGTGGCCGTCGACTTCGCTGATCTTCAGCTCGTGATTGCATTCCCAGGCGATGCGCACGCCGTCGTGGAAGCCTTCGACGCGGAACGGTTCGCCGTTCTCGATGAATTTTTCGCCGTCGCGTGGGATCATTTCGTCCAGCGCCAGGGTATTGCTGTCGCGGTCCACGTCCACCACGTAGCTCTGGAACCGCTGGCTGCGCTCATGGAAGGTGATGATCAGCGGATCATGGCTTTCTTGCAGCTGGCGCAGGTTGGCCGCGATCTCCAAGGGCGTGTTCAGCACCTTTGGCGGTTGCGGGGCATCGGTTTCATTGAACACGGGTTTTCAATCTCCAGGCAAAAACGGCACACGCAAGTAACGGCATTTTGCCAGTATGTTCCGTGCCTTGATAGAAGTAATCACACTTGGCTGAGCGCCCGGGGCTTGGCAAGTGGAGAAGTGGTGCCACGGCTGTCGTACAGCGACGGTGCTTCACCGCCCTGGAGGATTCTGATCTGGTTGGCCGTGACATGTTGCTGCATCTGGATGATCTGGCCATTGGTCGCGTTGACCTTCTGGCAGTCATTCATCAACTGGTTCAGCACATCGAGCTGCTGCATGATCAGCTCGCCGTTGTCCGACTGGGCTGCCAATGCCTGCACCCCGGCGCGATTGGCGCTGAGGCCGAGGCTGGTGAGCAGGTGGTTGCGCCGCATGCCTTGCTGCTCGAGCAGGACGATCAGCGACTGCTTGCGGGCCAGGATGCCCTCCAGCGGCGCCATGTCGCGGCCGTGCAGGGCAATCGACTCCTGCTGGAGGAGGTCGAGCAGTTCCTGGGTCGGAGCGATGTCGTCTTCGATCAGTTGCAGCAAAGTGATGTCGTGCATGGCTAACTCTTGGCTTTACATAGCGTCCGTGAAGTCAGCGCGCCGAACGGTCAGCGCTGGGCTTCGAAATCGAGCAGTTTGCTTGCGACCCGGCCGGCATCGACCTGGTAGCTGCCGTCTGCGATCGCCTGTTTCAACTGCGCCACGCGGGCACTGTTGACGACGGGCTGGTCGCGCAGCTTGTCGCTGACTTTTTGCAACTGCTGTGCCTCTTGGCTGAGGTGTACCGTTTCTCCGCTGGCGCTGGCGCTTTTAGGCGCTTCTTGGGTTTCGCCGCTTTTCTCGGCGTTGCCGGACGTGGCATTGCCACGAACGCCGCCCGTGATGGACGGAGAGTTATTCAAACGACTGAAGTCGATGACCATGATCAGAAACCTCTGGGTATTTGGACGCTTGCCTTGTTTTCGGCCAACCCGAAAGAAACTTTAGGCACAAATGCATAGCCGCCTGTCAGCAAGCTCGCGAACCCGTTTCCGCACAGTTTAGGAAAAGCAGTTGCACACCGCCAGCGTAATCTACATGGCGACCTCGACCTGGCCGGGGCCGGTGACCCGGGCCTTCACCACCCGCTGCGAGTTGAGGTTGCGCACGCGGATCTGTTCGCCCTGGCCGCCCTTGGCCAAGGCTTCGCCAGGCATGCGCACGCTCAAGGGCCCACTGCGCGCGGTGATCACCACATGGTCGCCTTTGCGCACCACCTCGGCTTGTTCCAGGTGCTGCGGCGTGAGGACCTGGTCGAGTACCGTCGGGCGCAGCATCTTCATGCCAACCGCCTGGTCGAGGTCGGTGAGAAAGCCCTGGGGTAGCGTGCCGACGTCGCGTTCGCGCAGGGCTACGTCGCCCTCACCGACAAGGTTCTCGCGCTTGAGCGGGCGGGTCACCACCACCACGTCGCGGAACAGCCGTACCGTTGCCGGCACGAAGATGGTCCAGGGTGCGCTGCCGTCGCAGCGCACTCGCACGGTAACCCGGCCCAGCGGTTGGGCCGGGCTTTCCAGCGAGGCGTCCAGCTGCTGGCTGCACAGCGGCATGCGCAGGCGCGGGTCGAGCGGGTTGACCTGGATTTCGTAACGGCCTGGGGTCTGGGTGGTGGCCAGGTAATCCTCGACGCTGAATTCAAGAAACCCTTGGGTGACACCGATAAGCTGTTCAGGCAAGGTAACCGCGTCCGCCAGCGTGCGAACGCCGGGTGCCAGCAGGCACAGCACGGCGAGCAAGCCGCTCAGCAGGTGCGTCAGTCGTCGGAAATTTGTCGTTTTCGTGTACATGGCGCTCAAAAAAGCAAAGCTCGTGCCGACTTGGTGACCATGTAGCACCAAAAAGGCAGAAAGCATAAGGAGTCAGGCATGGCGGGGGTAATGGATTCAGTCAACCAGCGCACACAGCTGGTTGGGCAGAATCGCCTGGAGTTGCTGCTGTTCCGTCTCAACGGGGCGCAGCTTTACGGCATCAATGTGTTCAAGGTCCGCGAGGTGCTGCAGTGCCCTGAGCTGACCGTGCTGCCCAAGTCGCACCCGGTGGTGCGAGGCGTGGCCAACATTCGCGGGGCGACCATCCCGATTCTCGACCTGTCGATGGCGACCGGCCTGCCAGGGTTGCAGGAAGAAACGCGCAACAGTTTCGTGATCATCACCGAGTACAACACCAAGACCCAGGGCTTTCTGGTGCACTCGGTCGAACGCATCGTCAACATGAACTGGGAAGAGATTCATCCGCCACCCAAGGGCACGGGTCGCGACCATTACCTGACCGCCGTCACCCGGGTCGACAACCGCATGGTCGAGATCATCGACGTGGAGAAGGTGCTGGCCGAAGTGGCGCCGTCGTCCGAATCGGTGTCTGCCGGCGTGGTCGATGCCGAGGTGCAGGACAAGGCCACTTTGCTGCGGGTGTTGACCGTCGACGATTCGTCGGTGGCGCGCAAGCAGGTCAGCCGCTGTCTGCAGACGGTGGGTGTGGAAGTGGTGGCGCTCAACGATGGTCGTCAGGCCCTGGACTACCTGCGCAAGCTGGTGGACGAGGGCAAGAAGCCGGAAGAAGAGTTCCTGATGATGATCTCCGACATTGAAATGCCGGAAATGGACGGCTATACGCTTACCGCAGAGATCCGCAGCGACCCGCGTATGCAAAAATTGCACATCTGCCTGCATACTTCGTTGTCCGGGGTATTCAACCAGGCGATGGTCAAGAAGGTCGGGGCCGATGATTTCCTGGCCAAGTTCAAGCCGGACGACCTGGCCCAGCGCGTGGTCGACCGGATCAAGGCAGCGCATTGAAGCAGCCGGGGGCGTGCTCCCGGCACCAGTGATTGAAAAGAGGCGGCAGTAGTGTCTACGGGTAATTTGGAGTTCGAACAGTTCAGGGTCTTCCTGGAAAAAGCCTGTGGCATCCTGCTGGGCGAGAATAAGCAGTACCTGGTTTCCAGCCGTCTCAACAAGCTGATGGAGCAGCAGGGCATCAAGAGCCTGGGTGAACTGGTGCAACGCATCCAGACCCAGCCGCGAGGCGGGCTGCGCGAGCAGGTGGTGGATGCGATGACCACCAACGAGACCCTGTGGTTTCGCGATACCTACCCGTTTGAAGTGCTGAAGAACAAGGTGATTCCCGAGTTCATCAAGAACAACCCCGGCCAACGCCTGCGCATGTGGTCGGCGGCCTGCTCGTCGGGGCAGGAGCCGTACTCGATCTCGATGGCCATCGACGAGTTCGAGCGCAGCAACCTGGGCCAGCTGAAGATGGGGGCGCAGATCGTTGCCACCGACCTGTCTGGCTCGATGCTGACCAACTGCAAGACCGGTGAGTACGACAGCCTGGCGATTGCCCGTGGCCTGTCCCAGGAACGCCTGCAGCGCTACTTCGACACCAAGGCGCCGGGGCGCTGGGCGGTCAAGCCGGCTATCCGCAGCCGCGTCGAGTTCCGCTCGTTCAACCTGCTCGACAGCTATGCGAGCCTGGGCAAGTTCGACATCGTGTTCTGCCGCAATGTGCTGATCTACTTCTCGGCGCAGGTGAAGAAGGACATTCTGCTGCGGATTCACAGCACCCTGAAGCCCGGGGGCTACCTGTTCCTCGGCGCCTCGGAAGCGCTGAACGGGTTGCCGGACCATTATCAGATGGTCCAGTGCAGCCCGGGGATCATCTACCAGGCCAAGTAAGCGAACAGGCCGGCACCGAAAGTTGCCGGCCTTTTTGTTTGCCTGTAAGGGCCTCTTCGCGGGTAAACCCGCTCCCACAGGAAGCCTGTGCAGTACCTGTGGGAGCGGGTTTACCCGCGAAGAGGCCCTTGCGGGCTGAAGAGAAATGACGTCAATTTTTTGATTTGCCGCTTTTGCCGCCCGGCAATTGCCGCTTTCCCTTCGTCAGGCGGAAGCACTTTGCCGCTTTTCTGGCATCGCGCCATCAGTTGTCAGCGTCGCAGCCCAGTGTTTCCGGGGTTTGAGGATTCTGGCACAGCCCTTGCTATACCTTGCTCAACGAAATTCCGGCCAACCTTCGAAGGTTTCCCCGACATGAGCATCAGTTTCGACAAGGCGCTTGGCATTCACGAAAAGGCATTGGGCTTCCGCGCCCAGCGCGCCGAAGTGCTGGCCAACAACATCGCCAACGCCGACACGCCCAACTACAAGGCGCGTGACATGGACTTCTCTTCGGTGCTCGCTGCCGAGAGCCAGAAGCAGCAAAGCGGCCGCTTCGCCATGGACCGTACCAACAGCCGCCACATCGAGGCCGAAGGCCTGGCGATGGCTGACGACACAGTGCAATACCGCGTGCCGACCCAGCCGTCGATCGACCAGAACACCGTGGACGCCCAGATCGAGCAATCGAACTACACAGAAAACGCCATCGGCTTCCAGGCCAGCTTCACCTTGCTCAACAGTAAATTCAAAGGGCTGGTTTCGGCCCTGCGCGGAGAGTAATTCATGTCCCTTTCCAGTGTTTTCAACATTGCCGGCAGCGGCATGAGCGCGCAGAACACCCGCCTCAACACCGTCGCCTCGAACATCGCCAACGCCGAGACCGTGTCGTCGAGCATCGACCAGACCTACCGTGCGCGCCACCCGGTGTTCGCCACCACCTTCCAGAACGCGCAAAGCGGCGTCAGCCAGTCGCTGTTCGAGGACCAGGGCGAGGCAGGGCAGGGTGTGCAGGTCAAGGGTATCGTCGAAGACCAGAGCAACCTGGAAGCGCGCTACGAGCCGAATCACCCGGCGGCGAACAAGGACGGCTACGTCTACTACCCGAATGTCAACGTGGTCGAGGAGATGGCTGACATGATCTCCGCCAGCCGTGCGTTCCAGACCAACGCCGAGCTGATGAACACCGCCAAGAACATGATGCAGAAAGTACTGACCCTGGGTCAGTGATAAGGAATCCAGACCATGGCAGTCGATAGCAGCAGCGGTGTCAACCTCAACGACGTCATCGCGGCGTCCGGTGTCAGCTCCAGCACCAAGAAAACCTCCAGCACCAGCTCCGCAACTGGCGGTCAGACCCTGGGCAAGGATGCGTTCCTGCAGTTGCTGGTCACCCAGATGCAGAACCAGAACCCGCTGGACCCGCAGGACAACAGCGAATTCGTCGCCCAGCTGGCGCAGTTCAGCAGCCTTGAAGGCATTACCTCGCTGAACGAGTCGGTCAGTTCGATCACCAGTGCCATGGCCTCGTCGCAAGCGCTGCAGGCGTCTTCGCTGGTTGGCCGCTCGGTGATCGTGCAGAACGACAAGGCGATCGTCGATACCGCTGACAGCTTCAATGCACAGTTCGTGGTGCCGCAGGCCATCAGCGAAGCGAAGGTCACCATCACCGACAAGGATGGCAATACCGTCAAGACCATCGAGCTGGGCGAGCAGAAGGCCGGTTACGGCGACTTCATCTGGGATGGCACCAATAACAAGGGTGAGAAAGTCGACCCGGGTACGTACACCTTCACTGCCACCACCACGGTGGACGGCAAGGCGGTGCAGATGAATACCTTGCTGCCGGCCAAGGTCACCAGCGTCAGCTTCAACACCACCGGCGAGATGGTGCTGAACCTGGCGGGTGTGGGCAAGGTTTCCCTGTCCGACGTACAAACCATCGGTATCTAAGGCCGACAGAACGGCAAAAAGGAGCAACAGCATGTCTTTCAATACCGGCCTTAGCGGTCTTTACGCAGCCAACAAACAGCTGGACGTTACCGGCAACAACATTGCCAACGTCAACACCACCGGTTTCAAGTCTTCGCGTGCCGAGTTCGCCGACGTCTATGCCGGCGCCAACCGCCTGGGCGTGGGCAAGAACCAGGTCGGCAATGGTGTGCGCCTGGCGGCGATCTCCCAGCAGTTCAGCCAGGGTGACGTCAACAACACCGGCAACGTGCTGGACATGGGTATCCAGGGCCAGGGCTTCTTCGTGCTGTCGGACAACGGTGCGCGCGTGTATACCCGTGCCGGCGCCTTCCAGAACAGCAAGGACAACTACGTGGTCACCTCGGACGGCTTGCGTCTGCAGGGCTATGCCGCTGACGAGAAAGGCAACATCAAGCGCGGTGTGCTGACCGACCTGAAGATCGATACCTCGTCGCTGGCGCCGAAGGCCACCACCCTGATCGACCAGGGCATCAACCTCAATTCCGAAGCGACCATCATCCCGCTGCCGAGCGCCACGCCTGCTGGCCCGACGTTCGACCCGACGGATGACACCACTTACACCAAGTCCTTCCCGACCAAGGTGTACGACAGCCAGGGCAACGAGCACACCATGGAGCAGTTCTACCGCAAGACCGGTACGAACCAGTGGACCATGTACACCCTGGTAGACGGTCGCAACCCGATGGACCCGACTTCCACTGCGCCGCTGGAAGCGACCATGAGCTTCAATTCCGACGGTAGCGTGGCGTCCATGGCCACCGACCCGGCCAGCATTCCACCGGGTGCTCCGGCCACTGCCGAATGGGCGGTGACCAACAATACCTTCACCCTCAAGGGCTGGGTCCCTGCGGCCAAGGATGCTGCCGGCAACTGGGCCTCCAACGGCTCGGCGGAAAGCGCCGACGGCATGCGCCTGTCGATGAACAGCACCACCTCGTACAACACCGAGACCGCGCGTATGTCGCAGTCCCAGGATGGCTACGCCACCGGTATCCTGTCGAGCCTGTCGATCGACGCCACCGGCGTGATGTTCGCCAGCTTCAGCAACCAGCAGTCTCGCGCCATCGGCCAGGTGGCCCTGGCCAGCTTCGCCAACGAGCAGGGGCTGCAGCAGATTGGCGGCACGCGCTGGACCGAGACCTACACGTCGGGTATTCCGGGCATTGACTCGCCGAAAACCGGCACCCTGGGCAGCGTCGAGTCCAACGCGCTGGAAGGCTCGAACGTCAACCTGACGCAAGAGCTGGTCGAGCTGATCAAGGCGCAGAGCAACTACCAGGCGAACGCCAAGACCATCTCCACCGAAAGCACCATCATGCAGACCATCATCCAGATGACCTGATGCTTGCTGGCTGAGCGGGCGTGGGCAGACCCCTTTCTTGTGAAGGGGTCTGTCGTATCTGCGGGAGGGATCATGAAAAGGCTGGTTATCGCATTGATTGCCGCGTTCTGCCTGTACCAGGCCCAGGCTGGTACCGCGCCCTGGTGGCGCTGGGAAAGCCAGGCGGATGGCCGGCTGGTGTGCTCGCAGTGGCCGCCGGGGGATGGCTGGAAGAAATTCGCCGGCCCCTTCACCAATGGTGGTTGCCGCGAACCTTGATTGACCTGTGCCGGCCTCTTCGCGGGTAAACCCGCTCCCACAGAATCTGCGCAGCGCCAGCCCTGTGGGGGGCGGGCTTGTCCGCGAAGAGGCCGGTACAGGTTTGCCGCTATCGGCAACCCGGCGCCGGATATCCGGCGCACGCCAATGGCAAAGCCCCGAAAAAGCCCGTATTCACGGGCTTTTTCATGAATTCGAAAAGTTGGTTCGGAACTTGCTTTAGAGCCTGCACAGCAACGGCGAGCGGCAAACGATCGTCAGTGCAGCGGAGGATGACTGTGGACAAGATGCTTTACGTGGCCATGACCGGCGCCAGCCAGAACGCGCTGGCGCAGAAGGCCCACGCCAACAACCTGGCGAACGTTTCCACCAATGGCTTTCAGCGCGACCTGGAGCAGGCGCGCTCGATGCCGGTGTTCGGTGACAGCTTTCCGTCGCGGGCGTTTGCCATGACCGAACGCCCGGCCACCGACTTCAGCGAAGGGCCGATGGTCGAGACCGGGCGTGACCTGGACGTGGCCGTGGCCGGGCAGGGCTTCATCGCCGTGCAGGCGCCGGATGGCAGCGAAGCCTACGTGCGCACCGGCAGCCTGAACATCGACGCCCTCGGCGTGCTGCGTGCCGGCAACGGCATGCCGGTGATCGGCAATGGCGGCCCGATCGCCATTCCGCCAGAACAGAAAGTCGAGGTCGGTGCCGACGGCACCATCAGCATCCGCTCGATGGGCGAAGACCCGCGAGTGATGGCCGAGGTCGACCGCATCAAGCTGGTCAACCCGGACATCAAGGGCATGACCAAGGGCCTGGACGGGCTGATCCACACCCAGAACGGCCAACCGGCTGCCGCCGACGTCAATGTGCGCGTGGTGTCGGGCTTCCTCGAAGGCAGCAACGTCAACGCCGTGGAAGAAATGACCTCGGTCCTGGCGCTGTCCCGCCAGTTCGAGCTGCACGTGAAAATGATGAACGCGGCCAAGGAAGGCGATGAAGCCATGGCGCGTGTCTTGCAAATCGGCTAACCAACTTTGAACGGGTGCCGTAAAACAGGCGCACGAGGAGAATACTGATGCTTCCGGCTCTTTGGGTCGCTAAAACCGGCCTGTCCGCCCAGGACACCAACCTGACCGTCATTTCCAACAACCTGGCCAACGTCTCGACCACCGGCTTCAAGCGTGACCGCGCCGAGTTCGCCGACCTGCTGTACCAGATCAAGCGTCAGCCAGGCGCGCAGTCGACCCAGGACAGCGAGCTTCCATCGGGCCTGCAGGTTGGTACCGGTGTGCGCATTGTCGGCACCCAGAAAAACTTCCAGACCGGCAGCCTGCAGACCACCGAAAACCCGCTGGACATGGCAGTCAACGGCCGTGGTTTCTTCCAGATCTTGCAGCCGGATGGCACGGTTTCGTACACCCGTGACGGTACTTTCCATCTGAACTCCGACGGACAGATCGTCAATGCGGACGGCATGGCACTGGAGCCGGCCATCGTGGTGCCGAACGACGCCCAGACCTTCACGGTCGGCCAGGACGGCACCGTGTCGATCACCACCGCTGGCAACCCAGCTGCCCAGGTCATCGGCAACCTGCAGACCGCCGACTTCATCAACCCGGCCGGCTTGCAGGCGATCGGTAACAACCTGTTCCTGGAAACTGCAGCCAGTGGCGCGCCACAGGTCGGTACCCCTGGCCTGAACGGCTTTGGCACCACCCTGCAGCAGACCCTGGAAAACTCCAACGTCAGCACCGTGGAAGAGCTGGTGAACATGATCACCACCCAGCGTGCCTACGAGATGAACTCCAAGGTCATCTCCACCGCCGACCAGATGCTGTCGTTCGTCACCCAGCAGCTCTAAAACCCGGCAGTTGCAAGCCCTGGTTCAGGTTCTAGTCCCGTTACACCGTGAGGTAAGTGTCATGAAGCGTCTGTTGTCTGTGTTCGCCCTGGGGGGGGCGGTTGTGTTGGCAGGTTGCGTCGCGCCGACGCCGAAGCCGAACGACCCGTACTATGCGCCGGTTCTGCCGCGCACCCCGCTGCCGGCCGCAGCCAACAACGGTTCGATTTACCAGGCCGGTTTCGAGCAGGGCCTGTACACCGACCGCAAAGCGTTCCGCGTGGGTGACATCATCACCATCACCCTCAACGAACGCACGTCGGCAAGCAAGAACGCAGGTTCGCAGATCCAGAAGAACAGCAAGGCCGACATTGGCCTGACTTCGCTGTTCGGCTCCACCCCGAACACCAACAACCCGTTTGGCAGCGGCGACCTGTCGCTGGAAGCGGGTTACAGCGGTGATCGCACCACCAAGGGCGACAGCAAGGCCACCCAGGGCAATACCCTGACCGGCTCGATCACCGTCACCGTGGCCGAAGTGCTGCCCAACGGCATCATCGCCGTGCGCGGTGAAAAGTGGATGACCCTGAACACCGGTGAAGAACTGGTGCGTATCGCCGGCCTGATCCGCGCCGACGACATCGCCACCGACAACACCGTGCCGTCCACCCGCGTGGCCGATGCGCGCATCACCTATTCGGGCACCGGTTCGTTCGCCGATGCCAGCCAGCCCGGCTGGCTGGACCGCTTCTTCATGAGCCCGCTTTGGCCCTTCTGAGTACGGATGAACATGTTCAACGTTAGGCAGCTGATTGCCGCGACTCTGCTCCTGTCCTGCGCGTTCGGTGCCCACGCCGAGCGCCTGAAGGACATTGCCAGCATCTCTGGTGTGCGTTCCAACCAGTTGATCGGCTATGGCCTGGTGGTGGGGCTCAACGGCACGGGTGACCAGACCACCCAGACCCCGTTCACCCTGCAGACCTTCAACAACATGCTGTCGCAGTTCGGCATCAAAGTGCCGCCAGGCTCCGGCAACGTGCAGCTGAAGAACGTCGCCGCGGTGTCGGTGCATGCCGACCTGCCGGCGTTCGCCAAGCCGGGCCAGGTGGTGGACATCACTGTTTCGTCGATCGGCAACTCCAAGAGCCTGCGCGGCGGCAGCCTGCTGATGACCCCGCTCAAGGGTATCGACGGCAACGTCTACGCCATCGCCCAGGGTAACCTGGTGGTC
>Ga0207713_1002673_pt1 | contig 12763 bp, 13 predicted proteins | sample KBSS64metaG_FD_184404 | JGI IMG/M metagenome (GOLD analysis project Ga0207713, IMG submission 184404) | Switchgrass rhizosphere microbial communities from Kellogg Biological Station, Michigan, USA - KBS S6-4 metaG (SPAdes) (version 2) | ecosystem: Host-associated > Plants > Roots > Rhizosphere >...
TCCGAACGTGCATACAACTTCGAAGTCGGCCTGAAATATAGCAGCCCGACGCTGCGCCTGAACCTTGCCGCCTTCCGCACCAAGTACAAGAACCTGCAGGTTTCGGTTTCGCTACCGAGCGGCGCGCTGCAGACCACGAACGCTGCGGAAGCCACATCGAAGGGCATCGAAGGCGACCTGACCTGGATCGTCGCGCCGGGCCTGACATTCAGCGCCAACGCCGCTTACCTGCACGCGCGCTACGACAACTATCCGGGCGCCTGCCCGATCGGCAGCACGTTCTGCGCGGATCCGGCGACCGGCAACGCGCGGGGCGGACGCCTCGATGCGGTTCCCGATTTCTCGGGTAGCGCGATGGTCGCCTATAACGTGCCGCTGAGCGATGACTGGGAGCTGCGCTTCAGCGGGCGCGTCTACCACCAGAGCAGCGCGCAATATCAGTCGGCACAGGACCCACAGGACCGCACGCCGGGCTACGAACTGTTCGATGCATCGGTCGCGCTGGCGCAGACCAAGGGTCTGACCTTGTCCGTATCGGGCAAGAACCTGGCGAACAAGGCAGTGCGCGGCTTCAGCGGGCCGTCGGTCGGCGAGGCCTTCTACGGCCATTATGCGGCCACCCTCCCCGGCAGGCAGATCTTCTTCGACCTTCGCTACGACTTCTGAACCCTACGTCAAAGGAACGGCTTGTGAGTGATCTCTTCGAAAAAGGCATGCAGGTGCGCCGCGAAATGTTCGGCCCGGAACTGGCCGAGTTGGCGGTCGCGAACGCGAGTGATTTCGCCAAGCCGTTCCATGACATCATGACCCGCTACTGCTTCGGCGAAACCTGGAACCGGGAGGGCCTGGGCCGGCGCGACCGCAGCCTGGCGACGATATCGATGCTGATAGCGCAGGGTAAGGAAGTCGAGATCAAGATGCACGTCAAGGGCGGCCTGGCCAACGGCCTGACCGTGGACGAAATCCGCGAACTGGTGCTCCACGCGATGATCTACTGCGGGGTTCCTGCATCGTTCACCGCGCTGCGGGCAGCGGAAGCCGCGCTGGCGGAACTCGACGCGGCGAAGCCGGCATGAGGATCGGCTTCATTGGATTGGGAGCGATGGGCCGTCCCATGGCGACCCATCTGCTGGCGCAGGGGTTCGACCTTCGCGTCAACGACGCCAATGCCGGTTTGGCTGACGCCTTCGGCGCTGCGTGGGCACCCAGACCGGCGGAGGCGGCGCAAGGCGCGGCGGCGGTCGTCACGATGCTGCCGAACGGTCATATCGTGCGCGATGTGATCCTCGGCTCGGGCGGGGTCGCCGAAGCGCTGGGGTCAGGTGGGATCGTCATCGATACCAGCTCGTCCGACGCGGGCGGCACCGTCGCGCTTGGCGAGGAACTCAAGGAGCGTGGGATTGCCCTCATCGATGCGCCGGTATCGGGGGGTGTGCCGCTGGCGGCGGAAGGCAAGCTGACGCTGATGGTCGGCGGCACCGACGAAGCTGCATTTGCGACGGTGCAGCCGCTGCTTGCGGCGCTCAGCGCAAAGCTGATGCGTGTCGGCGGCCTGGGCGCGGGACACGCAGCAAAAGCGATCAACAATGCCATCGCCGCGGCGATCTTCGCCGTCACGTCCGAGGGCGTCGACATGGGCACTCGCTTTGGCCTCGATCCCGCATCGCTGCTGGAAGTCATCAACGCTTCGAGCGGCCGCAGCGGCATTTCCGAGGGGCTGTTCCCGAGCCAGGTGCTGTCGCGCAAGTTTGCGCTCGGCTTCGGCCTGCCGCTGATGGCCAAGGACGTGGCGCTCGCGGACAAGCTGCGCGACGAGCTCGGTCTCAAGCTGCCGATGATCGAGGCCACGCATCGCCAGATGCAAGCCGCGCTCAGCGAGTTGGGGACTAGTGCCGACTTCACCGACTACTTCCGCTTCAACGAGCAGACCGCAAGCGCGGGTTGATGGAGAGATCAGTGACCGTCCAACCCAAATATCCCGATACCGTTCACTACACAGGGTTGAACCGCCCGACGCATCTCGAGGCGACCGCGCACGACCTGTATGTCGAAGGCGAGATACCGCCCGAGATTGACGGCGCTTTCTTCCGCGCGCTGCACGATCCGGCCTACGTCCCCTTGCATGACGATGACGTAGTGCTGTCGCGCGACGGTGTGATCGGCAAGATCGAGTTCAAGAACGGCCGGGTGAGTTGCGGTGTCCGCTACGTCCAGACGGCGCGGTTTCTTGCAGAGCGTCAGGCAGGACGCAGCTTGTTCGGCAAGTATCGAAATCCGTTCACCGACGATCCGAGCGTGACCGGGGTCGATCGCACGGTGGCCAACACGACGCCCTATTATCATGCCGGCCGTCTGTTCATGTCGAAGGAAGACGGGCTTCCCTATCGCATCGATCCAGCGACCTTGGAGACGATTGGGCGGTGGGACTATCGCGGCCGGCTCCGCTCGCAGACGTTGACGGCGCATCCCAAGATCGATCCCGTGACAGGCGAGCTCTTCCTGTTCGGCTACGAGGCGGCGGGCCTGGCGACACCGACGATCGCATACTGCATCGTTTCGCCCGAAGGCGAACTGGTGTCCGAGCAGTGGTTCGACGCGCCTTACTGCTCGATGATGCATGACTTCGCGATCACCGAGCAGCACGCGATCTTCATGGTGTACCCGACCAAGGCCGATCTTGAGCGGCTGCGCGCTGGTGGACCGCACTGGGTGCATGAGCAGGATGGTGAAAGCTTCATCGGGGTCATGCCGCGCTATGGCCGCGTCGAGGACATGCAGTGGTTCCCTGGACCCAAGGGCGTCCACAGCTATCATGTGATGAACGCCTACGCAGAGGGGACAAAAATCCATCTCGATCAGGCGATGGCCGTCACCAACCTGATACCCTTCATAGCAGAGAGTTCGGGCATCGATCTGGCCGTCGATGGTGGTCTCACGCGCTGGACCCTCGATCTTGCAGACCCTGCCGCAGGCATTGCCGAGACGAAGGTGGGGCCATTCGGTGAGATGCCGATCGTTGCGCAACGTGACTTGGGTCGCGCCTATTCGCGCGGATGGTATCTGTCGGTCGATCCCTCCAAGCTCACGCTGGTCGCAAACGGCCCGGTCGGCATCTGGTTTAACTCCCTGATCCGGGTCGACTGGCGCGATGGGTCGCTGATGAGCTTCGCCGACGGACCCGGGACCGGCTTCAACGAGCCTGTGCATATCGCAGCGAACGATCCGGCGCACGGTGGCTGGCTGCTGATGATGGTCGACCGGGTTATCGCGGAAGGCCACTTCGCCCAGGAAATCTGGGTGATCGAAGCGGATCGTGTCGAAGCGGGGCCGATCGCGAAAGTGTTCATGCCGTTCGTCACTTGCGAGCAGGTGCACGGCAACTGGGTACCACGAGCGCTGCTTGACGCGGCGAGCAAGGATGCTTGACATGAAGATCGCAATCACTGGCGCGTCCGGGCACTTCGGGCGTGAGGCGACCCGGCTGCTGATCGAAGGCGGTGTGTCGCCGGACCGGCTTATCCTCGTCACCCGCAGCCCTGAAAAACTGGCCGCCCGCGCCGCCGAGGGCGCCGAGGTGCGGCAGGGAGACTTCGACGACCAGGACGGATTAGTCCAGGCGCTCGCCGGTGCCGAGCGCATGCTGATGATCAGCGGCACGCGCGTCGGCTTTCGCGAGCCGCAACATCGCGCGGCGATCGAGGCGGCGCAACAGGCAGGCGTGCGCCACATCGTCTATACGTCGTTCGTCGGCGCGGTGGAGAGCAATCCTTCGGTCGCCGTCAAGGATCACGTCACGACCGAACGGATGCTGCGGGAGTCCTCGCTCGAGTGGACGGTGCTGCGCGACGCACAATATGCCGAGGCCGTGGTCGAGGCGATGGCCCCGCTGATTGTCGCAACCGGCGAGATGACGAGCGTCGCCGGCGAGGGCCGCATGGCCTTCGTGTGCCGCGACGATTGCGTGGCCGCGGCAGTAGCCGTGCTGCTGGGCGATGGTCACGCCAATAAGGTCTACCATCTGACCGGGCCTGAACTGGTGAGCTATCGCGAGGTAGCAGCATTGGTGTCGGAGCTTTCCGCCTTGCCGGTCAAGTTCACGCCGACGGACGAGGCCGGGCTCTACGCGATGTTCGACGCCCTGGGCGTGCCGAGACAGCCGGTCGACGACCTTTCGGTCAACAACTTCCCCTGGAATTCCGATGACATGGTCAGTTTCGAGGTCGCCGTTCGCGACGGGCACTTCGCCCTTATCAGCGACGATGTCGAGCGGTTGACCGGCCGCCGCCCGAAGTCGCTTCGCGCGCTGCTGGAGGAGCGACGAGACACCATCATGACCGCGGCGACGCGGATCGCACCGCCGCCGCCGGCCGAAGTTCTGAAGGACGCTTGAGATGCTCGAAAATGTGCACCGGGGCGTATCGACGTTCCTCAACGCGGGCGGCCTGTATATCGCGCCGCTGGAATACCAGGGGTACCGGGACGAGATCCTCGGGTCGAAGACGAGCGCATGGATCGGAACGCCGCTTAACGAGTCTCCGATCTACGACGTGAAGGGCCCGGAGGCTGCGCGCTTCCTGACGTCGCTGTGCGTCAACAACTTCATGAAAATGAAGGTCGGCTCCATCCGGCATGCCATCATGTGCAATGACAAGGGGCAGATGCTGACGGACGGCGTCGTCATGAAGATCGCCGACGAACATTTCCGAACCTACTGGCTGATGCCGATCGTGGATTTCCACCTGTCGCGCACGGATATGGATGTGACAGGCGCCGATCTTTCCGGCACCGAATTCTTCATCCAGATCGCTGGTCCCCGGTCACTCGAAATTCTTGAGCGGACAGCCGGGAGCGACATGCACGACATCAAGTTCGCCGCGCACAGGGTGGTGGATTTCGGAGGCGTGGACGTGCGCGTTCTGCGCTTGGGAATGGCCGGATCGCTCGCCTACGAACTGCACGGACCGATGGATCAGCTGGATACGGTCTTCAAGGCGATCTGGGATGTGGCCGAGCCGCTGGGCGCCAGCAAGCTTGGGCGCATGGCCTACCTTCTGAACCATACCGAAGGCGGGTTCGCCAACATCTTCATCCATTTCCCGATGCCCTGGTTCGAGGAACCGGCGCTTGCGGAATACTGCATGACCCAGCCAATGGCGATGTTCTTCAACTATAATCGGCAGCTCGTCGGCAGCATGGGCAACGAGTTGGAGGCGCGCTTCAAGACGCCTTTCGACGTCGACTGGGGATCGCTGGTGCGGTTCGATCACGACTTTCCCGGGCGCGCCGCGCTCGAGCGGATCGCGGACAATCCGCCGAACACGATGGTGACCTTGGAATGGAACGCCGACGATGTCGCCGACATCGTGGCGTCGCAATACCGCGGTCGGGACGCGGTGGCATTCGATCCGATCGACGACCGTCCCTCGGACAATTACTTCGTCAATCCGAACGGCTTCCACTACCATGCCGACAAGGTCCTGTTCGAAGGGAGCGAAATCGGCTCGTCTGCCGGACGAATTCGCAGCGTCTATTACAAACGCATGATCTCGTTGGGGTTCATCCGAAGCGAGCATGCAGTCGAGGGCAAGCAGCTCGTATTGCTGTGGGGCAAGCCCGGCGGACCGCAGAAGGAGGTCCGCGTAACCGTCGCGCGAACCCCTTACATGGATCTCGCCAACAACAAGGACATCGATGTTAGCGCGATACCGCGGCTGACGGCAGATGCTTGAGGAAGCGCCATTCATGCGCTTGCACGCCAGCGGGCGAGGTTTGTCCGAGCAAGACCGCGTCCGCGCACCGCGTCTCGGCGAGCGTCAGCGCGCCGGTGCCGGCGATGCCGATATCCTGCGGAGTAGACCACGCGTTTTCGGGGAGCTGGCGGCATGAAGGACTATACGCCGGTCGAGCGAGCCAACCTTGCCCTCGTCCGAACCGTCTATGATGAGGTTCTCGAGCCGCTCGACCCTGCGCAGGTCGATCGCTACTTCCGCCCCGACTATATTCAACATAGCCCGATGGCGGAAACAGGTGCGGCGGGACTGAAGGCATTTCTAGCTTGGGCCAAGTCCGTTTCGCCCGATGCCCATCACGACGTGAAGCGGATGTTCGCCGATGGCGATCACGTCATCGCACATGTCCACGTGGTCATAACCCCCGGCACCCCGGGCGTTGCCGTGGTCGACATCTTCCGGGTTCAAGACGGCTTGATAGCCGAACACTGGGATGCCTCGCAGGAGCTAACCGGCCGTTCTGCCAACGACAATGGGGTGTTCTGACATGCAGACCGTTGTGACGCGGTGCAGACGGTTTACGGGGCGCACGGTGGTGATCCTGGGGGGCAACAGCGGGATAGGCCGCGCCAGTGCGCTGGCTTTCGCGGACGAAGGGGCATTCGTGATCGTGACCGGCCGCGATCCCGATACACTTGCGCAGGTCCGGTCCGATCTTGGCGAGCGCGGCCGGGTCTTTCGTTCGGACGTATCGGAGATCGCCGGGACGCAGGCGCTGATGCAGCAGATCAAGGCCGAACATGGACACATCGATGTACTGTTCGTCAACGCCGGCATCGGTGCGTTCCGGCCGATCGAGGCGGTCGATGAGGCCTTCTACGACCAGATGTTCGCCATCAATCTGAAGGGGCCATATTTCGCGGTCAAGCACGCCCTCGAACTGATGGGCGACGGCGGGTCGATCGTGCTGACCTCCTCGATGGGACATTGCACCGGGATTCCCGGTAACAGCGTCTACGGTGCCAGCAAGGCCGGGTTACGCGCCCTCGCCCGCACATTTGGAGCAGAGCTTGTCAAGCGCGGCATCCGCGTCAACTGCTTCAGCCCCGGCCCGATCGATACGCCACTGATCACGCGCGGCGAGATGAGCGACGAGGAGATCGCGGGCTTCCGCCAGATGATTTGCGAGCAGGTGCCGATGGGCCGCTTCGGGACGGCGGAGGAAGCCGCCCGGAGCGTACTTTATCTCGCCTCCGACGACGCTGCCTACGTGACCGGCATCGACCTGCTCGTCGATGGCGGCGCGGTGAGCTTTTGAATGCACGACTTGGAGAATCCGCTTGGCCTATTTCGCTGAAACCTCGCTGCCGGACGCGCCGCGTTTCGAATTCATCTTCGAGATTGCGCTGACCTGGCGTGACGTCCAGATGATCCCGGATACGCCTGCCGGCTGCGGGCGCGGTGCGACCTACCTCGACACCGGGACCATCCGCGGCCCCCACCTCAATGGCCGCGTGGTCCCGCAAAGCGGCGCGGACTGGGCCCAATTCCGTCCGGACAAAGTGCTCGGCCTCGACGCGCGCTACATGCTCGAAGCCGAGGATGGAACGCTGATCCTGATGCGCAACGTCGGCTATCTCGCGGGTCGCGCACCGGATGTCCTGCCCCGCATCCAGAAATGGATGTTCGAGGACGGGCCGGAAGTGCCTTTCGAGGACTATTATCTGCGCACCGCGCCCACCTTCGAGGTCAGCACCGGCCCGTATGACTGGCTAACCCGCACGGTCGTGGTCGGAATCGGTTCGCGCCAGAAAACCGGCAACACCATCCGCTACTTCGCCCTTCTCTGACCAACTGGAAACTCCCAATGATCCGCGATTACATTCTATCGCTTTCGTGCATTGACCGGCCAGGCATCGTGGCAGCCGTCGCCGTGGCGCTGCGCAATTCAGGCGGCAACATCCGCAGCGCGCAGCAGTTCGACGACCCCGAGACCGGCAACTTCTTCATGCGCGTGGAATTCCGCATCGACGCGCGGCACGAGGAGGATTGCCGCGGGCTGATCGCCGGGGCCGCGGCCGATTTCGGCCTGCAATGGACGATGCGGCCGGCCGACGCGCGCAAGAAAGTGCTGCTGCTGGTCAGCAAGTTCGATCACTGCCTCGGCGATCTGCTGTATCGCCAGCGGATAGGTGAGCTGCCGATGGATGTCGTCGGCATCATCTGCAATCATCCGCGCGAAGCGCTGAGCCTGTCGATCATCGAAGGCATCCCGTTCCACCATCTCCCCGTGACACGCGACACGAAGTCGACGCAGGAAGCGCAGATCAAGCAGATCGTCGACGAAACCGGCGCCGACCTGATCGTCCTGGCGCGCTACATGCAAATCCTGTCGGACGATCTGTCGGCGTTCCTGTCTGGGCGCTGCATCAATATCCACCACAGCTTCCTCCCCGGGTTCAAGGGCGCCAAGCCGTATCATCAGGCGCATGCGCGCGGCGTCAAGATGATCGGTGCGACCGCTCATTTCGTGACATCCGACCTCGATGAGGGGCCGATCATCCACCAGGATGTCGAAGCGATCAGCCATGTCGACAGTCCGGACGAGCTGGTGCGCAAGGGCCGCGACATTGAGCGGCGCGTGCTCGCCCGTGCGGTCCGTGCTTACCTGGAAGACCGGGTGCTCATCAACGGCCACAAAACCGTAGTGTTCGAGCAATAGCGCCATGGACTTGATAGACGGCAAGGCGATCGCCGCGGAACTCGTGGCCGAGGTCGGCGCAGGCGTGGCGGCATTGCACGCCAGCAGCGGCATCGTGCCGGGCCTCGCCGTCGTGCTGGTCGGCGACGATCCGGCCAGCACGATCTATGTGCGGCGCAAGCTGGCGACCACCGTCGCGACGGGAATGCGCTCGTTCGAATACCGGCTTGCCGCCGATACCCCGCAGTCTGTGCTGCTCGACCTGATCGACGAGCTCAACGCCAGGAACGACGTCCACGGCATCCTCGTGCAGTTGCCGTTGCCGCCGCAGATCGAAGCGCTGCGGGTCCTCGATCGTATCGCGCCTGAGAAGGACGTCGACGGGTTCCATCCGGTGAACGTCGGTCGATTGTCGTCCGGCGGCGGCGGTCTCGTTCCGTGCACCCCTCTCGGCTGCATGAAGCTGCTCGATCAAGTGATCGACGAGTATCACGGGCTCAACGCGGTCGTGATCGGCAAGTCGAATATCGTCGGCAAGCCGGTGGCCCTGCTGTTGCTCGAGCGCGAAGCGACGGTGACGGTAACGCACATCCACACACGCGGTTTGCCCCAGATCGTGCGCGGCGCCGACATCCTGGTGGTGGCCGCCGGCAGCCCGGGGCTGGTTCGCGGTGACTGGGTCAAGCCGGACGCGGTCGTGATCGATGTCGGCATCAATCGCATCGTCGGACCCGACGGTCGGCCGATCATCGTCGGCGACGCGATAACCGGCGAGCTTGATCACGCCCGCGCCGTGACGCCGGTGCCTGGCGGCGTGGGGCCGATGACGATCGCCTGTCTTCTGGAAAACACGCTGCGCGCGGCGCGGAATATCATCGGAGAGGAATGACCATGGAATTCAAGCTGCTGATCGATGGCGATCTGGTCGCTGGCGCAGATCGCCTGCCGGTGATCAACCCGGCGACCGGCGAGCCCTTCGCGACTTGCGCGCGCGCCGATGCAGCCCAGCTGGAACGCGCAGTCGCCGCCGCCAAGCTTGCCTTTCCGGAATGGCGCGACGGCGGGCAGCCGCGCCGGCAGGCATTGCTGCATAAGCTGGCCGACGCGATGGAAGCGCGCTTCGACGACTTCGCGCGCCTACTCACGCAGGAACAAGGCAAACCCCTCGCTCAAGCGCAGTTCGAGGTTGGCGGCAGCATCGCCGCCTTCCGCCATTTCGGCGCGCAGGTGCTGCAACCCGAGACGCTGGTCGACGAACCGGACTCACTCGTCATCGAGCACTACGCCCCGGTCGGCGTGGTCGGTTGCATCGTGCCATGGAACTTCCCGATGATCCTGCTGGCGATCAAGGTCTCGATCGCGCTCGGCACCGGCAACACGGTCGTGGCCAAGCCCGCCCCGACCACCCCGCTCACGGCCACGCTGCTGGGTGAGGTCGCGGCCGACATCCTTCCGCCGGGTGTGTTCAACGTCATCGTCGATGCCAATGATCTGGGCGGTCTGTTGTCCTCGCATCCCGACGTGGCCAAGATCAGCTTCACCGGCTCGACCGCGACCGGCCGAAAAGTGATGGCGAGCGCCGCGTCGACGCTGAAGCGGCTGACGCTGGAACTTGGCGGCAACGATGTTGCCATCGTACTGGACGACGCAGACCCGGCGGAAGTCGCCGCCAAGGTCTACGCCGCCGCCACGTTCAATGCGGGCCAGACCTGCATGGCGGCGAAGCGGATCTATGTGCCCAACTCCATGCTCGACGACATCGGCGAGCGGCTCACGGCGCTAGCCTCTGCCACCGTGCTCGGCGATGGCCTGGCTCCCGAAACACAGATGGGGCCGATCCAGAACCGCATGCAGTTCGACAAGCTGCAAAACCTGATGGAGGCGACCCGTGGCGAAGGCACCGTGCTGACGGGCGGCACGCTCCTCAATCGGCCGGGCTATTTCATCCAGCCGGCGATCGTGCGCGACCTCGCGGATGACGCGCGACTGGTCACCGAGGAGCAGTTCGGTCCGCTCGTTCCGCTGCTTAGCTACGACACGATCGAGGATGTGATCGCGCGCGCCAACGCCAGCGACTACGGCCTCGGCGGCACGGTGTGGGGCAAGGATCTGGACAAGGCGGCGGCGGTCGCACGCGGGATCGAAACCGGTACGGTCTGGATCAACAAGCATCTGGATCTGCGCTTCGACGTGCCGTTCGGTGGCGTCAAGCAGTCGGGCCTGGGGCGCGAGCAGGGCCAGGCGGGGCTCAAGGAATTCGTCGATGCCCGCATCGTCAGCATGGCGCGCTGAGGCCCAACATGCGTGCTGACTTGCCTCGCTTCGATCCCATGCGCAGTGCCGAGCACTTGCGCGCCTCGTTCCGCTTCGACGAGGTGGTGAAGCTGCGCGAGAGCTACGCCGTGCTCGACGAGGCGACGATCGTCGCGATCCTTGAGCAGGCGGCGGCTTTCGCAACCGATACGCTCGAGCCGCTCAATCGCGCGATGGATGCCCATGGCGTGGAGCTTCGCGGCGGGCGGGTCCACACCGCGCCGGGCCATCGCGAGGCGTGGAAGGCGTTCGTCGCCAATGGCTGGCCCTCGATCGATCATGAAGCGGACTATGGTGGCCAGCAGCTGCCGCTGCCGCTCTGCCTCGCCGTGCAGGAGATCTTCGATCGCGCCTGCCCGGCCTTCGGCATGCTGCCAGTGCCGCAGCGCTCGGCCGCTCGGCTGATCGCGGCCTTCGCCGCCGGGGACATCAAGGAGGCATTGCTCCCTGCCCTGGCCGCAGGCAGCCTGGGAGCTACGATCTGCATTTCGGAAGCCGGAGCCGGCAGCGACGTGATGCAGATGCGTACGCGTGCGCGCGAGACGCCGGATGGTTGGCGCATCTCCGGCGAGAAGTGCTGGATCAGCTTTGGCGATCACGACCTGACCGACGACATCGTGCATTGCGTGCTGGCGCGCAGCGACGATGGCTCTGCAACGCGTCCGGAGATCAGCCTTTTCGTCGTCGACACCCGCGTCGCGGGGCCTGACGGCGTGGAAGTGCTGCGCATCGAGGAGAAGCTGGGCCTGCACGGCTCCCCCACCTGTACGCTGGCGTTCGACGAGACGCCCGCGACCCTGATCGGCGAGCGTGGACGCGGGCTGGCGCAGATGTTCGTGATGATCACGCAGATGCGCCTGGCGGTCAGTGCGATGGGGCTGGGCATCGCTTGTTCCGCATCGGACGTGGCGCTTTCCTATGCGCGCGAGCGGCGTCAAGGCGGCAAGCCCGGCAACCCGCAGCCGATCGTCGCACATGCCGATGTGCGTCGCCAGTTGCTCGAACTGACCGCGCGCACCGAGCTGCTTCGCGGATTGATGCTGAACATCGCTAATCTTGCCGAGCTGGCGGCGCATGTCGCGGATGCGGCCGAACGGGAGCGCTGCGGCGCGCTCGTCCAGTGGTTCCTGCCGATCGCCAAGACCTTCGGCGCGGACTGCGCGTTCGCCAACGCCAGCGGGGCGATCCAGGTGCTGGGCGGGGCCGGCTATACCGCCGAGTGGCCGGTCGAGCAGGCGCTTCGCGACGCGCGCGTGCTGTCCGTATTCGAAGGAACCTCAGGCATCCAGGCGATCGACCTGCTGCATCGCCGCGTCATCCGCGACGACGCCGGGCTGCAGGCGTTCCTCGCGCAGGCACGCGCCGATGGCGGAGAGACGCCGCTCGCACGCTGTCTCGACTTGCTGGAAGCTGCGGCCTCGGGCTTGAAGGCGGCTAGCTCCGCCGACCAGGACGCTGGAGCCACCGCGTTTCTCGAACTGGCGATGCTGGCCAGTGCCGGATGGGTCGCGGCTCGCTTCATGGCCGCGGCCGGAAACGATCAGGCCTCCGCCCGTATGCGCGGCGCGGGACGCTATTGGCTCGACCGGATCGAGGCGCGCGCGGCGCTGTATCACGCCGAGGCGCTTCAAGGGGCTACGCCCCTCGTCCATTTCGAAGCCTTCGCATGACCACCGCTGTGCCACAGGGCGTTGCGGACCCCGTCGAGATACTCAAACGCTCGCCCATGTCGGGCATGCAATGGGCGGTGGTGGCCGTGATGTTCGGCTTGAACGCGCTCGACGGCTTCGACGCGCTCGCGATCAGCTTCGCCGCACCCGGCATCCTTGCCGAATGGGGACTCACGCGCGCTGAGCTGGGCGCAGTCATGTCCATGGAACTTGTCGGCATGACGATCGGCTCGCTGATGCTCGGCGGCGTCGCGGACGCGCGCGGCCGCCGTTCGACGATCCTCCTGTGCCTCGCCTTCATGAGCAGCGGGATGTTTGGCTCCGCATTCGCGCCCAGCGTCATAGTGCTT
>Ga0207713_1002678_pt1 | contig 12754 bp, 14 predicted proteins | sample KBSS64metaG_FD_184404 | JGI IMG/M metagenome (GOLD analysis project Ga0207713, IMG submission 184404) | Switchgrass rhizosphere microbial communities from Kellogg Biological Station, Michigan, USA - KBS S6-4 metaG (SPAdes) (version 2) | ecosystem: Host-associated > Plants > Roots > Rhizosphere >...
CGGCATCGGTACTACGACCCGGACGTCGGCCGGTACCTGACGCCGGATCCGGTGAAGCTGGCGGGCGGGCTGAATCAGTACCGGTACGTGCCGAATCCGACGGGGTGGGTGGATCCGTTGGGGTTGAGCGAATGCCCCGGCACAGACAAGTGCAAACAACCACAGTCACCTAAAAAAGATCCGACAGAACAATCAAAACACAATGAGCAGGAACCTGAACTTCCCGCCCCCCAGAATAAACAGGAATATTTGTATCGTGGAGACCGTAGGGATCCAGAAGATGTTTTCCTGAACGGTTTTACCAGTAAAGGAGACAGCAACGACCTACTATTACACTCTATTGATAGCGACTTCCCACCAAGCAACTTCATAAGTACATCACCTTCCAGAGACGTAGGAAAAGCATTCGCCACTAGATACTTCACAAAAATCGGTTACCTTTACACACTAAAAAAGCTACCTGGCCTAGATCTTAAAAAGGAGCTTGGGGCCGCATACAAATTCGATAAGGAAGCAGAAATCGCAATACAAGGCCATATAAAAAATGAAGATATCCTAGGTGCAACACTGATAATTGATGACGGTCGAGAATTCGGCTACTCCATACCAAACCCTCATAGAAAAATAGACAAATGAACACAAAAATTACGATATCAGCCATAATAAATAGTGCAAAACAAGATATCGATCTATTTTGTAACGACGACGAAATCAGCATCACACTAAAACTACCCAACGACAAAGAAAAAACCTACAAAAGCACTGATTTTTATAAATGTTTCGGTCAGCTAAGAGAAGACAACTCAAATATTCAGTTCCTTTGCAAAGGCTCACAGATCAATGTCCACCCATCAAGCATGTCATCACAGATGTCGCTTGGGCTGAAAGCCTATGAACTCACCATCGGGAAAGCGCCCTCTCTGGATGACGTCGTATTCATATTTGATTACGAAGATAAAAATCTGACAAACAACCCAAAAGACCAACGCGACTTTTATTTCAACTGGATTACAGCAAAACCATAGAGCAAAAAAAATTTTCAAAAATTAAATTCGACCAAAGCCACCACTGTATCACCAACAACTATATAGCTGAGAAAATGTAGAAGAGAATGATCAGAGACGAGAATACACTTGAAGACTTGATAACCGACTTCCTCACCAAAGTAGACAGTGGAACAAGACTACTAGAGGAGAACTTTGGCACTCGAGACATTCGAAGGCTTTGGCACACTAAGGCAATAAAGCGATGCGGGAAAATTACTGGAGGCGTCAGGTATGAATTACATGGAATCGGGTGCTTTATCCACTTACCGAAAGAAACCGTAGATTTTGACTATGGCCCTAACGGTGAAATTAATGGATTTGATATTTGGCGCCTATACAACTTTGCTTGTGATAGACCACCCAAGCATAAAAAATATTGCGACAAAGAAACTGTTGAAAAAGAATTTAACGAATATATAAATCTAAATAAAATCAAAAAAATGTCAGCCATAAGCAATCTTTATATACTGACTAAGCTACGAGATATAGATTAGGCGCAACGACAAAAAATGGCCTGCTCACTCAGGCGCTTATCCTCCATTTCGACATGCACCCAGCGGCCAATCCACGAGCTGAAAAGTCAAAAAAATATAGACGAGCACTATCCTTTTAGGAAATAACCATGAAGCACTGGACCGATATAGCAGATAGCACTTTTTTCAACATGATTTTCAGCTCCCCAATAGCCATTGGAGAAATAAAACTTTTCATCTCAAATATCGACAACAATTACTCGACAGTCACCTTAGGTTTCGACATACCTGAGATCCCGGACACTCCTCCGAAAAAATGGGAAACCATGGGATTTAACGCTTGCCGCATAGGTATAACATGCAGCAAAATAGAGGATTTGGCATTACACAATCTACCTACAAACAAAAACCTGAGATTAACCATCAAAAATACTGGTTCACGATTTAGAGTTTCGGCCATTTCTGACGACTCATCGATACACTTCACGACAGCTTTTATAAGCCTTCGCGAACCTACGGTTTATCTGTCAAGCATTCCATTCCATGAAACATGATAAATAATCTTAAGACCTGACATTCGAACCTCCATCGCGATAGTTTTTACTTGCAATACTTACGATTTATTATCAATGGATATATTCAATTATTTTATTTAGTTTCAGATCAGATTGCCCAAGTCGATTACCAAAATCTAAACAAACAACAGACGAAAATTGCTGCACGAAAATTAATGCATGCACCCCATCACTCATCATCATCATCATCAAAATCCTCATACTCAAGCTCCTCCTCACCCTCCAAAAGCGGAACCGTCGCATCATCCATCAATGACCCCGGATCTTCATTCCCCGGATCATTGATAAACGGCAATCCGCTCGGGCCTTTCTCTTCCTTGCCTTCGGTTTCCGGAGTCATGGCGCACCTCGTCAGTCGCATTCGTATACGACGTTCGAAAAGTATGGTCGCGAATCGTTCCTGCGCATGACGCGCAGGCACAAAAAACCCGGCATAAAGCCGGGTTTCCGTAGAACCGGTCACTCAACGATGACGGTTCTTGTGTTTGTTCTTGTGCTTGTGACCACCGCCGGAGTGCGACTTGCCGCCATCGTCACCCAGGTTGTTGCCGACCGCGCCACCCGCTGCGCCGCCCAACCCTGCGCCGATAGTCGAACCGGTGGAGCCGCCGAGGCTGTTGCCGACGACGGACCCGCCTGCGGCGCCGAGGCCACCGCCAATGGCGGCTTCCGTGCGATTGCGTTTGTTCGCTCCGACGGCACTACCGGCCGCACCGCCAACGCCGGCACCCACCGCAGCACCGGTGCTGCCGCCGAGCTGGCCGCCGACCACATTGCCCAGTACACCGCCCAGCCCACCACCGACAGCCGCGGAACCATCGCCGGCAGCCATGGCGCCTTGAGCCACGAGCAGTCCTATAACCAACGCAGTTGCAGTTAAAGTCGAGCGCATACAGACCTCACAGGTCCCGGATCGGGACGGTTCGCCCGCGGAGTGGGCTATGTGGCATTGGAGGCGAATTCGGGAAAAACGTTCAGCAACGAAAAGGCCCGGCAAAAAGCCGGGCCTTTTCAGTCACGCGTTGGCAATCAGTGACGCTTGTGCCCCTTGGACAAGTTGCTGCCCACTGCGCCGCCAGCAGCACCGCCCAGGCCGGCACCGATAGTCGCGCCGTTCTTGCCACCCAGGCTGTTGCCGATGATCGAACCACCCGCCGCACCGACACCACCGCCAATGGCCGCCTTTGTGCGGGCCCCCTTCTTCGCTGCCAACGCACCGCCAGCCGCGCCGGCCAGGCCAGCGCCAATGGCCGCGCCGTTGCTGCCGCCCATTTTCTGGCCAACCACGTTACCCAGCGCGCCGCCCATACCGCCACCCAGTGCGGCGGTACCGTCGCCAGCCATTGCACCTTGAGCAACCAGAAGCCCCAGAACCAGAGCAGGCAGAGTTAAACGCATGACGAAAACCTCAACAGAAGGAATAAAAAAGGGCGCAGATTGAATGCTGTTGCCGCGGCAATGTCCAGCGTTGCAGCGCACTTGGCGCCGATTGGACAGTGAATACGGAAAAGGTTTTATAACGGACAAAAAAAAGCCCGCTGGGGAGACGGGCTGGAGACTTGCTTTCTAACGGATGGCTTCACCCTACTCAGGCGGGTGTGAAAAGTTTGTGAAAGAAACCAGACTAACTGCAATTTCCGTAGGTCATTTCTCAAAAAAAGAAACAAAAACCCCGCTCAATGGCGGGGCTATGTGGCATCCGATTACTTCCTGGAACGTGCCGTCACCTTGGGCAGAAATTTTGCTTTAGGCCCCTTGGGTGCCGTGGACTTGATCTTGCCGGTCTGCACCGGGTCCTCGCCAAACCCGGCCTGATACTCCGTCTGGCCGCAGCGCACGCAATTGTTGAATGGAAATTCAGCCCCGTCGTCTTCGATGTACGGATCAGTCATCTCTTAACCCCTTTCCAAATGCGGGCCGACACCGGCAAACCCTTTTGCCTGAAAAAATATCGACCTCCAAGGCTTTTGAGACTAGCCGGTCATTCCTGGACTTGTGATTCAGATCACCCGAAGCCCGACGAATGGCCTACGGAAATTAAACACATTGAGGAACCGTTGGTCCCACGCGGCTAAAGATTTGCGGCGACCGGCCGCTGCCCTTTTTCCTACGCAATGAATCTCAAGGAGAGAACATGGAAATCAAAGGATTCCCGACACTGCCTGTTGTAAAGCTCACGGATGAACAGATCGCCGCCGGCAAGGCCGGGGCGGAGAAACTCAAGGAAAAGATCGCTTCGGGTGAAGTCGTCATCAAGCAGCCGACCGGACCGAGTCCGTTGCAGCCTGGCGTGATCTACCACCCAGACCCGGTTCAGCCAGTTCAACCCGGCGATACGCCGCCTCTCGTCGCGATCGACACGCCGCTGACCTACGATTCGAAAGGCACTGCCCTGCTCAAGCCGCAGGGCTGATTATCAGCACAGAGCCCATTCCGTTGAATGGGCTCACTAGCCTCAGCGCAACTTGACCGCCGTACCGGTCGCAAACACCACAACCATGCCGCCCTTCCCTGCCGGCATGCTGATCTCGAAATCCACCCCGACCACCGCATCCGCCTGCAAGGCCCGCGCGCGCTCCTTGATCTCGTCAGTCGCCTGAACACGCGCCTCCTTCAACGCCCGCTCCAGCGTCTGCGAACGCCCACCGAAAAAATCCCGCATGCCCGCGAACATATCGCGGATCACATTCACGCCCTGCACCGACTCGGCACTGACGATGTCCAGATACGCCGTAATCTGCCGGCCTTCGATGGAGTGGGTGGTGGAAATGATCATGGAGGTCGTCCTTTTACTTGCCGGATAAACCGCGATTGTAATGCCTGGCCAAAGGAAGCCGAACCGATCTCTGTGACCAAAAAAAACCGAACGCCACAATGCACAAAACCCCTGGTTTCTCTCGAAACCAGGGGTTTTGTTTACATCGAATTTGGCGGTGAAGGAGAGATTCGAACTCTCGATACAGTTTCCTGTATACACACTTTCCAGGCGTGCTCCTTAAGCCACTCGGACACTTCACCGTATCTCTTCAAACATGTTCTGTCTGTCGAGGCGCGCTAATGTAGTCGAAAGCTTTTCTGATGGCAAACTTTTTTTCAGAATTTTCATGCGGTTAAGAGATAAAGTCGTTTCCGCCACCGCAGAGCCATGGCAATCCGGCCAATCTCGGGTGAGCACGGCCCTTCTATATAGGTGTGGAGGCGTTTGCCATGGGGCACGTTGCGGCGGATAAGCCGCTCAAGGGTGACCGGTGGGTCAGTCACAGTGCTTTACCTGACCGGCGACGGTGGGTAACGTCTGCCCATCTTTCTTACAAGGAATTGCGCCATGAGCGACCTGATTGCCTACCACCTCGAAGACGGTATCGCGACCCTGACCCTGAGCAACGGCAAGGTCAACGCCATTTCCCCGGACGTGATCGCGGCCTTCAACGCGGCGCTGGATCAGGCGGTGGCGGATCGTGCCATTGTGATCATCACCGGTCAGCCGGGCATTCTCTCTGGCGGCTATGACCTGAAAGTGATGACTGCTGGCCCTAAAGAGGCCGTGTCGCTGGTGACCGCCGGCTCGACCCTGGCCCGTCGCCTGTTGTCGCACCCGTTCCCGGTGATCGTTGCTTGCCCGGGGCATGCCGTGGCCAAAGGCGCATTCATTCTGCTGTCCGCCGATTACCGGATCGGCGTCGACGGTCCGTTCAGCATCGGTCTGAACGAAGTGCAGATCGGCATGACCATGCACCACGCCGGCATCGAGCTGGCTCGTGATCGTCTGCGTCGCTCGGCCTTCCATCGCTCGGTGATCAACGGCGAGATGTTTGATCCGCAAAGCGCAGTGGATGCCGGTTTCCTCGACAAGGTGGTCGCAGCCGAAGAACTGCAAGGCGCTGCCCTCGCCGCCGCGCGTCAGTTGAAGAAGATCAACATGACCGCGCACAAGAACACCAAGCTGAAAGTGCGCAAGGCGCTGCTGGAAACCCTGGACAACGCAATCATCCAGGATCAGGAACACTTGGGCTGACACCCGGTTCATACCGATTCAGAAAAGCCCGACCGTCGTGTCGGGCTTTTTCTTGCACGCCCCGTTGAAAACTCCGCAGCAGCTCTAGGACGCCTCTGACCAACAAGTCGGAAACATGCGCTTAAACATCGCCCATCTCCGGACTCTATAGCGGCAATTGCCGAAAACAGTGCACATCCGTACACTGCGCCACCTTTTGTCCCGATGGGCCTGAAAATGCTGTTTGTGTTTCGTATGTTATTGATGGGCCTGCACTTTATTCTGGCGGGGATACTCGGAGTGATCCTCGGGCTGTGCCGGCCATTCAATCCGGACAACAGTCGCCTGTGTGCCCGCCTCTATGCACTGCCGGCCATGTGTATTTTGCGTTTGCGGGTGAAGGCCGATGTCGGCCCGTTGTTGAACAAGCCCGACAGCTGCGTGATCATCGCCAACCATCAGTCCAACTACGACCTGTTCGTGTTCGGCAACGTGGTACCGCGTCGTACCGTGTGCATCGGCAAAAAGAGCCTGAAGTGGGTGCCGCTGTTCGGGCAGCTGTTCTGGCTGGCGGGCAATGTGTTGATCGATCGTGGAAACGCACACAAGGCGCGCCAGTCGATGCTGACGACCACCGACACCTTGCAGCACAAAGACACCTCGATCTGGGTCTTTCCAGAAGGCACCCGCAACCTGGGTGAAGAACTGCTGCCGTTCAAGAAAGGCGCTTTCCAGATGGCCATTGCCGCCGGGGTGCCGATCGTTCCGGTGTGTGTCAGCAGCTACATCAAGCACATGCGCCTGAACCGCTGGCACAGCGGGAAAATTCTTATACGCTCACTACCGGCGATTCCTACGGCCGGCCTGACCATGGACGACATGCCCATGCTCATCAACCAATGCCGCGAGCAGATGCGCGAATGCATCGATGCGATGGATCGGCAGCTGCAAGCCGCGTGAAAAAGAAGCCCGCCCTGTGCGGGTTTTCTTTTGCCCGCTGAACTGTGCAGATTTCACTGACTCTCAAGCAGCGACACGGCTAAGCTGAAGCCATGTCTCTCCTGCCATCTGCCAAGAAGAAGTGAATCACCACCATGGGTCGAGTTGTTGCTGCTGCGGTTTACAGCGCCGGTAAGAAAGTCACCAATATTTCCCTCGACGAAGGCGCGGCCTGGGCCGCCAAGACCGGCCACTTCGTCTGGATCGGCCTCGAAGAGCCGAACGCCCAGGAACTCTCCAACCTGCAACGCCAGTTCAACCTGCACGAACTGGCCATCGAAGACGCCCTGGAAAAACACAGCCGGCCGAAGCTCGAAACCTTCGGCGATGCGCTGTTCATCGTCACCTACTCGCCGGTGCGCGAACACGGGATTCTGCAGTTCATCGAAACCCATATCTTCGCCGGCAAGGGCTACATCATCACCGCCCGCAACGGTCACTCGGCGTCCTACGCCCACGTCCGCCAGCGCTGTGAGGCGCGGCCATTGTTGCTGGAGCACGGGGAAGATTTCGTACTGTATGCGCTGCTGGATTTCGTGATCGAAAACTATCAGCCGGTGGGCGAAGCGATCCATGCCGAGATTGATGAGCTGGAACGCAACGTATTGTGCAGCGCGCTGAATGAGCACGATATCCAGAAGCTGCACGGCCTGCGTCGCGACGTCCTGCGCCTGCGCCGTTACGCCGCGCCGATGGTGGAAATCGGCGAGGAACTGCAGAAGCTGAGCTTCCCCTTCATCGACAAGAACATGCGACCGTACTTCCGTGATGTGCAGATCCACGTGAACCGGCAGATGGAAGACCTGACCACCCTGGCCGACATCGCCAGCCAGACCATCGAAATCGGCGTGTTGCTGGAGGCGTCACGGCAGAGCGTGGTGCAGCGCAAATTCGCTGCCTGGGCGGCGATTCTGGCATTCCCGACGGCGGTGGCGGGGATCTACGGGATGAACTTCCAGAACATGCCGGAGCTGAGCTGGCACTACGGCTATTTCGGTGTATTGGGCTTTATCACGGTCGGCTGCGTGAGCCTGTGGGCGAGCTTCAAGAAATCGGGCTGGCTATAAGAAAAAACGCCCCCGTGCAAAACACGGGGGCGCCTGGATTCAAGCAGCGGTCGGCTTGTGCGCCACAAAACGCATCATCCATTCCGCAACGGTGGTGCCGTGGTGCTGATGTTCCAGACTGGCCACGCCCTTGCTGTACACCTGCTCGCCCAGCGCTTCCTGACGCAGATCCAGCAGCGCCCGCGAGTAGTCGTGAATGAATTCCGGATGCCCCTGGAAACACAGCACCTGATCGTTGATGTGGTACGCGGCGAACGGGCAGAAATCGCTGGAAGCAATCACCGTCGCGTTCTCCGGCAGTGCCGTGACCTGATCCTGGTGGCTGATCAACAGCGTCAGCTCTTCACGCACTGGGCTCATCCACGGTGCCTTGGCCGCCAGTTTGTAATTGTGAATGCCGACGCCCCAACCCTGTGTAGCACGCTCGCTCTTGCCGCCCAGCAGCAGCGCCAGCAGTTGATGGCCGAAGCACACGCCGAGCAGTTTGTCGCCGCGCTCATAGCGGGTCAGCAGGTATTGCTTGAGGGTCTGGATCCACGGGTCAGTGCCGAACGAGTCAGCCTTGCTGCCGGTGACCAGATACGCATCGAAGGTCAGGTCATCACTCGGATAATCGCCCTGCATCACGTTGTACACCGTGAACTCGGCGGCGATCGGCTGTTGCGAGAACAGGCGCTGGAACATCTGCCCGTAACCCTGATATTCATCGACCAGTTCCGGACGCAGGATGTCGGTTTCCAGAATGCAGATGCGTAGCGACATAAAAAATACCTGACACGTGATGGGAATAATGCACACCCCAGAGCCTGCCTTGAAACCACCCGGCAAGGCAAGCCCCGAAATGCGTCCCCAGCCCGTTAGAACAATTCGCCCCTCGCAGCCTTCTCAAGCAGCAACGCTGGCGGTGCGAAACGCTCGCCGTACTGCTCCGCCAGATACTGCGCCCGCGCGACGAAATCCTTCACGCCATATTGATTGATGAACTGCAACGCGCCGCCCGTCCATGCCGCAAAACCGATGCCGAAAATCGAGCCAACGTTGGCATCCGCCGTCGACGTCAGCACGCCCTCCTCCACACAACGCACGGTTTCGATGGCCTGCACGAACAACAGTCGATCACGTACATCCTTCGGTGAAATCTGCCCGTCGGCTTTCTCGAAACGGGTTTTCAGCTCGGGCCACAGATGTTTCTGACCACCCGCCGGGTACTCATAAAAACCGCCTCCCGCTGCCTTGCCCGGCCGCTTGTATTCGTTGAGCAGCAAGTCAATCACGGCGAACGCCGGGTGCTCAATCAGCGGTTTCCCTTCTGCTTGAAGGTCTTTGGCCGTTTGCTGACGGATATGGCTCATCAGGCTGAGGGAAACTTCGTCAGAGATCGCCAGCGGCCCGACAGGCATGCCGGCCTTGCGCGCCTCGGTCTCGATCATCGGCGCACTGACGCCCTCACCCAGCATGGCAACGCCTTCATTGGTGAAGGTGCCGAACACCCGCGAGGTAAAGAAGCCGCGACTGTCGTTGACCACGATCGGGGTTTTCTTGATTTGCAGTACGAAATCGAACCCGCGAGCGAGAGTTTCGTCGCTGGTCTTTGCGCCTTTGATGATTTCCACCAGCGGCATCTTTTCCACCGGGCTAAAGAAGTGCAGGCCGATGAACTTGCTTTGATCCGGTACCGCAGTCGCCAAGCCAGTGATTGGCAAGGTCGAGGTGTTGGAAGCAATCACAGCATCGGCGCCGACCACCTGTTGCGCTGCCGCCGAGACCTTGGCCTTGAGCTGACGATCCTCGAACACCGCCTCGATGATCAGATCGCAACCTGCCAGATCGGCATCGCTTTCGGTCGGCTGGATACGCGCCAGCACCGCTTCACGCTGCTGCGCAGACATTTGCCCACGAGCGACTTTTTTATCCAGCAGCGCCGCCGAATGCGCCTTGCCCTTTTCGGCAGCAGCAAGGTTGATGTCCTTGAGCACCACATCGATTCCGGCCACAGCGCTGACGTACGCGATTCCCGCCCCCATCATTCCGGCGCCAAGCACGCCCACACGCTTCGTCACATAAGGCGCAAAACCCTGCGGCCGCGAACCGCCGGCATTGATTTCATTGAGCTGAAACCAGAAGGTGCCGATCAGGTTTTTCGAGATCTGGCCGGTGGTCAGTTCGGTAAAGTAGCGGGTTTCGATCAGGTGCGCCGTGTCGAAATCCACCTGCGCGCCCTCCACCGCCGCGCAAAGAATCTTCTCCGGTGCCGGCAACGTGCCTTGGGTTTTGGTGCGCAGGATCGACGGCGCAATCGCCAGCATCTGCGCAACTTTCGGATTGGATGGCGTGCCGCCGGGAATCTGATAACCCTTCACATCCCAACGCTGCACGGCCGCAGGATTGGCCAGAATCCACGCCCGGGCCTTGGCCAGCAGCTCATCGCGATCCGCCGCCAGTTCATCGATCAAACCTGCCTGCAACGCCTGCTGCGGACGGACTTTCTTGCCTTCAAGCAGATACGGCAAAGCCTTTTCGATGCCAAGCATGCGCACCATGCGCACAACTCCGCCGCCGCCCGGTAATAAACCGAGGGTCACTTCCGGCAAACCGAGTTGCACCGACGCATCGTCCAACGCAACGCGGTGGTGGCAGGCCAGGCAGATTTCCCAGCCACCGCCGAGTGCCGCGCCGTTGATCGCCGCGACCACCGGTTTGCCGAGGGTTTCCAGGGTGCGCAACTGGCCCTTGAGGGTCAGCACCATGTCGTAGAAGGCCTTGGCTTCGGGCTTGCCGACCTTGATCAGTTCATTCAGGTCGCCACCGGCGAAGAAGGTTTTCTTGGCCGAAGTGATGATCACCCCGGCGATGTCATCTTTTTCCGCCAGCAGTCGGGCGACGCTGTCGGCCATGGCCTCGCGGTACACCGCGTTCATGGTGTTGGCGCTCTGGCCCGGCATGTCGATGGTCAGGAGGACGATGCCGTCCTGGCCTTTTTCGTAACGAATGGCTTGGGTCATGACAGGATTCCTTGGGATCAGAGGCGTTCGATGATGGTGGCGATGCCCATGCCGCCGCCGACGCACAGCGTCGCCAGGCCGTAGCGCAGGCGTCGGGCTTCCAGTTCATCGAGCAAGGTGCCGAGGATCGCGCAACCGGTGGCCCCCAACGGGTGGCCCATGGCGATCGAGCCGCCATTGACGTTGACCTTGTCCGGGTCGACGGCCATGTCCTTGATGAATTTCAGCACCACCGAGGCGAATGCCTCGTTGACCTCGAAAAGGTCGATGTCTTCCACCCGCAGCCCGGCCTTGGCCAATGCCTTGCGAGTGGCCGGCGCCGGGCCGGTGAGCATGATCGTCGGATCGGTGCTGGTGACCGCCGTGGCGACGATCCGCGCCCGGGGTTGCAGGCCCAACGCGCGCCCCTTGGCTTCGGAGCCGATCAACATCAGCGCCGCGCCATCGACGATCCCCGAGCTGTTGCCCGGCGTGTGCACATGGTTGATCCGCTCGACATGGCTGTAGACACGCAGCGCCGTGGCGTCGAAGCCCAGCTGGCCGATCATCTCGAAACTCGGCTTGAGCTTGCCCAGGCCTTCAAGGGTCGACTCGGCGCGAATGAACTCATCGTGATCGAGCAGGATGATGCCGTTCTGGTCCTGCACCGGCACCAACGACTTGTTGAACGAACCGTCGGCCCGGGCGCGAGCGGCTTTCTGTTGCGAGTGCAGCGCGTAGGCATCGACGTCCTGACGGCTGAAGCCTTCCAGGGTGGCGATCAGGTCGGCGCCGACGCCTTGTGGCGTGAAATGGCTGTGCAGGTTGGTTTGCGGATCCAGCGCCCAGGCGCCACCGTCGCTGCCCATCGGCACGCGGGACATGGATTCGACGCCGCCGACCACCACCAGCTCTTCAAACCCGGAGCGCACTTTCATCGCCCCCAGGTTCACCGCTTCCAGTCCCGAGGCGCAGAAGCGGTTGATCTGCACGCCCGCGACGCTGACGTCCCAATCGGCCACCTGCACCGCGGTCTTGGCGATGTCCGAGCCCTGATCGCCGATCGGCGTGACACAACCCAGCACCACGTCATCGACCTGGCTGGTGTCCAGCGCAGTGCGCGCTTGCAAAGCGGTCAGCAGCCCTGCCACCAGGTTCACCGGTTTGACGCTGTGCAGCGAACCGTCGGCCTTGCCCTTGCCACGGGGCGTGCGTAACGCGTCGAAAATCAAAGCTTGGGTCATGACGTCCTCGAACCTGTGCGGTGAGTGAAATTCGTGCTGCCACTGTTGTCTTCACCCGTCATGGATTCAATGACCACAGCGCTCAATGACGTTGACGCGCACGCTCAGACGGACGGTCATCCGTGGCCTGATTAACCGGTTCAGGTGCGCGAGCTGTCTAGCAAACGGGCGGCAAAGAAGCTGGCAATGGGCCTCATGCCTTTTTAATAGCGACTGGTAGCAAATACATACGAAATGGATCTAAGCGAAGCGTGACGCGGGCCCTAAGGTGAAGATGTACGTCGTTGTCGTCGGGTTTTGCCGAGACAGGCGTTCGCTACAGGAAGTGCAGCGCTTGCCGTCATGGATATGCAGGCAGGCATCAGGAAATAACAA
>Ga0207713_1002679_pt1 | contig 12749 bp, 7 predicted proteins | sample KBSS64metaG_FD_184404 | JGI IMG/M metagenome (GOLD analysis project Ga0207713, IMG submission 184404) | Switchgrass rhizosphere microbial communities from Kellogg Biological Station, Michigan, USA - KBS S6-4 metaG (SPAdes) (version 2) | ecosystem: Host-associated > Plants > Roots > Rhizosphere >...
AAAACAGCTACGGTCTTGACCAGGTGCGAGACGGTGTGTCACTCGGGAAAGATGAGGTCAACAACCCGATTGTCGATTACGAGCAGGTGATGCGCCTGCCCAACCTGAGTTTCTATGTCCGCCTGCCAGGCGAGTATCCGGTTGTTCGCCTGAAGCTGAAATACCGTGAGCAGAAAAAACATCATCCTGGCCTGATAGAGCGCAACATCCGGGATGCCCTGAGTCCGGAGCTTGAAAAGGTGATTCAGGACAATGAACGGGCCGCGAGTGTCGCCGGTGTCGCCTTCCCGACAGGTGATGAATGGCTGGAAAAGGGCAGCGATCTGGACAGTTCGTCCTCAGTTTCGGCGTCTTCAGCGACAGCCAGCATCTCTACTGCGCCTCAAGCTGCGTCGGCCGCTCCCGTCATCCCAGAACCATTGAAACCCTTGCACACTACGCCAGCAGTGACACCGTCTCCCATTACCACCGCGCCACCTTCGATGCCACAGAGGCACAGTCCGGTGACAGCCCCTGTCACTGTGCCAGAGAAAAGTAATGTCGTCCCGCTTCACATTTCCCGGCCTGTGCCTGAAATCCCTGCTCCTTCTGTCACGAGCAGAGAGCCAGTGTCCTCAGCACTGGAAAAACTCCAGAGTCGCATGACCCCAGTCGCACAGCCCCCTTCCGGGGCACTGGATATGTTGCAGCGGCGTCTGACGACCGGTGCGGGTAGCGCAAATGCAACGGAAGACGATACGCAAGCAGGTGGCGAGTCAATGAATCTGGACATGCACGTAACAGAGCGAGCTGATGGCGGGCTGGCTGTCACCACAGCGGGTAAAACGGCCCCTGATGAGAGGCCTGCAGAAGACCATAAGGTCAACCGCCGACTGGCACAGGATGAAGAGAACATTTTACGTCACCGTGACCCGGAAGACCCTGGGTACAGCGACTACGACCAACACTATGAAGACAGAGAGCCTGAACTATGATGTCAGTCGCCCCCATCGCCTCAGCCGGCACCGCTGCCGGCTACTACAGCAATTCCGACAACTACTATTTCCTCGGCAATTTACAAAGTCTCTGGCTGGGTGAGGGGGCGAAAGACCTCGGCCTCGAGGGCAATGTCCGGGGAGATGACCTTACGTCCGTGCTCGAGGGTCGTCTGCCTGACGGTTCCCGTCTGGGCAAGGAGATTAACGGCAACCACGTTCACCGTCCCGGCCATGACCTGACTTTCTCAGCACCTAAAAGCGTGTCCATCCTGGGCCTGATTGGTGGTGATAAAGAGATGGTGGAGGCCCACAACCACGCTGTTCGTGTGGCGGCGGGCTACGTTGAGAAGCTGATTTCCGCGCGTGACACGAAAGACGGTGTCACCTCTATTGTTCACACCGGCAAAATGGTGGCCGCTGCGTTCACTCACGACACTTCGCGCAACCTGGACCCTCAGCTGCACACGCACCTGCTGATTGCCAATATGACTGAGCAGGGCGGGAAGTGGAAAGCGCTGGCCACGGACTACATCCACGATGCTGGCTTTATCGAAACGGTCATGAAAATGCAGGTCACTCTCGGGAAAATCTATCGGAGCGCATTGCGCCAGCGCGTGGAGGCGCTGGGCCATGACGTGGAGGAAGTCGGGAAACATGGCATGTGGGAAATCAAGGGGGTCCCGGAGGACGTCCGGGATGAATATTCCTCCCGCGGCCGTGAAATTCAGGGGGCTGTCGGGGCGGAGGCCACGTTGCGCAGTCGTGACGTGGCGGCAAAAGATACCCGTCAGGCGAAAGTCGATCCGTCACGACTTCGTCTGATGGATCGGTGGCTCGGGCAGATGAAAGAGAAGGGATTCGACCTGAAAGCCTATCAGGAAAGCGTGGTCCCGCGCGAAGCCGCAGCACGTGGCACACCGCCACAGCAGGAACGGGGTTTACTGGACACTCCCGGCCTTGCAGAACCGGGTGCAATGACGCCGTCAGGGCAGACACCACGACCGGAAAAAGGGCCTGAATCACCTGTGCAGCCGGCAGCGCGGGACAGAGCCTCACGTCAGCCTGAATCACGTCAGACTGACACCCTGAGTCAGCCGGGACGGGCTGATGCCGAAAAAATGCCTGTCAGCAGAACCTCCCCCCAGATAACGCGCCTTCATGATGATGATGAGACACCGCAGCCCGATCTGGCTGAGGCGATGCGGCTGGCCATCTCGCAACTCAGTGACGGTAAAACCCGCTTTACCTTTGGGGAGCTGATGCTGACGACCGCTGAGCTGAGCGAACATCTGCCTGAGATTAAGGATATCCGCGTGGCCATTGATACGGCGCTGAAAGACGGCATGATAGTCCCCCTGGACAGCGAAAAAGGGGTGTTCACATCCCGTATTCATCTGCTGGATGAACTCTCCATTCAGGCACTCAGCCAGGAACATCTCAAATCCACACCGGTTGTGGCTTTCAGCCGGCCGGAACAGTATGCCCCTCCCGCCCTGGCAGTGGTGGAGACCTCGCCACTGGTGCTGATGAATGCCCCGTCAGGCGTAGCCGGTATTCGCGATCTGACGACACAACTGACCGGTATCTCAGCTGCGCAAGGGCGTGACGTCAGAGTGCTGGCCAGCTCTGCCGAACGTGCTATTTCGCTGGGCAAATCCGATGACCTGCGTGAGCGTATTATCAGTCGCCAGCATGTGTTGAGCGGGGATTTTCATCTGAAGCCCCAGAGTACGCTGATTATTGAGGGGGCAGAGCGGCTGGGGCTTAAGGAGACGCTGGTCCTGCTGGGCGAAGCGCGCGCGCAGGATGCGCAGCTGGTCTTTCTGGACAGTGCCGGTCGTCAGGCGAACGGCAATGCCATGTCGGTACTGGAGTCAGCCGGTGTGGTCCGTTCACGCCGCACTGAACCGACGCCGAGGCTTGAGGCTGACGTGGTCAGTATCGCCAACAAACGCGATCGCTATGAGGCGCTGGCGAACCGCTTTGCGGAGCTGAGTGGCGGCGCCGAAAATGTCACCGCCGTGGTGGTCGGTAAGCGCGAACAGACCCATCTGACCGGGCTTATCCGTGATGCGCTACAGAATGCTGGCCAGCTGGGGCGGGACGGTGTGGACATCGAGGCACGTCAGCCGGTCTGGCTCGACAGTAAAACCCGCCGGATGCCCGGCTCGTACCGGCCCGGCATGGTGCTTGAGGATCGCAGTGATGCCAGAACGCGCCAGTCATACGTGATTGACCGGGTGCATGAGGACACCAGAATGCTCTCACTCATTGATGGGGATGGTGTGCTGACCCGCATGAAAATCGGGGATGTCAGCGCCGACTGGCGACTGTTCAGCCGTGAAACACTCAGCGTGGCCACCGGCGAAAAACTGCTGGCCGTGGCGGGCGACCGCGAACACAGCCTGAAAGCCAAAGACCGCCTGGAAGTCACCGGCATCAGTGAAAAAGGGATTGAGGTGAAGCGGGGAGATGACATCCTGACGTTGCCAAAAGACCAGCCCCTGTATGTCTCGCACGCCTGGGTCAGTGCACCGGGGGGGCGAGATAACGACACAGGGGTTGTCCTGGCCGCACTTAACAGCCGGGATATCTCCTCTCAGACCATGAACTCGCTGGCACAAAGTGGCCATCGTGCCGAAATCTTTACCGCCGAAGTCCAGGATAAGGCAGAAACCCGGCTGCTGCGCATGAAAACAAATGCCTCTCCCGTGAATCTGGTTCGCACCCTAAGTGGCAGGGAAGAGGTGAGCGAGGCGGTCAACCAGCTTCATGACAGTGTACGTACGGACGCCGGGCTGGCCGTGTGGCGTGCTGTAAACGACCAGCGCAGCGTGGTGTTCAGTGAACTGACACTGGCTGACGAGGCACAGAAGTACCATCCCGACTTTGACGATATCGGCCATGAAATTAGCACGATGGTGAAAAGCGGGGAGCTGATGCGGGTTTCCGCAGGGGGGGAGCCAAAACTGGTCGCCCGTGCGACCTGGGAAATGGAAAAAGCCATTCTGCGCACTGTTGACGAGGGTAAAAACACACAGGCTCCGTTGCTTGATAAGGTGCCAGAAGACGTTTTCAACGGTCTGACCGCAGGACAAAAATCGGCAACGTCGCTGGTTCTGGGAAGTACCGACCAGTTTACCGGTATTCAGGGTTATGCCGGTGTGGGGAAAACCACGCAGGTGAAAGCGGTCGTGGCCGCGCTCGGGACGCTGCCGCCCGATGCCCGCCCCACCCTGACGGGTCTGGCACCAACGCATCAGGCCGTGAAAGAGATGAGCGAGGTGGGTGTGACGGCGCAGACCATCAAGTCCTTTATTGTGGAGCATGACCAGGCCACCGCTGCCGGTGAAAAACCGGACTACAAAGGCCAGGTCTTCCTGATTGACGAATCGTCGATGGCCGGCAACCAGGACACCGCCGCTCTGTTTCAGGCCATCGCAACCGGCGGCGGGCGTGCGGTCTCGATGGGGGATATTGACCAGTTCGAAGCGGTGGATTCTGGCGCGCCCTTTAAGCTGATGCAGGAGCGCAGCCCGATGGATGTGGCCATTATGAAAGAAATTGTGCGTCAGAAAGACGTGCAGCTGCGCGGAGCGGTTCACGACATCATTGATAATCGCATCGATGCGGCTTTAAAACGCATTGAGGCTCAGCCAGCAGAGCGGGTTGGGCGGCAGTCGGAGGCAACAGTGCCGGAGGGGGCATTTCAGGAAACCGCCTCGCCGGTTGACGACATTGTCAGTGACTGGATAGGGCGCACGGATGATGCCCGGGCACGAACCCTTATCATTACCCAGCTTAACGCTGACCGGCAGGCGGTGAATGCCGGTATTCACGCGCAGCTGGCCAAACGCGGCGAACTGGGTGAGAAAGCGGTCACCGTCCCTATCCTCGACAAAATCACGCATACCCGGCATACCTTTAACAAAACGGACGCCTGGCAGACGGGCATGGTGGTAAAACGTGGCGATCGCTACCAGGACGTTGTGGCGGTCGACCGTAAGGGGAGCACGGTCACGGTGCGGGATGAAGAGGGTAAAATCGGAATGTATTCCCCTAAAGAGCTGATAACCGGCGACGTGCAGCTGTTTAAGCGTCATAACATTGAGGTCCGGCAGGGCGATCTGCTGCGGTTTACCGCCACGGACCGTGAGCAGGGCCAGACCGCTAACCAGCGTTTTACGGTCGACAGCGTCAGCGAGACGGGAAATATTCGCCTGCGGGGTGCGAACGGTCTTGTGACCATCAACCCGACTCAGATCCGGGCGCAGCAGCATCTTGATTATGCCTGGGCCGTGACCGGTTACGGGGCGCAGGGGACCAGTACGGATTATGTGATTTCCCTGGAAGGGACCGACAAGGGACGCCAGGCGCTGGCTACCCGTCGTGCGTTTTACATTTCGGCCTCCCGTGCAAAGGAGCATGTGCAGATTTACACGGACGGTAAGGCGGACTGGGTGAAAGCCGTCACGTCACCAGAGCGCGATATTAAAACCGCGCACGATGCACTGCAGCCAGAAACGCAACGTAAACAGGCGAAAGCTATCTGGGCAATGGGTCAGCCGGTCACAAAAACCGCCATTGGTCGTGCCTGGGTGCGCCATCAGGGGATGAGCGACGCATCGCTGACGGCGAAAGTCATTCCGGCCACACGACGTTTTCCGGAGCCGGCACTCGCGCTTCCGGTCTATGACAACAACGGTAAAAGTGCGGGTCTGGCCCTGGTCTCCCTGGTGTCCAGCCCGGAGGGCCGGCTGACACAGGGTGACAACCGTATGGTCATGACTGACCGGGCACGCGGGGCTGTCCTTCAGCGGAGCCAGTCAGGCAACACCCTTGTGGTCAGTGACCTGAACGCGGCACTTGAGGCGGTGAAAGCGAATCCAAAGGATGGCGTGGTGTGGCAGACCGGGACCGAGTCACCGTCAGCTCATCTGCTGAAGGTGACCAGGGGTGTGCGACAGGATGATGAGCAGCGACTCGCGCTGTCCGACCTGAGCGGACAGGATGAACGTCAACAGGCTGAACAGAAGCAGGCGGAGCTGATACGTGCGCAGGAGGCAGCCCGTCAGGAAGAGAATCAACCGCAGCGCATCGTTCTCCCGGCCGGGGAGGTGGTGACGCTGCGACCGGAAGACCTGAATCCGGTCAAACCTGAGCCACTGACACCGGATGACAGTCTGCTGGCAACGGTACGAAATAATGACCGCGAAGACGGTCATGAACAGAAACTGGCGGAACGTGTGCGTGGTGAAAATGCATTGCCGGATAATGCGCCAGGCGAACGTGAACGGGCATCACGTGTCGTCAGTGAGCTGGCCAGTGCTGAACGTGAAATGGTTCGCCATGCAAACAACAATGAGCGCGGCAGAATGCCGGAGCGCGAAGAACAGACCCTCACCCATACCATCCAGAAAGAACGCTAATCTCAGGACAGGAAGATAACACTGATGAAACTGAAGACACTGACCGCTTTAATAGTTACAACATACATTAGTTTTAATTTCATGGCGCAGGCCTCGGCACCTCAGCCGGTCTTCACGCCCGAGCAGGAGGCCAGGCTCGGGGAACTTGCCGCCGGGTATCTGATGACCCACCCAGAAATACTGGTTACGGTCAGTCAGAAACTGCAGGAGCAACAGCAACTGCGTAAGCAGAAGTTATACGCCCTGAACGTCATGGAACATCAGACTGAATTACTTCAGGACCCGGACACGCCGACGACCGGACCCGAAGGTGCCAGGGTAGCCGTCATCGAGTTCTTTGACTATCAGTGCGTGTTTTGCAGTCAGTTTGCGCCGGAGCTGAACAAAGTCATGAAAGCTCAGCCGGATGTCCGCTATATCTTTAAAGAATGGCCCATCTTTGGCAGTCGGCGGCACATCAGGGCCTGGCGGTATGGAAAGAAAAAGGGCCAGAGGCCTATGTAACCTACCATAACGCCATCTATGCCACCGGTCATCATGAGGGAAATCTGACCGCTGGAGATATTCAGGCGGCCGCAACAAAAGCGGGTGTTAATGCCACGAACGAGGCCAGTCACCCGACCATACTGGAAAAAAACAGCACGCTGGCAGAATCCCTCGGCCTGACAGGGACCCCTGGTGTCATCGTGATGCCTCTCACTGGCGCAACCCCTGATACCATCACCGTTTTCCCGGAAGCGGTGACAGCTGAAAAACTGCTGGCCGCCATTCAAAAAGCGACATTCGCGAAGTGAGTATTTAGCTGAGGCATTCTCCCGCCAGAGGGTGCTTTTCAGCTTTCGGACGTACCCGCCATTATTTTACACCCGTTCCCTTGCGCTTCCTCGATCTGGCCTGTCGGCCAGATACTGCGGCGAGCGCTGCCGGCTAAATAACCTTCGCGCAGTTAATACGCATACAATGACAGGCAATCTGGTCATACGTCTGGAAAAAAAGCTGCCGGGAAGGTAATATTCGGATCGTCGGCGATCGTCTTGTGGTGGGACAGATTGTTGATTCAGATTAATTTTGTGACCTAACTCAAACTGGCGTTTGACTGCTTTGTGGTGAAGCAGACGGGTGGCAGAAGATGGTTATTCGGGAGTAATGCGGACTTCCGGAAACGAACAGGGATAGGACGTATCCAGTAAAACGTTCAGGAGCAGGTAACGGAGTTTTCCGGAGCCTGAATGCACAAACCCCCCGAAATCTGTCATCAACTTGGCGGAAGAGTCAGATATCAGGGGGTCCAAAAGCAGGCGCGTTGCCTGTGAAGGATTATAACGCATGCACCATAGAAAACAACACCCGGCCGCCATAAGAACAGGCCGCCGTGAATGACAATCAATTCTCTGTCCACTGGTCTGAGCTGCCGGCTGAAGAATTAACCCGTTTCTGGCAGGATGTCGATGCCGGAACACAGGATAATTTCCTTGTCGCGCCAGTCAAAAAACTGACCCGCCGTACACGTGGAGAGCATTCCACAAAACCCAAATGTCAATACCCTGTCTGGTATCGTCCGGAGCATTATAAAAAGCTTTCCGGCGAGCTTGGTCATGCCTATAACCGACTTGTCGTTTGTGACAAAAGGACCGGAAAAGCCAGCCTGCGCATGCGGGTTTCCCGCCACCCACTTTATGTCGCCGGTCGCCGTAAGGCAGGGCGAAAATACGGTTTCCGTCCGGAGCGCCAGCGTCTGCTCGATGCGCTCTGGCCTCTGCTCGTCAGCTTCTGTGACGCCGGCAAGCACACCATCGGCATGTGCATCTCACGCCTGGCAAAAGAACTGAGCGCAAAGGATACTGCAGGTAACGTCATTCCGGAAACGGCGGTGACGGTGTCACGCCTTTCTCGACTTATTGAAGAACAGGTGCGGTTCGGTGTTCTGGGACTTGCTGAAGAACGTGCATGGGATCGTGAGTCCAGGTCCTGGCTGCCGACGTATGTCTATATCACGCCTGCGGGTTTCCAGATGCTGGGAGTCAACATGGACAAGCTGTTTAAAGAGCAGGAAAAGAAGCTCCGGCTCAGCACTGAGCGCCAGCGTCTGATAGACGAAGGTGTGATGAATCAGCATGATGACATCACACCACATGCTGCCCGTAAATGCTGGTCGGGCAGGAAGCGACGTGAAGCACTCGCATACCGTCGTAAAAAAGGTGCTGAGCGTAAACGGGCCAACAACCTGATCAAGCTACCGGCAGATGAGCGCCTTCATGTGATGGAGAAGTGGATATACAAAACCCTTTCACATGATGAAGCCTACTGGTGCACCCCGGAACGACTGACGCAACTGGCTGTTCAGCACCTTTACCAGCTGGATCTGGCTCTGTCACCTCCGGATTAGCCACGGCGCACACTGTGTGATCCACTCTGTTTACATGCCCCTGACCGGGGCTTTCGCGTTGGTATTTCTCAACTTATTTGTACTTTTTTTGCCCACCGATCATTCAGCGGGGCATTTTTTGCAGCCATCATCCCTTTAATAATCCACGGCTCGTATGTCCTCTCCTCTTTTCCACATAAATCCGCAAAGTGATAAGTCCAGCTTTCCGGAAACGTATAACGTGAAACCCGCAAAATAATCTAACCCCCCTTTTTTATCGCTCTGCCATTTCATTTCAGAGTGGATCTTTATCCTCTGCGACTCTGTGGATAATCGAATATGCCTTCGCATTCAGCGGCCTCATGGCCGCGCGCTCAGAAGAACATCAAAAGTACCTCCCGTCGCAAGCGCCGGGCCCCTTCCGGCTAAAACTCTACATTGAGCACACCCCAGACCCCTGCAAAACCGACGTCGCCCCGGCCCAAAGGGCCGGAACACCATCGCTTTAAAAGGGATGTTGTAACTAGTCATTAGATCGGCTGCAAATTAAATGGCGATAAGTTCGATGTACACGCTCGTAAGCGCCTGAAGGCGCTAACGCGGAGATACGCCCCGACGGCGGCTCCGCCTTGTCGTGACCACTCCGACCGCGCACAAATACTTCTATCTCGCTTTTAGCGGATTATGGCTTCTCAGGGTGAAGGGGGTCATAGGGATCATCTAAGATCCAGGTTCCCGGCTATGTCAGATCAGTACCACATGCAGCTGTGTGCCGTCGCCTCTATGCCCTAGGGGCATGAACACCAGAACCGGGAGAATGTCTGGTGTTTGAGCCGCAGAACAAGTTCGGGCCAGTGCCCGAATGCTTCAGTTTGAATAGATGTTTGAGGGCAAAACGTACGAAAGTTCTGGCTCTATTATGGGTCTGATGCTCAGTCGAACGAAAACTCACGTTAGGCGCGAAATATACTGTATCAGACCAATAACCCCCAGATGGCCGGCGTAAGCATAATAAAAGAAATTACGCGGCATGAAACGTTTGCGGCCTTCCGGACGGATTTCCCTGCAGAAAGAAACCACCACCAGGGGGAATACCAGAGTAGGCAGTGTGGCGAGCAATAATGTTTCTGCGGGCAGGTTCAGGAGATACGATAACCCGTTTAAACAAATCAGTGACAGCACGGCGCCAGTGATCGCCAGTCGCTTCACTTCGGGTATGCCGCTGCCTGATAAGGTTGCCATACTTATGGCCAGCGTAATTCCTGCCAGCCCGTAGCTTGCCGGCTGTAGTGGCCAAATCATGAGGGCCAGGAGCAGATATCCGGCAAGCATTCCTTTCAGGCCGTGCTGGTACTGCAGGGCAAGAAGCTGTGTGACGCCGGCAAAAACGAACATAATGTTGAGGGCCCACCAAGGCTGGTGATGCAGGAAGGCCAGACTGAACACCGGCTGCGTAATGACTGCCCAAATCCACAATCGATTGGCTCTCTTCTGCAGTCTTTCCGGTGTGCGCTGTACGTTCATTGCCCATATAAGCGTGAACAGGGGGAAGGCCATCCGGCCAAGCGCATACATCATCGGCCAGGCTGGCGTCAGAAACACCGTATTGATGTGATCGATGAGCATGGCCAGAAGCGACACGAGCTTGATCATATCCAGTGCAGCCGGGCTGGGTTTGCCGGTCTTCAGGATGTGAAGTGCATCGGATACGAACAGATTCATGCTGAGTATTCCCCTGACGACACGCGTTCAGCAGCCAATTCTGAACCGAGTGCCAGAATACTCTGCCCGTTTGCGATGTCACACTGACTTTTAATTTTTCCAGAATTTTTCGTACCGCAAATTCTGATTTATCCCGCAGAACACGCATTGCGCCTGCCACATCTCTATTCTGGATACAAATACTTAAAATATGAAAATCGTTCATGACACTCCCTTCTTTACTATATATATCGGCAAAGAGATGGATATATTTAGATTAAGGAGTAAGTTTTTTTATTATTTTACCATGATTGAATTTCTAAAAAATTTATATTTGCATAGTGCAATACTACAAAATAATGTCACTTACATTACTGCCTATCCTGCTTATATCTGGCTGGTATCCGATGAGCGGTTTGGGTGAAGCTTTGCGTAGTCATCACGAAGCGATTTTGCTGCCGGTTTCCAGGCTTTCGCCCACTCGTCATCCATTCTACCTTCACCAACAATCTTCAGTGCAACAGCATAGGGAGTCCGCCCTTGCTGCTTTGAAAGCCACAGGATGTGATCATCAATTCTGTCATCTGGTATATCGGCGATAATGGAATGGATAACATCCAGATCCTCTGGCAACCATGCTTTTCCTGTACGGGGAAAAACCAGGTCCGGTTCGCGCGTTTTTTTTACCTTCTCGTTTTTAGCTAATTTGTTAGCTTCTTTCTCAGCAGATATCAGTCGTAGTCGCTCCTTAACCCCTCTCAGAGAGGCAACCGTTTTAATAAGATTTTCGCGTTGTTCGCGAGTTATGCTCTGCTCATCGCAGATCAGATCGTTAAGTGTATCGATAAATGTGTCTATCCGATTTTCTGTTAATTTCATTTCCAGTTCTCGCTCAAGGCTATAACTCAACATTCTATTAGATATTCATCTAATTTCGCATCCCTCTTGAAATCATAAATGCAGTACATAGTATCAATCACAGGTTATTGAAGCCCAATGCTAAAATGTTATACTGATGTAAGAACAAATCTTACATTTTGAACAGGAGGATTTATGGCCCGTACGATGACTGTAGACGTGGGTGATGAGCTGCGTGAATTTATCGATGCCCTGGTTAAGGCCGGTGATTATCGCACCCAGAGCGAAGTCATGCGTGACGCACTACGTTTGCTGCGTGAAAAGCAGGCTGAATCCCGCCTTCAGGAACTGCGCGATCTTCTGGCTGAAGGGATCGGCAGCGGCGAGGCGAAACCATGGAACAAGGATGCATTCCTGAAAAATGTCAGGGCCAGGGTGGCAAATGAAAGAGATTGAGCTGACAACAAAAGCAGAAGAAGACCTGGAGGTTATTTGGGACTACAGCTTCAGGCAGTTCGGTGTTGTTCAGGCGGATGCGTATATCAGCCGTATAGCAGCGGTGTTTGACGTTCTGGCCATGCATGACATCGGCACACATCGCGCAGAGCTGGGAGAAAATATCTGTTCGCTGCCGGTGGAACAGCACATGATCTATTTTGTGCCAGTGCATTCTGTGATCACGATTATACGTATTCTCAGTCAGTCTCAGGACACGACGAGGCATGAACCCTGGAGATAACCAGTCTGGATAATAAAACCAAATATATCAATAACTTAGTTCGTGTAATCTATCTTATGTTAAATAATGAATTTATTTTTTCTGTATCATTCTGCCCTCTCCATCTGAGATCCGAAAAGATGCTAAATCGGATCATCTCAGCCGGGTGGAGCATTACTTGTTGGGTCTGGTCGTATTTTAAGACCTACATATTGTTATTTTCGTTTTATTTGATGCAAACCAAGTAAAAAGACGGGTGTATAACGCACTGAATCTTCAGAGATAGTAATGAAGGCAAGGAAAACTGATAATTACCCAGTAAAATCAGTAGCTTGATTTATTTCCACGATTGATAACCGGTCACGAGCCTGACGAAGACGGTTTTCCCCGCGGCGATCATACTGCTGGGTGGTAGTGACGCTGGCATGTCCCATCGCATCCTTAACGGTAATCAGATCTTCACCGTTATCCAGCATCGCCGTCGCAAAGGTCCTTCTCAGGTCATGGGGCGCACATTTTTCAATCCCCGCCTGCATCTGACGCACCTGCAGAATGTGATATACCGCCTGGTCTGTCAGCCGATCGTACGTCAGTGTGTCAAAACGGCGGATGCGGGTGAACAGCGGACCAGGGCTTTCACCGCGGACCTGTTCGGTCCAGTGCATCAGCCGCTGCCAGGTCCCGGCCGGCATGTAGGCCAG
>Ga0207713_1002680_pt1 | contig 12738 bp, 6 predicted proteins | sample KBSS64metaG_FD_184404 | JGI IMG/M metagenome (GOLD analysis project Ga0207713, IMG submission 184404) | Switchgrass rhizosphere microbial communities from Kellogg Biological Station, Michigan, USA - KBS S6-4 metaG (SPAdes) (version 2) | ecosystem: Host-associated > Plants > Roots > Rhizosphere >...
GGGTGATCGCGGTGGATAACTCGGCGGCGATGGTCGAGCGCTGCCGCGAGTACCTCAACGGTCAGGATTCGATGTTCCAGGAGTTGCTGCCGGTCGAGGTGATCGAAGGCGACATCCTCGCCCTCGATTTCAAACCGGCCTCGGTAGTGGCGCTGAACTTCACCCTGCAATTCATTGCTCCGGAACAGCGTACGGCATTGCTGGCGCGCATCCGCCAATCGTTGCTGCCGGGCGGCGCGCTGATTCTGTCGGAGAAGCTGCGCTTCAACGATGCCGAGGAACACGCGCTGCTGACCGATCTGCACGTCGCGTTCAAACGCGCCAACGGCTACAGCGAACTGGAAATCGCCCAGAAGCGCAGCGCCATCGAAAACGTCATGAAGCCCGACAGCCTCGAAGAACACCGCGAACGCCTGCTGGCCGCCGGGTTCTCGAAAGTCGTGCCGTGGTTCCAGTGTCTTAACTTTACCTCGTTGATTGCCTTGCCATGATTGATCTGTCCCCCCTCGCCCGCCGTCTGGCCGGCACGCCGCTGGCCGAATGGGCCAGCACCCTGCAAGCGCAGCTCGACAAGAAAATGGAGAAGGGCCACGGCGATCTCGAGCGCTGGCAAAGTGCGCTGGATGCCCTGCCAAAGATCCAGCCGACCGAAGTCGACCTGCTCGACGGCCTGAAACTCGACACCGATTGCGACGATGAAACCCGCGCGCAAATGCGTACGGCGCTGATGGGCCTGTCGCCGTGGCGCAAGGGGCCGTTCGATCTGTTCGGCGTGCACGTCGACACCGAATGGCGCTCGGACTGGAAGTGGTCGCGGGTCTCTCCGCATCTGGATCTGAAGGGCAAACGCATCCTCGATGTCGGTTGCGGTAACGGCTACTACATGTGGCGCATGCTCGGTGCCGGCGCCGACAGCGTGATTGGCGTCGATCCGAACTGGCTGTTCTTCTGCCAGTTCCAGGCGGTGCAGCGTTATCTGTCAGAGCCGAATGCCTGGCACTTGCCCTTCCCGTTCGAAGACCTGCCGCCAAACCTCGAAGGCTTCGACACGGTGTTTTCCATGGGTGTTTTCTATCACCGCCGCTCGCCTATCGAGCATTTGCTGGCGCTGAAGGATTGCCTGGTGAAGGGTGGCGAACTGGTGCTGGAAACGCTGGTGGTCGAGGGCGACAAGCATCAGGTGCTGGTGCCGGAAGACCGTTATGCGCAGATGCGTAACGTGTGGTTCCTGCCGTCGGTGCCGGCGCTGGAATTGTGGTTGCGTCGTGCCGGTTTCACCGATGTGAAATGCGTGGATGTCAGCACCACCACCGTTGAAGAACAGCGCGGGACCGAGTGGATGAAGTATCAGTCGCTGAGCGATTTCCTTGATCCTGAGGATCACAGCAAGACGATCGAAGGACTGCCGGCGCCGATGCGGGCGGTGATTGTCGCGAAGAAGTAAATCTTCCAATCAGCAAAAAACCTGTGGGAGCGAGCCTGCTCGCGATTGGATCTGACAGCCACCGAAGTATTGAATGTCAGACCGCTATCGCGAGCAGGCTCGCTCCCACATTGGTTTTGTGTTCAGTCTGCCGGTTTCGCGCGCCGCGCCCTGAAGAACTCGGTCAACACCGCCCCACACTCCTCCGCCAGCACCCCGCCTTCATACAACACTCGATGGTTGAGAAAGCCCTGGGTAAAAAACTGCCCCTGACTCTGCACAATCCCGGCCTTGGGCTCCAACGCGCCGTACACCACCCGCGCAACCCGCGAATGCACGATCAGCCCGGCGCACATGCTGCAAGGTTCCAGCGTCACGTAGAGCGTGCTGCCCGGCAGACGATAGTTATCCACCGCTTGCGCGGCGGCGCGGATCGCGACCATTTCTGCGTGTGCGCTGGGATCGCTGGTGCTGATCGGGCAGTTGAAACCACGACCAATGATCTCGCCGTCCTGCACCAGCACCGCGCCCACCGGCACTTCGCCGAGGGCCGCGCCTTGGGCCGCCAAGGCCAAGGCTTCACGCATGAAGTCGCGGTCTCGGCTGCGGTCGATGATCGCCGCGGGGCGAATCTGGCGCATCACTTCACCTCGATGGCGGCCATCAGGCCGGTTTCCATGTGATCGATCACGTGGCAGTGGAACATCCACACCCCCGGGTTATCCGCCACCAGCGCCACTTGCGCGCGCTCGTTCTTGCCCAGCAGATAGGTGTCGGTGAAGTACGGCACGATCTTGTGCCGGTTTGATGCAATCACCTTGAAGCTCATGCCGTGCAGGTGGATCGGGTGCTGGTACTGGGTCATGTTCTTCAGTTCGAAAATATAGCTCTGACCCAGTTTCAGGCTGGCGATCGGCCGGTCGGCGCAGGTCTTGTCGGTGATGTCCCAGGCCTTGCCGTTGATCTGCCACAGGCTCGGCGGTTTGCCGTTGTCGACATTCACCGACACCGACCCGACCCATTCGAAATTGAAGTTGAGTTTCTCGGCATTGGCCAGGTCCGGCTCGGCCACCGGGTTGGCCGGCAGCGCTTTCGGCCAGTCGGTCGGCGCATCATTGTTGGCCACCGAACGCAGGGTGCCCAGACGCACCGGGCCATTGCGCAGCGACAGTTCCTCACCGGCCGGCGGTGCCTTGATCGCCAGGCAGATGCGCATGCCGGGACCGAGCCAGTACTCCTTGCCCAAGGGGCGCGGCTCGACCGGGTTGCCGTCCAGCGCATAGATCTGCGCTTCGACGCCGGGAATGTTGATGCGATAGGTCAGGGTGTTGTCGAGGTTGAGCAAGCGTACGCGGGTGATCTGCCCCGCCGGCAGCTCGATCACCGGCGAAGGCACGCCGTTGATGGTCGACAGCCGCCCCGCCGTACCGCCACGGGCCGCTTCGCGCGGGATGCTGAACTCGACGAAGTTGCCCTCGTCGTCGATGTGCCAGTTCTTCAGGCTGAGGGTCTTTTCGTACTTGAATCCGGTCGGCTCGCGCTCCTCGACGATCAACGGCCCGACCAGCCCGCGACCGAGTTCTTCGCTGCTGCTGACGTGCGGGTGATACCAATAGCTGCCGGCGTCCGGCACACGGAATTTGTAATCGAAGTATTCGCCCGGCAGCACCGGCAGTTGCGATACGTAAGGCACACCGTCCATTTCCAGCGGCAGGCGGATGCCGTGCCAGTGAATGGTCGTCGCCACCGGCAGATGGTTGATAAATCGCACCCGCAGCCACTCACCCTGACGCACGCGCAATTCGGTGCCCGGTGCCGACGGGCCGAAGGCCCAGGCCTCAGTCTTGTGTCCTGGCACCAGCTCGACATCCAGTGGCGCGGCGATCAGTTCGTAGTCGTGACCGGCGTTGGCATCCGCAACCTTGCCCAGCCAGTAACGCGTCGCACCGCCGGCCCCCGCGCCAACCACTGCCAGACCGGCCAGGCCACCGAGGATTTGTCGACGGGAAAAGGACATGGACACAACTACCTCACAGATCAGCCGCAGGCCAGGTCGCCCGCAAAAGGCGAATACGATACACCTGCGCTTGCGAAACAGTAAGGGTGACGCGGCGGATGGCCGCAGATCCGTCCACCGGCGGGTGGTAGATATGTACCGCACCGCCCTGGAACGAATGGCTCATTCTCCAGCCCTCTTCTCAAGGATCAGAGCCAATGAACACAGCAGAACCCCGCTCACTGCCCAACGCTGCCGACAAAGCCGCGCTCAAGATCATCGCCACCCAGGTCGTCACGGCTTGCCCGAGCCTCAACGACACAGCCCATCGGGTAGCCAAAGAGCTGCTGGTCAGACACGGCATTACCGACCTTGACCCCGATCACGTCTATTACCACCGATTCAGAACCGCTCAGAGCCTGGCCGTCTCCTTCACCGGCTGGCAGCACTATGGTGAAAAACCCTATGAAAGCCTGACCCTGACGCAACTGGTGATTCAGCGATTCCGGGTCACCGATCAGGACAATGCCGACTTGCTGGATCTGTACGGGGGCTTTTACAGCGCAGGGCCTGACGCCGAAAACTTCGATGCAACCAACGAGGTTCGCCTGCACGGCAACGAGGTGCTCAGGGCGTTCTGGGACATCAACTTCAGCGAGCGTTACCGCAACGAACTGCAAACCTTCTGGAACAACCACTCCGGCGAGTTCCGCACCCTGGCAAAATGCAGCTTCCTCGGCAAAGCCGTCGAAGCGCGGGAGCTCGGTCACCTGAGTGACGATGACTTTCTGACAGTGGTCAATGCGGTCATCGGCCCGCTGACCTGGCCCGTCGACCTGCACACCCTGCAAACAGAAACCGGGGGCGTCCATGGCGCGCAGGTCTACACCCTGGATATCGCCGGCCATGTCGCCACGGACATCCTGCGCATCATCGATTCAAAGGGGCGGCATATCGTTTACGTCCCCGGAGACACTCAGGCATTCCATGTACTGAATACACCTTACGAGCTGCACTGGTGGGCTCTGCAACAACTGAACGAAAACGCGCCGCGCGAGCTGTTCCTCAAACACTTCCCGCTGGCCGACCGGCACTCGATGACCGAGAACATCAGCGATCTGATGAATCGCCTGGTCGCCACCTGGGGGCACGGCGATCATCACCTTATCAATCAGAATGAACAGGCAGTCAGCGAGGACGCGTTCAGCTGGCTTCGTGATTCCACCCGCAACGCCATGTTCGCTGAAGCCGACCTTTCCCTGACCTCAAATGGCGATCTGCGCAAGAAGCTGTGGATCGGCTACTTGAGCGCCGGTCTCAAAGTACTGGGTCCGATGGCCGTCGTCGGCTGGCCCGTGGCATTGCCGGTGATCGGCGCCAGCCTCGCCAGCATGGGGCTGAACATTGATCAGGCGGTCAACGGCAAGACTGCCGCGGAGCGCAAGGATGGAGTGATCGGAGCAATCGTCAGTGGTATCGATGCGTTGTTCAACCTGCCGTTTCTTGCCGAGTTCGATGGTGCGTCGCCAGCCGTCGAGGCCGGAGAAATGGCCGAGGCCGATACGGCAACCGAACTGGAGCCGGAACATCCGAATGAAGTGTTTCCGGCCCTGGAGGAGTTGTCTTCGACAGCGCCTGAAACCGTGCAGGTGCCTGAGATTCCCCCACACTATCGATCGAACGAACTGCTGGAAGGTCTGACGCCGGTATCCGAGACTGGCAAGTTTCAGGGTATCTACAGGCTGAATACCGACCCTCCCTACGCCATCGTCATGAACGACACGGCTTATTACGTCCGCTACTTCACCGACTCACAGGGCGGCGGATTCTGGGCGATCGTCGATCCGGTGAGACCCAATCAGCTTATCCATGCAATGCCGGTGCGCTTGAATGACGAAGGGGTTTGGGAGCGCATGACTCAGTTGGGCCTCAAGGGCGGCGGTCAATGCCTCGGCAAACAATGCACCGTAGACGTGGTACTGGAACTCGACGAGCTCGAGCCGACACCCGAGGAATCCGCGCCGCCCGTAGAACCCGTCGCTTCATCTGCCCCGCCCCCTGCCGAACCCCAGCCTTCGACCTCCAATGCGATCCATCAGGTCCAGACGCCCTACGACGTTGCCGGGGCACGACGGCTCGAGCTGAAACGCTGGGCGCTGCAACTGCGCGAAACCCATGTCCGTCTGCAGATTGGTCCCGATGGCGGGTTTATCGCTCCAGACCGTTATGCGCTGTATTGCGCCGACAAGGTGAGCGCACTCCTGACTTCCGCCAGACGCTTCTTCGGCAACCTTCCATGGGCGAACCTGCCTCCACGCCCGCCGATTCCGGCGGTCACGCCCTCGACGACCTTCGCCGACTTCATTGCACAGGCACTCGAAGAAGCGCCCGGCCTGGTCATTGGCGAGACCCCGGACCGTATCACCAGCATGCGATTGATCATCCAGAACATGCCCGTGCTGGCGCGCAATGGAGTCAAGACACTCTACGTACGTCGATTGCTCAATGACTTTGCCCAGGTCGAACTGAATGACTACTTCAGGTCCGGCGTCATGTCCGAAGACCTGCAACTGTACCTGAGCCGGCTCGGCACCGATCCCGCAGCGCAGTTTGACGAACTGGCGCTGGTCAGGACGGCCCGACAAAACGGTATTCGGGTCCAGGCCACCGATTGTGCGGCGACCTACAAAAAACCCGTTGCGCTCACGCTGCCTGAACAGCAGATGGCGACCACCCACCTGACAGCCGACATCATGTTCATCGACGAGACCATGAATGACGTTGGCAAGTGGGTGGTGCTGACGGGAGTCGAAAATACCAATACGTTCAGGGGGGTGGCCGGTATCAGCGAACTGAAAGGTGGAATCGGCGTTCGGATCGAGGAAGTCGATCCGGGACAGGGCGAGCGCATTGAGCCAGACCCAGGCGTTGCGATAGAACGCGGACCCCATCCACAGACACAGACATTGCGCGGAACCGTCGATACCCATTTCGCCGATCTGCTATTGCGCGCAGAAGCGCCTTTGGTAAGCCGCAGCGAGTTGCAGATCCATCAATTGCTTTATCGCGCAGGCATGTATGTTTTCGATCGTTTCGAAGGGGTCTACCGATTGTTTCACCGCAGCCAGACGGGCGAGGTTGTACAAACCCCCGTTCAGACTTTCGCGGATGGGCGCTACTACATTGATCGACCATCCTGGGGGACGGTCAACCGCGTTCCCTACGATAATCTTGAACAGTTATCCAGCGCACTGAAGCAGATGGGACTGCAACTCCAAAGCCGTCTTCCAGCTTGATCGGAAACCGGGCGGGTCAATTTCGACCCGCCCGGGTTACGGATCGCTCGTTCGCTGCGGATTTTTCCTATCCGGTTTTCCCCAAATACGACAATCAATCGTCACCCTAGCTGACAGACATGTCGTGCCTGCACTTGAAATGATCGCGGTGTTTTTTTCAACCACCACGCTCAAGGAAAGACTGTGGACACAACAAAAGACATCGCCCTGCCCAACGCCGACGACCGGAAGGAGCTCAAGGCATTGGTGCCGACACTGGTCGCGGCCTGCCCCGACATGTACGAAATGGCCTGCGCCATCGCCAAGGACATCCTCGCCAGACATGACCTCGCCCACCTGGAACCCGAACAGGTTTATTGGCATCGGTTTCACGCAGCACAAAGCAGCTCTCGAACGTTCACAGGCTGGGAGCACCTGTTCGAAACTCCGCGTGAATCGATGACCCTGCCACAGCTGGTGATCCAGCGATTCAGCGTTCACGACCAGGACAACGCCGACCTGCTCGACGCCGATGCCGGTTTCTACACCGCAGGACCGGAGGCGGGCACCTACAACGAGAGCAACGAGGTACGCCTGCACAGCAGTGATGTATTGAAAGCGTTCTGGGGAATCAACTTTGCCGATCGTTACCGGAAAAAAGTCGATGCGTTCTGGAGCAAACACGCAAAGACCTTCAGGTCCCTGGCCAAATGCACCTTTCTGGCAAAGGCCATGGAGGATCGTGAAAGTGGTCGGCTGTCGGATGACAACTTCAGAACGGCCGTCAAAGCGGTCGCCGGCAATGTGAGCTGGCCGGTCACCCGCCAGATGCTCGAAGACGAAGCCCTGCCGGCTGACGGCTTGCGGATCGGCCTGCTGAAAATCGGCGGTTTCGTCGCGACCGACATCCTGTGCATCACCGATGGCCATGGCGGCGTGATCCTTTACGTACCGGGGGAAATCTGGGGGGTGCATGCCTTGCAAAACGCTCGCGACCTGCATTGGTGGGTGCTGTCGCAAATCAGAAAACCTTCCGATCGAAAACGCTTCATGGCGCATTTCCAGGTCGCCGATCACGACATCATCGAGGACACATCATGGCGTGCGGTCGCGAAACGGCGATGGCTCTGGGCACTAGGCCCGCTCGCCGGAGTCGTCTCGGAACTGTGGCGCGCCCCGCATATCGAGAATGTCGGACTCAATCATGCGCTGGATCTCTTGGTCAGTACCTGGGACAGCGACGATCACTCCCTCGTCGCCCGTACAGGCAATGCACTGACCACCGATGTGTTCACTTTTCTGGGAACCGCCACCCACGCCCGCATGATCAGCGATGGGGAATTCATGATGCATTCCAATGGCGATCTGCGTAAAAAACTGTGGGTCGGCTATCTGAATGCTTTCAATCGCATGTTCGGTCCCATGGCAGCCGTTGGCTGGCCGGTGGCGCTGGCGGTGGTCGGTGCAGGCATCGCCAACGTTGGCCTGCAGATCGACCAGGCAGTCAATGGCAAGACGTCAGAGGCGCGCAAGACTGGCGTGACCGGGGCGATATTCACGGCCATCGATACCGTGTTCAACGCCCTTTTCATCAAGGGCGGCGAGCTTCTGCCCGAAATTGCCGAAACCGAAACATTTATCGAACCGGAAGAAGAACTCGCTCAAACGGCGCTGTCCATCGCACCGCAAGAAAAACTCGCCGAAGCGGCACTGGCCCGTTCGCCGCTGCCAACGCTGGCCGAGATCGCGCCGAAACAGGTATTGCCTGCGGCACCGGAGGATTTTCTCGCATCGTTCAAGACCGAAATCGGCGAAAGCACCCGGATGGAGACCGGCAATCCGAAACTGCAGGGGATCATTCAAACCGCTTCCGGCAAGCATTACATCTATATGCGCCGTGCCGGATCCGACGGCTTCTACCAGGTGCGCTACGTCGAGCAGATGCGCGGCTGGGTTATCGTCGATCCGAGCAATCCCTATTCGTTTTATCGCAACGTGCCGGTGCGCCTGAACGAAGCACTCAAGTGGCAACCTGTCGCACGCCCAGGCCTCAGGGGAGGCGGAAAAATATTCGGCGACTGGCCCTGGGGACACACTGCCGATCCGCTGCCCGAAGTGGCGATGCAACCCATGCCGTATGACATTCCTCAACCCTACAGAGCGACGCTGCGCTCGGTAGCGCAAGGCCAGACCGATGACTTTGCGCTGGACACCCTGCAGGGAGGCGACAATGTTTATCAGGACTTCAAGATGCTGCGTCGCAGCCTGTATGACGCCTCCATCGACTCGTTCAGCGCCCCGAATCTGCCTCCGCGTCCAGCCATACCACCATTCAAGCCTGCGACTCCCTTCGCGGAGATGACCAAGCGTCTGCTCAAGGAAGTCCCGGGGCTGGTGCTCGGTCAAGACAACGCCGCTTCAGGCGCCCGTGGTGTATTGATCGACAACTTCAAGGCACTGAACAAACAGAAGGTCAGAACCCTGTATCTGGATCATCTGCTGACCGACTTCCATCAGGCGGAACTGGACTTGTTCCACAAGACTGGCAAGCTGCCACCCGCACTTGAGGACTATCTCAAAGCCCTCGACACCCGGTTCGCTGCCGATCCTGCCGGCCCCCATTCCTATACGGAACTGGTGAAAGCCGCTCAGAAAAACCACATCCGCGTACAAGCCATCGATTGCATGGCCAGCCGCCGCTTTCCGACTATGGAGAACACCTCCGAGGTCAGCAGCCGCAAGATGATGAATTATTTTTCCGACGCGGTGATCCGGGCCGACCAAGCAGCACGAGGATCCCATCGCTGGATAGCCCTGGTAGATGAGGCACGCGCCAGCACCTTCGACAAGGTCGCCGGACTCAGCGAGCTGGAGGGTGCCGCTTCATTGCGTATCGAAGAACTGCCCGTGGGCAAGGCTGGCGTGTTATCGACCGACCCGGGCAAGAAGGTGCGGGACCTGTTGGGCAACCCCATCGATCTGATCAAAAGCGACATGCGTTTGCAATTGAATGCGCCGCCCCCGTTGGCCTCCGCCCGCACGCTGGAAGAGGCCTTGCCCGCAAGAGGCATGTTCATGCTTCAGGAACCGTCCACGCTGGTCCACCGCAGCGGCGACGGGACGCTGGTACATACGCCGATCCAGCAGGATGCCGGAGGTTTTTTCATCGTTCGCCCCCGATGGGCGACAGTCAGCGGCCGTCATTTCGACAGTGTGCATGAGCTGACACAAGCGCTGGCAGATGAAGGCTTGACGCTCAAACGGGTGCGAATCGATCCGATGGCAACGCCAGAAACCCCAGGCATCGAACCTGCCGGCGCAGGTACGTTGGCCACTCCTGAAATGCCGCTGACTGACACCGCTGTCACCCATTCGCCCTATGACATTCCCAAGCCGTTTCGCAGCGAACTGAAGAACGCCGCCATCATCGGCAATGAACGCATACTGGGCGATGCATTCGAGAGCCTCGACAGTCACTCCCCGCTCAACGCATTCAGGGCTCTGCGCAGGCAGCTGCGCGAAGCTGCCATGCGTTTCTTCGCAGAGCTGAACTTACGTCCGCGTCCGGTCCTGCCTACTGTAGACCCGACCGTGACAGCCGAGTCATTCATCGAACAATTGCTCGCTCGGTTCCAGGGGCTGGTCATCGGTGAGAGCCATGCCGATATCGGCAGTAAACAGTGGCTCATCGAACAGATGCCGACCCTGGCCCGCAAAGGGGTGAAAACGCTTTACATGGAACACCTGCTCACGGACTTCCATCAGGCAGCCCTGGACAACTTCGCCAGGACTTCCGTGATGTCCCAGGACCTTGAGCTTTATCTGGAAAGCCTCGACCAGGGTCACATGACCGACCCGACACGGCGCTACACCTTTCTCAATCTGGTGAAAGAGGCCAACCGCCACGGCGTGCGCATCCAAGCCATCGATTGCATGGCCAGTTACAGACTGGAAGGCATGCGAGGCCTCGACCCGACAATCCGCCAGAAGATGATGAACTTCTTTGCCCACACGATCATCGAGGCCGACCAGGCCGCACGCGGCCCGCACAAATGGGCCGCGCTCATGGGCAATTCACACTCCAATACCTTCGAGGGCGTCGCAGGGGTCAGTGAGCTGGAAGACGCCGTCGGCCTGCGCATCGAGGATGTCGGCTACGGCGAGGCTCGCGGATTCGAACCGGACCCTGGCAAGACTTTTCTTGACCATAACGGCAATCCGACCGGCCGCGTAAAAGGTGATATCCGCCTGCAAGTGCAAACACCGTGGAAAGCCGGGACGAAAAAGGAGATCGATCAATTGCTGAGTCGTCCGGGGATGTACACCTTGAAACAGGAGCCCCGCGAAACGCTGCTTCTGCACCGCGGTCGCGACAACGTGATTGCACGTACGCCGATCCACTTTGAATCCGGCCGCTATTTCATCGAGCGTCCCGCCTGGCCCACGCTCCATGAGAAGCGCTTCGGCAGCGTCGAAGCCTTGCTCAAGGCGCTGAACGAGCGGGGCCTGACCCTGGCCGGCTGGCAAGGGCCATTGTAAGCGGCAACAAAAAGGCCGCGTGAACACCGTTCACGCGGCCTTGGACTGCCAGCACTCACACCGTCATGGCGCGACGCGGGATCACTCCCACTCAATGGTCGCTGGCGGCTTGCTCGACACGTCGTAAGTAACGCGCGAGATACCCTCGATTTCATTGATGATGCGGCCGGAAACGGTTTCCAGCAATTCGTAAGGCAGGTGTGCCCAACGTGCGGTCATGAAGTCGATGGTTTCCACGGCACGCAGGGCCACGACCCAGGCGTAACGGCGGCCATCGCCGACCACGCCAACCGATTTCACTGGCTGGAACACTACAAAGGCCTGGCTGACCTTGTGGTACCAGTCGGCCTTGCGCAGTTCTTCGATGAAAATGTGGTCGGCGCGACGCAGCAGGTCGGCGTATTCCTTCTTCACTTCGCCGAGGATGCGCACGCCCAGGCCCGGGCCCGGGAACGGGTGACGGTAGACCATGTCGTACGGCAGGCCCAGTTCCAGGCCCAGACGACGGACTTCGTCCTTGAACAGTTCGCGCAGCGGCTCGACCAGTTTCAGGTTCATCTCTTCCGGCAGGCCGCCCACGTTGTGGTGCGACTTGATCACGTGGGCCTTGCCGCTTTTCGCGCCAGCCGACTCGATCACGTCCGGGTAGATGGTGCCCTGAGCCAGGTACTTGATGTTGTCGAGCTTGCAGGATTCGGCATCGAACACGTCGATGAAGGTGCGGCCGATGATCTTGCGCTTCTTCTCTGGATCGGCTTCGCCGGCCAGGTTGTTCAGGAACTGGTCTTCAGCGTTGGCGCGGATCACCTTGACGCCCATGTTCTCGGCGAACATGGCCATAACCTGCTCGCCTTCGTGCAGACGCAGCAGGCCGTTGTCGACGAAGACGCAGGTCAGTTGATCGCCGATGGCCTTGTGCAGCAGCGCCGCAACCACCGAGGAATCCACACCGCCGGACAGACCCAGCAGCACGTTGTCGGTACCGACCTGTGCGCGGATGTTGGCGATGGCGTCTTCGGCGATCTTCGACGGAGTCCACAGGGCTTCACAGCCGCAGATGTCGAGAACGAAACGCGACAGGATGCGACCGCCCTGCTTGGTGTGGGTCACTTCCGGGTGGAACTGCACGCCGTAGTAGGCGCGCTCGTCGTTGAACATGCCGGCGATCGGGCAGCTCGGGGTGCTGGCCAGGATGTGGAAATCGCTCGGCATCCTGGTGACCTTGTCACCGTGGCTCATCCACACGTCGAGGCCGAACAGGCCGTCGGCGTCGATATGGTCTTCGATGCCGTCGAGCAGGCGGCTCTTGCCGACCACGTCAACGCGGGCGTAACCGAACTCACGCAGCTCGGAGCCTTCAACCTTGCCGCCCAGTTGTTCGGCCATGGTCTGCATGCCGTAGCAGATACCGAAGACCGGTACGCCCAGGTCGAACACCGCTTGCGGGCAGCGCGGGCTGTTGGCTTCGTGCACGGACTCGGGACCGCCGGCGAGGATCACGCCTT
>Ga0207713_1002685_pt1 | contig 12721 bp, 5 predicted proteins | sample KBSS64metaG_FD_184404 | JGI IMG/M metagenome (GOLD analysis project Ga0207713, IMG submission 184404) | Switchgrass rhizosphere microbial communities from Kellogg Biological Station, Michigan, USA - KBS S6-4 metaG (SPAdes) (version 2) | ecosystem: Host-associated > Plants > Roots > Rhizosphere >...
CCGCCTGTGAGCCCGCCGTGAATCCACTTCCTCTCGTCAGTCTGGTCATTCCCGCCTTCAATCCGCGCTTCTTCGAGCGGACCTTGAACAGTGCGGTGAGCCAGACTTATGGCCAACTCGAAATCATTGTGTGCGACGACAGTCGCGGCAGCGAGATCGAAGCCATCACAGCGTCTGTGACCGAACAGACGGGTGTGGCCGTACGCTACGTGCGCAATCCACGGACGCTGGGACTGGTCGACAACCTCAAGGCTTGTCTCGAGCAGGCGCAGGGCGAGTACATCAAATTTCTGTGCGATGACGATCTGCTCTATTCCGCCTGCATCGAGCAGCAGGCCCATGAGATGCAGCGTGCAGAAGTCAGCCTGGTGGTGGCGCAACGGCTGCTCTGGGACGCAAACGACATCATTCTGCCGGCGCGCATCGAAAACACGCCGTTGTCGCCAGTCAGTGGCTTGCTCAAGGGCGACGACGTACTGGGCATCTTTGAAAAATTCCCGGTCAACGTGCTCGGTGGATTCAGCAATGCGCTGATGCGTCGTGCCGACGTCGTCGAGCTGTTGCCAGCATTGACCGAGGATGGCGCCTGCTTCGTCGCAACGCTGGATTTTGCCCTGTATGTCTGCCTGCTGCGGCGCGGCAATCTGGCGGTGTCCAACAGCGTACTCAGTGCCGAACGCCTCTACCCGGAGCGTCTGAGTGCACAGCAACCGATGAAGGATGCTGCGCAAGTCGAGCGCGAGTGGATTTCGCAAATGCTCAAGGCGCGCAGCGGTGAATCGGCGCCTGCGCCGGGATGGGTGCGTTATGTTCCGTTGTCCCGCGCTGATGAGTTGCCCCGGGTCTGGCAAGAGTTGCCCCTGAGTCGAACCCTGGGTACCAAGCAGAGCCGTCAGGAGTGGGGAGTCGGCGTCAACAGCTTCAGCTTCGGCGAACTGTACGCGCAGTGGCTGGGATGCCGGGTGCTCACCGAGCAGCAACGCCACTGGTTGCCGGAAACGCTCGCCAGTTGGCCCTGCCAGCCGCGCATCGTACCGATCATCATTGACGGGCAGGGCAGTCGCGATGGTCTGGAGCGCACGTTGGAGGCGCTCACTGCGCAGGATTATCCGCCAGAGCTGATCCTGGTCCTGTCCGCTTCGTGTACCGAGGCGCGCCTTGACGGGCGAGTGTTCCACATGCCGTTGCAGGATGATGGGCTGGAGCAGATCAACACACTGCTGCCGCAGCTCGAAGGGGCTGACTGGTTCTATCTGTTGCAGCCAGGCGATCGCCTGGTGGCGCCGGCGTTGCTGGTCATGGCCGACCGGATCGCACACACCCCAACCCTGACATGTCTGTACAGCGACGAAGGCAGCCTGCGCAGCGGCGAGTCGGCAGAGCCTGCGTTCAAACCGGATTTCAACCTCGACCTGATGCGCAGTTATCCCTATGTCGGGCGCGCCCTGGCATTCAAGCGCGAGCGGTTTCTGGCGCTCGGCGGCTTTGCGCCGACGTTTGCCGAACTGGCACCGCATGATGCGCTGTGGCGGATGGTCGAGAACGACGGCTTGCACGTCGTGGGGCACATCGCTGAAGTGTTGCTGGAGTCCAAATTCGACCTCTCCCAGTGGCTGACCGAGCCCGGTGTCGTGGCGCAAAGCCCGCGGATTCTCGAAGCGCATCTGCAACGCCTGGGGATTGCCCATGACATCCGCCGTGGCGGCAGCGAACTGCTCAACCGCGTGGATTATCAGCATGCGCGACGCCCGCTGGTGTCGGTGGTGATTGTCACTCAAGACCAGACGGCTGCATTGCAGCGCTGTGTTGAAACGCTGCTGGAAAAGACCGCTTACACCGAGTACGAGTTGCTGTTGGTCGACAACGGCAGCGAAAGCGCCGAGGCGCGGGTGTGGCTGGACGGCATGGCGCAACTGGGCAGCGAGCGAATTCGTGTGCTGAGCTATCCGCAAAAGGGTAATGCGGCGGCCGCGCACAACTTTGCGGTCAGCCATGCGCGTGGCGAGTATGTGTTGCTGCTCAATGCTTTTGCGGTGATCACTCAGGCCGACTGGCTCGACGAACTGCTCAATCATGCGCAACGCCCGGAAGTCGGCGTAGTCGGTGCGAAGCTGTTCAACCCGGACGGTGGTGTGCTGCACGCGGGGCTGATTCTCGGTTTGAACGGCCCGGTCGGTCTGCCGTTCTATGGCCAGCCCGTGCAGTCGGACGGGTACATGTTCCGCCTGCAAGCGGTGCATGACCTGAGCGCGGTTGGCGGCGATTGCCTGATGATTCGCAAGTCGGTCTTCGAGGTTGCCGGTGGGCTCGACGAACAGGATCTGAAGCAGACGTTGAACGTCGTGGATCTGTGTTTGCGGGTCGGCCGCGAAGGCTACCTGGTGGTATTGAATCCCCACGCCATGCTCGCAGTGGGCGCACGCCCGAGCGCCGCGGCGACGACTGAAGACGAAGCGCTGTTCGCCGAGGAAAGGGAAACCTTCTACCAGCGCTGGTTGCCAACCATCGCCCGCGATCCGGCCTACAACATTAACCTGACTCTGCAGGGTGTCGGTGCTACCAACTTCAGTCTTGAGCCTGGCCTGCGAACCGGTTGGAGTGCCTTTTCCAAAGCGCAGTTGCCGAATGTGCTGGTGGTGCCGATCAACGCCTCGGCCATCGGCCATTACCGCATGAGTCAGCCGATGATCGAGTTGCAGGCGGCTAACAGAGTCGAGGGGCGCATTTGCTACGGTTTGCCGTCGATCATTGATATCGAGCGCCAGTCGCCTGATGTGATCGTGCTGCAAGGGCGCTATTCGGAACACGCCATCGATGAAATCCCGCCTCTGAAAAAATACTTCAATGCGCGGCGCATCTTCGAGCTCGATGACTACGTCATCGACGTTCCCCACCGCAATGCGCACATCCGCAACATGCCGAGCAAGCAGGACATGGAGCGTATGGTGCGACGTGCCATCGGTCTGTGTGATCGTGTGGTCGTATCGACCCAGCCCCTGGCTAACGTGCTGTCCGACATGCACCACGACATTCGTGTCGTACCGAACATGCTGTCCAAGGACTTGTGGAGCCACTTGCGCAGTCAACGCCGCACCTCGAAGAAACCACGGGTCGGTTGGGGCGGCGGGACCAGTCACCACGGTGATCTGGCGGTGATCGCCGATGTGGTGCGCGAATTGGCCAACGAAGTCGACTGGGTCTTCTTCGGCATGTGCCCGGACGATCTGCTGCCGTACATGCATGAGTTCCACGGCGTGATCGATCTGGAGATCTATCCGGCGAAGCTGGCCAGCCTGAACCTGGACCTGGCCCTCGCACCGCTGGAATTCCACGTCTTCAATGACTGCAAAAGCAACTTGCGGCTGCTGGAGTACGGTGCCTGTGGCTATCCGGTGATCTGCACCGACACCGAGGCCTACCGTGGTTATCTGCCGTGTACCCGGATCAAGACCAACAGCACGGACGAGTGGCTGCAAGCGATCCGCATGCACTTGGCCGATCCGGATGCCAGTTACCGCATGGGTGATGAATTGCGTGAGGTGGTGCTGCGTGACTACGTGCTGCGTGGCGATAACCTGCGGTATTGGGAGTATGGCTGGCTGGCGGATTGATCTGCGTTCGGCTACCGGAAAAAGGCGACCTGAAGGTCGCTTTTTTTTGTCCGTGAAGTGCGTGTCTGCGTTAAATGCCGACGGATTTGCGCGCGGATTAAAGCTTTGGTTTTTCCCTGTCGATATCAACGTATTCTCGATTTATCAATGTGCTTGGCGGGGGATGATCGCCACGCAAGCAGGGGCCGGTTCATAACAAGGCAAGGAAGAAGTAATGGCAGTTATAAACGGAACAAACGGCGCGGATACGCTGACCGGTACCAGTGGGGATGATGAAATCAATGGCCTGGCCGGCAATGATCTGATCAGGGGAAGTGCCGGAGCAGACAAGATCGATGGCGGTACCGGGACTGATACGGTGGACTATTCCACATCGGCTGATGGAATCAACGTCGACATCCGCTCTAATGCTGTCGGTCTTGCGGGCATCGGCGGCGACGCTCAGGGTGACACCCTGAGCGGCATTGAAAAGGTGATCGGCACGGCGTTCAACGACACCTTCAATCTCGATACGGCCACCGCGACGTTCGAGGGCGGAGCGGGGGATGATGTCTACGTTCTCAACGGTAGTGGCGGCACGGTTATCGAACAGTCGAGTGGCGGTAACGATGAAGTACGCAGCAACTTCGCCCAGATTTACCTGAGCGCCAACGTCGAGCGTCTGACCTATACCGGAACCGGTTCATTCACCGGTTGGGGCAATGCCAGCGACAACGTCATTACAGGAGGCGTTGGCAACGACTTCCTGTATGGCGGCGCGGGAGCTGATCAGTTTATCGGTGGTGCCGGTATCGACACGGTCGGCTATACCGATAGCACTGTCGGTGTCAGCATCAACCTGAAAACCGGCGTCAATTCCGGGATCGCGGCGGGGGATACCTACACCGGCATTGAACGAATCCTCGGCTCGAACGGCAACGATACATTCGTCGCCGATAGTCGGGTATTTGCCTTTGACGGCGGCGCCGGAGCGGCGGATGTGGTGGATTACTCGACATCCAACGAGGCGATCAATGTCGACATCCGCTATAACGCTGTCGGTCTCGCGGGCATTGGCGGCGACGCTCAGGGTGACACCCTGTTCGGCATTGAAAAGGTGATCGGCACGGCGTTCAACGACACCTTCAATCTCGATTCGGCCACTGCGACGTTCGAGGGTGGAGCGGGGGATGATGTCTACGTTCTCAACGGCAGTGGCGGCACGGTCATCGAACAGACGGGTGGCGGTAACGATGAAGTACGCAGCAACTTCGCCCAGATTTACCTGAGCACCAACGTCGAGCGCCTGACCTATACCGGTAACGCGGCATTCACCGGTTGGGGCAACGCCAGCGACAACGTCATTACGGGGGGCATTGGCAATGACACCCTGTATGGCGGCGCGGGTGCCGACCAGTTCATCGGTGGTGGGGGTATCGACACGGCTGGCTATGCCGACAGCACTGTCGGTGTCACCTTGAATTTCAAGACCGGGGTCAACAGTGGCATCGCGGCGGGCGATACCTACACCGGCATTGAGCGAATCCTCGGCTCGGGCTTCAACGATACCTTCATCGCCGACAGTCGGGTGTTTGCATTTGACGGCGGTGCGGGAACGGCTGACGTGGTGGATTACTCGACGTCTGTCGAGGCGATCAATGTCGATATCCGAGCTAATGCTGTCGGTCTCGCGGGCATTGGCGGCGACGCTCAGGGTGACACCCTGAGCGGCATTGAAAAGGTGATCGGCACGGCGTTCAACGACACCTTCAATCTCGATTCGGCCACTGCGACGTTCGAGGGGGGAGCGGGGGATGATGTCTACGTTCTCAACAGCAGTGGCGGCACGGTCATCGAACAGGCGGGTGGCGGTAACGATGAAGTACGCAGCAACTTCGGCCAGATCTACCTGGGCGCCAACGTCGAGCGTCTGACCTATACCGGCAACGCTTCATTCATCGGCTGGGGCAATGCCAGCGACAACATTATTACCGGTGGTGCCGGCAACGACCTGTTGTATGGCGGCGCAGGTGCCGATCAATTTATTGGTGGCGCCGGCATAGATACCGCCAGCTACGGCGACAGTACTGTTGGCGTCAGCATCAATTTGAAAACCGGTGTCAACAGCGGCATCGCAGCGGGCGATACCTACACCGGCATTGAGCGAATCCTCGGCTCGGGCTTCAACGATACCTTCATCGCCGACAGTCGGGTGTTTGCATTTGACGGCGGTGCGGGAACGGCTGACGTGGTGGATTACTCGACGTCTGTCGAGGCGATCAATGTCGATATCCGAGCTAATGCTGTCGGTCTCGCGGGCATTGGCGGCGACGCTCAGGGTGACACCCTGAGCGGCATTGAAAAGGTGATCGGCACGGCGTTCAACGACACCTTCAATCTCGATTCGGCCACTGCGACGTTCGAGGGGGGAGCGGGGGATGATGTCTACGTTCTCAACGGCAGTGGCGGCACGGTCATCGAACAGGCGGGTGGCGGTAACGATGAAGTACGCAGCAACTTCGGCCAGATCTACCTGGGCGCCAACGTCGAGCGTCTGACCTATACCGGCACCGGGTCATTCACCGGTTGGGGCAACGCCATCGACAACATCATTACAGGGGGCAATGGCAACGACATCCTGTATGGCGGCGCGGGTGCCGACCGGTTCATCGGTGGTGCCGGTTTTGACACTGTCGGCTACGGCGACACGACTATTGGCGTCACCATCAACCTGAAAACCGGGGTTCACACAGGGATTGCAGCAGGGGATACCTACACCAGTATCGAAGCTTTGACCGGCACGATAGCCGGTGACATTTTCATCGCCGACGGCGCGGCCATGGCTTTTGACGGGTTAGTGGGTGCGGACATGGTCAGCTATGAACAATCCGACAGCGCCGTGACCATTGATTTGAAAACTAAGGTCAATGCGGGTGACGCGGCCGGCGATACCTACACCGGAATCGAGTTTTTCCAGGGCAGCAGCTTCAACGACACCCTGTCCGGAACCGCATTCGGTGACAACTTCATTGGTGGCTCCGGTGCGGATCTGATCGATGGGCGTGAAGGGCATGACACTGCCTGGTACATCAACAGCAAGGCCGCTGTGAACATCAATCTGCAGACCAACGTCAACGAAGGCGCCGATGCTCAAGGTGATGTGCTGCTCAATATCGAGCGAGTGATCGGCAGCCAATTCGACGATACGCTGACCGGAAGTTCGGCAGTCGATTTTCTTGAGGGCAGCACAGGCAACGACGTGATTTATGGCGGCGACGGGGCCGACTTCATTTATGGAGGCCTGGTTTCCCTGGCCGGGCCGTTAGCCAGTTCGGCACCCAATGCAGGGGCTGAGGCTGATGCGCTCTATGGCGGCAATGACAACGACACGATTCTCACCGCATCCAACGACACTGGCAGCCGTGCGTATGGCGAAGCGGGCGATGACACCATCACCGTAACTCATGGCATCGCTGATGGTGGTGAAGGCAATGACAAGCTGATCGGTACCGGCCTGGGCTTCTCGCTGTTTGGCGGCGTGGGCAAGGATAATCTGGTATTGCAGTCCGTCGGTTCGGCCTTCGGTGGTGAAGGTGACGATATCTACACCATCGACACTTCGGCATTGGTCAACATTCAGGACGACGGTACCAGCCGTGGCGACAAGATTGTGCTGTCGTACATTCGCGCTTCGGAACTGCAAGTCGACCGTGTCGGTGACGACCTCTACCTGCACCGTTACAGCGTTTCAGCCGGACAGACGCCGGATGAGGGCGTGCGCCTGAAGGATTGGTTTGCCGGTTCCGACACTATCGAGCAGATCGTGACGGCCGATAATCAGACCATCAATCTGCCGGCCAACAGTGATGCATTCGCGATGTTTGGCTGACCACTGAATCGCACACCTGCAATCGCAATGCGGCCGCAGGTGTGCGCTTGGCAGCTGAAGGACCAACCTGGTTTCAACCAAGCAAGGAAGAAGCAAATGTCAGTGATTTATGGAACGAGTGAAGCCGATGTCATGGGCGGCAATGAAGGCAATGACGAACTCTACGGACTGGAGTCGGATGATCAGATCTGGGGTACCACGGGGTCCGATCTGCTGGATGGCGGGGAGGGGTTCGATTCAGTGAGTTATCAGATGATGCCGAACGGCGTCAGCGTCGATTTCCGCGAGGGGCTGGCCACTGTCACCAAGGCGGACGGCTCCGTCGATACCCTGGTCGGCATCGAAAAAGTCATCGGCAGCTTTAACAATGACACCTTGGTCAGTTCGGTCAGCGGTATCACGCTGGAAGGTGATAACGGAGATGACGTGTACATCGTCGGTAGCGAAGGTGTGACCATCGTCGAAGCGGAACGCGGCGGTTACGACGAGCTGCGCACCAGCGTCAACACCCAGAGGATGGATCCGTTCCTGGACAAAATGATCTTCACCGGCACCGGCGACTTCAAGGGCTACGGCAATGCCGAGGCGAACGTGATTGTCGCCGGTGCAGGCAATGACGTGCTGTGGGGTGGCGACGGTGGCGATCAGTTCATTGGCGGCAAGGGCTTCGACACAGTCAGCTATACCGACAGCCTTGAAGGCGTCAGTATCGAGCTCTCGAGCATGTGGGGCGCCACTGGTATTGCATTCGGCGATACCTACTCGAGCATCGAGGCCGTGCAGGGTTCGAATTTCAACGATGTGATCTTCGCCGGCGCAAGCGCAATGGTCATGGACGGTGCCGATGGCCTTGACGCCGTCGATTACAGCCGTTCCAACGATGCGGTCAGCATCGAGTTTCGTGATGGCGAGGGCTTCGGTTCTGGCGGCTACGCCGAGGGCGATACCTTGATCAATGTGGAAAAGGTTGTCGGGACTAACCTGGACGATCACTTCACTGCTAACTCGGGCGGCGTGACCTTCGAAGGTGGCTGGGGCAGTGACGTCTATACGATCAACAGCGAGGGTGTGACCATCGTCGAGACAGACTCAGGCATGGGGTTTGACGAGCTGTACACCAGCCTGTCGGTCATGAAGATGGACCCGTTCATCGAGAAAATGACCTACACCGGTACAGCCGATTTCACCGGTTATGGCAACGATTCCGACAACTACATCTTCGGCGGCAGCGGCGATGACCTGTTCTACGGTGGCGCCGGACGGGATGTGTTCGTCGGCGGCGCGGGAACGGACATCGTCAGCTATGACGACAGCGATACGGGTGTGGTGGTCAACCTGTCGAGGATTGGCCAGAACGGTACGGCCGAAGGGGATATGTATTACGACGTAGAAGGTCTGCAAGGCAGTCGTTTCAACGATGTGATGGATGCCGGCCGCGAGGACGCGATCCTGGAAGGTGGCAACGGCGATGATGTGATCAGTGGCAACGATGGCAATGATCACCTTTACGGCGGACTGAAATCCGGTCTCGACGGTGATGTCGCGCAGGCCGACACACTGTCTGGCGGTTCGGGTGATGACGTCATCGTCAGCGCTGTGAATGACTTGGGTACAGTGGCCCACGGCGACGGAGGCAATGACACCATCACGGTCCACAACGGCAGTGCCCTTGGTGATGACGGTCATGACGTGCTCACCGGCACCGGCAACAGTTATCTGTTGTCAGGTGGCAGCGGCAACGACGTGCTGAACCTCAATCTTCCGGGGCAGTCCGGTACTGGCGGCACCGCACTGGGCGGTATGGGTGACGATATCTACATCGTGAACAGCACCGGGCTGGTATCGATTCAGGACGAGGGCTGGGATCTCAACGACACCCTGATCCTCAACACCATCACCAACGCCAGCCAGTTGAACGTCACCCGCATCGGCGATGACGCCTACCTGCATAGCGCCAACGACGGCAGCAGCGGTGTGCCGGACAACGGCGTGAAACTGGCGGGATGGTACGCCGGGTTCAACAACATCGAGCACCTGCAGACTGCCGACGGCCAGGTCTACGACCTGCCGGCGACGGTTGATGGGTTCGCCATGTTCGGCTGATCACTCGATCTGTTGATGCAACGCAATGAAAGGGATGAGTCCGCTGCTGGATTCATCCCTTTTTTCATGCCTTACGGCGCACCCGACGCAGCGCTCGCGGAGCTGGCGCGTTTCCTGCAAGTCCCCCTCAAATCGCCATAAAACGAGCGCTCGCGGTCATCGCAGCGGCGCCGCAGGCGGCAAAAGGGTTAGCCAGACGGCCCGCATCGCTCAACCAAGCCATGCGCAGCCCGGTGACGAACGAGAGGGGAGACGATGAAGGCAGTTATTTTGGCGGGTGGCCTCGGCACGCGCATCAGTGAAGAGTCGCACCTCAAGCCCAAACCCATGATCGAGATCGGCGGCAAGCCAATTCTCTGGCACATCATGAAGCAGTATTCCGCTCACGGAATTCACGACTTCGTGATCTGCCTGGGCTACAAGGGCTACGCGATCAAGGACTTCTTCGCCAACTACTTCCTGCACACCTCCGACGTCACGTTCGACATGCGCAACAACCGCATGGACGTGCACCAGAACTACAGCGAGCCGTGGAGCGTCACCCTGATCGACACCGGCGAGGAAACCATGACCGGTGGCCGTCTGCTGCGTGCCGGCCGTTACCTCAAGGATGAAGAGGCGTTCTGCTTCACCTACGGCGACGGCGTTTCCGACATCAACATTGCTCAACTCGTCGATTACCACAAAGCCCACGGTCGCCTGGCCACCGTCACCGCGGTGCAGCCGCCGGGACGTTACGGTGCCCTTGAGCGCCAGGGCGATCAGGTGCTGGGTTTCACCGAAAAACCGCGTGGCGACGGTGGCTGGATCAACGGTGGCTTCTTCGTGCTGTCACCCAAAGTCCTGACCTACATCGCTGGCGATGAAACCACCTGGGAAGCCGAGCCGCTGGCGCGTCTGGCTCAGGAAGAACAGCTGAACGCCTTCGAACACGAAGGCTTCTGGCATCCGATGGACACCCTGCGCGACAAGAACCACCTAGAAGCGCTGTGGCAGAGCGGGGAGGCCCCATGGAAGCAATGGGCCTGAGTGCGGATTTCTGGCGCGGCAAGCGCGTACTGGTCACCGGTCACACCGGTTTCAAAGGCAGCTGGCTGAGCCTGTGGCTGCAAAGCCTCGGCGCGCAAGTCAGCGGTTTTTCGCTGGATCCGTCGACCGAACCGAGCCTGTATGAACTGGCGCGGGTTCACGAAGGGATCAACGATCAGCGCGGTGATCTGCGCGATCTCGGCGCGTTGCTGGAGATCATTGCCGACACCGAGCCGGAGATCGTTCTGCACCTGGCCGCGCAGCCACTGGTGCGTGAAGGCTATCGCGACCCGCTGGGCACTTACTCCAGCAACGTCATGGGCACGCTGAACCTGCTCGAAGCGATTCGTCAGGTCGGTTGCGTGCGCGCCTGCGTGCTGGTGACCACCGACAAGGTTTACGCCAACAAGGAATGGCTGTGGCCGTACCGCGAAGACGAAGCCCTCGGTGGCCACGATCCCTACAGCAGCAGCAAGGCTTGCTGCGAACTGTTGGCGCAGTCTTATGCGGCGTCGTTTTTCCCGGCTGACAAGTACGCTGAACACGGTCTGGCTTTGGCCACCGCGCGCGCCGGCAACGTCTTGGGTGGCGGTGACTTCGCCCCTGAGCGGTTGATTCCCGACGTGCTCAAAGCCTGGACTGCGGACGAGCCGGTGACCCTGCGTTACCCGCAAGCCGTGCGCCCGTGGCAGCACGCGCTGGAACCGCTGGCCGGTTACCTGCAACTGGCTGCCGGCCTCTACGAACAAGGCCCGGAATACGCCGGGGCGTGGAACTTCGGCCCGGGCGAGGCGGACATGTGCAGCGTCGGCGAAGTGGTCGAACTGCTCGCCAGTCGCTGGCCACAGGCACGTGGTCTGCGCATCGAAAAAAGCGAACTGCACGAGGCTGGTCTGTTGCGTCTGGACAGCAGTCGCGCCCGTCAGGTACTCGGCTGGCAGCCACGCTGGACCTTGCAGCAATGCCTGACCCAGACCCTCGACTGGCATCTGGCGTGGCAGAACGGCGATGACATGCGCAACGTCACTCTCGGCCAACTGAACCTGTACCGAGGCGCGCTGTGAGCGAGTTTTCCTTGAAACCGTTGCCGCTGGCCGGGCTGTTCAGCGTCCAGCACAGACGCTTCGAAGATCAGCGCGGGCATTTCGCCCGGCTGTTCTGCGAAGGCAGCCTGAGTGCGTTCGGCAGCGAATTTCACATCCGCCAGATCAACCATTCCTGCACCCGCGAGAAGGGCAGCGTGCGCGGTCTGCATTATCAGAATGCCAATGCGCCGGAAGCCAAGCTGATCACTTGCCTGCGCGGTGAAGTGTGGGACGTGGCGGTGGATCTGCGTCCGGATTCCGCAACCTTTCTGCACTGGCACGCCGAGCATCTCAAGGCCGGCGACGGTCGCAGTCTGTTGATTCCGGCCGGGTTTGCTCACGGCTTCCAGACCCTGACCGCCGACGCCGAACTGCTTTACCTGCACAGCGCTGATTATGCGCCGGAGCATGAGGGCGGCTTGTCGGTGAACGATCCACGGCTGGCGATTGCCTGGCCGTTGCCTGTCAATAATTTGTCAGCGCGTGATTCCAGCCATCCTGCGCTCGATCAACACTTTGCCGGAGTGCGTCTATGAACTGCCGTGGGTGCGCCGCACCGCTGAGCCTGCCGCTGATCGACCTCGGCACCTCGCCACCGTCCAACGCCTACGTGCACGCCGAGCGCCTGGAACAGGCCGAGCAATGGGTGCCGCTCAAGGTTGCGGTGTGCCAGCAATGCTGGCTGGTGCAGACCGAGGATTACACCCGCGCCGACAGCCTGTTCGATGCCGAGTACGCCTACTTCAGTTCGTTCTCCAGCACCTGGCTGGCCCATGCCGAGCGTTATGTCGCCGAGATGGTCGAGCGCTTTGACCTGAGCGCCGACAGCCGTGTGGTCGAAGTCGCAGCCAACGACGGTTACCTGCTGCAGTACGTCGCCGCTCGCGGCATTCCGTGTCTGGGTGTCGAGCCGACCCGCAGCACCGCGCAAGCGGCGCGGGAAAAGGGTCTGCAGATTCGTGAAGTGTTCTTCGGTCGCGACAGCGCTGCGCAGCTGCACAGCGAAGGCTGGGGCGCCGACCTGA
>Ga0207713_1002689_pt1 | contig 12711 bp, 13 predicted proteins | sample KBSS64metaG_FD_184404 | JGI IMG/M metagenome (GOLD analysis project Ga0207713, IMG submission 184404) | Switchgrass rhizosphere microbial communities from Kellogg Biological Station, Michigan, USA - KBS S6-4 metaG (SPAdes) (version 2) | ecosystem: Host-associated > Plants > Roots > Rhizosphere >...
TCACAAGCCGCTAACCTGTGTTGGTCGCTTCACCCATCCCCCTTCACCACGAGGAATATCGATGTCGCTCATCAACACCCAGATCAAGCCGTTTGAAGCCAACGCTTACCAGAACGGCGAGTTCATCAAGGTTTCCGACGCCACCCTGAAGGGCCAGTGGTCCGTGCTGATCTTCATGCCGGCCGCCTTCACCTTCAACTGCCCGACCGAAATCGAAGACGCCGCCGACCATTACGCCGAGTTCAAGAAGGCCGGCGCCGAGGTGTACATCGTCACCACTGACACCCACTTCTCGCACAAGGTGTGGCACGAAACCTCGCCGGCCGTCGGCAAGGCCCAGTTCCCGCTGGTCGGCGACCCGACCCACCAGCTGACCAATGCTTTCGGCGTGCACATTGCCGAAGAAGGCCTGGCCCTGCGCGGCACCTTCATCATCAATCCGGAAGGCGTGATCAAGACCCTGGAGATCCACTCCAACGAGATCGCCCGTGACGTCTCCGAGACCCTGCGCAAGCTGAAGGCTGCCCAGTTCACCGCCGCCAATCCGAACCAGGTCTGCCCGGCCAAGTGGAAGGAAGGCGAGAAGACCCTGACCCCGTCGCTGGACCTGGTCGGCAAGATCTAAGCAGCACCCCATCCCCATTCCCGTTCCGGCGGGAATGGGGGTGAACCCAAGCCGGTGCCCCGCGCCGGCTTCGGTTCACCCCCACGTCGCGCGGATGTACCGTAGCGGTACGTCGACGGCGTTCCTTTGCCTGAATCAAGGAGTTTTTCGATGTTGGATGCCAACCTCCAGTCCCAGCTGAAGACTTACCTGGAACGCGTCACCCGCCCGATCCAGATCACCGCGCATGCCGACGAGAGCGCCAAGTCGCAGGAAATGCTGGAGCTGCTGGAGACCCTGGTCGGTCTGTCCAGCCAGATCGCCCTGGAGGTGCGCCGCGATGGCGCCGAGCGCACCCCGTCGTTTGCCCTGACCACGCCCGGCCAGGACATCCACCTGGTTTTCGCCGGCCTGCCGCTGGGCCACGAATTCACCTCGCTGGTGCTGGCCCTGCTGCAGGTGGGCGGCCATCCGTCCAAGGCCACCGCCGAGGTGATCGAACAGGTGCAGGGGCTGGAAGGCGAGTACCGCTTCGAAACCTACTTCTCGCTGTCCTGCCAGAACTGCCCGGACGTGGTCCAGGCGCTGAACCTGGCGGCGGTGCTGAATCCGCGCATCCAGCACGTGGCGATCGACGGTGCGCTGTTCCCGGCCGAGGTCGAGGCACGCCAGATCATGTCGGTGCCCACGGTGTACCTCAACGGCGAAGTGTTCGACCAGGGCCGGATGAGCCTGGAGCAGATCGTGGCCAAGCTCGACACCGGTTCGGCCAAGCGCGATGCGGAGAAGATCGCCGCCAAGGCCCCGTACGACGTACTGGTGATCGGCGGTGGTCCGGCCGGTGCCGCTGCCGCGATCTACGCCGCGCGCAAGGGCATCCGCACCGGCGTGGCGGCCGAGCGTTTCGGCGGCCAGGTGCTGGACACGATGGCAATCGAGAACTTCATTTCAGTGAAGGAAACCGAGGGCCCGAAGCTGGCCGCGGCGCTGGAGCAGCATGTGCGCGAATACAACGTGGACATCATGAACCTGCAGCGTGCCAGCGCTTTGGTGCCGGCCGGCGACGATGGCCTGGTCGAGATCCGGCTTGAGAACGGCGCCTCGTTGAAGTCGCGCTCGGTGATCCTGTCCACCGGTGCGCGCTGGCGCCAGATGAACGTGCCCGGCGAAGACCAGTACCGCAACAAGGGCGTGGCCTACTGCCCGCACTGCGATGGCCCGCTGTTCAAGGGCAAGCGCGTGGCGGTGATCGGCGGCGGCAACTCCGGGGTCGAAGCCGCCATCGACCTGGCCGGGATCGTGACGCATGTGACGCTCCTGGAATTCGACGACAGGCTGCGTGCCGACGAGGTCCTGCAGAAGAAGCTGCGCAGCCTGGGCAACGTCACCATCATCACCAGCGCGCTGACCCAGGAAGTGCTGGGCGACGGCCAGAAGGTGAATGGCCTGGTCTACAAGGACCGCGTGGGCGGCGATTCGCACCGCGTGGAACTGGAAGGCGTGTTCGTACAGATCGGGCTGCTGCCCAATACGGAATGGCTGAAGGACACGGTGGCGCTGTCGCCGCGCGGAGAAGTGGTCATTGACGACCGCGGCCAGACCAGTGTTCCGGGCGTATTCGCCGCAGGTGATTGCACTACCGTGCCCTACAAGCAGATCATCATCGCGATGGGTGCCGGCTCGACAGCCGCGCTGAGCGCCTTCGATCACCTGATACGCACTTCCGTTCCCAAGAGCAGCGGCGCTGTCGCCGAAGCTGCCTGAAACGTCGGGTCCCCGGTTCGCCGGGGACCTTTTGCCTGCTGGGTCAACCACGCCATCACCCGGTCCATTACCGTTCAGAGGTACAAGGAAATGAACCTACGTGATCTGAAATACCTGGTGGCGCTGGCCGACCATCGCCACTTTGGTCGGGCGGCGGCGTCCTGCTTCGTCAGCCAGCCGACGCTGTCGACCCAGATCAAGAAGCTCGAGGATGAGCTGGGCCTGCCCCTGGTGGAGCGTTCGCCACGCAAGGTCATGCTGACCCCGGCCGGGGTGGAAGCGGCGTCGCGCGCGCGGGTGATCGTGGCCGAGATCGAACAGATGAAGGAAGCGGCGCGGCGCAGCCGCGACCCGGAAGCGGGCGCGGTGCGGCTGGGCATCTTCCCCACGCTGGGCCCGTACCTGCTGCCCCATGTGATCCCCAACATCCGCGGGCGCTTCCCGCAGCTGGAGCTGTTGCTGGTCGAGGAAAAGAGCGATGAGCTGCTGCACCGCCTGCGCGACGGGCGGCTCGACGCGGCGCTGCTGGCGCTTCCACTGGATGATGACCAGCTGCATGCCGAGTTCCTGTTCGAGGAACCCTTCCTGCTTGCGGTCTCCGGGCAGCACCCGCTGGCCCGGCGCCACCACCTGGACGTCCAGGAACTGTCCACGCAGAAGCTGCTGCTGCTCGAGGACGGACACTGCCTGCGCGACCAGGCGCTGGCGGTCTGCCGCCTGTTCGGCGCCAACGAAAAATCCGAGTTCCGCGCCACCAGTCTGGAAACGCTGCGGCAGATGGTCGCCGCCGACGTCGGCATCACCCTGCTGCCGACGCTGTCGGTCAAACCGCCGGTGCCGCGTTCGGCCAACATCCGGCTGCTCGACTTCGAGGGCGAGGACCGGCCCAGCCGGCGTATTGCGATGGTGTGGCGCCGCAGCTCGGCCATGACCGGGTTCCTGGAACAGCTGGCCGAGCAGTTCAAACGGCTGCCGGACGCGCTGTTCGAGCTGGACATCAGCGAGCACGACGCTTCCTCGCCCCGCCCGCAACCCCAACGGGCCTGATCGCCCTGCTGAACCGGCGGCGGCGGACAGGTCGCATCCGCTGCGGATAGGCAGCACAATAGACCAAGGCGGTGCCAGCAGGCGCCGCCTTTTGCATGGGTCTTCCTTAATCCACAGGAGTTTCAGATGTCTACCGCCAGCGGCTTGCCGCCATCCATCACCGTTTCCAGCTTCGACATGAACCAGCTGGAAGCCATGCTTGAATCCCCCGCTGTAGAACAGAGCCCGGCCGGCCAGGCCTTGGCGCGAGAACTGAACCGCGCGACGGTGGTCGACCGCGACCAGATGCCCGACGGCGTTGTCATGATGCGTTCGCGGGTCGAGTGCGAAGATGAACTGCACGGCGACAAGCACGAACTGACGCTGGTGTACCCGCGCGACGCCGATGTCGACCAGGGCAAGGTCTCGATCCTTGCGCCGGTGGGCACCGCGCTGCTTGGCCTGACGGTGGGCCAGAGCATGGACTGGGACGCGCCCGGCGGCCGCAAGCTGCGCCTGCGGGTCACCGCCGTGCACAATCCACCCAAGCATTGATCGTCCCTGCCGCGCATCGCGCAGGGCCCAGGTAACGTTCCAGGAGCCGCAATGAGCATCGCAACCCCGTCCAAACTTTCGCAGCTGCGCGATCTGTCCGTGGTGGTCGCCGACACCGGCGATTACGAGGCGATCAAGCGCCTGAAGCCGGTCGATTGCACGACCAACCCCACGCTGGTGAAGAAGGCGCTGGACCTGCCGGTCTACGCGGACCTGATCGAACGCGAGCTGGCCTGGGGCCGCGAACAGAGCGGTGAGCGCGAAACGATCGTGCACGCGGTGGCAGACCGCCTGACGGTGGGCGTGGGCACGCTGCTCAGCACGCTGGTGCCGGGTCGGGTCTCGACCGAGGTGGATGCGGACCAGGCGCATGACACGGCGGCCACGGTTGCCAAGGCACGCCAGTTCATTGCGATGTACGAAGCGGCGGGCGTGCCGCGCAGCAAGGTGCTGATCAAGATCGCGGCGACCTGGGAGGGCGTGGAAGCGGCGCGCCAGCTCCAGGCCGAAGGCATCGACTGCAACCTCACCCTGATCTTCAACCCGACCCAGGCGCTGGCCTGCAGCGAGGCCGGTGCGTTCCTGATTTCGCCTTTCGTGGGCCGGATCCTGGACTGGTACGTGGCCAATGGCCAGGCGCCGGCCAGCATCGACGCAGACCCGGGCGTGGTGTTCGTGCGCGGCGTGTATGCGGAGTTCAAGCGCCGCGGTTCGCCGACGGTGGTGATGGGCGCCTCGTTCCGCTCCACGGCGCAGATCGAGGCGCTGGCCGGCTGCGACCGCCTGACCATTTCGCCGGACCTTCTGGAGAAACTGGACGCCGACCACGGCGAACTGCCGCGCAAGCTGGTGGCCGGCGCTGCCGATCAGGTGTCTGTCACGCCGATCGATGCGGCGAAGTTCGCCGCCGACCTGGCTGCGGATCCGATGGCGACCGAGAAGCTGGCATCGGGTATCGACGCGTTCGCCAAGGATCTGGAAGCGCTTCGGCAGACGATTCGCGAGCGGCTTTAAGCGCTTCGGTCAGGTGGTGGAAACAAGCGGGACGGTTGCGGTGGTTGCAGCCGTCCTGTTTTCGTTTTGGTCTTCGCGAAGGGCGGCTCGCGGCGCGTCTTTGATACGTGCAGGGGCGGCCGCCGGGCAGCCCCGCTCCGGGACACGCCGTGAACCCATCCATGGGGGCTGCTAGAAAACATCCATGTTTTCTAGCGTCCCTCCGGGGGCTACCCGGCGGCCGCCCCCATACAGGGTCGTGTGCGGTGGGAAACGGCAGACACGCGTGGCGTGTCACTACGCGCCGGCCGTTGATGTTGCCGTGGCTTTTCAATTGGCCACCGACACACTTTCAAAGGGTCGGCGGGGGTGGGTTTGAGGGGGCATGAGCCGCATGGATGCGGCGACTGAGCCTACACGGACGTATTTACGGCGTCCCCCGCAAACCCACACCCGACGGCCCCGGCCAGGGAAAGCACACAGCCCCCGGCTGTTCGCACAAATGCATGAGGCTGCCGGGCAACGCCCGGCACGCAGGTACTAACGGCGATCAGGCGATCACGCACCCACACCAATCGGGCAACTGACCCCGGTACCGCCAATACCGCAGTACCCGTTCGGGTTCTTGGCCAGGTACTGCTGGTGGTAATCCTCGGCGTAGTAATACTGCGGCGCGGGGAACTCGATCTCGGTGGTGATGGCCCCGTAGCCCTTTTCGGCCAGGCGCTGCTGGTAGGCATCCCGGCTGGCCAGCGCTGCGTCGTACTGCGCCTGGCGGGTCGCGTGGATCGCCGAGCGGTACTGCGTGCCGGTGTCGTTGCCCTGCCGCATGCCCTGGGTCGGATCGTGGTTTTCCCAGAACACCTGCAGCAGCTGCGCCAAGCTGATGATCGCCGGGTCGTACACCACCTCCACGATCTCGGTGTGCCCGGTCAGGCCCGAACAGACTTCCTCATAGGTAGGATTCGGCGTCACCCCGCCCGCGTAGCCGACCGACGTCGAATACACCCCCGGCAGCGTCCAGAACTTTCGCTCCGCGCCCCAGAAGCAGCCCATCGCGAAACGGATCCGCTCCAGGCCGGCAAAACCGTCCTTGAGCGGATGGCTGTTCACATAGTGCTGGTTGTGCAGCGGCAACGGGTGCTCGCGCCCCGGCAGCGCCTCGTCCGCGCGCGGCAGGCGCTGCTTGAACGCCCCGATCCCCAACAGGCCCTTGGCAATCCCCAACATGGCGGTCTCCTAGGCCGGCAACAGGCCGGCGCTTTCGTCACCGTCCAATATGGGGCCGTCCTGCGGCCCGCCCAAGTCCAGCCCGGCCACGATCTGCTCCGCCTCCGGCCGGGCCAGGTCCGGGATGCACACCCGCAGCACCCCGAACAACGGCAGCTCCCCCATCCCGCCCAGCAGCTGCTCACCGAACACGAATGCCGGGATGCCCGCGTCTTCCAGCGCGTGCTTCACCAGGTGGGCGTCGAACAGGTTGTCGGCCTGGTAGATCACGTGCATGGGCGGACTCCAGTGGGTTTCGCCGCCAGCATACGTCGGTTCGCGACCGCCAGTGCCGGTCCGGGGTACGATAGGCATCTCTTTGCCTTCCGCCAGCGCACCATGTCCGAGCTTACCGCCGCCCCCACCGACGCCACCGCCGAAACCCACGAAAAGCGCGATTTCATCCGCCAGATCGTGCGCGAGGACCTGGCCAGCGGCAAGCACCAGGCGATCAAGACCCGCTTCCCGCCCGAGCCCAACGGCTACCTGCATATCGGCCACGCCAAGTCGATCTGCCTGAACTTCGGCATCGCCGGTGAGTTCGCCGGCGTGTGCAACCTGCGCTTCGACGATACCAACCCGGCCAAGGAAGACCCCGAATACGTCGCCGCGATCCAGGACGACGTGCGCTGGCTCGGCTTCAGCTGGAACGAGCTGCGCCATGCCTCGGACTATTTCGATGCCTACTACCTCGCCGCCGAAAAGCTGATCCGCGACGGCAAGGCCTATGTCTGCGACCTGTCGGCCGAAGAAGTCCGCGCCTACCGCGGCACCCTCACCGAACCCGGCCGCCCCTCGCCGTGGCGCGACCGCAGCGTGGAAGAGAACCTGGACCTGTTCGCCCGCATGCGCGCCGGCGAGTTCCCGGACGGCGCGCGCACCGTGCGCGCAAAGATCGACATGGCCAGCGGCAACATCAACCTGCGCGACCCCGCGCTGTACCGCATCAAACACGTCGAACACCAGAACACCGGCAACGCCTGGCCGATCTACCCGATGTACGACTTCGCGCACGCACTGGGCGATTCCATCGAAGGCATCACGCACTCGCTGTGCACGCTGGAGTTCGAAGACCACCGCCCGCTGTACGACTGGTGCGTGGACAACGTCGACTTCGCCCACGATCCCGCGCTCACCGCACCGCTGGTCGAACGCGGCCTGCCGCGCGAAGCCGCCAAGCCACGCCAGATCGAATTCTCGCGCCTGAACATCAACTACACCGTGATGAGCAAGCGCAAGCTGATGGCGCTGGTCACCGAACAGCTGGTCGACGGCTGGGAAGACCCGCGCATGCCGACCCTGCAGGGCCTGCGCCGCCGCGGCTACACCCCGGCCGCGATGCGCCTGTTCGCCGAACGTGTCGGCATCAGCAAGCAGAACTCGATGATCGACTTCAGCGTGCTCGAAGGCGCACTGCGCGAAGACCTCGACAGCGCCGCCGCGCGGCGGATGGCCGTCGTCGACCCGGTCAAGCTGGTCCTGACCAACCTGCCCGAAGGCCACGCCGAAACCCTGACCTTCGCCAACCATCCCAAGGACGACGCCTTCGGCAGCCGTGAAGTGCCGTTCGCCCGCGAACTGTGGATCGAGCGCGAGGACTTCGCCGAAGTGCCGCCCAAGGGCTGGAAGCGCCTGGTGCCGGGTGGCGAAGTGCGCCTGCGCGGCGCCGGCATCATCCGCTGCGATGAGGTCATCAAGGACGCCGACGGCACCATCACCGAACTGCGGGGCTGGCTGGACCCCGAATCGCGCCCCGGCATGGAAGGCGCCAACCGCAAGGTCAAGGGCACCATCCACTGGGTCAGCGCCGTGCATGGCGTGCCGGCCGAGATCCGGCTGTACGACCGCCTGTTCTCCGTGCCCAACCCCGACGACGAATCCGAGGGCAAGACCTACCGCGACTACCTCAACCCGGAATCGCGCCGCACGGTCACCGGCTACGTCGAGCCCGCTGCCGCCATCGCCGAGCCCGAACAGTCGTTCCAGTTCGAGCGCACCGGCTACTTCGTGGCCGACCGCCGCGACCACACCCCTACCGCCCCGGTGTTCAACCGCAGCGTCACCCTGCGCGACACCTGGTCGGCGTAAGCCCCACCGCATTCGAAAGGCCTGTTCAATGTTGTACGCGCAAGTCCATCTCACCCTGCCCGCCTGGATCCACGACCAGATCGACCTTGGCCGTGCGTATCCCGGCGATGCCGCCAAGGTCGCCCTGGCGATCGAACTGTCGCGGCTGAACGTCGAGGCGCAGACCGGCGGTCCGTTCGGCGCCGTGGTGTTCGGTCCGGACGACCGCGTCATCGCCGCCGGCGTCAACCGCGTGGTGCCGCACAGCACCTCGCTGGCCCACGCCGAGAACATGGCCTACATGCTGGCCCAGCAGCGCCTGCAGACGCCGCGGCTCAACGCCGTGCTGTCGCCGGTGACCCTCGCCACGTCATCGCAGCCGTGCTGCCAGTGCTACGGCGCCACCGTCTGGGCCGGCATCGACCGCCTGCTGATCGGGGCCAGCGCGCAGGATGTGGAAGAACTCACCCCGTTCGATGAAGGCCCGCTGCCGGCCGACTGGGTCGGAGAGCTCAACAAGCGCGGCATCGAGGTCGTGCAGGGCATCGAACGCGATGCCGCACGCGTGGTCCTGCGCCAGTACGGGGAGACCAACGGTGCGCACTACTGATTCCCGCGCCATTGGCGCGCGTCGATGAGCGGGCTGCTGTGCCTGTGCCGGCAGGGCTTCGAGCCGGAACTGGCCGGTGAGCTGTCCGAGCGCGCCGCCTACGCCAACATCGCCGGCTACGCACGCACCCAGCGCAATGATGGCTACGTGCTGTTCGCCACCGAGGAAGGCGCCGCGCTGTCGCGCGCGCTGCCGTGGCGCTCGCTGATCTTCGCCCGGCAGAAACTGGTGGTGCTGGCCGAACTGCGCGAACTCGATCCTGCCGATCGCATCACCCCGATCCTGGCCGTGCTGCAAGGCCAGCAGCGCTTCGGCGACATGTGGGTGGAACATCCTGATTCGGATGAAGGCAAGCCGCTGGCCGGGCTGGCCCGCGCGTTCGGCAACGCGCTGCGCCCGGCGCTGCGCAAGGCCGGCCTGCTGACCGACAAACCCAATACCAGCCTGCCGCGCCTGCATATCGTGTTCGTCGATGGCCGCCACGCCTTCGTCTGCGTCGCCGACACCCGCGACAGCGCACCCTGGGCCTTGGGCATTCCACGCCTGAAGCTGCTGCCCGAAGCGCCTTCGCGTTCGGCGCTGAAGCTGGACGAAGCGCTGCTGACCCTGATGAGTCCTGAAGAACGCGAGCAGCTGGTCCGGCCCGGCATGCGCGCGGCCGACCTGGGTGCTGCGCCCGGCGGCTGGACCTGGGTGCTCACCCGGCAGCACATGCATGTCATCAGCGTGGACAACGGCCCCCTGCGCGAGCATGTGCTGGAAACCGGACTGGTCGAACACCTGCGCGCAGACGGCTTCCACTGGCAGCCCGAAGCGCCGCTGGACTGGATGGTCTGCGACATGGTCGAACAGCCGCGTCGCGTGGCCGAACGCATGGCCACCTGGTTCCGCGAGGGCTGGTGCCGGCATGCGATCTTCAACCTCAAACTGCCCATGAAGAAGCGCTGGGACGAAACCCGGCTGTGCCTGGACCTGTTCCAGGACCAGGCGGGGCGACCACTGAACCTGCGCGCCAAGCAGCTGTACCACGACCGCGAAGAAATCACGGTGCTGGCATGGTGAGGTCGCGCAGCCACGCAGAGCGTGGCTCTACCTGTCTGGGCAGGGTCTGCGGGTTGATTGTGGGCGCACTCCTGCCCGCTGCCGCCCTGGCGCAGGGCCCGGTGCCGGCCACGGCGGAACCGCTGCGGGAGGCGCCGGTCAGCGTGCGTGTCCAGCCGCTGTCCAGCGGCAGGGTCACCCACAGCGTGACCCTGCCGCCGACCGCAGGCGAAGCAACGGTGACCGTGCGTTCGGTGCAGCCGGACAGCGTGGTGGGCCAGTACCGCTTCGCATTCGAGGCACTGGATGTCGACGGCGACGGCTTCATCAGTCGCGCCGAAGCACAGGCCAACCCGGCGTTGGCCGACGAGTTCACCTCACTGGACACGCTGCACCGTGGCCGGCTGGACCGCAGCCAGCTGCAGGCTTGGCTGCTGCCCTGATGCCGGTTCAGTGGGGGCTGGAAGGACGGAAGTTCTGCAGCTTCCCTGCCAGGTCCACGGCCTTTCTGATCGAGGCGGCGCCATCGTTGTACCAGCTTGGATGCTTGCCTGCGTTCAACATCGCCGTCGGCAGTTCGCCCTTCAGTCCACGCTTCAGGTATTTCACGTCGCGCAGCAGAAGCCTGGCCTCAGCGACGCTTAGTGGCTGGCCATCGTGCCTGCGGGCAAACGTATCGAGCTGGTGTTTGGCCAGCATTGCCTTGTTCCCACCGCAGCCCAGCCCGTATCCCGCGCATCGGTTGTCGATATAGCTCAGCAGCTCACGAATTCGCGCAACCGCTTGGGTCGGGTGGTCGGCCATGACGCGCGCGATCTTGTCAGCGCGCGCCTCCTGGGGCAGGAATATCTGTTTCAGAACGTGGGAAATGGTCATGGGCTCTTCTTGACAGCGTTTCGGGACGGCGACCGCGCGCGTGCAATGCTGCGCGTCGGGGCTTGCAGCATGTACTGCAGAAGCGGAGATGACTTTCAGGTTCATTGCACCTTCGCCGCAACGCAGCCAGCGCAGAGGACACGACTGCCCAGGGCACTCACTCGGTGCCGGTTTTGGGAAACCGTGTCCAAAGTACCGCCAGGCGCAGCGTTTCCTGCAGTGCGATCACTTTCGAAGTGGCTCTAGGATCGGTGCCGCAGGCGGTGTACGTTGCGCCAAGCTCCCTGCGCACTTCAGCCGTCAGCTGCCCCACATTCTGCAGCTGCAGGCCGAAACATCCGGGCGAAGGAGGCGTGCCCCCCTCCGAGTGGACGAATTCATGCAGTTGCCGCGCCGATCCGCAGGGATCCTTCAATCCACCGTACACATCGACGTTTTCGATGTGCCTCAGCAGGTGGCCCAGCTGCGCCTTGGCTTCTTCAGGCGCTTTCGCCATTGCCTCGGCAACGCGCGCAAGGTTGTCCCTCTCACCCGGCCTCGGGAATTGCGCGCAGACGGATGGAATGCGGGGAATTGACAAGGTCGGGGCTCCGGATGGCCTGGGAAGACGTACGGGCGCGGCGGACCCCTCCGATCCGGATCCGCCACGCGCTTTCAGTCTGCCCGGCGACCGCAGGCACCCACTTGCGTATATCGATCATTTTGAGCTCATAGCGACAGACCCGACCTACCCACGCGGGGTCAAAGCGCCGCCGCGGCCGTCAGTAGTGGGACGGAACCTGTCCACTGGCTGGGTGTGCTTTACCAGCAGGATGGAGTAGTAGCGGTTGTGATCCTCGGGGTCCCCAGGCGGCGGTCCCTCGCGCGCCGCGACCTGCACGGGGCGGGAAGCTACTGCGGGGGCGGGCAGCCGGCCGTTGCCGCCGCCGGCACTCGGACGCCGACCACCCAAGCCTCCCGGCCTGTCAGCACTGAAGGATCCGTTGTTCATCGCGACCAGGGCCAGGCGGTTGCGATTGGCGCGGGAGGATGTTTCTCCCGATGCGGAAGGCATCAACCTGTACGGTTGTGGGCAAGCCCGGCTTGGCGTTTTCATGATGAACATCCAGAAGGCGTCAGTGCGGCACGGCAGGGCACGCCCAGCCAGCCGCGCAGCAGTTTGAGCACCTGCGCGCGTCAGCACTTCCAGATTTCAATCTTCCCGGCTACAGCCCGGCCGCGCGCTTCCACAGGGCCGACACCAGGGGCGGCCACTTGCCGGCGCAGCCCAGCGCGCGCCCGCGCGCCAACGTCAGGTGCATCTCGTCGTTGGAGAAAATGGTGTTGATTGCGTCAAACCCGTACGCCGACACCGTGTTGTCACTGCGCCGTTCGCGGGCCCAGCGCTGCAGCCGGTCCGGCGAGGCCCAGTCCTGGCGCCGCTGCTGGGCGCGCAGCACCAGCGCATGCAGGGCAGCGACGTCGCGCAGGCCCAGGTTCACGCCCTGCCCGGCCAGCGGGTGCACCACGTGGGCGGCGTCGCCCAGGGTCAGCACACGGCCGGCGACATAGGCGCTTGCCAGCTGGCGACGCAGCGGGAACGCGGCGCGGCGCGAGGCCAGCGTCATCGCGCCCAGGCGACCGGCAAAGGCCCGGGTCAGTTCGGCATTGAACGCGCTTTCATCCAGCGCCAGCACGCGCTCGGCTTCGGCATCGGGCAGCGTCCACACGATCGAACTGCGCCGCGTGCCCGCCGGCAGCACCGCCAGCGGCCCGGTCACCAGGAAACGCTGCCACGCCGTGGCCTCATTGTCCTGTTCGGTATCGATGTAGGCCACCACGCCGCGCTGCCCGTAGTCCTGGCGGCTGACGTCCAGGCCGGCGAGGCGGCGCAGGGTCGAATCGGCACCGTCGGCGGCGATCGCCA
>Ga0207713_1002690_pt1 | contig 12711 bp, 11 predicted proteins | sample KBSS64metaG_FD_184404 | JGI IMG/M metagenome (GOLD analysis project Ga0207713, IMG submission 184404) | Switchgrass rhizosphere microbial communities from Kellogg Biological Station, Michigan, USA - KBS S6-4 metaG (SPAdes) (version 2) | ecosystem: Host-associated > Plants > Roots > Rhizosphere >...
TGGACATGGACGCGGCGATCATGCGCTCCAACGACACCTACTTCTACGACCTGGCCCACAAGTTGGGCATCGACCGACTGCATGACTACATGGCCATGTTCGGCCTCGGCGAGAAAGTCTCGCTGGACATGTTCGAAGAGTCTGCGGGCCTGATGCCATCGCAAGCCTGGAAGCGCGCCACGCGCCGTCAGGCATGGTTCCCGGGTGAGACAGTGATCCTCGGCATCGGCCAGGGTTACATGCAGGTCACACCGCTGCAGCTCGCCCAGGCCACTGCACTGATCGCCAACAAAGGTGTCTGGAACCGGCCGCACCTGGCCAAAACCGTGAACGGTGTTGCGCCAGTGGATGAGCATCCAATTCCAAACATCCTGTTGAAAGACCCGCGTGACTGGGAGCAGGTCAACCACGGCATGCAAATGGTAATGCACGACGCTCGCGGGATTGCGCGGGCGGCAGCGCTGGGCGCTCAGTACCGCATCGCTGGCAAGAGTGGTACGGCGCAAGTGGTGGCGATCAAGCAGGGCGAGCGTTACAACCGGGCGAAAACCCTGGAGCGTAACCGCGACAACGCCTTGTTCGTCGGTTTTGCCCCGGCCGAACATCCGAAGATTGTCATCTCGGTGATGATCGAAAACGGCGAGGCTGGCGGTCGCGTCGCCGGTCCCGTAGTGCGGCAGATCATGGATGCCTGGTTACTCGATCAGGACGGTCACTTGAAGCCGCAATACGCTACACCGAGCAAAGCACCGGGTGACCCTCACGTCTAAGTGATCAAGGCTTCACAGCACAGGCTCACGGATACTGAGCATGTGCTGGAAGCTTTCGAGGAATACGGTTTCGGCCTGACTCATCTTCTGTTCGCGATTCCACAGCAGCTGGATATCGAAATCCACCACCCCATCTTCCGGCGGCAAGCGCCAGAGCAAACCTTGCTCGACATCCCTTCGTACCAGGTGCGTCGGCAGGCAGCCAATGCCGAATCCTGAGCAGATCAAGCGATAAATCTCTTCGAAACTCGTCGATGAAGCGACGATCTTGCCGGTAAAGCCTTGCTGGTCGCGGAACAATGTCAGGGGTGAAAGATTGCCCCCGAGTTGGTCACTGGTGAAGCTGACAAAGTTCTCCGCCGCAAGCTCTTCCAGGGTCAGATTCTCTTGCCCGAACAACCGATGACGCTGCCCACAAAAGTACGCATACGTCTCACGAAACAGTACTCGCTGCTCCAGTCGCGGCTGCGGTAAACGGCACAGGCCGACGCCAACGGTCGCCGTCTTTTGCAGCAGTGAACTGATGATGTTCGAGCTGCCCATCACTTCGACTTCAAACTCGATTTTCGGATGGGTTTCGTGGAAATCGGCGAGGAACTCGTCGTAATGCCGTGCTTGCACGCCGCTGACGGTAAGGATGCGAATCTTGCCGACCACGTCGTCGTTACGACTTTCCACCACCGTACCCAGTCGTGAAATATCTCCGTAAATATCCGCCGCAATGCGCAGGACTTCCTCCCCGGTTTCCGTCAGATCAAACCGTCGCCCGCTACGGGCAATCAACACACATTCCAATTGTTCTTCCAGCCGTTTCAGTGCCTGGCTGACGGCTGACTGCGTGATGTGCAATCGCGCGGCGGCCCGGCTCATGCTGCCTTCCTGGCCGATCACCAAATAGGTGCGCAGCAGGTTCCAGTCGAGGCGGTCATTCAGAAAGCGGCGACCGACCCAAGGGTTAGAAGTGGAGGGCATAAAACTCCTGGTAGTAGCAGGGCTAATAGTAAAGATAAGAATTTGAAAATTGACTAATCCTGGCACGGAAGCGATAAAGCTAACAAGCGCCACAGAGTGCAACCCGTAAACAGCCTTCAGTACCTGCCCAAAACTATAAATACACAGGGTCCTTGCATGCACACTACCCCTCAACCGCGTCGAGCGGCGGCGGCAGCCTTCATTGGCACGACCATCGAGTTCTACGACTTCTACATCTATGCCACGGCGGCCGCGCTGGTGCTCGGGCAAGTGTTCTTTCCCAGCCACGACCCGGTGATGAGTACCCTGGCAGCGTTCGGCAGTTTCGCCGTCGGCTTCATCGCTCGCCCGATGGCCGGCATGGTGTTCGGTCATCTGGGTGATCGCCTCGGTCGTAAGAAAATGCTGCTGGTGACCATGGCCCTGATGGGGTTGGCGACCGCCGGAATCGGTCTGTTGCCGAGCTACGCCAGCGCCGGTATCTGGGCGCCGATCGGTCTGATTGTGCTGCGTTTGATCCAGGGCATTTCGGTCGGTGGCGAGTGGGGCGGGGCGGTGTTGATGGCCAGCGAGCATGCACCGGCCAAGCGCAAGACGTTCTATGCATCATTCGCGCAACTCGGCAGCCCGGCCGGTTTGTTGCTGGCGTTGATCGCCTTTCGTCTGGTGACTTCCCTTGAGCCAGAGGACTTCCTCGCCTGGGGCTGGCGTCTGCCGTTTCTCGCCAGCGGTGTGTTGATGATGGTCGGCCTGATGATCCGTTCAGGGGTTCACGAGTCGCCGGAATTCGCCAAGGCCCGGGACAACAACGAGACTTCCAAGTACCCGGTGAAGGACGTGATCCGTACCTGCTGGCGGCAGATCCTGTTTGCTGCCGCTGCCGTGACCATCGGTTCGGCCGGGTTCTTCTTTACCAACACCTTCATGATCACCTACGTCACCCAGTATCAGGGCATCGCACGTTCGACGATTCTCGATTGCCTGTTCCTGGTGACCGTCATTCAGCTGCTCTCGCAACCGCTCTCCGCATTGCTGGCCGAGCGTATTGGCGAAGGCCGCTTCCTCAAACTCGTCGCGTTGCTGTGCATGGTCACGCCGTACCCGATGTTCATGCTAGTGGGCACACAGAACATTGTGTTGATGACTGTCGGCATTGCACTGGCGGTGGTGATTCTCTCAGCGCTGTACGCGGTGATCGCCGGTTACATGACCCAGGCGTTCCCGGTGCACCTGCGCTACTCGGGCATTTCTATCGCCTACCAACTCAGCTGCGCGCTGGCCGGCGGCACCACGCCGCTGATCGGCACGCTGCTGGCGAGCAAGTTTTCCGGACAATGGTTGCCGTTGGCGGTGTTCTTCACCTTGCTCTCGGCCCTGTCCTTGATCGGTGTTTGCGGCCTGGCCCGCCTGCGCGCCAACCCGGTCGTCACCCACGCTGCTAAAGAGGTGTATTCGTGAGTAAACCTGAACACATCGGCCCGGTTGAATGGCAAGCCCGTTGCGAGCTGGCTGCGCTGTATCGCCTGGTCGCGCACTTTCGCATGACCGACCTGATCGACACCCACATCACCCTGCGAATTCCGGGGCCTGAGCATCATTTCCTGATCAACCGCTACGGGGTGATTTTCGACCGCATGCGCGCCTCGGACCTGGTGCGTATCGATCAGGACGGACGAGTCGTTGACCCGGCATATGAAGGTCATCGGGTCAACGCCGCCGGCTTCGTCATTCACTCGGCGATCCACATGGCCCGCCCGGACCTCAACTGCGTGATTCACACTCACACGGCTGCCGGCATGGCGGTAGCCGCCCAGAAGCAAGGCTTGCTGCCGATCAGTCAGCACGCGCTGAAGTTCTACGGCAAGTTGGCGTATCACACCTATGAAGGCATCGCGCTGTCGCTGGATGAGCGCGAGCGGTTGATTGCCGATCTGGGGCCGCACCGGGCGATGATCCTGCGCAATCATGGACTGTTGGTCGGTGGTTCCGGCGTGGCCCAGGCGTTTCAGGAGATTCACTTCCTGGAGCGTGCCTGTCAGGCGCAAGTTGCGGCGTTGTCCGGTGGTTCGGCGTTGCATTACCCATCCCCGGAAGTCTGTGCACACACCGCCGAGCAGTTTGACCGAGATGAGCAGGACAACATCATCGACTTGGCCTGGGAGGCCGCTTTAACCCTGATCGAATCCCAGCGCGAGTCCTACTTATCGTGAAAACCGTCACCAACACCGTGGTTCTGCTGTCCCGTGACAACCTGCTGCTCAAGCAACTGCAGGCAGCCTTTGCCCGCAGTGCGCCGCAGCTCACAACCGTGCTGGCGGATGATCCGTTGGCCAGGAATGCGCAGATTGCCGCGTGCTGGTTTCCCTTGCCGGGCAGCCTCGCGGCATTGCCGAACCTGCAAGTCATTCACTCGGTGGCCGCCGGCATTGATCACCTTGATCACGACCCTTCGTGCCCGGATCTGCCGATCTGCCGAGTGGTCGATCCCGGTCACCGTCAAGGCATGACTGAGTACGTGCGCTGGGCGGCGATTCACTATCACCGCGGCTTCGATCAGGTGCTGTTGCAGCAACAGGACCAGCGTTGGGAGCGGCCGCTGCAACGGGCAGCGGGGCAGTTCAAGGTCGGAGTGATGGGGCTTGGGTCGTTGGGCAGTGCGATTGCCCAGGACCTGGCCGCCGCCGGTTACGACGTGCGTGGCTGGGCGCGCCGCAGCAAGGACTTGCCGGGCGTACAGACGTTCGCCGGTGCGGAAAAACTGAACCCGTTTCTCGATGGATTGGAATTGCTGATCAACCTGTTGCCGCTGACCAGCGAAACCCGCGGCATCCTCGGCAGTGCAACGTTCGAGCGGCTCGCCAATGGCGCCGCGCTGGTCAATTGTGGTCGCGGCGGTCATCTGAATATCGACGACCTCGAACAGGCCCTGGCCCGAGGAAAACTGCGCGGCGCTTTGCTGGATGTTTTCGAACAAGAACCGCTGCCGGTCGATCACCGTCTCTGGGCAATGCCCGGCGTCACCATCACCCCGCACATGGCGTCCGCAGCCTCCCATGACTGTATCGCTGAACAAGTAGCAGAGAACTTTCGCCGTTTAAATAGCGGAGAACCGTTATTGAATTGTGCAGACCGAACACTCGGTTATTAATAATAAAGCGCCTTGCAAACTCGCCCATTGAGTTGGGCGACATATAACAACAATCCCTTATCTCAAACGTTTTACTGCCAGTTAAAACAATTACATATGAGTTCTTGATGAACTCCTGGAGACAGTAATGAGCGATCTATCGCCTGTAGAAAAGTCCGGCGCACCTCCGGAAGTTGCAATTAGCATGAAGAAAGTTGCCGTGGCCAGTGTGATCGGCACCACGGTGGAATGGTACGACCTGTTTGTGTTCGCCACGGCTTCGGCGTTGGTGTTCAACAAAGTGTTCTTTCCGGATTTCGATCCGTTGATCGGTACATTACTGGCCTTCGGTACGTTTGCTTCGGCCTACCTGGCCCGGATTGTCGGCGCGGCACTGTTCGGTCATTTCGGTGACCGCTTGGGACGCAAGTCGATGTTGTTGGTTTCACTGTTGACCATGGGGGCCGCAACGTTCGCCATTGGGTTATTACCTAACTACGCGGCCATTGGTATCTGGGCGCCGATTCTGTTGTTGCTGCTGAGGGTGATTCAAGGCCTGGCGTTGGGCGGCGAGTGGGGCGGTGCGGTGCTGATGGCCGTAGAACATGCGCCCGCCAACAAACGCGGTTTGTACGGCTCGTGGGTACAGATCGGCGTCCCGGCCGGGACCATGATTGCCAACCTGGCTTTCCTGCTGATTGCCGCGTGGCTGTCCCCTGAAGACCTGTTGGCCTGGGGCTGGCGTATTCCGTTCCTGGGCAGCGTACTGCTGATCGCCGTGGGCTTGTACATCCGCTTGAACATCTCTGAAACCCCGGCCTTCAACAAGGTCAAGGAAGCCGAGGTGCAGGTGAAAATGCCGCTGGCGGAAGTCTTCCGCAAGTACTGGAAACAAGTGGTGCTGGGCGGGATCGCCACCATGTCGACCGGGGCGTCGTTCAACATCATCGTTGCCTTCGGCCTGACGTACGGCACGCAGAATCTGGGTTTCAGCCGCAGCGTGATGCTCGGCGTGGTGTTGCTGTCCTGCGCCTGGTGCATCGTCATGTTGCCGGTGTTCGGCGCGCTGTCGGACCGTTACGGACGCAAACCGATCATCGTTGCCGGCATCGTCGCCGAAGCGTTGGTCGCGTTCCCGATGTTCTGGTTGATGGACACCAAAGAGTTGCCCTGTGTGATCTTCGGCTACCTGCTGTTGATGACCGCGTTCGCGGCCAACTACGGACCGATTGCAACTTTCCTTGCCGAACTGTTCGGCACTCGAGTGCGTTATTCCGGGTTGTCGATCAGCTACATGTTGTCCGGTCTGCTTGGCAGTGCGGCGACGCCCATCGTCACCACTGCATTACTGGCGGCGACCGGCAAAGGCTCTTCGGTGGCCTGGTACATGATCGGCGCGGCGTTGATTTCGTTGGTGGCGCTGTTGTTGCTGACCGAGACCTTCAAGCGAGACATCAGCGACGTCCCAACGGCAGTGCCAGCCGCTGATCCAGCTCTCGGCAAACCGATCAAATCGGCCGCTGCCTGATTAATGGAGTTCAACAACATGCGCAGAATTCAGTCAGCCCCGGGCTTCATCGGCCCGGTCGGCCCTTACTCCCAAGCGGTGGTCAGTGGCCACCTGGTGTTCACCGCCGGGCAGATCCCGGCCCAGAGCGGGCTCGATGACCAGCCCGCTGATTTCCCCGAACAAGTGCGACAAACCTTGCGCAACCTGGAAGCGATCCTGATTGAAGCCGGGTCCGATTTCAGCCACGTGATCAAGGTCAACGCGTACCTCACCGATCCCGCACAACTGGAGCCGTTCAACGCGGTGTATCGCGAGTTTCTCGGCCATGCACCGCCGGCACGCACCACGGTGTGCGTGGCGTTGTGGGGCGTGTCGCTGGAAATCGACTGCGTCGCCGAGTTGATTGCCAAGGAGGCGCAACATGGATGAATCGCAGCTGATCGAGCAGCTCAACGCGGTGAGTTTTCCAACCCTCGGGCATTTTCTCGAGGAGGGCTTTGCCGACTCGCAGCTGCGGGCCATGGTGCCCAATGTGAAACTGGTCGGCCGTGCGCTGACCCTGAAACTGGTGGGCGCCGATGCCATCGCGGTCAACCAGGCTCTGGCACTGATCAAACCCGGCGATGTGTTGGTGATCGACACCGACGGGGACTGGCAACACGCTCCAGTCGGCGCTGTCACCAGTTGCGCGGCGCGCTGCGCCGGTGCGGTGGGAATCGTGGTGGACGGTGCGGTGACCGACTTGCTCGAACTGCGCGAGGCCGGGTTGCCGGTCTTCGCTCGCGGCACCAGCCTGCTGACCACCAAGTTGCATGGCCGTGGCGACAGTCAGATCAATCAGCCGATTCACTGTGCCGGCGTCACGGTGCACCCCGGGGATTTCGTGCTGGCGGACGACAACGGCGTGCTGTTTCTCGATCCGGTCACCGCGCAAAACGTCATCGAGCGTGCGCTGGCATCGGACCGGGCAGAGCCGCAACTGCTGACCCGGTTAATGGCGGGCGAGCCGGTGTCCAGTGTCTTGAGTATCAATCTCTCTTAATGACCGGCAGCCAGCCCCAGAGCTGGCTGCTCAGGAACTTCAAAACCAATGAACAAACAACCGTTGGCACTTATTGCGATCGGCAGTGCGCTATTCAGTCCGTTAAGCATGGCGGACTTTATTAAAGACAGTAAAGCGACCCTCGGGATGCGTAACTATTACTTCAATAACGATAATCGCGATGGCGCCGCGAACCCTTCCAGAACCGAAGAATGGGCGCAGGGTTTCATGCTCAACTATCAGTCGGGATTCACCGAAGGCACCGTCGGCTTTGGTGTCGATGCGCTAGGGTTGCTGGGTATTCGCCTGGACAGCGGTGATGGTCGCCATGTCGGCAGTTCGATGATCCCCAACGATGGCAACGGCGCCGCCGAGCAATGGTCGCGTTTCGGTGCGACGGCGAAGATGCGCGTTGCCCAGACTGAAATGCGTTACGGCACGCTGACGCCGAAGTTGCCGATTCTGCAGGCCAATGACGGACGGCTGCTGCCGCAGACGTTCGAGGGTGGGCAGATCGTCTCCAATGACTTTGAGCATCTAACGCTGACCGGTGGCCATCTCGAACACGCCACGGGCCGTGGTTCCAGCGACAGTACCGGCCTGGCCGTGGCCGGCGGCACTCGGGAAAGCAACGCGTTCAATTTTGCCGGTGTCGATTACAAAGTCACCGATGCGCTTTTGGCGCAGTACTACTACGCCAATCTCGAAGACTATTACCAACAGCATTTCGCCGGTCTGGTGCATAACCTGACACTGGGGGATTTCGGCGCGCTGAAAACCGATCTGCGCTACTTCAATACCTCCGCCGACGGCGCCAATGACTCGTCCAGCGGACGGGCCAGCGGCTACCGCACCAGCGGCTATACGCAGAACGGCGACGGCAAGATCAACAACAATACCTGGAGCCTGGCGTTCACCTGGAGCATCGGCGCTCACGCGCTGATGGCCGGTTATCAGCAGGTGTCCAGTGACAGCGGATTCGTGCAGCTCAACCAGGGTGGTTTGCCGGACAAAGGTGCTGGCGGCGCAAGCGTCTACCTGCTGACCGACCGCTACATCCAGAACTTCACCCGCGCCGGAGAGCGTACCGGTTTCGCCCAGTACAGCTACGATTTCGCCGCCCTTGGCGTGCCGGGGCTCAAGGCTTCGGCGATGTACCTCTCAGGCAGCGGAATCAAAACGGTGGCCGGGCCTGAACAAGAGGAATGGGAGCGCGACCTGAGCCTCGACTACGTGATCCAGAGCGGGCCGTTGAAAAACGTCGCACTGGGTTGGCGCAACGGCATGTCGCGCAGTGAAGCGTCGCGCGATGCGGACCAGAACCGCCTGGTGGTCAGCTACAGCCTGCCGTTGTTCTGATCGGGCCACTCAGTCCAGCAAGCACTGTTGCAGGCTCTCGAGAAAAATCATCTCGGCCCGGCTCATGCGCTGCTCGCGGTTCCACAGTAAATGAATGTCCACATCGGCAATCCCTTCGTGGGGCGGCAGGCGCCAGAGCAATCCGGCGTCGACGTCCGCCGCCACCACGTGCTCGGGCAAACAGCCGATCCCGTACCCGGCGATCACCAGTCGCCGGACTTCTTCCAGGCTCGGTGACGAGGCGACGATCCGTCCGCTGAAGCCTTGCTGATCACGAAAAATCGTCAGCGGCGAGAGCATGCCGCCGATCTGATCGCTGGTGAAACTGACGAAATTCTCCCGCTGCAAATCCCCTTCGGCCACGTTCTGCTGGCCGAACAGCGCATGGTGTTTACCGCAGAAAAATGCATAGCGTTGACGCAGGAACAGCCTTTGTTCCAGGCGCGGTTGCGGGCGCCGATTGAGGCTCAGGCCGAGGGTCGCGGTTTTTTCCTGGAGGGCGCTGACGATGTCGGAACTGCGCATCACGTCGACTTCCAGATCCACTCGCGGATGCTGGCGATGAAAGTCCGCGAGGAAGTCATCGAAGCGCTCCGAAAAGATCCGGCTGATGATCAGCAAGCGAACCTTGCCGATCACTTCGTCGGCCGGTTGCTCGAGCACGCTGCTGACCTGGGACATCTGCCCGTAGATTTCCCCGGCCAGTTCGAAGATCTGTTCGCCGACTTCGGTCAGGGCAAACCGCGGCCCGCGACGGGCGATCAGTTGTCGACCCAGTTGCTCCTCCAGACGCTTCAATGCCTGGCTCACCGCCGGTTGCGTCAGGTGCAGGCGGGCGGCGGCGCGGCTGATGCTCAGCTCCTGACCGATCACCCGGAAGGTGCGCAGCAGGTTCCAGTCCAGACGGTCATTGAGCAGGCGTTGTACATCGCGTTCGGCCATGGCGGCTCTCGATTATAAGCTGGTGTAATAGTTTGCATAATAAATAGAAAATTGACTAATCATAGCCCCGAGACGATAAATCATCTCCAGACAGGCGCCGTCAGAGCGCCTTGATTTTGCAGTTTCACTCCTGCCAAAAAAATAACCAAAGGAGACCGACCCATGAAGCCCCAAGCTTCGCCTCAGCCGCGCCGTGCGGCAGCCGCAGCCTTTATCGGCACCATGATCGAGTGGTACGACTTTTACATCTACGCGACCGCCGCCGCATTGGTATTCGGCGCGCTGTTCTTCCCCTCCGACGACAAACTGTTCAGCACCATGGCCGCCTTCGGCACCTTCGCCGTGGGCTTCTTTGCGCGGCCGTTGGGCGGGATTATCTTCGGCCATGTCGGCGATCGCATCGGCCGCAAAAAGTCGCTGATCATCACGTTGCTGATGATGGGCGTGGTCACGGTCTGCATCGGCTTGCTGCCGACCTATGCACAAATCGGCGCAGCGGCGCCGGTGCTGCTGATTCTGCTGCGCATCGTCCAGGGCATCGCCGTCGGTGGCGAGTGGGGCGGGGCGGTGTTGATGGCCGGGGAGCATGCGCCGAAAGGTCGACGCAATTTCTTCGCCTCCTTTGCGCAGCTCGGCAGCCCGGCCGGTTTGATCCTGTCGCTGCTGGCCTTCAGCGCAGTCACCCGTCTGCCGGAAGAAGACCTGATGAGCTGGGGGTGGCGTCTGCCGTTCCTCGCCAGTTCGTTGTTGCTGCTGGTGGGCCTGGCGATTCGTCTGGGGGTGAATGAGTCGCCGGAGTTCCTCGCCAGCCGTGAACTGGCCCGCAAAAGCACACGCAAGGAGCAGGCACCGGTCATGGAAGTCCTGCGCACCGCGTGGCGTCCGCTGCTGTTGTGCATCGGCGCCAACACCCTCGGGATCGCCGGGGTGTATTTCACCAACACCTTCATGATCGCCTACACCACCCAGCAACTCGAACTGCCGCGCTCACTGATTCTTGAGTGCCTGTTTGTGGTGGCGATCATTCAGTTCTGCATTCAACCGTTGGCCGCGTGGGTTGCCGAGAAAATGGGCGCCACCCGATTCCTGTGCCTGGTGTCGTTGCTGGCCATGGCCTCGCCGTACCCGATGTTCGTGCTGGTCAGCTCGGCCCAGGCGCCGCTGATCATCCTCGGCATCGCGCTGGCGGTGGTGTGCATGGCGTCGTTCTATGCGGTGATCGCCGGTTACGTCAGCGGCATGTTCGAAACCCGCGTGCGCTACACCGCGATCTCGTTGGCCTATCAGATTTGCGGCGCCGTGGCCGGTGGTCTGACGCCGCTGATCGGCACTCTGTTGGCGCACAAATTCGCCGGTCAATGGTGGCCGATGGCGGTGTTCTACAGCCTGATTGCCGCGACTTCGCTGATCTGTGTCCTGTCCCTTGCCCGTCGCCATGCCAGCGCTGAACGCCTCGAAATGGCTAACGCTTAATTAACGTATTTCCAGGAGTAACTCATGTTGAAAATTAACGGTGAACGCCTCTGGGCGAGTCTGATGGACATGGCCGAAATCGGCGCCACCGCCCGTGGCGGCAGCTGCCGCCTGGCCCTGAGCGATGAAGACAAGGCCGGTCGCGAACTGTTTTCCCACTGGTGCCGCGAAGCCGGCATGACCCTGAGCGTGGACGCCATCGGCAACCTGTTCGCCCGCCGCGCCGGCACCGATCCCGATGCCGCGCCCGTGATGATGGGCAGCCACCTCGACACCCAACCTGAAGGCGGACGTTTCGATGGCGTCTACGGCGTACTCGCCGGCCTGGAAGTGGTCCGTTGCCTGAACGACCTCGGCATCCAGACCCGCAAGCCGCTGGAAGTGGCGGTCTGGACCAACGAAGAAGGCGCACGCTTCACCCCGGCGATGTTCGGCTCGGCGGTGTTCACCGGGATCATGCAACTGGACGCGGCGCTGGCGGTGCGTGACATCGACGGCATCAGCGTTGCCGAGGCGTTGCAACGCACCGGTTACGCCGGCGAGCGCCCGTTGGGCGGCGCGGTGGATGCGTACTTTGAAGCGCACATCGAGCAAGGTCCGATCCTCGAAGACAACGCCAAAAGCATCGGCGTGGTCAGCGGTGGCCAGGCGATTCGCTGGCTCGACGTGCGGGTCGAAGGCATGGCCGCCCACGCCGGTACAACGCCGATGCCGCTGCGCAAAGACGCCTTGTATGGCGTGGCACAAATGATCCAGGCCATCGAAGGCCTGGCCAGTGATTTCACCCCTGAAGGGCTGACCACCGTCGGCGAGTTGAGCATCAATAAATCGTCGCGCAACACCATTCCGGGCTTGGTGAATTTCACCGTCGACCTGCGTCATCACCGCGACGAAGCGATTGAGGCGATGGAGCAGCAAGTCCGCGAGCGGCTTCAGGCGATTGCCGATAGCCGAGGCTTGAACCTGATGATTACGCCGCACTGGATCAGCCCGGCAACACCCTTCGATGCCGAATGCGTGGCGGCGGTGCAGCAGGCGGTGGACGCGCTGGGCTACGCTCAGCAATCGATTGTCAGCGGCGCCGGGCATGATGCGATTCATCTGGCGCGGTTCTGCCCGACGGCGATGGTGTTCATCCCGTGCGTTGGCGGCTTGAGTCATAACGAAGCTGAAGATGTGTTGCCGGAAGATGTGCGTCAGGGCACCGATGTGCTGCTCAACGCCGTCCTGGCCCGCGCCGGTAAAGTCGAATAAAACGCAATCCCAATGTGGGAGCGAGCCTGCTCGCGAAAGCGGTGTGTCAGACCACGTTGCCGTCAACTGACACTCCCTCATCGCGAGCAGGCTCGCTCCCACAGTTGAATGCGAACGGATTCAAGATCCAGATTAACTGACAGGTATTCATCCATGCGCAGTTTTTTCCACCCCGAACAATTGCTTCATCATCCACGCAGCTACTACTCCCGCGGGCAGATGCGCACGCCGCAGGAAGTGCCCGAACGCGCTCAGCGATTGG
>Ga0207713_1002693_pt1 | contig 12695 bp, 16 predicted proteins | sample KBSS64metaG_FD_184404 | JGI IMG/M metagenome (GOLD analysis project Ga0207713, IMG submission 184404) | Switchgrass rhizosphere microbial communities from Kellogg Biological Station, Michigan, USA - KBS S6-4 metaG (SPAdes) (version 2) | ecosystem: Host-associated > Plants > Roots > Rhizosphere >...
GGAACGACTTGGACTCCGGCGTCTGCGTGTTGCCGTCACCCAGGAATGGCACCAGGGTGTTGGTCAGGTAGCCATGCCGGGTGGCACCGGTGAAGCCCCAGTGCAGCGGGATGCCGATCTGGTGCACGGTCTGGTTGTTGACCTGCAGCGGGCGAATCCGCTTGGTCACCACCGCCACCGCATCGATATGCCCGCGCTTGCTCGACACCCGCACCCGGTCGCCAGCCGTGATGCCCTTCTCGTTGGCCAGCACCTCGCCGATCTCGACGAACTGCTCGGGCTGGGCGATCGCATTGAGCCGGCAATGCTTGCTCCAGAAGTGGAAGTGCTCGGTCAGCCGATAGGTGGTCGCCGCGTAGGGGAATTCGTCGTGCGTGCCGAGGGTGTCCCACACCGAATCGAAGATCCGCCCGGCCGGGTTGCTGGTGGCCTTCTTGTTCTGCGGATGCAGCGGGTTGATGCCGATGGGCGTCTCGAACGGCTCATAGTGTTCGGGGAACGGGCCTTCGGCCATCTTGTCGATGGCAAAGAACCGCGCCACACCTTCGGGGTTCATGATGAATGGGTTCATCCCTGCTTCCGGAGGCGAGTCGACCTTGAAGTCGGGCACGTCGGTACCGGTCCAGGCCTTGCCGTTCCACCACACCAGGCGCTTGCGGTCCGGGTCCCACGGTTTGCCTTGCGGGTCGCTGGAGGCGCGGTTGTAGAGGATGCGGCGGTTGGCCGGCCAGGCCCAGGCCCAGTTCTGCACCTGGTGCATGCCATACGGGTCGCTGTTGTCGCGGCGCGCCATCTGGTTGCCCTGCTCGGTCCAGCTGCCGGCGAAGATCCAGCAGCCAGACGCCGTGCTGCCGTCGTCCTTGAGCTGGCCGAAGCCCGCCAGCTGTTGGCCAGCCTTGATCACCGCGCCGCTCGGGTCGGTGACGTCGGCCACGGCCCAGCCGTTCATTTCCTTGGCCAGCTCTTCAGGTGAAGGCTCTTCAGGGACTTTGTACGGCCAGCTGATGTTCATCATGGCATCGGGGTAAGCGCCGCCCTCGGTCTGGTAGCGTTGGCGCAGGCGCAGGAACAGCTCGCTCATGATGTGCACGTCGGTGCGCGTCTCGCCCGGGCCGTCGGCGCCCTTCCAGTGCCACTGCAGCCAGCGGCTGCTGTTGACCAGCGAGCCGTCCTCCTCGGCGAAGCAGGTGGTGGGCAGGCGGATCACTTCGGTCTGGATATTGGCCGTGTCGACGTCGTTGAACGGCCCGGCGTTGCGCCAGAACTCCGACGTCTCAGTGGCCAGCGGGTCCATGATGACCAGCCACTTGAGCTTGGCCAGTGCCGCGGTGACGCGGTTTTTATCCGGCAGCGCGGCGATCGGGTTGAAGCCTTGGCAGATGTAACCGTTCACCTTGCCCTGGCCCATCATCTCGAACATGCGCAGCACGTCATAGGCCGGCACGTCGAGTTTGGGCAACCAGTCGTAGCCCCAGTTGTTTTCCGCCGTGGCGTTGGCGCCGTACCAGGCCTTCATCAGGCTGACGTGGAACTTGCCGTAGTTCTGCCAGTAGGACAGCTGCCCAGGACGCAGCGGCTTGGAGGCACGCTTGTCGATGAAAGTGGCGTAGTCCTGCTCGGCATCGCCGGCAAGCGTCAGGTAGCCCGGCAGCGAGTTGGACAACAGGCCGAGGTCAGTCAGGCCCTGGATATTGGAGTGCCCACGCAAGGCGTTGACCCCGCCACCCGGCATGCCGACGTTGCCCAGCAGCAGCTGGACCATGGCCGCACTGCGGATGATCTGCGCGCCAATCGAATGCTGCGTCCAGCCCAGCGCGTAGAGGATCGTCATGGTCTTGCCCGGTACCGAGCAAGTGGCGATCTCTTCCCAGATTTTCATCATGGCGTCCTGCGGCATGCCACAGGTCATGCTCGCCAGTTCGGGGGTGTAGCGGCTGTAGTGCTGCTTCATCAGCTGGAACACGCAACGCGGGTGCTGCAGGGTCGGGTCGACCTTGGCGAAGCCATCCTCGCCCAGTTCATAACCCCAGCCGGACTTGTCGGCATACACGCGCTTGGCCGCGTCGTAGCCGCTGAACAGCCCGTCCTCGAAGCCATAGGTTTCTTTGACGATGAACGACACGTCGGTGTAGTTGCGCACGTACTCGTGCTGAATCTTGTCAGTGCTCAGCAGGTAGTTGATCAGCCCGCCCATGAAGGCGATGTCGCTGCCGGTACGAATCGGCGCGTAGTAATCCGCCACCGAGGCGGTACGGGTAAACCGCGGGTCGACCACGATCAGCCGCGCCTTGTTGTGTGCTTTGGCCTCGGTCACCCATTTGAAGCCGCACGGATGCGCTTCTGCTGCGTTGCCACCCATCACCAGGACCAGATTCGCGTTGGCGATATCTGACCAGTGGTTGGTCATGGCGCCACGGCCGTACGTCGGGGCAAGACTTGCCACCGTCGGGCCGTGTCAGACACGAGCCTGGTTATCGAACCCCAGCATGCCAGTTGCGCGTACGACCTTGTGGGTCAGGTAGCCTGCCTCGCTGGAGGCGGCGGAGGCAGCGAGAAAACCGGTGGTAAGCCAGCGGTTGACGGTCTGCCCCTGGGCGTTCTTCTCGATGAAGTTGGCGTCCCGGTCCTGTTTCATCAGGTCGGCGACGCGGTCGAGCGCCTCGTCCCAGCTCACCCGCACCCATTCCTTGCTGCCTGCCTTGCGTACCTCGGGGTACTGCAGGCGGCTGGGGCTGTGGATAAAGTCCAGCAGGCCCGCGCCTTTCGGGCACAGGGTGCCGCGGTTGACCGGGTGGTCGGCATCGCCTTCGATGTGGATGATGTTCTGTTTGACGTTCTTGCCCGCATCGCCCTGGCTGTACATGATCAGGCCGCAGCCGACCGAGCAGTAGGGGCAGGTGTTACGGGTTTCTTTGGTATGCGCCAGCTTGAAGTGGCGCACCTGCTCGGCGAAGGCCGGCGTCGGGGCCATGCCCAACGCCGCCAGGCTAGAGCCTCCAAGGCCGACGGCGGCGACCTTGAAGAACTGCCGACGGTTGAGGTCCATCGTGCACTCCTGATCAGGTGGTGGACGCACGGAACATGGCCGGCGCCTCTTGGTAGTCACGGTGGCGGGTTTTTGCTGGCCGCCAATGGGTAAGACTAGTCAAGAATCGGGAAGGTGTGGTGACTTGGGTCAGGGAATCGGCAGCGGGTGTCCCTACCCAGCGCTCACCGCTCCTGGGGGACGAAAGCCTCCTTGCCCAAGCCGCAGTCGGGACAGCACCATTGCTGCGGAATATCCTCGAATGCAGTACCCGGCTCGATACTATTTTCCGGATCACCCCGTGCCGGGTCATAGGAATACCAGCAGGTTTCACAATAGTACTCGGCAACCCTTGTCGTCATCGCTATCTCCTTGTGCACTGCGTTAGTGATCCTGCTCTCAGGCTCGCCCTGTCCTGCGTAATGCGCAGACCAGGTAATCGACCATCACCTTGACCTTCTGTGACACATGTCGCCCAGGTTGATGGAGGATCCACGCCATTCCCTGCATAGCCCCCACGTATTTCCAGTCAGGCAGTACTTCAACCAGGTCGTTGACGGCAATCGCCTCGCCAGCCAGCCTCGCAGGAAGACAGGAAATACCCAACCCCGAGAGAGTGGCGTTCAATACCGCTTCCGCACTGTCTGAAACGTACCGACCCGAAATACTGACGTCACACGCATCTTGCGCCGATAAAAACTCCCAGGTCCGGCTTTCGCTGAAGTCGGAAAAAGGTATGCAACTGTGCTCCGTCAAATCGGAAGGGTGTACCGGTCGACCATATTTCTCTATGTAGCTACCTGCAGCACAGACTACAAAGTCGACAGGAAACAACTTGCGCGCTACCAACCCTAACGGCGGGGTGTCGGTAATTCTGATACCGATGTCTATGCTTTCAGCGATAAAGTCCAAAGTTCCCTCATTTGAAATGAGTTGCACATTCACATCCGGGTAGCGCTTGAGAAACTCGGGTACCAGTTGATGACATGTCCCATACAATGACCGGGGAACCGCAATACGAATAAGTCCTTGCGGACTCTCAAGAAACCGCTCCTTGAGCCTGAATATATTTGCTGATGACTCAAGCAGCTCTTTGCAGTGTGAATAGATCTGAGCCCCCTCGGCATTGACTTTCAACTGCCGAGTGCTGCGCTCGAGCAATCGAATCGATAATGCGTTTTCAAGTTTTGATACTTGCTTGCTGACTGCGGATGCAGTCAGGCCGAGTCGGGCCGACGCATCTACAAAGCTTCCCGTCTCAACAACAACAGCAAATGCCGCCATGCACGGCAACATATCTACATGACTTTTTGGAAGATAGCCTCGATAGTCCATTATTATGACCACTCATATCTTTAGGCCAGCAACTAAACATACGCCCTTGGCAAAGGGCCCCAAAAAAAATCACCGCAAAAGAATTGCATCGCCGCGAAAAAACCTTCACCCGTAAAGATGCAGAAGCACAGCCCCTAACAACACCAGACTGACCCCACCAACCTGAGTGACCGACAGTCGCTCGCGATAAAATAAGAAACCCAGGATCGCAGCAATGCCGCCTGACAGGGTACTGATAACGGTTACGACCGAAACCGAGCCATTGAGCGCGCCCCAGGCAAACGCGGAGAATCCGCCCAGGTTTAGAAGACTGGCGCCACACAGTGAACCAAAGGTCTTCAAGCTAATCGTCGCGTGGTTTCGCAGCAACTTGAATGCCTCAGGGATTAGAAACATGACCCCTACTGCATAGCCCAGCGCCAACATGTTCACCGGCCCCAGTTGCGGCAAGGCGTACTTACCCTGAATCCAGAAGCTGATGCCGTAAAGCATGGCCGCCAGCAAGGCAAACCCTACAGCTATCGTGCTGGTGGTCCTGCGCTCACCCTCGTGATGACCTCGGCTGGCCAGTAAAACCCCGAAGAAGCAAACGAGAATACCGCTCACCTGCCACCCTGACAGGGCATCCCCCCCCACCCACGCCAACAGGGTGGTAAAAACGCCATACGAGGTGACTAGCGGTGCCACTACTGCAGTTTTGCCGGCAGCAAAAGCCTTCGACAGCGCCAATGCCCCTACAACTGTACACAAAGATGCTGCTACCCCAACCCCTAGCACGCGCCAAGGCGCAGACATGAACTTTCCCACTGACTGGCTGAAAAGACGATAATAATTGCCATTAGAACAAAGCCCAGCAATTGCCCGAAAAATACCGCTCGCTTAACCCCAACTGCTCGTGCGTTCACGCCGACCAAAAAGTCCGTCGCCCCCCAAAACGCCGCCGCCAACAACCCCATGAATACGTCCAAGACAATGTTCCTTATTATAAATGATCCCTGCATCTCTCCAGACAGTAATCGGGTTCATGACAAAAATCAAACCCCACCGGACGAGGACTTATAGCCCGGACTATTCTTTCGCGAGAGCGAAGCTAGCAACGCTATTAGCGGATTAGTCAATGCAGTTGAAGCAATAGCAAGCACCAAAAGAACACTATAGGAACTTTCCGACAACACCCCTACCTCGAGTCCTACGCCAAGCACAATCAATTCCACAAGACCTTTTGTATTCATCAGTACGCCGATCTCAATGGCAGCAATTGGTCTCACCCCGGATGCCCTAGCACCTATATATGAGCCCAGCACTTTGCCAATAGTCCCACCTAGCAGGAACAACAGCAGCCACAACCAAAGACTAGGCTCGCCGAAAGCGCCCAGCGAGACCTGAATACCTGAGCAGGCAAAGAAAATCGGGGTAAGAAAAAGATGGCCGAACCTACCGATCCATCTACGCCATGCCAGCTCCATCGAGAACAGGTCGTGAAACACGTATGCTGCCATAACCGCGCCTATGGCCTGGTGGAAACCGAGCATCGCGGTAAACTGCGCTGATGCCAGGCAATAGACCAAGGCACCTGCGACATAGGCACGCTCACTTAATGCAGTGTGAGCGATGCGGTTTTTCAGCCATGGACGGACCACTAGGAACGTCAGACCGGCATAAGCCAACAGACTGCACACGTTGAGTAAGCTCTCGGACAGGCCGCCCGCCCCACCTAATTGCAATGCCAGCACCAACGCCAGTGCAAACCAGGCGAATACATCGGTGTACACCGCCGCCGAGAGCGCCAATCGACCGGCTTGCCCATCAATGCCACCACGCTCCTGGATAATCCTCACCAATACCGGCAGCGCTGTCACCGACAGTGCGACCCCACAGAAGATCACGTAGGACCAGTAGGGCTGCGTCGGCGCGATGGACGGTTTCGACCAGGCGCCGATGACACAGCCGAGGAAAAACGACAGCACGATTCCGAGAATCGCGATCAAGGCCGGGGCACGTCGCCCTCCCCGCCGCTTTCCAACACCTGCGGCATGCCAGGGGACTTCGACCATCAACATGATCAGCCCCAGTTCGCCGAGCGCTCGGGCAACCTCTATCGACTCAGGTGTCAGCACCTTCGCCGACACTTGCGGAAACCAAGCCCCTAGAAAAGTGGGGCCCAGCAGTAGACCGGCAACGATTTCCCCAACTACTCGGTTTTGGCCAAGCATCACAGCCACACGCCCACAGACAGCACAGGCAAGCAAGATCAAACACACCAGCACTAACCAGTTCGACATAGATTTGCCCTCACCCAAGCCCTGCCGTAGATCCTCTAGCTAGGCAAACGCCAGCTTCAGACGCTCATGAACGATATTCGAATGCCTGCGCAGTACTTCAGGATCCTCATGGATGAGGTAGACAAAACCCCATGCCGACAGAAAGTCTCGTGTCGCCTTAATGGCCTCGCCTTTCTCCACAAAAAAGCCAAGCTCATGAAACGAATCGAGCTCCTCAATCAACGTGACCCTTTCAATGCCCATTACAGTGCCGCTCTGTTCAGAAATCAGGCAACAGATACAGAAATGCTTGTCGTAGTGCGGGACTGCCAAGGTGAGCGGCGCATGACCCAAGTAGATATCTATGTTGAGGTCGTAGCAGTTCAGCCCAGTGCACAACTCGATCAATGAAGGCACATTCGCTCCGGGCAAACGACCGTTCTGTTCGATGATGAAGTGTCCCGCCGGGTTGATCTTGAACTCAATATCGTTGATGCCAATGTTGGCCTCGATGGCCGAGTTGACTTGGGATATGTAGGCAAATGCCTGTCGAGCCTGATCGCTTAGGGGCGGAATGGATCGAATGTTGCGATAGACACTGGGGTGGTCGCCGATGCTGATTTTTTCATACTCGGCGAAGCATAGAATCTGTCGCCCCGACGCACCCAGATTCGCCGTAACAATGAAGTATTCAGGGCCTTCGACATACGCCTCCACCAGTGCATGCTTTTCTTCCTGCGCTCCAAGCTCGATATTCCTTTCGATGGCCGCCAGTGCCTTGTACATATCACCTCTGGACTGGCAGACCTTCACATTCTTCGCACCTGTGCCCTGGGTCGGCTTGACCACCACGGGGAAAGCAATACCCGGATCATGTTTCTCGGCCAGGTCATTTGTGGAAAGCTCGAACGCAGGCATGACCGGGACGCCCTCCTGTTGCAGACGACGCTTCATTTCAAGCTTGTTCATCCGCGCAGCACAGGTTGGGATCGGGTTGCCCGCCACCCCCAAGTGAGCCGCCAACCGGTCGCTTATTCGCAATGCCGAATCGGAACCTGGGATGACCGCATGCACCTCTCTTCCGGCCATGCTGACCTTCGCCTGTTCTAGGTTCTCGACATGCACCACCTCGTCGAAATCATCGACCCCATGTAGCTTCTGCAAACGCCCGGGAAATTGCTTGCGGGTCACTAGGGCCAACGCGTGATAACCCTTATGGCGAATATCATGCCCATAGCGCCGGGCCGAACTGATCGGGTCGATGACGACCACCGTCTGTCGCTGAGTGATCATCCCAGGCTCCGCATGGTCTTATACATGTAGTGGTAGTAACGCAGCGCGACGTTGTAGCGGATCATCACGCCCAGAGAGAGTTCGCGCACTACATCCTCACCACCCGCCGAGTAATGCTGCAGCACTGTTTCGTACCAGGCGGCGCTGTGCCGGGTGTCGATGCTGATATGGGCCTTGTGATAGGCGATCACGTCTTTTGGTAAGCCCAAGCGCTCCATGGCCGCCGTGGTGGCACCAAAGCGTACCGGCGCCGATCCCTCAACCAACCCCATCGCACCGATAAGGCGCATATTGAACTCGCGGCGTACGGCCCACATCAGCAGGATGTTGCCATTCATCAAACATTCGAGGGGTGGCAACTCTACACTTACACCCGCCTTTTCCAACAGATCACGCATGTAGCTGGAAGACGTGCGGAACATCGTGGTGTGTACGGCGGCGAAGTCCCCATTGCCCATTTCATCCCAATAGTTCTCGCCGGCGACCATCTTGCACCGAATCGGCATACCCAACTGAGCCACAGCCATCAGGTCGTCGAAAGAACCATCAACCATTTCCTCCATGCAAATGTAGTAAGCGACCTGTTCGGAGCTGGCCTGGTGCCGCATGAAGTCCACGAAGAAGCGAATATCTTCATTGATCTTCTTCTCGTACATGACGTACCACGAGAGGAATGCATCCTGCGTAGTGGGGAGGTCTTGCAGATCAACCAGGCCCTCCTCGGCCGCGGTCCATTCATCCTCCAGGAGCTCCACAATGTTCCGGGCCAATCTGACCGATTGACGTGTAGCCACTAGTTGTGCCGGATCTCCGAGAAAACAGCGGTAGTAGTCGGCAAGTTTCTGTTGCTTATTCCGAGCTGATTTTTTCATCTCCACTCCTCAGTACAGGACGGTCGGTACTTCGCTGCAGCGCAGGTCAAAAGCGTCATGAGATGGCCCAACCTCATACAATCGCGTGAGGCGGGTATGGGCCTCGCGCAAGTTGGGGACATGACTTTGCTCGACCCACCACAACACTACCCGAGGGCGTAAGATGGGCTCGAACCACTCCCTTCCACGCCGCATGAATGACTTGTGCGAGGTGTTATAGAGAAAGTCTTTGAGAGATTCGACGTCCTTCCAGAGCGAGAGCGTGTAGAGAAAACCCTCGCCCCATAACTCAACCAGCAGTTGCTGATCCTCTTCGGTCTCACGCCAGATGAATCCCGGATGTTGCTCAGCCAGGTCGTTCACGTAACTGGTCGAGGCATAAAACCCTTCCATTCTAGGGTCTCCCTTGGGGAACTTTGGTTTCACTAGGTCGAATTGTGCAAGTATGCGTTTCATGGTGTCTCCCAGGCCTGGACTTCGATAATGTTGCGATCGGGATCACGGACGTATACGAATGTGCAAACTCCTACTCCCTCGACAGGCTGCCTCGCCAACTTGCCTAGCAGCCACCCACCTGAGCTGATCACTTTGGCGCATACAGCTTCAACGTCGGAAACTTCAAATGCGATGTGGCTAAAGCCACGCGAATTGGCAAACTTTTCCGGTTCTTCATGAATATGGCGATACTGGAATACTTCTAGCGTCGGTCCGCCCTCCCCGTAACCGGGCAACCGAAGATGTACGCCTTCGATCTCCGGCTGTATCAACCCGGTACCAGCTGCCACCGATTGACCTGAAAGCCGACGCACAGGGCCAACTTGAATACAGCCAAATACATCAATATAGAACTTGGCTATTTTTTTCCAGTCAGTGGCGATCAGGTTAGCGTGTGAATACTTGACCTTGGTCATACACTAATCCTCGATTTCAACTCCGGAAGACGAAGGTTTCGTGCTCGACTTTCCGATCCTTATCCCTCGCCCTTTCCCACGTGGTATTGAGAATGATGCGGGTGACATCTTGAGTCAGTGGTTTAACCCGATGCAGCGTGGTGTCCGCCTTGAGCAGATAGACATCACCTGTGACGTGGAAGTAGGAGTCGATCTTGTTTTCCACCAATAAGTTTTCTACTCGGGGATTCTGCTTATCCCAATTCGTATGGGGTACGCACTCCAATAAACCTCCTGCCTCAAGTGCCGGTGCCTCGACAATCCAAATGATCGTGTAGGGGTAGTCGCCCCAATGCCAACCATGGGTATCCCCTGACTTGTGCTGGCTATTAATGATGAAGTTATCCCACTTCCATGGGGTTGGAATGATCTCCTCCTTAACGATATGACTTATCAAACTAATCAGGTAACGAGATCTATAAGCACGCGGAATATACTGCCCATGGGCCTCAATGCTTTCCTGAGGAACGTTACTCAAATAGCGCGGAGTGTTGCCCGTTGATTCAATCAAAAAATCTCGGCGCTTTGAAAAATTTTCCAACAGGTGCTTCACATCGACAGAAATTTGATCGCGCACTTCAGGATCGATCAGGTGATTAATCTTCAAGTACCCATCCCTTGCAAACCGATGCTGCTCCCAAAAAAAGTCTCGACCCTTGAAAGGATCTGATCTCAGTATATCTCCGCCTTGCTCTCGATCTTGCTTAATAGCAGCATGCTCTGACATATGAATACTCCGCATGTATCAAGGTGGGGTCACGTGTTTAATTACACGTTCAAATCCTACCCCCTCAACCTGCACGGATATACCCCACAAGCAGACTTGCACTCCTTCCTCAAACCATGTAATGCCATATTGTAAGGTATCGCCACCTCTTTGATTCGGCACATCGGACTCACAAAGTTTCCTCATACGCACCCCGGCTCTTCGACTCAGGAACTCCGGATCGAGTATGAGGCAGTTTGCCCGCGACGCCCGCACGAGCGTATCGACCTCATACGCGCTGAATATTTTTTCGCCAAATACATCGGGCCCCACCGCATTTCCTGCCATGCGACCACAAGCAACTAATCCATCTTCCGTAAGACTTTTCTGAACCTGAAACCAAATACTTCAGGATTAGCATGCTTGGGAATTATCCTACGCGCACTGCTGAAGTGTCGCTGTTGTCGGGGAAACGCCTCAGGGATACCGTTTTCGGGTCGTTTCGGCGACCGGGCGTGAGAACCCGACTGATACAAGGCATTGCCGTTATGGCGGCCGTGCGCGGGCAGGCTTGTCCTGGCCGAGTTTTGCCTTTGTTCCTCGGTTTCTCACCCCGTGCACGGCTGCCACCCATAATCCGTGAGAAAGATTCAGGTGGCAGTTTCCTTAAGTCGAACAAAGGATGAATGCCATGAAAAAGATCGTCCCCGACCCACCCCGCCGCAAACCCATCACCACCCCATTCTTCACCGTCCAAGCCGACATGTACCCACCCGACGCCCTGGCCCACGTCAGCGAACTGTTACGCGGCGTCATCGAAACCATCGACGAACACTGCAGAGCTCGGGCGGGCGAACCCGGCATGAACATGCTGAGCAATGCCATGCATGCCAGCGAGATCGCCCACTCACTGGTGGAGCACGTTCATGCTCGGCTCTACAGCCAACGGGGCGAGGATTGACGAAATGGCGGACCAACCCAAACCGCTTACAACCGTCGGCGTGGCGACCTTTCTCGATGTGGGCACATCAATTTCGGAAACGGACTACATCCAAGAGCGCTAACCCCTTGCTAGGTTCGCGAAAAAACCTAGGGATGGTGCTCACATGAATACGAACTACGGCCGTGTCACACTCTTCATGTTTTGGCTGTTACTGGCAGCACCGGCGCTGGCTGAGGCTGTAAAACCCATACCAGCGCCAGCCATCACTGCAGAAGCGGCCCGAGCAATGGCCGCTGCCGCAGAACGAGCAGCCCGCGCTCAGGGGTTTGCCATTGTCATCAGCATTGTCGACAACCATGGCAACTTGAAGCACTTCCACCGCATGGACGGCACCAGCAGCGGCAGCATAAAAATCGCGCAACTCAAGGCCTCGACCTCCGCCCGCTTCCCCCTTTCGTCCAGCGCGCTCGCAGCGCGAAGCGCTGCACTGCCAGCAAACCCATATGCGTCACTGCCAGGTTTCACGCTACTGGGCGGCGGCCTGCCGATCCTGGACGCGAACGGCGAACACATTGGCGGTATCGGTATCAGCGGTGCAACGCCTGAGCTGGACGCGGAATTTGCCCAGGCCGCGCTGGATAGCGGGGCCTGAACTCACGCATGAAAAAACCCAGGGCAAATGCCCTGGGTTTCTGGTGTAGCGCGACGCCTGACCGTTTTTATCAGAACGGAATATCGTCATCAAAGCTGTCAAAGTCAGCCGCCGGCTGCGGTGCTGGCTGTTGCGGCGCTGGGCGCTGCTGGGCCTGTTGCGGGCGCGGGGCCTGCTGACGTTGTTGCGGGGCCTGGTTGTACTGTTGCTGCTGGCCACCCTGGTTGTAGTTGTTACCACCACCCTGGTTGTACTGGTCGCCGCCACCTTGCTGGTTTTGCGGACGGCCGCCAAGCAGCTGCATGGTGCCCTGCATGTCGACGATGATCTCAGTGGTGTAACGCTTGATACCGTCTTTTTCCCACTCGCGGGTCTGCAGCTTGCCTTCGATGTACACCTGCGAACCCTTGCGCAGGTATTCGCCAGCGATTTCGGCAACCTTGCCGAACATCGACACACGGTGCCACTCGGTACGCTCGACCTTCTGGCCCGACTGCTTGTCGGTCCACTGCTCGCTGGTAGCCAGGCTCAGGTTGGTCACGGCGTTACCGTTGGGCAGGTAGCGGACTTCGGGATCCTGGCCACAGGTGCCGACCAGAATGACTTTGTTAACCCCACGGGCCATAACGTTCTCCTAGGCTTCGCACGCCGAAGAGGC
>Ga0207713_1002702_pt1 | contig 12665 bp, 10 predicted proteins | sample KBSS64metaG_FD_184404 | JGI IMG/M metagenome (GOLD analysis project Ga0207713, IMG submission 184404) | Switchgrass rhizosphere microbial communities from Kellogg Biological Station, Michigan, USA - KBS S6-4 metaG (SPAdes) (version 2) | ecosystem: Host-associated > Plants > Roots > Rhizosphere >...
GTACTTTTCATACTCGTCGAAAGGAGGAACAAACGGCTTGGTAACAGTAATATTCATGCGCGCCCCGAAATCGAAACTTATTGTGCAGTTCTGTTAAAGAAAGATTTGATGCGTCCACACCAGGACGCCTGATAGGCCTGCAGCTCAGCCCTGGCCTCATCGAGTTGCGACTTGAGCGCTTCGTTCGCCTGCACTTGAGCCGCTAGCGATCGGGAGATGCCCGCAACTTCCGCAACCCTTGCATCGGCATTGCCGGCCTGTTGCTGAACGAGCGCTTGCTGGGCAAGCAACTCCGCTTCGACCTCGCGAATGCGCGCGGACTGAACTTCGATGAACTCCGCGCGTGCAGCAGACTCCAGCGCCATTTGCACCGAAGCGTGTTCATTGGCCTGTACGCTGCCGGCGCCGCTTGAAAGCCAGGTCGCTTCATTTTCAGTGACCGCGGAAAAATCGACGTCCACGTCAACGGCCGAAGACTTGCGTGCCTCGACAATCAGCTCGTTGTGAAACGGACGGGACTCAAGGCCGGAAAAAACTTCATCCGCACTCTTGCGATACGACTGAAAGACAATGGACTTGAATCCGGCCTCACCAATCGCCCGGGTCAGCTCTTCCGCATCGTAGACAAACTGATGCCCCCAGGAACGCATTCCCTCGTTCATCATCTGGCATCGCGAATTCGGTTGCCAGAGATCGCCCCACTCGTTTTTGCTGTCCGAAAAATAGGAGTGGGTCAGGAAGCGCAGGTTGGGCGTGGTGATCCGAATCGCGCCACCAGGCGTCAGTACCCGAAAGCATTCTTTCAGGAACGCTACGGCCTGTTCCCGAGTGACATGTTCAATGAAATGCTCGTTGAAAATATGGCTGACCGAGGAATCCGCAAACGGCAATGGCTCAGTGAGATCGAGCAATCGATCGGCCGTGGGGGAGTCAAGATCGATATTGATCCAGCCGGGGAATGTGACCGAGCCACATCCGAGGTGAAGTTTCTGATCAGTCTGTGCCATTTTTGATTTCTCGCATGCTTACCTTGTTACCCCAGTACGCGGCTCCGTAAATCTGTGGATGTCCCGCGCTGGAAAGTGAGAACTTCGTCGAAATGGGAACAAAGTCCGCGACGACGACCTCACCGATATTCAGATTGACCGGTTCTGCGAGCATGGAAGAAACAGAGTAGTGTCCTTCTCTCAGATGCGCGGTAAACGTCCACTCAATCACGTGCACACTGCCGGCCTTGACATCGACCAGATGCCGGTTACCTTCGATACCGGTATCGGAGTAGATGATGTCCTGCCCATTCTTGTCACGGATGTGGTACGCCAGGCCAAGGCTGGGAACAGACTTGTGGACCTGCACTACCTGGCGCAGCACCACCTTCTGCCCGAAGTCCACAGTGTCGATCATCAGACCGCTTTCGTTCAGCAACGCTACGTTGATGAATTCGGCAACACCGTTCTGTATCCGCTGAAAACTGGCCATGGACTGGAATGACTCGACACCATCGGTATATTCCGACGCCACCGCCGCAGTCTGCTTGACAACTTCCTCGGGGCCTCGGTCCACACGCTGGCTTTCGATCAAGGCAGAGTAATACTTTTCCACTGCCGTGTTCACATCGCCCAGATACTGACTTCGCCCGGACTCGAGCAACAGGGCCCGACTGCAAAGTGACTTGACTGAGGCGGTGTCATGGCTGACGAACAAGACCGTCGAGCCTGCCGCGATGATCCCCTGGATCATTTTTGCGCACTTGGCCTGGAAGTAGGCGTCGCCGACCGACAACGCTTCATCGACGATCAGGATGTCCGGTTCCACGTGAATCGCCACCGAGAACGCCAGACGCACCATCATCCCGCTGGAATAGGTTTTGACAGGCTGTTCGATAAAGCTGCCGATGTCCGCGAACTCGACGATTCTGTCGTAGCGGGCGTCGGTTTCCTCGGTGCTCAAACCCAGCACCGCAGCATTCATGTAGATGTTTTCGCGTCCGGTGAACTCGGGGTTGAACCCTGAACCCAGCTCCAGAAGCGCAGCGATACGACCATGGGTCTGTACACTGCCGCTGGTTGGATTGAGCGTGCCGCAAATCATCTGCAACAGCGTGGACTTGCCACTGCCGTTACGACCGATGATACCGACTGTCTCACCTTTCCTGATCTCAAAGGAAACGTCGTTGAGCGCCCAGAACTCTCGATAGAATTTGCGGCCCTTCACCAGGAACTGCTTCAGACGATCGTGGGGCTGGTCGTAAATCTGGTAACACTTGCTCAGATTTTCAACCTTGATCGCAATATCCGAATCAGAGGACATCGGCAAACCCCTTGCGTGTTTTCTGGAACCAGGCAAAGCCTAACCACATGACCAGCAGCCCTATAAGGAAATAAATACCGATAATTGAAAAATCCGGAGCACGGCCAAAAAACAGTACATCCCGGGCCTGCTCGATGACTGGCGTCAACGGGTTAAGCATCAGTACCGGCCGATACGCCTCGGGCAACGCACTGGCCGGATAGAAAATAGGCGACAGAAACATCAGCACGGAAGTGAGAATGCCGATGAACTGCGCGATATCCCGCAAATAGACTCCCAGAGACGCCAATCCCCAGGAAAGCCCCATCATCACCAACACCAGGGGCATGATCACCAGGGGCAGATACAGAGCCGTCAGGTGTGGCACGCCGAAGAAAATCAGGTAGGCCAGCATCCACACACCCAGGCTGATCAACGCATGGAACATGGCTGCGCCGAGGCTTACCCAGGGAAGAATTTCCAGGGGATACACCACCTTTTTCACATAGTTGGCATTGGACACGATAAGGCCCGGCGCCCGGTTGATGCATTCCGCAAACAGGCTGAATACCATCAGACCGGCGAACAGGATCAGGGCAAACTCGGTTTTCGAATCGCTGCCACCGCTCCAGCGCGCCTTGAATACAACACTGAAGACAAATGTGTAGACAGCCAGCATGAAGACCGGGTTGAAAAACGACCAGAGCACACCCAGAACCGATCCACGATAGCGCCCCAGTACCTCCCGCTTGATAGATGCCCTTATCAACGTCCGGTTACGAACCAGACTGGCAACCATTTCACGCGGTAATGTAGAAAAATCTTGCATCAGGCAATGGCCTCTGAGTTGACACCAAACTTACGCTGGACCGCACTGCCCGTCATACCAAACATCTTCCATTCTTTGAATACAAAAACGAACGACAAAAAAACGCGACATTCACAACAACGCCGCCCTTTTTATTGCAGTCCATGGCCACGAAATAGCATCTAAAGGTTTACAGTTCGAAAGTTTCTCGAAATATGAAAAATCCATGCCTTCATTATCAATGAGAAGCATGAGATTTGTTGAATCCGGACATCCGCGCAATCCTGTGCAAATATAAAAAACAGCGCCCTGACCCCAGCCAGAAAGGCCCGCCGAGGATACCGTAAAACGACATCGGAGAACACCGCCGCCCGGTTGGGGCTCCACCAACCGGGCGGCTGGCAATGACGCTTACAGGCCGGATCAGCTATCACTCGCAACGCGTTCTTTACTCACACGCGCACGTTCAAGGGTCGAGGCGACGCTGCTGATAGATCCAGTCGACAATTTCTCCATCAGGCGCATAGCCACTGACGGTTTCGCGCAAAATCTGCCGAACGCGGGAGTAGTCGTCCTTTTCGACTGCAGCCAGCAATTCCGACAGCCGAACCTTGAGCACGTCCCAGGGAATGAGGTCCTCGTTGGCACTCATGATCATGGGGTGAGGCGTCGCCGAAACATTGTCACCGATCAGGAGTTCTTCATAGAGCTTCTCCCCTGGCCGCAACCCGGTGAATTCGATTGCAATATCGCCGTGCACATTCTTTTCCGAACGCACACTGAGGCCGGACAGGTGAATCATCTTTTCAGCGAGCTCGACAATTTTGACCGGCTCTCCCATGTCCAGCACAAAGACATCTCCCCCCTGCCCCATGGAGCCGGCCTGGATCACCAACTGCGCGGCTTCCGGGATCGTCATGAAATAGCGGGTGATCTTGGGATGAGTGACCGTCAGCGGACCGCCGGATTTGATCTGGCTATGGAACAGCGGAATCACCGACCCCGACGAACCCAGCACATTTCCGAAACGCACCATGGTGAATCGCGTCTTGTTGACGCGAGACACATTGGCCTTGTCGCCGAACAGTACAGGGGCCAGCTCACGACTCAGCGCCTGCAGGGTCAGCTCGGCAAGTCGCTTGGTGCTGCCCATGATATTGGTGGGGCGCACAGCCTTGTCGGTGGAAATCAGAACAAAGTTGGAAACACCTGCCTGCAGTGCTGCCTGCGCCGTATTGAGGGTGCCGATCACGTTATTCAGCACACCTTCGGCAATATTGTGTTCAACCATGGGCACATGTTTATAGGCGGCCGCGTGATAGACAGTGTCCACGCCCCACGTCTTCATGACATCCAGGAGCTTGTGAGGATGCCGGATGGAACCGAGAATCGGCAGTAGACGAATGGAGACAGACTCGCGCGCGATGCGCTGTTCGAGCTCGGACAGAATGCTGTATAGATTGAACTCACTGTGATCGAACAGCAGAAGCGTTATCGGCCCAAGCAGAAAGATTTGCCGGCAGAGCTCCGAACCGATCGACCCGCCCGCGCCTGTCACCATCACCACTTTGCCGGTAATGCAGTGAGCCAGCAGATCGGATTGGGCCGGCACCGAGTCGCGCCCCAGCAGGTCCGCGATGTCGACTTCCTGAATGTCATCGACCTTCACCCGGCCGCTGGCCAGGTCGGTAAAACTTGGAACACTGCGAATATGCAGTGGGAATCCTTCCAGCAAATTGAGGATTTCCCGGCGACGGGCACGAGTGGATGAAGGCAGCGCCAGGAGAATTTCCTGCGCTCCCGTCACGTCGATCATTTGCTGAATGTGCTTGGGCTTATAGACCTGCAGACCCGAAATGGCCCGATCAGCGATACTCGCATCATCATCGATGAACGCCACCGGGCGCATGACTCGCCCCATTCGCAGAGCCGCGACCAACTGATTACCGGCGACTCCGGCACCATAGATCGCCACCTTGGTCAGGCCATCGTCGCGACTGGTGAACGGTACGTGCTGGGCTGCGGTGAACCAGTCACCCATGAAATACTGACGCATGCACAGGCGCAATCCGCCAATGATCACCAGACTCAGCCACCAGTAGTTGAAAATGATGGATCTGGGGACAACACTTTCATGATTGCTGTACCAGTAGACAACTACTGCGAGTATCAGTGAAGAAAGGCTGACCGCCTTGATGATGGCAATTAGTGCATCATTGCCGAAGTAGCGCATGACCGCGCGATACATGCCAAATCGAATAAACAGCGGTATTGCAACAAGCGGGGCACAGACGAATAGCCAGGCATGCACTTTGATGGGGTTGTACATATCATCGATTCCGAGGCGAACGATGAATGCCAGCCACAGCGCCCCCCAGACGAGAACGACGTCGGTGGCCACCTGCAGCAGTCGTTTTTGACGACGCGGCAAACCCAGCAGAAATGCTCGCATTTTATCCATTGAATCGCCCGATCACCGTCCCACTCCATGAACTATAAACCAACCTGCATTGTATCCTCCTTCAACCAGAGAATACGACTGCCAAGTGACCGGCCGGCGCCCCGCGTTACGCCATCTGCGCCCTGACCGCTCGTCAGCACCCCGGCGCGTCTGTTAAGCTGCACCCCTTTTCCGGCGCTCGACGCCTGCTGCTCAGCGACCCCGCCCGATATCAAAGCCAGCCGTTAACGCCTTTTTCTTTCCGTAATATCTTCATGTCGAATCGCTGCATGATCAGGGAGCCAGAGATCAAATTCATGGACAAGCCGAACCAAGAATCAACCCCTGAAATACAGCACTCCTCAGCACCCGATACGCCTGATCAAAACAACAAGAAAATTGCAATTCTGGTCTGTACCTATAACGGCGCGCGTTTTCTAAAAGAGCAACTCGATTCATTTATTGAACAGTCCCATCAGAACTGGGCAATCTACGTCTCGGATGACGGTTCGTCTGACGAAACACTGGACATATTGAAAGACTACCAACTTCGACTGGGCAGTGAGCGACTGGTCATTCTGCAGGGACCTCGAAAGGGGTTTGCCAGAAACTTTCTGTCACTTGTGAAAAACCCGTCAATCATTGCCGACTATTTTTGTTTCAGCGACCAAGACGATATATGGTTTAAAAACAAACTTAGCCGAAGTCTCGACTTGCTGCCTGAAGAAGGGAATGCCCCCGCCCTGTACTGCTCTCGAACTGCACTGGTCAATTCAAGTCTCGAGCCTATCGGCTATTCGCCTCTGTTTCTGCGAACACCCTGCTTCGAGAACGCACTGGTTCAAAGCATCGCCGGCGCCAACACAATGTTGATCAATAATGCTGCACGCGCACTTTTGCTGCGAGTAGCCGATGACGCTCCGGTCGTCGCACATGACTGGCTGACCTACTTGCTGGTCACCGGCTGCGGCGGACGGGTAATCTACGACCCGACCCCCTCTCTCCATTACCGTCAGCATGAAGGGAATCTGATCGGCGCCAACGCCGATCTGAAAAACCAGATCCTGCGACTGCGCAAAATGTTCACGGGACGCTTCAGCCAGTGGAGCACCCAGAACCTCAGCATCCTGCATACCGTTCGCGACAGGTTGACCGACAGAAACAGGCAGGTACTGGAGCTGTTCGAAACCGCTCGACGCAGCAGCCTGCCGGGACGGCTTTACCGGATGCGAAAAAGCGGAGTCCACCGCCAGACACTCAAAGGCAACATCAGCCTGATCGTCGCTACGCTGATGAACAAGATCTAAGCGGACGACTGACGGGCCCGCGCCTGTCAGTACGACGATTTACGCTGCCAGGCCAGCCCTGTACTTCCAGGCGATGAATGCCAACGGCACGTAGGCGACCATACAGCCCAGAACACCTGGCACAACACCGGTTCCAGCCAGCAACGCCCATGGCAACAACCAGACCACGTTGATCACCACCACCGCCGATGTGACGGCCAGATGACTCGAAGTGCGTTGCGCAGCATGCTGATAGGCATGACTACGGTGAGCCTGATACACCTTGTCGCCCTTTAGCAACCGCCGGACCAGCGTCCAGGTAGCGTCAACAATGAAAACCCCCAACAGAATCAACCAACTCCACAGCAGCTCCGGTTTCTCCCACGCCGCTTGAAGCGCCATGGCTCCCAGCACCATGCCGAGAAACCCGCTGCCCGCATCCCCCATGAAGATCCGTGCAGGCGGGAAATTCCAGCAAAGAAAACCGGCGACAGCCGCAGCCAGAACCAGCGCGCCACCGATCAAGTCGGGATGGCCGCACCAGCCGTAAACAACGCAGACCGCCAGACAGACACTGATGGCTTCAGCACTGGCCAGGCCGTCAATGCCATCCATGAAGTTATACAGATTGAGCATCCACACCAGATAGATCACGGCAAGCAGGTCGCCAAGCAATCGCAGGTCAACCAGTGCGCCAAACAATGGGACAGGCGCCAGACCCTTGATCCAGAACAACGCCCAGCCGGCAGCAATAAAGTGCCCAAGCAGACGCCAACGGGCAGCGATATGTCCGTGATCATCGGCGAAGCCAATCACTGCAACCAACAATCCGGCGCCCAGAATACCGATCATCGCGGCCTGTTCGAAAAGCCCTGCCGCGACCAGCAACGGCAAAGCCAGGGCAAATGCCACCACAATCGCAACACCGCCTCCCCTGGGCGTTGGAATCGAATGGGAACTGCGCTCATTCGGCACATCCATCAGGCTTCTGGCCAGCGCGTAACGCCGCAAGACCAGCGTCAACCCCCAGGACAGGAGAAAAACGACAAGCAAAATACTCCAGAAAATCATCTGTTCTTGGTATCCAGGTAGTAGTCAGCGGTCTGGCGCAATGCCCTCTCCACCCTAGAGGGAGGTGTCCAACCCAACACCTCTCGTGTATGCCTGATATCGACTTGCAAGGAGCCACAGAGCCTCTGCGCCAACGCTCCTTTTCCAAGCAGCTTGGCAGGCCATGTCAGCAATACCGCAGGGAGCGGCACCAGCGCCGCTGTTTTCCCGAGCGCACGCGCCATGCCGCTCAAGAGCGTGGTCGTCGACAGATCCTCGCCATCACTGACAAGAAACACCTGCCCCGCAGCCTTCGGGTGATCGATACAGGTCACCACGAGATCGACAAGATTGGTCAGCGAAACCAGACTTCGACGATTATCGATCGCACCGAACGGCAACGGCACGCCTTTATCGAGCCAGCGCATCATGCTGAGAAAGTTTGCCCGGACTCCCGGCCCGTAGACCAACGGCGGCCGGATGATGACCACTTCCATGCCGGTCTCCTGAGCGAGCTTTTGCAAGGCAAGCTCCGCCTCCAGCTTGGAAACGCCATACGGGTCTTTCGGCATGGGCCGATCCAGCGCAGTAAATGGCCGATCAGGCTCGGTCTGCTCGCCATTGACCTTGATACTGCTGATGAAAATAAACCGCTTGACGCCCGCCGCTGAGGCCTGCTGCGCCAGCTGGAGGGTCCCATCGACATTCACCCGCCGATATTCCGCCAGCGGATCAGAGGACGAATCGTCCATGACGTGCACCCGCGCAGCGGCATGCACAATGACGTCAATGCCGTTCAAATCAGGAAGCGCAGCTTGATCGCCGAGCTCCAGCGACACAATCGGACACAAACCCTTGAGACGCGTCTCGCCCCTGGCGGCAGCCACCGGAACCACTCGCCGATCAAGCAGCAACCTGAAGACCACCGCCTCACCGACAAATCCTCTGGCGCCGGTTACCAACACTCTTGGCATGTTCATTCGGCCTTGTTTCCAACCAGCGCGGTCAGCCAGCACACGAAGAAAAAGAACAACTTGTCCCTGCCCCGGCGCCGGCACCTGCAGGCACTCAGGGACAGCTTCAGTAACTGCCAGCGTCGCAAATCCTGCCAGCCACGAACGAAAGGATCCTGCTCCTTACCAACCAGCAGGGCGATCAGTCGAGCCTGGGAAAACCACCAACCGTTGTGGATTTTCTTGTACCGGACAACCAATGAACCGAGCCCAGTGTTGGCACCGACCTGATTGCGCTCATGCTGCCGGTATTGCAGGGTCGATTCAGGATCGATCACCCATGAATACCGATGACTTCGGGCAAATGCATAGCAATACCAGTCATGCAGACTGACCTCCTGCAACGCCTGCCAGTTGGCAACCATGGACGCCTTGATCGCGCCTGCCAATGACCGAGTGAAAACATAAGTGCAGCCGGGGCCGGCAGCCTCGAACAGATAATCCCATTCGACTTGAGCCTGAGCCTTGTCCAGCAAGTGAGTACGACCATCAGGCCAGAAAGCCGACACATTGCTCGAGTAAGCGTCCGCGCTCTGCTGGCGCAACAAACGGCAGGCACGCTCCAGCTTGTCGAGACGCCATATGTCGTCCTGATCGGCGAAAGCGACATAATCGTAAGCGCCCAGCTCGACATCACGCATCAAACGAAAGAAGTTGCGCGATGCTCCTCCGAAACGCCCTGCCGGCGGCAACAGAACGACATTCGAATGCCGAGCGGCGAACGATGCGCACCAGGATTCGGTGCCATCATTGGAGGGATCGACGCTGATGTGAATAGTCACATCAACGCCTGTCTGAGAAAGGATCGAGCAAAGTTGCTCCTCGATCCATTGCATGCCGTTGTAGGCCGCCAGCAACACGGCAACTTTAGGAGGGTTTACTGGCATGCCTATCCTGCTTACCGGTTGAACGCAGCATTGAAAGGAAAACGAATTTCCAATCAGTGAGCAGGTGAATCCAGCAGTTTCTGCAGGTATTGCCCGTATCCGGTTTTCTTCAACGCGTCGGCCTGAGCGGACAGCTGCTCGGCAGTGATCCAGCCATTGTGATAGGCGATCTCTTCGAGACATGCCACTTTCAAGCCCTGACGCTGCTCGATCGTATGAACGAAGTGACTGGCCTCAAGCAGCGAGTCATGCGTACCGGTGTCGAGCCACGCAAAACCACGACCCAACATCTCCACCTTGAGCGACTTCTGCTCGAGATAGGCACGGTTGACGTCGGTGATTTCCAGCTCTCCGCGCTCCGATGGCTTGATGCCTTTGGCGATCTTGACCACATCGTTGTCGTAGAAGTACAAGCCGGTAACAGCGTAGTTGGACTTCGGCTTCAGTGGCTTCTCTTCAATACTCAGTGCCTGGCCCGTCTTGTCGAACTCGACGACACCGAAACGCTCCGGATCGGAAACGTGGTAGCCAAACACGGTAGCACCGGACGCCTGGGCACTGGCAGAACGCAGATTGTCCGAGAAGTGCTGACCGTAAAAGATGTTGTCGCCCAGAATCAGGCAGCAAGGATCCTTGCCGATGAACTCTTCGCCGATGATGAACGCCTGCGCCAGACCATCCGGAGATGGCTGTTCGGCATAGCTCAACTTGATACCGTACAGGCTGCCGTCACCCAGCAGCTTCTTGAAACAGGGCAAATCTTCCGGCGTGGAGATAATCAGGATTTCACGCATGCCGGCCAGCATCAGTACCGACAACGGATAGAAGATCATCGGCTTGTCGTAAATCGGCAACATCTGCTTGGAAACACCAAGGGTCAACGGATGCAGACGAGTGCCCGAGCCGCCAGCGAGGATGATGCCTTTACGATTTGTCGTGGTCATTTATTCAGAACTTCCATAAGCATTCGGGTTACACCACTTTGCCAATCCGGCAAGTGTAGAGAAAAATTGTCACGCAGCTTCCGGGTATTCAATCGCGAATTCCGGGGACGACGCGCAGGCGTCGAATAGGCTGCCGTTTCAATCGGATTGATCGACATCACAGCCAGCGTCTCGCCATGCGCTTTCGCCACTTCGACAACATGTTGGGCATAGCCATGCCATGACACCTCACCCGCCGCCGCCAGGTGGTAGACACCTGCCAGATCCGGGCGCTGCAAAACCTGGCGAATGGCGTGTGCAGTGACATCGGCGATCAGATCCGCACCGGTCGGCGCACCGATCTGATCGTTGATCACATTCAGTTCTTCACGCTCTCTGGCCAGGCGAAGCATGGTCTTGGCGAAGTTGTTGCCGCGAGCACTGTAGATCCAGCTTGGACGAAAGATCAGGTACTTGCAGCCGGATGCAACGACCGCCTCTTCCCCGGCAAACTTGCTGGCACCGTAGTGATTGACCGGTGCAACTGCAGCGTCTTCCAGCCAGGGGGTAGTGCCCTCTCCGCTGAAAACGTAGTCCGTTGAATAGTGAACCAGCCATGCGCCCAGGGATAATGCCTCCTCGGCCAAGGCCTGCACCGCCTTGACGTTCACCAGATCAACCAGCTCCCGCTCGGATTCGGCTTTGTCTACGGCAGTGTAGGCGGCGGCATTAACGATCACGTCTGGCCTGACCGTGCGAATGGTCGCGCGCAGACCTTCGAGATCAGTGAGATCACCACACAAACCGCCCACGGTTTGACGATCAAGGGACAACAGCTCGCCCAGTGGCGCCAGGGAGCGTTGCAGCTCCCAGCCCACCTGGCCATTTTTTCCTAGAAGGAGGATTCTCATGCCTTTGTCGAACGACCTGCGTAGTTCTGGTCAATCCACTGTTGGTAGCTGCCACTCTTCACGTGAGCGACCCACTCAGTATTGCTCAAATACCACTCGACCGTTTTACGGATTCCACTTTCAAAGGTCTCCTCGGGCGTCCAGCCCAGCTCACGCTGGATTTTACTGGCGTCAATCGCGTAACGCTGATCGTGTCCCGGACGATCCTGAACATAGGTGATCAGGCTGGCATGCGGACGGTGAGCGGAGTCAGGACGCAGTTCGTCAAGCAGGGCGCAAAGGGTATTCACCACTTCGATGTTCTGCTTTTCGTTGTGGCCGCCAATGTTATAGGTCTCGCCGATAACGCCCTCGGTCACGACCTTGTACAGGGCGCGTGCGTGATCCTCGACATAAAGCCAGTCACGCACCTGGTTACCCTTGCCGTAAACAGGCAGCGGCTTGCCTTCCAGCGCGTTGAGAATGATCAGCGGGATCAGCTTCTCGGGGAAGTGGCAAGGACCATAGTTGTTCGAGCAGTTGGTAACGAGCGTTGGCAGGCCATAGGTACGAGCCCAGGCGCGAACCAGGTGGTCGGAGCTGGCCTTGCTGGCCGAGTAAGGCGAACTTGGCTGATACGGCGTGGTTTCCGTGAAGAGATCTTCGGGACCCTCAAGGTCTCCGTAAACTTCGTCGGTGGAGATATGGTGAAAACGGAAAGCGGCCTTGCGTTGATCATCGAGGGCCGCCCAGTAGTGGCGGGCCGCTTCGAGAAGAGTGTAGGTGCCAATGATATTGGTCTGGATAAACTCGGACGGGCCGGAAATGGAACGATCGACGTGGGATTCGGCCGCCAGGTGCATGATGGCATCTGGTTGATGTTCACGCAGAACACGGTCGATCTGATCACGATCACAGATATCGACTCGCTCGAATGCGTAACGCGAATCCTGGCTGACTTCGGCGAGCGACTCAAGGTTGCCGGCATAGGTGAGCTTATCGACATTGACAACGGAGTCGGTGGTATTGGAAATGATGTGTCGGATGACTGCCGAACCGATAAAACCTGCACCGCCGGT
>Ga0207713_1002705_pt1 | contig 12664 bp, 10 predicted proteins | sample KBSS64metaG_FD_184404 | JGI IMG/M metagenome (GOLD analysis project Ga0207713, IMG submission 184404) | Switchgrass rhizosphere microbial communities from Kellogg Biological Station, Michigan, USA - KBS S6-4 metaG (SPAdes) (version 2) | ecosystem: Host-associated > Plants > Roots > Rhizosphere >...
GCCGCCGAACCTGCGCCGGCTGGCGATCTGTTCAGCGCCCCCGCAGAAGAAGCCCCTGCCGCTCCAACCGAAGCAGCGTATGAAACCATCCTTGATCAGGCGCGTTTCGACGTCTGGCTGGAGAAACTGAACAACGCCAAGCTGTTCGCCTTCGACACCGAAACCACCGGCATCGACGCGCAACAGGCGCAACTGGTCGGCCTGTCGTTCGCGGTGCAAGCCAACGAAGCCGCGTACATTCCGCTGACCCACTCCTACATCGGCGTGCCGGAGCAGCTGGATCGCGACACCGTGCTGCGTGCGTTGAAGCCGATCCTGGAAGACCCGAACAAACTCAAGGTCGGCCAGCACGCCAAGTTCGACATGAACATTCTGGCCAACTGCGCCATCGGCGGTGATCAGAACGAAGGCATCACCGTGCGCGGCATCGCTTTCGACACCATGCTTGAGTCCTACGTGCTCAATTCCACCGCCACCCGCCACGACATGGACAGCCTCGCGCAGAAGTACCTGGATCACACCACCGTGAGCTTCCAGGACATCGCCGGCAAAGGCGCCAAGCAGCTGACCTTCGACCAGATCGCCCTGGAGCAGGCCGGCCCGTACGCCGCAGAAGACGCCGACATTACCCTGCGCCTGCATCAGACCCTGTTTGAAAAACTCAGCGCAATCCCGAGCCTGGCCAGCGTGCTGACTGACATCGAGATTCCGCTGGTGCCGGTGCTGGCGCGCATCGAGCGTCAGGGCGCGTTCGTCGATGCCGAACTGCTCGGCATCCAGAGCATCGAGCTGGGCAACAAGATGGTCGCGCTGGAGCGAGAAGCCTTCGAAATTGCCGGTGAAGAATTCAACCTCGGCTCGCCAAAGCAGCTGGGCGTGATCCTCTACGAAAAACTCGGCCTGCCGGTGCTGAAGAAAACCGCCAAGGGCCAGCCATCGACCGCCGAGGAAGTGCTGGCAAAACTGGCTGAGGACGATCACCGCTTGCCGAAAGTGCTGATGGAACACCGTTCCATGAGCAAGCTGAAAAGCACCTACACCGATCGCCTGCCGGAGCAGATCAACCCGCGCACCGGGCGTATCCACACCTCGTATCACCAGGCCGTGGCATCGACCGGGCGCTTGTCCTCCAGCGATCCGAACCTGCAGAACATTCCGGTGCGTACCGCTGAAGGCCGCCGCATCCGTCAGGCGTTCGTCGCGCCCAAAGGCTACAAACTGCTGGCAGCGGACTATTCGCAGATCGAACTGCGGATCATGGCCCACTTGTCCAAGGACGAAGGCTTGATGAACGCCTTCCGCAACAATCTGGACGTGCACACCGCGACCGCCGCTGAAGTATTCAAGGTCGAGCTGAGCGACGTGACTTCCGACCAGCGCCGTGGCGCCAAGGCGATCAACTTCGGCCTGATCTACGGCATGGGCGCGCAGAAACTCGGCAAGGACATCGGCGTCGACACCAAGACCGCCAAGGCCTACATCGATACCTACTTCGCCCGTTATCCGGGTGTGCGCGAATACATGGAGCGCACCCGCAAGCAGGCCGCCGACCAAGGCTATGTAGAGACCTTCTTCGGTCGTCGCCTATATCTGCCGGAAATCAACTCGAACAAGCCGCAGGAACGCGCTGCCGCCGAACGCACGGCGATCAACGCGCCGATGCAAGGCACCGCCGCCGACATCATCAAGAAAGCCATGGTGGCGGTGGATAACTGGCTGGCATCGTCCGGGCTGGACGCCAGAGTCATCCTGCAGGTGCACGACGAACTGGTACTGGAGGTTCGCGAGGATCTGGTCGATCAGGTGAGTCAGGAAATCCGCCTGCACATGAGCGAAGCGGCGAAACTGGACGTGCCGTTGCTGGTGGAAGTTGGCGTCGGCAACAACTGGGATGAGGCGCACTGAGGCGTCTAGGCCGGGCGTTTGCCGCGACACACTGACGCGGCAAACGGCCGAAAAGCGCTTATTTCGAAACGCGCTTGCGGTTATTCCAAAGCTTTTTGAAAAAAATCTGAACTAATCTGACAACTCACTACTCAGAGATACTGAATGGCTGGTGAAGCCCTTCGATGCTCCTATGTTGTGTTAAGTGTTGGCAGATATCTGAACCCCGCCCTAGCGGTTCGGAACTTGAACCCCGGAACTTCTCCCTCCCCATATGAAGTCCGGGGCTTTTTTTGCCTGCGATTTACTCAGCAGGCAATTCGGCACCTTTATCGGCCAGTTCCATCCAGCCTGCCAACACAGTGTAGGCCTCTTCCAGCCCCATGCGCTTTGGCGCGGAGAACAGCTGGATTGTCACCAGATCGCCCCAGCCCTTGCGGATTTCCGCCTGCACCTTCAGCAGCGTGTTCTTGGCAGCGCCGTAGGTCAGTTTGTCGGCCTTGGTCAGCAGAATATGCATCGGCATGCCGGCCGCAACGGCCCAGTCGAGCATCAGCAGGTCGAAGTCGGTCATTGGATGACGGATGTCCATCATCAGAATCAAACCCTTCAAACTCTCGCGGCCACCGAGGTAAGCCTCAAGGTGACGCTGCCAGTGTTGCTTGAGCGGGATCGGTACTTTTGCATAACCGTAGCCCGGCAGGTCGACCAGACGCCGTTCATCGTCTAGCTTGAAGAAGTTCAACAGCTGTGTGCGACCCGGGGTTTTCGAGGTACGCGCCAGACTGGCGTGAGTCAGGGTGTTCAGTGCGCTGGATTTACCGGCGTTGGAACGACCGGCGAACGCCACTTCGAAGCCTTCGTCGTCAGGGCATTGATCGACTTTGGCGGCACTGAGCATGAACGTGGACTGTTGGCACAGGCCGAGGATGGGATTCTTGAGTTGCATGGGATTTCCGATGTGGGCGGCGCCGGGATTGGGCGCGGAACGCGGTGTCGCTTCCGTTTCAGTGACGCCAGTATATAATGCCGCAGATTTTGTGTGTGCTTTGTCCCAGCGAAGGATGAAGTTCATGAGAGCCAAAGACCTTGATTGCGCATCAGAACGCAGAACGCTCTCAACCCTGAAAAGGTCGTTTTATGACGAAATGGCTGCTGGCTGCCGGAGTCCTGATACCGCTTTGCGGCGCACAGGCTACACAGGAACCGGAAGCCGTGTACAACCGTGTTTGTGGTGCCTGTCATTCCGGCCAACTACCCATGGCGCCCGCAAGAGGCGATCAGGCAGCTTGGACGCCGAGGTTGGCGAAAGGTATGGAGACGCTGGTGCAACACGTGACCCAGGGTTTCAAGGCGATGCCGCCGCGTGGTTTGTGCATGGACTGCAGTGCCGAGGATTACCAGGCCATCATCCTTTGGATGAGCGAGAGTAAACCCGGTCCATAACTCTTAACCCTTAGCCGTAGTTGGATTAGCTGATGAACAAATTGATCGTGAGTCTGCTGTTGACCGTGGGAATTTCAGGCTTCGCCCATGCTGCCGGTGATGCCGCCGCCGGCCAGGCGAAAGCTGCCGTCTGCGGAGCCTGCCATGGCCCGGACGGGAACAGCATGGCGCCAAACTTCCCGAAACTGGCCGGTCAGGGTGAACGCTACCTCGACAAGCAGTTGCACGATATCAAGTCGGGCAAGCGCCAGGTTCTGGAAATGACCGGCCTGCTGACCAACCTGAGCGATCAGGATCTGGCTGACATTGCTGCTTACTTCGCCAGCCAGAAAGGCAGCGTCGGTGCCGCTGATCCGAAGATCGTGGCTCGCGGTGAGGCGCTGTTCCGCGGCGGTAATCTGGAAAAAGGCCTGCCAGCCTGCACCGGCTGCCACTCGCCGAACGGTGCCGGCAACGCTGCTGCAGGTTTCCCGCACCTGGGTGGCCAACATGCTCAATACATCACCAAACAGCTGACCGACTTCCGCAAGGAAGAAGGTGGTCGAGCCAACGACGGCGACGCGATGACCATGCGCACCATCGCGCGCAAACTGAGCGACGAAGACATCGCTGCGGTCGCCAGCTACATCCAGGGCCTGCACTAACCGCCCTGAATCGAGCGTTAACGCTGATGGACATCTCCTGCAACGTTAACGCTCGATTAATCCGTCGCAGCAAGTATAAAAAGGGTGGCTTTGGCCGCCCTTTTTTGTGGCCGCTGCCGTTACACTACAGAACTCATGCCCGCCAGGACCTGTCTGAAAACAGGTCGCGCGAGGCGACCAAAATTGTCCAGGAGTAAAGCATGCGTAATCTGATCATCAGCGCCGCTCTCGTCGCTGCCAGCCTGTTCGGCGTGACCGCCCAGGCCGCCGAAGCACCCGCTGCCCCTTATGTCGAACTGGCCAACCCGGTGCCAGTGGCAGAGCCTGGCAAGATCGAAGTCGTAGAGCTGTTCTGGTACGGCTGCCCGCATTGCTACGCGTTCGAGCCGGTGATCAATCCCTGGGTTGAAAAACTGCCGTCCGACGTCAACTTCGTACGCATTCCTGCCATGTTCGGCGGCCCGTGGGATGCTCACGGCCAAATGTTCCTGACCCTGGAAGCAATGGGCGTCGAGCACAAGGTTCACGCTGCGGTTTTCGAAGCAATTCAGAAACAACACAAGAAGCTGACCGACAAGAACGACATGGCTGATTTCCTCGCCACACAGGGCGTGGACAAGGACAAGTTCCTCGCCACCTTTGACTCGTTCGCGATCAAAGGTCAGATCGTCAAAGCGCGTGAGCTGGCCAAGAAGTATGAAATCACTGGCGTGCCAACCATGATCGTCAACGGCAAGTACCGCTTCGACATCGGCTCTGCCGGTGGTGCCGAGCAAGCCCTGAAACTGGCTGATCAACTGGTCGCCAAAGAGCGAGCGGCCAACAAGGCAGCCGCCAACTAAGCGCGGTAACCGCCATGCGCCGCTGGGGCACCGAACGCAGCGTTGGCCTGCATGATCCGCAGGTCAACGAGCATCACCTGGAGTCCACGGGCCTGCCCGCAGACCATCGTCTGCGCTTGCTCAGTTTCAATATCCAGGTCGGCATCAGCACCGAGCGCTATCGGCATTATCTGACCCGCAGCTGGCAGCACCTGCTGCCGCACACCGGGCGCTCAGGCAATCTGCAGAAGATCGGTGACCTGCTTGGCGACTTCGATCTGGTCGCCCTGCAGGAAGCCGATGGCGGCAGTCTGCGCTCAGGCTACGTCAATCAAGTCGAACACCTGGCCCACCTCGGCGCCTTCCCCTACTGGTATCAACAACTCAATCGCAACCTCGGCCGACTGGCCCAGCACAGCAATGGCGTGCTCAGTCGCCTGAAGCCGTGGGCGATCGAAGATCATCCGCTGCCCGGCCCCAAAGGTCGCGGCGCGATCCTGCTGCGCTTCGGTGAAGGTCCGGAGGCGCTGGTGGTGGTGATGATGCATCTGGCGCTCGGCGCACGGGTGCGCAGCCTGCAACTGGCCTATATTCGTGACCTGATCAGTGGCTACAAGCACCAGATATTGATGGGCGACATGAACACCCATGCCAGTGATCTGCTACAACAGTCACCGTTACGCGATCTCGGCCTGCTGGCCCCGCAGATGCAAGCCACCTTTCCCAGTTGGCGGCCACAGCGATGCCTTGATCATATTTTGCTCAGCCCGACCCTGACCCTGGAAAAGGTCGAAGTGCTGGCCCAACCCATTTCCGATCACCTGCCGGTCGCGGTAGAGATTCGTCTGCCGGGTTCGCTCACGGCCGATGCATTGCCCGCGTTGAGTCCTGCCCCTCGCGGAACCCCTGAATGAGCGACGACGCCCAGCGCTGGAAAGAGAAGTACCTCAAAAGCATCGAACAACAGGACAAGCTCGAACGTCGCTGGGCCGCCCGGCTCGACTTGCTGCGCCGCGGTCTGGTGCGCAGCACGCTGGCCGCTGAAGGCACCGACAAGGTCGTTGATCAGTGCATGAAAGAGATGCGCGACGTGGTGCGCACCGACGACATGGACGCCGGCCTCGCCGCCCTGCTGCCGCGCCTGGAAAAAGCCGTGCTCGATTCCGAGCAACGTCGCGAAACCCGAATCGATCAGGTCAGCACCGCGCTTACCGCGCTGGTCACCCAGCTACAAGCGCTGCCGCTGCCCCGGGAAGTCGCCCAGCCGCTGAAGAAATTCGCCAAGCAACTCGACAGCCGGGTCGGTCAGGCGCGGGAAATGCCGCTGCTGCTGAGCGAACTCAGTGGTTTGCAGGGCAAGGCGTTGAGCCAGCTGGAAACGCCGCCCGAGCCCGACCGCCCGGGCTTTTTGCAGCGCCTGTTTGGCAGCCGTGACAGTGAAGGGGTGCCAGAGTCTTCGGATCAGCCTCAGGCGCCGACTCCGACGCCGACGCCGACGCCGACGCCGGCCAATGCTGAACCTGCATCTGAGCCGGTACCCGCGCCAACCGCAGCGGTCGAGCCGATTCCGGCAGCACCCGTCACCGTAGCGGCCATCGCGCAACCACCAGAGGCCGAGCTTAAGCAAACGCCAGCAGTGCAGCCCGAGTCCGAATCACCTGTGTTCGCGTTCGTGCCTCCGGTCATTGCTGCCGAGCCGATCAGCGAACCCGTTGCTGCACCTGCACTACCAGCGGCCGAACCTGAAGCCGAACGGCCGACCACCCCGATCACGGCGCCAGCACCTGCTGCCGCGTTCAACCCCGACGAGTTGATCCACCCGGGCGACATCCCGGCACCGTTGCTCCTCGATAGTCTGCCCCTGCCCGAACCGATTGCCCAGGCTTTGGCCGCCATTGATCCGGAGCAACCCGAGCAGGACATTCTGTACGCCCTGCCCGATTCCCCGGAGCCGTCTTACAGTTCAGTGGCCAAACACATCGAAGACACGCTGATCGGGCTGCTCGACGACCTGACCCTGCCCGAGCGCCATCGCCCGCAGGCTGAGGCGATGCGCGACCGGTTGAAAAATGGCCTGAACTGGTACGAACTGCTGCCGATTCTCGACGATCTGGCGACCTTGATGCTGGCGATCACCGACAGCGGCCAGCACGAATTCGAAGCCTATCTGCAGCAACTCAACGAGCGCCTCGAAGCGTTCCAGAGCAACCTGCAGGCCGCCAGCGATGGCCACGCCGACAACAGCTCGGCGGCGCGGGCGATGGACACGCAGATCCGCGAGCAGGTCGATGGTTTGCAGACCAGCATGCAGGAAGCGGCCGATCTGGATGACCTCAAGCAAGTGCTGGAGAACCATCTGGAAGGCCTGCTCGGCACCATGGATCAACACCAGAAACAACGCGACGCCCGCGAGCAGGAAGTGGCGGCACGCCTCAAGGGTCTGGCCGAGCGTGTGGCGCACATGGAGCAGGAAGCCCTGGGCTTTCGCGAACACCTGGAAGAACAGCGGCAGAAAGCCCTGATCGATCCGCTGACCGGCCTGCCCAACCGCGCCGCCTGGAGCGAACGCCTGGAACACGAGATCAAGCAGTGGCAGCAACACGGCAACACCTTGAGTCTGGCGATGCTCGACCTCGATCATTTCAAGCGCATCAACGACAACTACGGCCATCTGGCCGGCGACAAGGTGCTGAAGATCATCGCCACAGTGCTGCGCAAACGCCTGCGCGCAGCGGATTTCATTGCCCGTTTTGGTGGTGAGGAATTCGTTCTGCTGCTGCCGGCGACCACGCCTGCGGTGGGCGCCAAACTGCTGGAGACCCTGCGCGCGGCGATCGAAGCCTGCCCGTTTCACTTCAAGGGCGAACGGGTGACGATCACCATTTCCATGGGCCTGGCGTCGTTCAGGATGGGAGAACACAGCGATCTGGTGCTCAAAAGAGCCGATCAGGCGCTTTACCGGGCGAAAAATGGCGGACGCAACCGGGTCGAGCTGGGCTGAGTAATTGTTCCATTTTGTTTAATTCAGCCCGCCGGCAATCGAGACCCGAGGCAGTACGTTACACTGTTGCATTACTGTCTTGCGTGTACTGCCTTCTGCCATGAAATTTTTTGCCCTCCTCGCGTCGCTGCTCGTTCTGGCCGGTTGTGCCAGCGGCCCGCGTTACGACACCAGCCATCCTTCGGCCAATCACGACAGCCGCGTGCAGTTCGTGATCGTGCATTACACCTCGGCGTCGCTCGCGCGTTCGCTGCAACTGCTGACCCACGGCGAAGTCAGCAGCCACTACCTGATCGGCGACGACAAGAGCGCCACCATCTTCAAACTGATGGATGAAAACCAGCGCGCCTGGCACGCCGGGGAAAGCCAATGGCAGGGCCGCACCTGGCTCAACTCCAGCTCGATCGGTATCGAGATCGTCAATCCGGGCTTCAAGGACACGCCGACCGGGCGCCTGTGGTTCCCTTATAGCGAAGCGCAGATTCAGTCGCTGATCGTCCTGCTCAAGGACATCAGCCAGCGCCAGGGCATCAGCCCGCGCCATATCATCGGCCACAGCGACATCGCGCCCCTGCGCAAACTCGACCCCGGCCCACTGTTCCCATGGAAACGTCTGGCCGCTGAAGGCTTGGGCGTATGGCCTAATGAACAAGCGGTGGCGCGGCAGCAGGTACAGTTCAACGCCGAACTGCCGAGCATTAGCTGGTTCCAGGAACAACTGGCGCGCGTCGGTTACGACACTCCGCAAACCGGCGAGCTGGATGTGGCGACGCGCCACGTGCTCGCAGCGTTCCAGATGCACTTCCGCCCTTCCCGTTTCGACGGTTTGCCGGACGCGCAAACAGCCGCGTTGTTACTGGTACTCAATCAGACAAAATAATGACGCCCGCCCGACGGTCAGGGCGAAATCGAAATCAGCAGCTATAACTCATTGGTAATTCTTCGGATATTCCATGATGGTTGCTACCCGAGCGACGCTGCGTAGCTGGTTTTATCGCCCGTGGTTTTTGGCGATGATCGCGGCTGTCCTCAGTGCAAGCCTGCTGATCGCCGGCGGAATGTTCGTCGCCATGCGCCAGATCGAGCAGAACGAAAGCCAGGAGATGAACGCCCAGGGCGAGCGTTTTCTGGCTCGCCTCGAGCAACTGTTCGGGCAGTTGCGCGAAAGTCTCGACGACCTCCAGGCGCAGCCGTTGCGCAGTTGCGATGAGGAAATGATCGCCACCCTGCAACAGGTCACGTTCAACTATCGCTTCGTCTATGAAGCGGCCTACATGGACGGCTCGCGGATCTGCTCCAACCGCCCCCGCCAAGAGGGACTGTCGGTCGTCCGCGCGCCGGACATCAAGGGCCCGACTTACAGCTACTGGCTCAACACCACCACCGAACCCGATGAAAACCGCGCGGCGCTGATGCTCGGGCGCGGCAACTTCCGTGTGGCGACATCGCGCGGGCATTTGACCGACATGGTCGACCTGCCACCGGACAGCAGCCTGCTGGTGGTACTCGATCATGGCAGGCGAGCGATTCCGGTACTCGGCACCGCACAGACCTGGCCACCGAGCGAAACCTGGCCACCGAAGAGCCGCGAAGCCCTGCAAGTCACCCAGTCACGGCTGATCTACCGCATGCCAACCAACAATCCGGAATACCAATTGGTGCTGATCACTCCGCGCAGTGGCATGCACATTCCCACCGTCTGGTGGTGGATGGTGCCGGCCTGCCTGCTGCTGGGGGCGTTTGCCGGTTTCTTCGTGTTTCTGCTGGTGCGCCAGCGCCAGTCACTGGACGCCGAACTCCAGGGCGCGATACGACGGGGCGAGCTACAAGTGCTGTATCAACCGATATTCGACCTCGACAGCCGCAATTGCGTGGGCGCCGAAGCCCTGCTGCGCTGGCGCCGCCCGGACGGCACCCTGACCAGCCCCGACCTGTTCATTCCATTGGCAGAAAACACCGGGCAGATACGGCAGATGACCGATTTCGTCCTGCAACGGCTGCTGGAACAACTGGGACCAGTGCTGCGCGCCAATCCGCAGCTGTACATCTCGGTCAACCTCGCAGCATGCGACGTAATGGTGCCGCGCATCGGCCAGGTCATGGCCAGGCTGTTGACCCTGCACCGGGTTGCGGCGCGGCAGATCGCCTTCGAAGTCACCGAGCGCGGGCTGATCGATGTGGTGGTGGCGCGGGAGAACCTGCAAGCCTTGCGCGATGTCGGCCATCAAGTGTTGATCGACGATTTCGGTACCGGTTATTGCAGCCTCGCCTACCTGCAAACGTTGCCGGTGGACTGCCTGAAAATCGACAAGGCCTTCATCGACGCACTCGGTCATGACGCGGCCAGCAGTGGCGTTGCTCCGCACATCATTCACATGGCGCAGGCACTGGATCTGAAGGTGATTGCCGAGGGCATCGAGCACGAAGCGCAAGCCGTGTTTCTCAGCAGCGAGGGGGTCAAGTTCGGTCAGGGCTGGCTGTTCGCCCAGGCCTTGAGTGCGGTGCAGTTCATTGAACTGATCACCCGTGGACGGCGCCTTGCCGGACGCCGGCTGGATGACGAAGCCTAGACCGCCAGCGCCATGTAGAACTGCGTGCCCTGCCCCGGCCGCGAATAGACGCCCATGCGCCCGCCATGCAACTGCACAATTTCCTTGCACAAAGCTAAACCGAGCCCGGCGCCGCCCTTCTTGCGCCCGACCTGCACGAACGGTTCGAAAATCCGCCCTTGCTGCCCGTAGGCAATGCCTTCTCCGTTGTCTTCGACGCTGATAATCACCCGCTCGCCATGTCGGCGCGCTTGCAGGCGGATCTGCCCGTCGCGGGCAGTGTGGCGCAGAGCATTATCGATCAGGTTATCCAGTACCCGGTCCAGTTGCGCCTGATCGGCCTGCAGGCGCGGCAACGGCCCCTGCACTTCGACGTTCAAGGCAATGCCTTTGGCCGCCGCCGCATCCGCAAAGCGCGATTGCGCCTGCGCCAGCAAGTCTTCGATGGAGCACGGCGCCAGGGTGAGCTTCTGTAAACCGTTCTGATAACGCGAAAAGTTGAGCAAGTCATTGATCAACTGCATCAGGCGCTGCATCTCTTCATTGACCGTGTCGAGCAAGTCCGCCTCGCGTGACTCCGGGGGAAACTTCGCCCGCTCGCGAAACAGCCCGAACGCCATGTGCATGCCGGTGACCGGCGTGCGCAGCTCATGGGAGGCACGCAGCACAAACTCGCTGCGTACGCGCTCGAAGGCGCGCTGCTCGGTGACGTCATGCAGCACCATCACCGCGCCAAGAATATGCCCCTGGGTGTGGCTGACCGGCGTCAGGCTGTAAGTCAGCAGACGTGATTCGCCATCGACCTCGATGCTCAAATCTTCCGGAGCACGCTCAAGGGTGCCGCCGCGCAACACCAGTTGCAGTTGTGCGTCGAGTTCCGGGCGCTCCAGCGCTGTGCCCAAACCCTGACCGAGTCGATCACTGTCCCAGCCCAACTGGCGCTGGGCCACTGGATTGAGGTGCTCCAGATGCCCTTCGCGATCAATCATCAGCAAGCCGTCGTCGATGCTGTCGAGCACCGCTTGCAAGCGTTGCTGACCGGCCAGCAGCTCGTCGACGTTGGTCGCCTGATGCTCGCGCAGCGCCTCGGCCATCAGCCCGAAGCGCTTGGTCAGCTGGTTCATTTCCATCGCCGAGGAAATCGGCAGCGTCACCTCGAAATTGCCTTGGCCGATGTTGTCCGCCGCTTGCGCCAGCGCCTCGATCGGTGCGCCGAAACGCCGGGCAATCGCATGCGCGGTGACAAAGCCGATGATCAGCACCGCCAGTCCCACCAACCCTAGCAGGCCGGAGACCAGCAGCGCCCTTTCCCGGGCGTCATGCTGCACGGCGTTGATGTTGTCCAGCGCATGCTTGTGCTCGGCAATCAAACCGTTGCGCAAGATGTTGAAGCGTTCTCTGAGGTCGCTGTTGCCGCTGAGCACATTGCCCGGATTACGCGACAGCTCGAACGCCTGGAGAAAACTCAGATAGTCGGCCTTGGCCTGGGTAAACCCGTACTGGCGGCCATCGCCGTCGGCCTCCTGCGAAATGCCTTCATCCAGCAATTGCAGGTAATGCTGCTTTGACGCTTCGAACGCGGCGGGATCGGGTTTTTCGGCCAGCATCAGCACCAACTGGTCGCCGAGGGTCTGACGCAACTTGAGCCCCAGGTCGAGGGTCACGAAGTTGCTGCGGATCGTTGCTTCCTGAGTACCGGCCATCTGCATCACGCTGACCAGCCCGAGCAACAGCCCGAGCAAGGCGACCGTGATCAGCGCAGAAATGCTCAGGAACAAGCGAGTGCGCAACTTCATCGCCAGCTTCATCGTCGGGCGCTCACAGGTTGTACTGCTTGCGCTTGCGATACAGGGTCGACGCGTCGATGCCCAGGGTTTTCGCCGCCTGATCCAGCGTGCCTGCCGTCGCCAGCACCGCGCCGATGTGGGCTTTTTCCAGTTCATCGAGGCTCAGCGCGGCGCCGACTCGAGGTGCGTTGTTCGCCGGCTGCTCGGCCATGCCGAGGTGGCTGATTTCCACGCGTTCCTGCGGGCAGATGATGCTCGCCCGCTCCACTACGTTGCGCAGCTCGCGGATATTGCCCGGCCAGCGATAACCCAGCAGCGCCTCTCGCGCTTCGTCACTGAAGCCTCGGGCCGGGCGTGCGTACTCTTTTACGAAGCGCGCGAGGAAGCGGTCGGCAAGGGTCAGGATGTCCTCGGCACGTTCGCGCAATGGCGGCAGATGCAGGGTGATCACGTTGAGGCGATACAACAGGTCTTCACGGAAGCGCCCGTCGCGCACCATGTCTTCAAGGTTGAGGTTGGTCGCGGCGAGAAT
>Ga0207713_1002706_pt1 | contig 12657 bp, 4 predicted proteins | sample KBSS64metaG_FD_184404 | JGI IMG/M metagenome (GOLD analysis project Ga0207713, IMG submission 184404) | Switchgrass rhizosphere microbial communities from Kellogg Biological Station, Michigan, USA - KBS S6-4 metaG (SPAdes) (version 2) | ecosystem: Host-associated > Plants > Roots > Rhizosphere >...
CTCGGTAATGCGACGCTGAACGTCACCGCCAATCAGCTATTCAACACTCAAGGGGTGATCCATAGCTCGGGCCATCTGACCGGTAGTTTCGGTCAACTGGACAACAGCAACGGCGAGTTTTCCAGCAGCGGCGTCACCCGGCTCAACGCGGCAACGGTGAACAACCGCAGCGGTCAGATCCTCGGCGATCTGGGGCTGAATATCGACCTCAGCGGCGCGCTGGACAACCGTGACGGCGTGCTCGGCTCCGGCCAGTTGGTGAGTCTGCAGGCGGCCAGCCTGGATAACCGCGATGGCGGTGTGCTCGTCAGCGACGGTAGCCTGACCGTGCGTCTGCGCGGCGCACTCGACAACCGCAACAAAGGCGAGATCACCGCCAAGGGCGCCATCGATGCGCAAGCCGGCAGCCTCGACAACCGCGACGGCAAAGTCATCGGCAAAACCACACTGGCACTGCGCAGCGATACGTCAGACAACCGCACAGGCGTGATCCAGGCTGATCAGCAACTGACGCTCAACGTCGATCGTCTGGACAACCGCGACAAGGGTCAGATCACCGGCAAGTCCGGTATCGCTTACGCCGGTACACGTCTGGACAACAGCGGCGGACTCATCAGTGCGGTCGGTCCGGTCAGTCTCAACGCGGGCGAAGTGCAAAACGCCGCAGGTCGGATCTCCAGCCAAGGTGATCTGACTGCGGCCATCGGGTTGCTGCAACAGCAGGGTGGTGCGCTGGTCGCTCAGGGCAATCTGAGCCTGACCGGCAAGACGCTCGACAACCGCAATGGCGGTCTGGTCGGCACCACAAAAGCGCTGAGCCTGATTGTCGACGACATCGACAACCGCAACGGCGAAATCTCCAGCAGTCTGCTGCTTAACATCAAGGGCCAGCGCCTGGACAACAGCGACGGCGGCAAGCTGCTGGCCGGCACCGAGCTGGGCCTCGCCGTGGCGAAACTGATCAACCTGAATCAAGGCCTGATCAGCGCCAAGGGCGCAACCACGCTGACCGGCAGCAGCCTGGATAACAGCGGCGGTCGCTTCAACAGTCTCAATGGTCTGGTGATTACCCTCGACGATGCCTTGATCAACGCGCAGGGCACTATCAGCAGCGAGGGCACGCTGACGGCCAATCTTGGCGGGTTCGACAACAGCGCCGGTAGCCTGAGCACAGCCGGCGTATTGTCGGTAACCAGTCGTGGCGCGGTGCTCAATCGGGCGGGTTCGATCAGCACCGACAGCTCCTTGACCCTGACCAGCGCCAGCCTCGATAACAGCCAGAAAGGTTTGATCAGCGCCAAAGGCGCCAGTCATGTCGATACCCGCGACTTCGACAACAGCCTGGGCGGCAAACTCACCAGTGAAGCGTCTCTGACGCTCAAGGCCGCTCAGGTCAACAACGCCACTGGCCGGATTGCCAGCCAGCAAGCGTTGAACGTATCGGTCACCGGGCTGGATCAGCAGGGTGGCGAGCTGTTCAGCAAGGCAGACCTGACCCTTGATCTGAACAACGGTCAGTTGAACAACCAGAACGGTTTGATCAACGCGCCCGGCACGCTGCTGCTGAAAAACCTCAATGGCGTGAACAACCACAGCGGCGAAATCTCCAGCCAGCAAGCGTTCACGCTCGCGGCCAATGACCTGGACAACAGCAACGGCAAGTTGATCAGCCAGCAAGGGCTGACGCTGCGTATTGCTCAAGCCCTGAATAACCTCAAAGGTGTTATTTCTGCGGCGGCACTCGACAGCCATTCCGTGAGCCTCGACAACCAGGATGGCTTGATCAGCAGTCGCGGCCAATTGCTGCTGACCACCGACAAGACCTTGAACAACCAGTCCGGCACACTCATCGCCGACGGTGAACTGACGCTGACCGCCGATACGCTGGTCAACCAGCAGGGCAGCATTGCCGGCAAGTCCGATGCGTCCATTAAGGTAAAAAGCCTCAACAACCAGGACGCTCAACTGATCGCCACCGGTGTGCTCAAACTGAGCGCCGAGACCCTCGACAATCGCCACGGTGGCTTGCTCGGTTCGACCAAGAGCATGACCCTGACGGTCGATGAACTGGACAACCGTGGCGGTGAAATCACCACCAACAGCGATCTGCTGCTGACCGGTAAAAAACTCGATAACAGCGATGGCGGCAAGGTTTTCACCAGCAAGGCATTGACGCTCACGGTCGATCAGTTGTTAAACCGCAACAAAGGCCTGATCGATACGGGCACGCTGCTGAAGCTGCAAGGTCGTACGCTGGACAACAGCGGCGGTGAATTGCTCAGCCAGAAGGACATGCTGCTGAACCTCAGCGGCGACTTCACCAACCAACTCGGCAAAGTCAGCAGCGAAGGCGCGCTGACCGTCAATACTGCGCAACTGAGCAATACCGGTGGCAGCCTGTCCAGCGCGGCGGATCTGACCCTCGACAGCAGCGGCAACATCGATAACCAGGCAGGCAGGATCGTCACCGATGGCGCCCTCGTGCTGAAAAGTACTGGCCTGGATAACCGGCAGAAGGGCACCCTCAGTGGCAAAGGCGCGGTCACGGTCACGACCGGTGACTTCGATAACAGCAGCGGTTCGCTGAGCAGCGCCGACACGCTCAATCTCGTCGCCGGCCAGGTAACCAACAGCGATGCCGGCAGTATCGGCAGCCAGGGCGCACTGACCGCATCGGTGACAGGCTTCGATCAACAGGGCGGCAAGCTACTCAGCAACACGCGCCTTAGCCTGGACCTGAACCAAGGCCAGTTGAACAACATCAACGGCGTGATCAGCGCGCCCGGCACTCTGCTGCTCAAGCAACTCAACGGCGTCAACAACCAGGGCGGCACGATCTCCAGCACTGAAGCGTTCACCTTGACCGCGCAAAGCCTGGACAACAGCAACGGCAAACTCCTGAGCAATCAGGGCCTGACCCTGCGCATTGCCAACGCGCTGGACAACGTCAAGGGGCTGATCGGCGCGGCGTCGATCGATGTGCGGGCGGGCAGCCTGAACAACAGCGGTGGCAGCCTGGTCAGCCGTGGTGATCTTGAACTTACGGTCGATGGCCTGTTGCGCAACGATGCCAGCGGCCTGATCAGTGCTGCGCAGGCGCTGAACATCAGCAGCGCCGATCTGAATAACCAAAGCGGCACGCTGCTGGGTGTCAGCGCGGTCACGCTCAATGCGATGGCGCTGAACAACCGTGACAGTGGTTTGATCAACAGCAAGGGCAATCTGAAGCTGACCGCGACCAGTCTCGACTCCAGCAATGGCGGTGAAGTCTCCGCCGCGGGTGACATCGATCTGACCCTGACGTCGTTGACCCAGAACGGCGGACGCCTGTTGGGCGACCAAGCCGTTACGCTGGACCTGGCCAATGGCGACCTCGACAACCAGAGCGGCCTGCTCACCGCCAAGGGGCCGTTGACCCTCAAGCGCCTGCGCGACCTGAACAACCAGCGCGGTGAGATCTCCAGCAACCTGGGTTTCGACGTCATCGCTCGGGCCGTGAACAACAACGCCGGCAAGTTGATCAGCGGCGAAAAACTCTTGCTGCGCGGCACCACACTGACCAACCAGAAGGGCTTGCTGTCCGGCTGGCAAGGGTTGAGCGTCAGCGGCAACAGCCTCGACAACCGCGACAGCGGCACACTCTCGAGCAAATTCGGTGATGTCGCGGTCGAGCTCCAGGACGCGTTGCTCAACAGTGGCGCCGGTGCACTGGTTGCGGAGGGCAGCCTGACCGTCAAGGCCGGCGGCCTCGATAACAGCAACAAAGGCATTCTGAGCAGCGGAGCAGGGCAGAGCCTGACGCTAAGCGGCGCGCTCAATAACAGTCAGGGCGGCTTGATCGCCAGCGACGGTGCGCTGGATCTGCTGAGCATGGCGCTGACCAACGTCGGCGGCGCGATCAATGCGCAGCAAGCGATCACCGCCACGGTTTCGCGACTGGACAACAGTGGCGGCCAGATCGCCAGCAACAACGCGATCACCCTCAACCTCAGCGGCGACCTCAACAACAACGGTGGCCGACTGGCTGGCGCGGGCCCCGTGCTGATCAAGGGCGTGACTGATCTGAGCAACCAGAACGGCCAACTCGCCAGCCAGAAGAATCTGAACCTGTCGACCGGCACGCTGGACAACAGCAACAAGGGCACCATCGCCGCCAATGATCTGCTGCAAATCACCGCCAGCGGCGCAGTGCGCAACAACGCTGACGGCTTGATCTACAGCCAGAACGCCGCCCTGCAACTGAAGGCGGCGAGCCTGAGCAACGGCAAAGGCGCGCTGCAAAGTGAAACCGGCCTGACCCTCGATGTCAGCGGCGATCTCGACAACCAGAGCGGCAAAGTCATCGCGCAAAACGGTGATGTGAGCGTCAACGCTGCCAACATCGATAACCGCGGCGGCATCCTGTCGAGCATCAAAGGCGCACTCGAAGCGCGGACGGTGGGTGTGCTGCGTAATGGCTACGACCTCAACAACAACCGCCAGGGCGGCATCATTCAGGCGCAGGGTCTGAAGCTGTCGGCACTGGCCGGGCTGGACAACAACGGTGGACGCATCTCCGCGCAAGCGACAGATGCGAACATCACCACGGCCGGATTCGATAACCGCAACGGTGTGCTTTATGCCAAAGGTCTGGTGAGCGTCAGCGGCACCAATCTGGACAACGGCGCCGGGCAGATTGCCGGTGAGCGCATCGACTTCGGCCTCAGCGGCGCACTGAGCAACGTTGCGGGTGTCATTGAAAGCAACACGCAACTCGCCGTCAGGGCGGCCAGCGTCAACAACCAGAATGGTCGTCTGCGTTCGCTGGGCAACTGGGGCAAGACCGATTTGCAGATCGGCGGCCAACTCGACAACCGTAACGGCGTGCTGGAAACCGCCAACACCGACATGACCGTCAACGTCGGCAGCTTCCTCAATGACGGCGGTCAGCTCAACCACGTCGGCCGCGGCAAGTTCGAGATCTCCACGGCCAATGTGATCGGTGCGGGTGGCAGCATCAACACTGGTGGGCTGCTGGAACTCAATGCCGATACCTGGAACAACTCCAGCGTGATTCAGGCCGGAACCCTGAACGTCAACGTCCGGCAGTTCAGCCAGAGCGCCAGCGGCAAGTTGCTGGCCTCGGATGTGTTGCAGGTGCGAGGCGGCAACTGGACCAACGACGGCTTGATCGCCAGTGATGGCCTGATCGATATGCAGTTGACTGGCGGCTACAGCGGTAATGGCCGACTGTCGAGCCAGCGCGGCACTTACCTCTCTGCTGCACAGATGAACATCGGCGCGAACGGCAGCTTCGCCGCGGGTGCGACCTCGACCATCAGTGTCGGTGGGCAGTTCACTAACTCCGGGCGCATCACCTCCAGTGAAGACCTGACCGTCAATGCCGGTAGCGTGACCAACTACGGCACCTTGGGTGCGGCGCAAAACCTGAACATCAACACGCCTTCGTTGCTCAATGATCGCGGGCTGATTTTCAGCGGCAATGACATGACGCTCAGTGTCGGCAATCTGACCAACCAGCATGGTGATTTCTACGGGTTGGGGAATGTGACCATCAAGGGTTACGGCGGCGCCGCACGGGCTGCTGGGGTCTACAACACTTCCGGTTCAATGGAGAGCGGTGGCGGGTTCGCGATCAACGCCGATGTTTTCGAGAACCGTACCGAAGGCGCGGTGATGTCCGGCGATCGCAAATTGATCTCGGGTTATATCGCCAATATTTGCAATGACTGCCAGGGTGACAATTACGTCTTCACACTGATGGCCAAAGAGTTTTATCAAAGTACGGACACTGATAGCAGCGCCTCGGCAGTGCTCAATGTCGGTAAGGATTTTGTTTTCCAGGGCGGTACGTTTCTCAATAGCAAAAGCACCGTCGCTGCTGGCGGCAATATCAATATCACCGCTGACAGTCTCAAAAACATCGGGGCGAAAAGCGGCACCATCGAACGCACAAGTACTTACGTACTCAGCATGACCGACGGTGGTACCAAGCGGTTCTTTGACAGTGTCGTGACGCCTTACAACCAGCGCAATAACCCTGATTTTCCGTTTGTTTATTACATCGGAGCGGGAGGCAGCATACGTAAGGCAGTTCCCAAGTCCACGCGTATCAGAGAAGGGGGGCGCGACGGCGAGTCGTTTGACGTTGTAACACTCAAGGACAGCGAAACCGGCGCGGTCGTCAGTAAGCTGCGTGGATGGGGCAACGCGATACCAGGCCTGAATTACGGCTTTGAAACCACAACCCCCTCCCTGTATGACCCGAACAATCTGGTTGAACTGCCTGGCCAGTTGACCCAGTACAAAGCGGAGTCTGTCAATGATGTCGCCGTGGACAGCACCGGTGCCGCGAGCACCAACACTGGCCGCAATGCAGTCATCCAGGCGGGTGGCAACGTTTCGATCACTGCGTCCAAGGAACTGGAAAACAGCGTTATCCACCAGGACTACGGTTCGGCGGGAGGCACCAACAAAGTTGGCAGCACCAACGTCGGCAACACCGGTACCACCGTCATCCGGATCAACAGCCAACTGCCGCCGGACCTCGCCCAGCAGCAGGTCAACCCGCTGTCCCTGCCTGGCTTCTCCCTGCCAACCGGGGAAAACGGTCTGTTCCGCCTGAGCGGGCAGGGCGCCGCTGATACCGCGCCAGTCGCCGCGACCGGCCCGGCGCCGACCTGGACCGTGGGCGGGCAAACCGTCGCCACGGAAGCTCACGTCGTGGCTGGCAGCAGCGGCGGCCCGCGTAACCTTTTCATTGACGCGCCGCCTGCGGTCTCCGACAGCACGCGCGCAGTGGATACGTTCCACCGCACCCCGAGCGTCGTTCAGGCCGTGGCCAGCACGGTCGACGTCAACGTGCCGGTGAAACCCGCCGGCCCGGGCATGAAAGACCGCGGCAACGACGCCATGGAGTCGATCGACACCCGTCCGGTGACCCGCGTCACCGGTCTGCCGGACACCAAGGCGCCGTCCAGCGCGCACAAATACCTGATCGAAACCAACCCGGTGCTGACCGACCTCAAGTCGTTCATGAGCTCCGACTACCTGCTGGAAAAACTCGGCTACGACCCCGACCAGAGCGCCAAGCGTCTCGGCGACGGCCTCTACGAGCAACGCCTGATCCAGCAAGCCGTCACCGCCCGCACCGGCCAGGCGTTCATCGACGGCCAGACCTCCAACGAGGGCATGTTCAAGTACCTGATGAACAACGCCATCGCCAGCAAGGACGCCCTCAACCTGTCGGTAGGCGTCGGCCTCACCTCGCAGCAAGTTGCCGCGCTGACCCACGACATCGTCTGGCTCGAAGAGCACGAAGTGAACGGCGAAAAAGTGCTGGTGCCGGTGGTTTATCTGGCGCAGGCCAATGGTCGTCTGGGTCCTACCGGGGCGCTGATTGCCGGTAATGATGTGACGCTGATTGCCGGTGAAAACCTGGATAACGTCGGGACTTTGAAGGCGACGAATAATCTGTCGGCGACGGCGGGTAATAATTTGATAAATAGTGGACTTATTCAGGCTGGGAATCGTCTGGATCTGTTGGCGACCAACGACATTATCAATAAGTCCGGGGGCATCATCACCGGGCGTGAAGTGTCGCTGAACACACTCAATGGGGATGTAATCAACGAGCGCAGCATTACTTCATCCGACAGCAGCACGCGTTTCGGTACTCAGCATCACGATTTCGCCGATACCGCTGCACGTATCGAAGCCACCAATGACCTGAGCATCATGTCCGGCCGCGACATAAATATTTCCGGTGGTGTGCTGCAAAGCGGTCGAGACATGGATCTCGATGCCGAGCGCGATCTCAATATCGCAGCGACACAAGTCACTAACAGCGTATTTCACGACAGCAAACACAACAACAGTGACGTCACTCAACTGGGTGCGAACGTCAATGCGGGGCGCGATTTCACTGCTCAGGCCGGTCGCGACCTGGCAGTGATCGCCAGCCAGATTGATGCTAAGCGCGATGTCTCGATGAGCGCTGCCGAAAACTTGATCATCAGTTCTGCGGCGGACGAACAGCACTCTTTGTCCAAGAGCAAGAAACTTACCGTTCAGGAAGATCATGTCAGCCAGGTCATGTCGGGGGTGACGGCAGGCGGCAGTGTGGCGCTTAGTTCTGGCGAAGATCTGACCGTTGTCTCCAGCCGGGTCACGGCGGGCGACGAGGCGTATCTGGTAGCGGGTAACAACCTAAATATTCTCGCGGCCCAGGACACTGATTACTCGCTGTACGACAAGAAGAAAAAGGGCTCTTTCGGCTCCAGTAAGACCAAGCGTGATGAGGTGACCAAGGTCGACAACATTGGCAGTGTGATCACCTCGGGTGGTGACATGGTACTGGTGAGTGATGGCGATCAACATTATCAGGCCGCCAAACTGGACAGTGGCAATGATCTGACCATCACCAGTGGCGGCTCCGTTACTTTCGAAGGCGTCAAGGATCTGCATCAGGAGAGTCACGAGAAGAGCAGTTCAAGCTCGGTCTGGAGTTCTGCGAAGGGTCGAGGGAATACCGACGAAACAATGCGTCAGACCGAACTCACAGCCAATGGCAATCTGGTAATCAATGCTATTGACGGCTTGAATATCGACCTGCGCGACATCAACCAAAAGTCGGTCAGTCAAACGATCGACGCCATGGTCAAAGCAGACCCGGGGCTTGCCTGGTTGAAAGACGCTGAGAAACGCGGTGATGTTGATTGGCGCATGGTCAAGGAAACCCACGAATCGTTCAAATACAGCAACTCCGGAATGGGGCCGGCAGCGATGCTGGCGGTGGTCATCATTGTTTCTGTGCTGACAGCAGGAACCGGAACAGCCGCGACGATAGGGGCTACTGCAGGTCAAGCGGCTTCGTCCGCGGCAATCGCTGCGGGTGCTTCCGCATCTACGGCTGCTACCATTGCCGCGGCTGCATCTGCGGCAGCCACGGCGGCGTTTTCTGCAGCGGTAGGGCAGGCTGCTACCAGTGCAATCAACAACAAGGGCAACTTGGGCGATACCTTCAAGGATGTGATCTCTTCGGAGAGTTTCAAAAGTTACGTTTTTGCTGCAATCACGGCAGGTATTGCCTCGAAGTTCGGATACAACCCCACAGATCTGAACTTCGATCTGGACAGTGTCCAGAGCGTAGCTATGAAGGCGACGTTTGATGCCTTGGCGAAAACGGCGATCATGGGCGGGAGTCTTCAGGACAACCTGGTTTCTTCAGCACTTGGCTCCGTCGTTGCCATCGGTGGCGCGGTTGCAGCTAATAAGATTGGTGATATCACCGTATTTGACCAAGGCAAAGTCACCAAGGTTGTGATGCATGCCGCGCTGGGCGGTTTGATGGCCGAAGCGATGGGTGGCGATTTCCGCACCGGTGCGATTGCAGCGGGGGCGAATGAGGCGCTGGTTGATTTTCTGGCCGACAAACTGTTGCCGGTAGGTGTTGACAAGAACAGTGCGGTTTATCAGCAAGGGATAAACAAGTTACTGGCAGCCTCGCAGTTGGTTGGAGTACTGACGGCTGCAATTACAGGTGGGGATGCGTCCACTGCTGCTGCTGTGACAGCCAATGCAACCCAGTACAACAATCTTGACCATCCGTCCGCCGAACGATTGCTCAAAGAGCTTGAGGGATGTCGATCAACTGCTGGTTGTAGTGCGCAAACGATCCGCGACATCATCACGAAGTATGAGGATCTGTCCGCCCAACGTTCGATGGCAATCAATGATTGCAAAAGTCGGGCATGTGTTGAAGAAATCCAGAGCAGTGCCGTGTCGCTGGATACTCCGGTCGCCAAGGATCTGCTGAATTTTCTTCGCCGGAACGTTGCTTACGATATGCCGGGTTTGCTTACGGGTAATCCTGGTTCGATAGCTGTACCATCGCAAGGCGTCGATGGTTGGGGGGCCTTGTTTACATCTGACAAACAGATGGCCTTTGCAAAAAACTTGGCAGAGGGCTGGTTGACACCAAGCGAAATGGCGCTGGCAGACCAGTGGGCAAAAGATACTAGTTGGTTGGATCAACAGGCAGGTCAGCCGTTAACGTTGCATGAGCGGGCGACGTTGATGACTGAGTTGCAAATGGCTGCAGGGATCCTGCTTATCGGAAGAAGTCCTGCTTCTGCAACTGCTGTGGAGTTCGTGCCGAAATGGACACGAAATAGCTCAGGCCAAATCGATGCTTTCACTACTCCTGCCGAGGCGATAAAAATGCTGGAAGCCAATGGCTACGATAAAACATTTTCGAAGGATGGCAGAATTTCAATTCTGACCAAGGGGGATAGAACCTACAGGTTTTACCCAGAGTCAACATCGACGAAAGAGCCTTCCGCGTCATTGGATATAGCAGGAATCAAAAAAACGATTGTCAAAATCCGATTCAAGGGTAAGTAAATGGGCCTGTCAAAGACCGATTTAAATGAGGCGAGTCGGATAGCGAAAATACTATCGAATCGTCTTGAACTGAAAAAAGATCTGCCCGCGATGGTTTTTCGCGGTGCCGGGCTTGAGTATTACTTTTTTGAAAGGCCGCTGCTGAGCTCCATTGACGTCTTGCACAAATTGGTCCGCTTGAGCTATGAAACTTTTTCAACGAAAGTTTTTGTCCTGTTTGGCGAGCCACAAAACGGCGCCTACTATGTATTAGATGGTCAGAGCCTTGAGGAAGATATTGAAAATTTAAGTGCTGGATTTCTAGATTTTTTCAAAGGAACCGTCGATTACCCAATGGTTATCGGTAATCTGGATTGTGATTGGTTGGCATTTGAAAGTGCGTGCGAAGAATATGGCGTATTGGCTTTAAATTCGGGTGGCAGTCGTCTGGAGTTCTCTGAGTTCCTTCGCGAAAACTTGATAAGTTCCGAAGAGTTTCGAAGCCTGAAAGGTAATTATGAGATTCTGGATAAAATCATCGATGCCTTTCATGAGTATTTTCAGGAGTGAAATGCATGAGGTAAATGGGGACAGACCACGTTTAGAAAGCACTCCGAAAATGTGGTCTGTCCCCGTTAACCTTGTGGTCTGTCCCCTTTTTACCCGGGACAGACCACGTTTAGATAAAGGGGCACGGGCCACAGCTTTGAAATTTATTTAAGAAACGTGGTCTGTCCCCGTTTTCTCACGCCAAAACAAATTATTTGGAATGTGGTGGATAAAGTTGCGACAGGGGAACTGACTAATGTCCAAGATATTTCAAAAGCATTAAGAGGGCTGGATTAATGTCTTTCTATGAGCTTTCTGAAAAGTATGCAGCCCGTTTCGGTTCGCCAAGTATGAATAGCGTCGGGCTAGAGGAGTTTATTCAAATACTAGAGTTGGTGGCGATGAAAAATAAGGGTTTTTTCATCTTTAAGGTGGATGGTGAAAGAGAGAGTAATGTTTATACTTTTGTTTTAAATATGTCGACAAGTAATAATGTTGTAATAAGGAAAGATACAGATAGCGTGCGGGAAGGTATGGAGTATTTTTTCTCTGAGCTTGAGCGGCTCGGCATATATCCATAACTTGATGTTTAGACATTTTGCCTAGCCTCGATTGCATAACCTATATTGATGTTTGCTGTAAAAGTGATTTGAATTGCACCGGCCTCGCGCCGGTGTTGTTCTATCTACTTAGGGCAATAGGTAATGCAATAAAGGTAAATGGGGACAGTCCACGTTTAGAAAGCACTCCGAAAATGTGGTCTGTCCCCGTTAACCCTCAAAAATTCAATTGAATGTATTGACAGTGGAAAATTGAATATGCGAGTCGATAGTATGTTTAGTCAGGCTAGAGCTATGGTTGCAGGGAACTATAGCTACGCGATTGATGAGCTTGGTTTTCGTCCGGAACAAGCGTTTGCGTATACTCAAGATGAATTGGAGCGTCTTATGCGAAAGGATGCTCCTGGCGCTAACGCTGTTCTTCAGACTGCTATTTATTTGGAAGGCATTCGTCGTGGACTAAGGCTGTCAAGGGAAAGTCAATACGCGATTGATATGTTGGAGGTTTTGGCAGATACGTACGAAAAGTGCAGCGTTGAGAGTCTTATAGAGATCGGCGTTGATGATAAAGAATTAGAGATCATCCAGTCTGATATGGACACTGTTAGGAAAGTGTTTTTGTGATTGAAATTATTAGGCCGGGTTTCAATTGTTTCTATGAAGGTGGACCTGTGATAAATGGGGACAGACCCTGAGGGATCCCCACAAATCTGCTCAATTTGGCGGTGGAATATCCCAGAAGATTATTTGCATGCTGAACTGAAAAGCCCCGAACTACTCGGGGCTTTTTTTATTTGGGGCGGGCAGTCAGCAATGACTTAACGAAACGCCGGCACCACATCCCTGATAAACAACTCCAGCGATTTCTTCTTCTCCGCATGTGGCAAGCTGTTGTCACACCAGAAACTGAACTCATCCACCCCCAGTTCCTGGTAATACTTGATCCGCGGAATGATCTCTTCCGGCGTACCAATCATCGCCGTCTTGTGCAGGCTCTCCAGTTCAAACTCCGGACGCCCGGCAAACTTCTCTTCCGGACTCGGAGCGAGGAAGCCGTTGACCGGTACTTCCTTGTTGCCGAACCAGGCATCGAAGGTGCGGTAGAACCGTGAGATCGCTTTCGCGCCGATTTTCCAGCCGTCCGGATCGTCCGCCGAGTGCACGT
>Ga0207713_1002711_pt1 | contig 12639 bp, 10 predicted proteins | sample KBSS64metaG_FD_184404 | JGI IMG/M metagenome (GOLD analysis project Ga0207713, IMG submission 184404) | Switchgrass rhizosphere microbial communities from Kellogg Biological Station, Michigan, USA - KBS S6-4 metaG (SPAdes) (version 2) | ecosystem: Host-associated > Plants > Roots > Rhizosphere >...
ACCCGACTTTAATTTCGGAATTAAATTAATGGTTTTGTCTTCAATAATATGAATATCGCTGTGCGGATGCAGCGGAACAAATAAATTAAGTAACGCCGGAACTAATCCACGCGCGGCACTATCAATCGCACCAATACGTAATGTGCGGCGTTCATCTTTTAATCCCACTTTAAAACGTTTCGCCAGCGCATCAAATTGATCGATTAATTTGCTGGCGTCGTCAAAAAAGAGCGCGCCTTCGGCAGTTAATGAAACATTACGCGTCGATCGATTTAACAGACGCACGCCGAGGTCCTCTTCCAGTAAACGAATGAAGCGAGAAAGTGACGCAGGCATCATTTCCATCTTTTGTGCGGCGCGGCCAAAATGCAGTTCTTTACCGACCGAAACAAAGCAACGCAATTGATTTATATCCACATTCCCCTCACCCGTTGATTATGCAAATAGTTTATATAATCCACATCTGATGATAAGCCAAAGTAAAACTGCATACTGAACTCGATTACAAAAAATAACACCACCCTACACAATCTGGAGCACTTTAATATGAATTCTCACCTCGAAAAAAGGGTGATGCGTAAAGTGACGTTACGCATTGTGCCCTTCATCATGCTGCTCTACTTCATCGCTTTTCTCGATCGCGTCAATATTGGTTTTGCTGCATTAACTATGAATCAGGATTTAGGTTTCTCGCCCACGGTATTTGGCTTTGGTGCCGGAATCTTTTTCCTCGGTTATTTTCTATTTGAAGTACCGTCGAATTTAATTCTGCATAAAGTCGGCGCCCGCATCTGGATTGCGCGCGTCATGATCACATGGGGATTGGTTTCCGGCTGCATGGCATTTGTGCAGGGCACCACCAGCTTCTACCTGCTGCGCTTTCTGCTTGGCGTAGCGGAAGCCGGTTTCTTCCCCGGCATCATCCTCTATCTCAGTTACTGGTTCCCGGCGGCGAAACGAGCGCAGGTTACCGCCATCTTTATGGCTGCGGCCCCACTTTCCACTGCGTTAGGTTCGCCCATTTCCGCCGCATTACTGGAGATGCATGGCCTGCTTGGCTACGCCGGTTGGCAATGGATGTTTGTGCTGGAAGCGATACCGGCACTGATATTCGGCATCGTGGTGCTGTTTTACCTCACCGATCGCCCGGCGAAAGCCAAGTGGCTCACCGATGAAGAACGGGCGTGGCTGGAAAAGACCATGCAGGCCGAAGAACAGGCGCGCGCGGCCAATCAAAGCCACAGCAGCGCCTGGCGCGGACTGGCCGATAAGCGTGTGTTAGCGCTGGCGCTGGTCTATTTCGGCACATCCGCAGGCTTGTACACGTTGGGCATTTGGTCACCGCAAATCATCCGCAGCTTCGGCGCGTCCTCAATAGAAATTGGTTTCCTCAACGCCTTCCCGGCGGTACTGGGCGTGATCGGCATGATTCTGTGGGCGCGCCATTCGGACCGCACCAAAGAGCGCAGCTGGCATGTTATCGGTGCCTGTTTGCTGGCGGCTGCCGGACTGATTTATGCCGGGAACGTCAGCACGCTGTTTACGGTGATTATCGCCCTGACGCTGGTCACCGTCGGCATCAGCGCCTCCAAACCGCCGCTGTGGAGCATGCCGACGCTGTTCCTGAGCGGTCCCGCGGCGGCCGCGGGCATCGCCACCATCAACTCTATCGGCAACCTTGGCGGTTTTGTCGGCCCGATGATGATTGGCGTGATCCGTCAGCAAACGGGCAGCTATACGTGGGGACTCTATTTTGTTGCCGGGCTGCTGGTGCTATCGGCGATTGTAGTTCTGATTCTCTCTGCCCGCGGCAAAACACCGCATCCCGCAGAGCTTGCTCATCCTCATACACATTGACCTAACTGGAGAAACATCATGCGTAACTACTCAATTGCCGCGATTCCTGCGGATGGTATTGGCCCGGAAGTGATCTCTGCTGGCGTAGCCGTGCTGCACGCGTTGACGCGTCACGATCCGCAGCTGACGTTTGCGGTGCAAACCTTTGACTGGGGCTCGAATTACTACAAGCAACACGGCGTGATGATGCCGGAAGATGGCCTGCAAACGCTGAAGACGTTTGATGCGATTTACTTTGGTGCGGTCGGCGCGCCCGACGTGCCGGATCACATCACGCTGTGGGGTTTGCGTTTGCCGATTTGTCAGGGCTTTGACCAGTACGCCAACGTGCGTCCGACCAAAATTCTGCCGGGCGTCACCTCGCCGCTGCGCAATCGCGGCCCCGGCGATCTCGACTGGGTGATTGTGCGGGAAAACTCAGAAGGCGAATATTCCGGTAATGGTGGGCGCGCGCATCGTGGTTTGCCGGAAGAAGTCGGCACCGAAGTGGCGATCTTCACCCGCGTTGGCGTGACGCGCATTATGCGTTATGCCTTCAAACTGGCGCAGTCGCGTCCACGCAAGCTGCTGACGGTGGTGACCAAATCCAACGCCCAGCGTCACGGCATGGTGATGTGGGATGAGATTGCCGCTGAAGTGGCGCAGGAGTTCCCGGATGTGCAGTGGGATAAGATGCTTGTGGATGCGATGACGCATCGCATGACACTGCATCCGCAGAGCCTCGATACCATTGTCGCCACCAATCTGCACGCCGATATTCTGTCGGATCTGGCCGGAGCGCTGGCGGGCAGTTTAGGCGTGGCGCCCACCGCCAATATCGATCCTGAACGTCGCTTCCCGTCGATGTTCGAACCGATTCACGGCTCGGCGTTTGATATCACCGGCAAAGGCATCGCCAATCCGATCGCCACGTTCTGGACGGCGGTGCAGATGCTGGAGCATCTCGGCGAACGCGACGCAGCGGCGCTGATTATGCAAGGTATTGAATATGTCTGCGCTCAGGGCATTTTGACACCGGATGTCGGCGGCACGGCGAATACCGCTGAGGTAACGCGTGCGGTGGTGGAGTTTATTGAGGCGAAAGCTACCGTGGCAGAAGCCATCTGATTTTATCCAGTGCGCATCCTGTCATCGCACATTGCTTAGCGGCGCGATTTATCGCGCAATGAATTGCGCCGCTACGACTCATGCATTCTGTGATTTTGATTTGCACCTGCTGCGCTTTTCATTAAAAGTCTTTGCATCCTTCTGTTTTCGCAGGACCTCGCATGATCGACTCAGGCAGAGAAGCCAGACCGAATTCCCATCGCACCCTGCTGTTAGCGTTGTTGGTCGCCGTGACCTTCTTTATGGAAAACCTCGATGCCACGGTGATCACCACCGCGATTCCGCAGATGGCGCGCGACTTCGCTTCCAGCCCGGTAGCGCTGAACATTGGCGTCAGCGCGTATTTACTGGCGGTGGCAGTGTTCATTCCCATGAGCGGCTGGCTGGCAGAGCGCTTTGGTGCGCGTACGGTTTTTGCCAGCGCGATCCTGATTTTCACCCTCGCGTCGATTCTGTGTGGATTGAGCGACACGCTCGCGATGTTCACGTTGAGCCGCATTCTGCAAGGCATTGGCGGCGCGATGATGGTGCCGGTGGGTCGCATGGTAGTACTGCGCGTCACCGAAAAAAAGGAGATGGTGAAAACCATCGCCTTTATTACCTGGCCGGGCTTGATTGCGCCGGTGCTCGGCCCGACGCTGGGCGGATTGATTGTCACTTACGGCCATTGGCCGTGGATTTTCTGGCTCAATATTCCGCTCGGCATCCTTGCTATCATCGCCACCGCTTATCTGGTGCCACAGTTCAAAGCCGAACGGCGGCGGCCATTTGATGTGCGCGGCTTTGTGCTTACCGCCACCGCCTGCACCTCATTAATTATCGCGCTGGAAGCGCTCGGGCAGATGCATCTCAGTTTTGGCATTCCGTTGCTGCTGCTGGGCATGCTATGCAGCTGGCTGGCGTATCGTCACAGCTTCCGCCATGCGCAGCCGCTGCTGCCGTTTAGCGCGATGAAAATTGCCACCTTCCGTAATGCGGTGATTGGCGGCTCGTTCTTCCGCGCCTCAATCAACGCGGTGCCCTATTTGCTGCCGTTGCTGTTTCAGCTTGGCTTTGGCTGGAGCGCGGCGCAGGCCGGTGCGATGGTGCTGTGGGTATTTGCCGGAAACCTGGCGATGAAGCCAGCGACAACCTGGTTGATGAAGCGCTGGGGCTTTCGTCGCGTGCTGATGTTCAATGGCATGATCAGCCTTGCAGCGATGCTCGGCTGCTTGCTGCTCACTCCGTCGCTGGGCTACTTCGCGATTGCCGCGATTCTGTTTGTTGGCGGGCTGTCGCGCTCGCTGCAGTTCAGCTGCTACAACAGCTTGGGCTTCGCCGATGTGCCGCAAAACAAGATGAGCGATGCCTCGGTGGTGTTCAGCATCTTCTTCCAGTTCAGCATGAGCGCGGGTATTGCGCTGGCGGCGCTGTTCCTGCGCGCATCCATGTTGTGGCAGGAGCATAGCGAAATTGCGCAAAGCGATATTCATATCGCCTTCGCCGGTGTGGCGCTGTTGGTGCTGCTGTCGCTATTTGACGTAATGCGACTGGAGAAAAACGCCGGTGCGCAGGTGCTGGTAAAATAATCCCAACGCACTATTTATGGTTAAAAAGCAGAAATAGTGCGCTTCGCTTAAAATAATCCCTTTTTTATTAGCATTTATATTTATTAAACCCCTTTTAAGATTATGGCTAATGATCTGGTCGCCACTCTCTGTCTGAGAAATAAATAAAAGCATCAGGAATGTTAATTTATTTCATCACGTTGGAAGAGAAAAAAGTTATAAGCGCAGCGGTCAATTATTTTCTCTCACCCATTAATCGCGAAGCTTTAATTATCTTTTTTGCCAAATCAAATTATTTTAAGTATGTAAAATAACTTAACGATTTCAACCCTCTTAGGATAATTCCTAATTGCAATTGGTTGTACGTTTGGCTTTTAGGGCTAACCTTAAGTAGCAAATGAAATATGCGTTATCCCCTTTATCTGAGGTATTAATTATGACAGCACCACGTGGCGGTTCTGGCAATTTTGCCATGGACCCGGAAAGAGCCCGCGAAGCGGGTAAAAAAGGCGGCCAATTAAGCGGCGGCAATTTTCGTAATAATCCAGAGCGTGCGATTGAAGCGGGACGAAAAGGCGGTAAAAAAAGCCGTCGAGTCGTCGATAAATCTCCCGCATAACGTTATTGCGGCTGGCCGGTAATTCGGCAACAGCCGCAATCTCCTTTTATTTATTTGTCAGGAAAATATTATGAGCCACAACAGCGAAGAGCACTTTCTCGATTGGGTAAAAGATGCCCATGCCATGGAAAAACAGGCTGAAAGCATGCTGGAAAAAATGGCCTCGCGCCTTGAACACTATCCCGACCTTAAACTGCGTATCGAACAGCATATTGTTGAGACCCGTGAACATCAGACGCTGGTGCAGAGCGTGATCGATCGCTACTCCACTTCTCAATCGGTATTGAAAGATCTCGCCGGCAAAATCTCCGCTTTCGGTCAGTCGATTGGCGGCGTGATGGTGGAAGATGAAGTGGTGAAAGGCGCGATCAGCGGCCACGTGTTTGAGCACCTTGAGATTGCCAGCTACACCTCACTGATTGCGGCGGCGCAGCATCTCAACGATCACGAAAGTGCCGATATCTTCTCGCGCATCCGCGAGCAGGAAATCGCCATGGCCGACTGGACCTTGACGCATTTGCCGGACGTGACCGAACAGTATTTGATTCGCTCCGCTACGCCAGGCGTGGAAGCTAAGAAGTAGCTCCGGCACGATTCTTCCATTTTTCGCAACAATGACTTCGCTAACCCGGCTATTCTGCCGCTAAATTGTCTGTGCGAACCTTATGGCAAGGCTCGGGATTATCCCGAGCAACACCTAAGGAACCGCAACATGAAACTCTATCACTTCCCGCTTTCTGGTCATGCTCACCGCGCACGTCTGTTCCTGTCGCTGCTGGATTTACCGCATGAAGTCATCGATGTTGATCTCAAATCTGGCGAAAACAAAACGCCGGAATTCCTCGCCATGAATCCGTTTGGTCAGGTGCCGGTGCTGGAAGATGACGGCGTGTTTATTGCCGATTCCAACGCCATTCTGGTCTATCTGGCGAAGAAAAGCGGTCGCAGCGAATGGTTGCCGGAAGATGCGCAGGGCGCGGCGGCGGTACAGCGCTGGCTCACCGTGGCAGCCGGAGATATCGCCTTTGGTCCGGCCGCGGCGCGTTTGATTACCGTATTTGGCCGCCCGTTCAATCCAGAAGAGGTGATTGCCCGCGCGCATCTGGTGCTGTCACGCATTGAGCAGCATCTTGAAGGCCGTGAATGGCTGGTTGGCGATCGCCCGACTATCGCCGACGTCGCGCAGTACAGCTATATCGTGGGTGCGCCAGAAGGCAATGTCGATCTCTCCGGCTATCCGGCGGTGAACGCGCTGTTGCGCCGCATCGAAGCGCTGCCGGGCTTTGTGCCCTTCCCTCAAACTGCGGCTGGCCTGCGCAGCATCGCCTGAGTCCACCATCATGAGCAATAAACGGCCGGTTTGGCATCAGGGTGAAATTGCACTTCAGCAACAGGCGGGCGTGGCGGAACGCATGGCGGACGTTGGCCAGCGCGTGATCCGCGATCACATGCCCGATCAACACCGGGACTTCTACGCGCAGCTGCCGTTTATTGTGGCGGGCAGCGTGGATGCGCACGGCGATGCGTGGGCCACGCTGCTGGAAGGCCAACCCGGTTTTATCTTCTCGCCCAATGCCACCACGCTGAATATCGAGGCGCGTCCGCATCAAGGCGATCCCGCGGCGGCGGGCATGCAGGATGGCGCGCCGATTGGGCTGCTCGGCATCGAACTGCACACGCGGCGACGTAACCGCATGAACGGCGTGCTGCAGGCGATTGGCGCTGGTTTTCGCGTGCAGGTGGAGCAGAGTTTTGGCAACTGCCCGCGCTATATCCAGCTGCGTGACTTTCACTTTGCACATCCTCCCGCCGAACCTTATCGCGGTGAGGTGGAAACCCTGAGCGCGCTGGATGATGCCGCGCGCGCCAGCATCGGCGCGGCGGATACCTTCTACGTCGCCACCTATGCCGAACGCCAGGTTGATGCCTCGCATCGCGGCGGCAAACCGGGTTTCGTGCGCGTCAGTGAAGATGGCCTGCTGACCATTCCCGACTTCAACGGCAATCTGTTTTTCTCCACGCTGGGCAACATTCACCATAATGGCAAAGCGGGATTGCTGTTTGTTGATTACGCCAGCGGCGACACGCTGCAACTGAGCGGCGATGCCGAAGTGATTCTCGACTCGCCCGAGATCGCCGCTTTTCAGGGTGCCGAGCGGCTGTGGACGTTTCGCCCGCGCCGTATCGTGCGTCGTCGTGCCGCCCTCGCCTTACGCTGGTTAACGCCGCCGGATGGCGTCGCACCCAGTTCGCTGATGACCGGCGACTGGCAAGCCGCCGCCGAACGCCTGCGTGCAGCAGATCTGGCTTCGCGCTGGCGTCCGTTCAAGGTGATTAAGGTGGTGGATGAGAGCGCCACGATCCGCTCGTTTCATTTAGTGCCGGATGATGGCGCGGGTCTGTTGCCGCATCTGGCCGGTCAACATCTGCCGATTCGCCTGCAGTTGCCCGGTACGGATAAGCCGCTGATGCGCGCCTACACGCTTTCGGTCGCGCCATCGGAGAATTTTTACCGCATCAGCGTCAAGCGCGATGGCGTGGTATCGCGTTACCTGCACGATCATCTCCACACCGGAGATACGCTGGAAGCGCGTGCGCCGGCGGGTGATTTTACTCTCGACGCCAGCGAACCGCGTCCGGCGGTGCTGCTTGCCGCTGGCGTGGGCATCACGCCGATGCTGGCGATGCTGCGACATCTGATATACGAAGGAGTGCGCAAACAGCGCCTGCGCCCTACGTTTCTGTTCCAGTCGGCGCGCAGCAAAGCCGAGCGCCCTTTTGTGCGCGAACTCGACCAGTTGCTGGCGGCGGCGCATGGCGCGGTGAAGCTAGTGCGCGTGCTGAGCCAGACGGCGGACGCAGAACCGGATGTTGATTACGATTTTGCCGGCCGCATCGATATGGCGCTGCTCTCGCGGGTGCTGCCGTTTAACGATTACGACTTCTATCTGTGCGGTCCGCCGCAATTTACCCAGGCGCTGTACGACGGGCTGCGCGCCTTGAATATCGCCGACGATCGCATTCACGCCGAAGCCTTTGGGCCGTCGTCGCTGCAGCGCACCAACGATATTGTTAAAGAAGCAAAACCGCTGTTGCCGATAGCAACCCAATCGGTGCCGGTGAAGTTCATGGATTCACTGAAAGAGGCGCGCTGGACGCCGGATACCGGTTCGCTGCTGGAGCTGGCGGAAGCGCGTGGCCTGAGCCCGGCGTACAGCTGTCGCGCCGGACATTGCGGCAGCTGTAAAACCAAACTGCTGCAAGGCGCGGTGACTTACCCAACGCCACCAAGCGCGCAAGTGGCGGATGATGAAGTGCTGATCTGCTGCGCGCGGCCGGCGCAGCAGGAGGATGAGGTGCAGGCGATTCAGCTGGCGCTGTGAGATTTATCACGCTTTATTTTTGTAGATATCAGGCCGGGTAATCGTCCACGCGTAATTCGGCTGGTTAACCGGTTGATAGCCAAACTTTTCATACAGCCACGGCGCCGTGCTGGTGAACAGCGTAATTCTGCGCAGCCGCGCAAAAACCGGATGCGCATGAATACACGCCATCAACCAACGTGCCAGGCCGTTTCCCTGCAACGTGCCAGGCCGTTTCCCTGATACGCGTCGAGCACGTAAACATCGCACAGATAAGCGAAGGTGGCGTAATCCGTGATGAGCCGCGCAAAACCAATTTGTTCGCCCTGATGGTAAAGACCAAAGTTAAGGCTGTTTTGTATCGAAGCATTAACCGTCTCTTCATCAATGCCTGCTGCCCATGTCGAAGTGGTGAGATAACGGTGTATGGCGGCGAGGTCCAGTTTGTTTTCATCCGTGCTGATCAAATAACCCTCTTTGTTCCACTCTTCTATGACGCACTCACTCATCTCTGCGGCCTACGATAATTTGATTGGGGTGTAAGAGAATTTATGAAGGATAGTTGTGGGTGACAAGCGATTCTTTATTCGCATCGCCAGCGGCATCAATTACCTTGGCTTGCTGGTGATTATTGCTTTGGGTGCAGGTATCGGAATGGCGACGAATTTTATGACGCAGGCTTGGGTCAGGCGCAAGGAATTGATGCTTGTATGAAGAGAGTTGAAACCCAGAAAAGCAAAAACCCAGCCATAAGCTGGGTTTTCAGAATGTTGGTGCCCGGACGCGGAATCGAACCACGGACACGGGGATTTTCAATCCCCTGCTCTACCGACTGAGCTATCCGGGCAACGGGGCGCATTAAACCCTACTCGCGCGGCACCGTCAAACGCTTTTCGGCAAAAATCAGCTGACTGATGCCTTTTACAGCAACCTCCAGACCAACCGGTAAAAATTCATTCGCCTATCGCTGGTATAGGTGAATTTTTAGTCGCTTGTGCCGATAACCTTGCTGACATCCGATACCAATAATAAGGTCCACCATGTTCAGCACTATTACATCAGGAATACTGTCACGCCTTGCGTGGCAAAAACGCGGTCACAGCAAGGCAACGCTCAGTTCATTACAAGATGCCATCGCCATGGTCGAATTCACCCCAGAAGGTAAGATCCTTACCGCCAACGAGCTGTTTCTCGAGCGCATGGGTTACACGCTTAAAGAGATTGTTGGTCAGCATCACAGCATGTTCTGCACCACAGATATGCTTAACTCGCCGCAATACCGCGACTTCTGGCGACGCCTGAATCGCGGCGAAGGCTTCAGCGATAAATTCCTGCGCGTGGCAAAACACAGCCGTCCTATCTGGCTGGAGGCGAATTACGTGCCGGTGCAGGATCGCAGCGGCCGCGTGATTAAAATCGTCAAGCTGGCGAGCGATATCACCGCGCGCATCATGGACGCGCAAGAGCAGCGCGCCATGACCACTGCGATTGAGCGTTCGATGGCGGTGATCGCCTTCAATCTCAAGGGCGAAGTATTGATGACCAACGACAACTTCCTGAAAACCATGGGCTATAACGCGTCAGAAGTGATCGGCGTGCATCACAGCCAGTTCTGCCCGCCGGAGATGCGCAACAGCGACGAATATCGCCGCTTCTGGCACAAGCTGAATCAGGGCGAATTTATCTCCGGCCAGTTCCAGCGCGTGAATAAACGCGGCCAAACGGTGTGGCTGCGCGCCACTTACAATCCGGTGTTTAACGAAACCGGCGAGCTGTACAAAGTGGTGAAGTTCGCTACCGATGTCACCGCGCAGGTGGAGAAGAATCAGCAAGAGCGCGACGCGGCGCAGCAGGCGTATCAAACCGCACTGCAAACCAGCGAAAGCACGCGCCTTGGCGCCACGGTGATTGAGAACAGCGTGCAGACCATGAATGATTTGGCGGGCGAGCTGCACGGCATTTCTGGTGATATCAACGATCTGAGTCAGTCGTCGGATCGCATTGGCGCCATTGTTGAGAGTATTCGCCGGATTGCCGATCAAACCAACCTGCTGGCGCTGAACGCCGCGGTGGAAGCGGCGCGTGCCGGTCAGCATGGTCGCAGCTTTGCCGTGGTGGCCAATGAAGTGCGCACGCTGGCGGCCAACATCAATCGCGCCACCACCGAAATTGAGAACATGGTGCAGCAGAACCATACGCTGGCCGAGAAAGCGCTGAAAGGTATCGCCTCCAACCTGAAACGCGCCGATCAGGGCGTGGGGTTGGCGAAGGAAGCTGGAGGCATGATGGCGGATATTCGTGACAGTTCCAGCGAAGTGGTACGCGCGATTGGGCATGTTACCGCGACATTGCGAGAGGAGTGATGCGTTGCAGGTCGCAATGCACCGCGACCCCACAAACCAGGCGGCATGACAATAACCTGCCATGGCCGCATGGTTTACTGCGCCGCCGTCGCCACCGGCGGCGGTGTGGCTTCCGGCATAAAGATGTGGTCGAGAATATTGCGCATCAGCGGTGCCGCCGTGACGCCTTCGTTGCCGCCGTTTTCCAGTATCAACGCCACCGCCACTTTGGGATCGTTAAACGGCGCAAACGCGGTGTAGAAGATGTGGTCACGCAGACGCATCGGCGTCATTTTGGCGTTATACACCTGATTCTGTTTCAGGCTGAACACCTGCGAGGTGCCCGATTTCGCTGCAATGCCATAAGGCGCGGTGTGAAAGTATTTGTAGCCGGTGCCGTTCGGCGCATTCGCCATGCCGAACATCGCGTGGCGCACCAGCGACCAATACGGCGATTTAGCATCGCCAATCTGCGGCTGCGGTAGTTTTGCCTGGTAGAGCTGCACCTCCTTGCCGCGCTGTGATTTCTCCAGCAGATGGGGATTGATCACACGCCCGTTGTTGATGAGCGCCACCATCGCTTTCACCATCTGAATCGGCGTCGCCACCCAATAACCTTGCCCAATGCCCACTGAAACGGTATCGCCCTGATACCACACGTGTTTGTGCACCTTCTGCTTCCATTCGCGGCTCGGCAGCAATCCGGCGTACTCTTCGTTAAGATCGATGCCGGTCGATTTGCCGTAGCCAAACTGGCTCAACATGGTGTGGATGCGATCGATGCCCATCATAAACGCCACCTGATAGAAGAAGCTGTCCGCCGACTCTTCGATGGCTTTAGTGACGTCCAGCATGCCGTGACCGGTTTTTTTCCAGTCGCGATATTTACGATCGGTGCCAGGCAGCGTCCAGGTCGGCGCGCCAAATAGGGTAAAGCTCGGTGTGATGACTTTGGTCAGCAGCGCCGACATCGCCATATAAGGCTTCACGGTGGACGCCGGTGGATACAAGCCTTGTGTAACGCGGTTGATCAGCGGCAGGTCTTTATCCTGCAGCAGGGCTTTATAGGCTTTGTAGCTGATGCCTTTGACGAACGGATTGGGATCGTAGCTCGGCGCGGAAACCATCGCCAGCACGCTGCCGTCATGCGGATCTTCAATCAGCGCCGCGGCACGTTGCCCGGCGAGCTGACTCTCGACGTACTGCTGCAGATGCAGATCGAGCGTCAGCGTGATGTTCTGACCGGCCACCGGCGGCACCTCTTTTAGCACGCGCACAATGCGGCCGTGGTTATCCACTTCCACTTCCTGATAGCCGGTTTTGCCGTGCAGCAGCGATTCATAATAGCCTTCAATGCCCTGCTTACCGATGTTGTGGTCAGCCGCGTAGTTCTCGCCAACGCCTTCTGCGTTCAGGCGTTTGTAGTCGTTATCGTTGATTTTCGAAACATAGCCAAGCACGTGCGCCAGGTCGGCACCGTAAGGATATTCACGGTCCTGATAGGTATCGACGGTGACGCCGCTAAAGCGGAATTGATTGACGGCGAAGCGCGCTACTTCTTCGTCAGTCAGTTCCGCTTTCAGTTCAACCGGCTTGTAGCGGCTGTTCTGTTTGAGCTCGTGCTCGAAGGTTTCAATCTCTTCCGGCGTAAGATCGACAATCGGCGTCAGCGCTTTCAGCGTTTCCTGCATGTTGTCGATTTTGTACGGCGTGATGTGAATGTCATACCAGCTGACGTTGCGCACCAGCGGAATGCCGTTACGATCAAAGATCAATCCACGCGTGGGCGCGATGGGGATCATTTT
>Ga0207713_1002719_pt1 | contig 12612 bp, 20 predicted proteins | sample KBSS64metaG_FD_184404 | JGI IMG/M metagenome (GOLD analysis project Ga0207713, IMG submission 184404) | Switchgrass rhizosphere microbial communities from Kellogg Biological Station, Michigan, USA - KBS S6-4 metaG (SPAdes) (version 2) | ecosystem: Host-associated > Plants > Roots > Rhizosphere >...
TAATCCTTAAAGCTCTTCCAATCTCCGCCCCATTCGAAGCCTAATTTCTTAGCCTCTTCGACAACTTCCATCCAGTCTGCTTTTCCGTCACCATCGAAATCTTTGTTCATAGCCCACGTTACATCTTTACCATCTACAGATCGTAAAGCGAAGTCGATAGCTAAACCGTAGTTGTGCATCGAGTAACCACCACGAGCATTTGTTACTTTATCCATACTTGGTTTAGCTTTCACATTACTTAAACCTACGGCGTTAAGCTGTGCTTGTGTACGCCCTTGTGCGTATAACTCATTCTGCTGAGCCTTTGTACGAAGACCCTGGGTAATCATAATTTTATAATTGCCTGTTAAACGTTTATTTGCATTTGCAACAAGCTCTTCTGCTTTTGCTTTTACATATGGGTGTAAACCTTCTAAACTTGCCATTTAAACTACCCCTTTCAAAATTCTAGTCTCTTATAATATAAGACTAGATTAGTTATTTCCTAACCTAGTCTCAATTTCCCGAATAAGGGAATCAAAATCTGTGTGTGTATCAAATCCGAAGACAAACTCGACACCTGCTCCTGATAAAGACCTGTCCGATTTACGCTCAGCTACAACAGAGCAACCTAATGAATTATCATTGTTAATTGCTCGAGCAGCTTTAATAAACAATGTTGTATCCTCTGACTGATCTCGCATAAGCTGTGCAGGGATGAAGATAGAATGCTCGGTCTTCATACGCCCGACTGTTCCACGGGACTTGAAGATAACCACCCAATCCTTTAGGGACTCCAACAGCGGCTTATGCTTCTTCATTTGGTTCCTCTTTAGGTTCGTTCTCCTCACGCCATGCAGCATAGTTCTCTTTCTTAATGAAGCTGATAAGGAAACAGATTTCGCTACCTTCTAAGCCTGAGTTGATCGGGGATACGTTTGTAGGTGGGTTACCTGTAAAATCATCTGTAATGACGATTGCGTTGTCCCCTAGTGCAATTACATTACCCATCGCTGCTTGCTGTGCGAATAAGCCTTGGATTACACGCATGTCCATGTTCTTTCTAAAAGCGTACGAGAAAATCTCCTTATGTAGCTCAGGGTCTTCTGACCAGTTACTAATAACTTGAATAAGGTTTGCGATCTCAACCTCATTTGTCGATTTATGGATGAGAACTCGATCCTCTGCTACTCGGTTCTTAGCTAACTTTACCAGCATGTCTACTACGTGCGTGTAATCTGCTGCTGTTGGTTCATATGTTAAAAGTCCTGTTAAGGTTAACTCGTTTTGTTTTGTTAGTTCTTCTTGTACCACTTTGATCTCCTCCTGAAATATCATATCTTTTAGGTCTAAAACAACATCGCCTAGTGCTAATCGATACTCATTCTCTCTATGGCGTGTAACTAAGTGTACAACAATTAGTACCATAACGAGAAAGACCGGATACCAAATAGCCTCTATAACCATTATAACACAGTCTAACCTAGACACCTTTATGCCAGCCTTCGCCAAAGTTTGCATTTAAACTTTTGAAATCAGCTGACCATTCGTTACCTTTTCTCTCTAATCCGTAGTGTGCGTACGCGGCGCCTGCTTGCGGATCATTGTCGATCTTAACACCTTTTTTCTCGCTAATCGCTAGCTTAATTAGTTCACCTAATCCACGAGAAGCAATTCCAGGGACTGTTCCGTCACTTACAAAGAAGTCGAATTTAAGGTACTTACCCTCTACGGAATACCCTACAACACCGACTACCTTCCCTTCTGCAGAGGTTAACTCTAGAAAATAATCAGCAGATGTGTTAAAATTACCTTTATTAGGGAAGTTCGCTGTGTCCTGTTTCAGCTTAGCGATCTTCTGTGTGTCTAGCTTCTTTTCTTTACCGTGGAACTTACCTTTTAGCTCGCGTGCGTGGGAGTGTGCAGTAGCGTTAGGTGTTCCTTTGGCTTGCGTATTTCCTTCATTAGGCTGGCTGCCTTGCTTGTTAGGGTCTTCGTAGACTGTAACTTCTGTCTCCTTACCGTTACGGGTCACCTTACGTTTGACAGGTACAAGCTTGCTGTAGTCTTTGCTTTTATGTAGTGAAGTTGGGAGGGCTTCACATGCTTTAGCGTACATGTACATATCATACATCGATTCAAACCCGTAAAGGGATAAGAACCCTGCATATGTCTTCGAAAGGGTATCGTTACGATCTATGACATCCGTTAGGCTCGTCACATGAGTCATTTTATGAATAAGGTCTGTCGTAATATTCGCATCCATGTGAACAGCGTCTACGCCCTCGTTAGCAGCCTTTAAGAGCCTCTCTGTTAGGTCTTGTACTGCCTCTTCGGACAAATTATATTTAGGTCTCATTTCTTTACCTCCTCTCTATCCAGTATATCATACCTATAACCTAAAGTCAACAAAGAAAAGAGTAGGCTGTAACCCCTACTCTTCTGCCAATTTACGACAATTAGTACCCTCGGGAGAAGATATCAGGAGCTGCTGGAACCATGTTGTGTACTGTCGTATAACCGAATGCATTCTCTTGTTCTTGTAATATATAAGGCTCTAACACATGATCTAACCCTACGCCTGAATATACTGAGGATTGTGCAAAGTGATCGTCACCGCGATCTGTGATAATTTGGTACACCTCACCTGTCTTATCGTCCTCCTCATCTCGAATAACTACGTTCTTCCAATGGAACAGATAAAGTTCTAAATCTTTATCTCGTCGGAAGAAACCTAAGCGACCCATCTTCATATCCGAAATATGGTGCTTATTCTGTGTAAGCTTGTCCACAGTTACCATCGAAGTCTGCTCTGACCATTTAGGTCTGATTTGGCCCGATGAACGAGGGTTAGGGTTTACTTTAACTCCATACACCTTACCGCGCCCAAAATACTGGATTAGCTTCTGAACGTAGTTACCTGAATCCCCAATATCTGCACAAATGATATCTGGGTTGTAAGGGACTAGTTCATTAATAATCTGTTCTAAGTCGGCTTCGATATTTGCTACTCCTCGCGCCCTCTCTACAGAGAAGATACGGATCATATCCACCATCCCGTTATCTCGGAACCCACGGATTGTTACCCAGTGTCGGTTACCCCAGTCAATACCCACAGAAATAAATCGATAATTACCACGATCCATTAGCGGCCCTGGGAGGTCTTCACGAATGTTCCCATAAATATCGTTATCCTGGACAGCTAACGCAACATCTTGGTAAGGTAGTCCTAGCACATAGTTATGGAAATGCTGTTTCGATTTTGCTTGTAATTCTTTTCGTTTTAGCTGATCCGCGCTGATCCACACTGCATTCATTTGTGTGATTAGATATCCTCGCGTTCCGCCTCCATCTGCTGTTCGTTCTGGGTACTTTGCTACCCATACACCATTATACCAGCGATCCATTGGTTCTTTACAGTTGCTGCAAATGTATCGGAATGTCCCCTCTTTAACCGTTTTCGCCATTACGTCTACACCGTTCTCATTTAGGCACTCGATATTAGCCTCGTAATCTAGCTGCTGAGTATGATTACAACGGTCGCACTTGTGCATGTACACGAACTGGTCAGACTGGTTAAATAAGGCATGTATACCGTAGTCCGGTACTGTTGGTGTGCTCCATCGACGTAAGTAATGGAACGTTGAAGAGGTCATAGACTCAATAGCCGAGATTTCAGCTGCAGGAGATACACGGTCATACTCGTCCAGGGATAAATAGTCGATATCGACACCCTCTACTGCGGCACCTTTAGAAGAGGAACGGAACATAAGGAAGCTGTTTCGTAACTTTTTCTTCTCTAATGAGTCTGTAGCCTTATCTGTAATTGATCCATAGTACCCACTCTCTAATAAAGGATTCAAACGAGTAGATACAAAGTCCTTCATTTGTCGGTTGGTCGGGAACGTGTATAAACATTTAACGCCAGCGTAGCTATGTAAATCAGCAAAGTGAACCATTTCACCAATACCTAATTCACTAAGCCCCAGCTGACGTGATTTAATTACTGCTTTATCTCGATGCTGGTCATTCAGCATCTGTACCTGCCAGGGACGGTGCGCTTGAGCCCGTGTAGCATCCTGCCCACTCACATGAAATGTAATCGGGTGATTCTTTACCTTATGGTGTTTGAGAAGGTAAGAGGAAGGGTTTATCATAGTTAGTACGTAAGCTAGTTCTTCTTTGGAGAGATTGGTACGTCCAAACATTTGTTTTGCGATGTTGGAGACCTTCTTTCCATCTACAGGATTTACTATCATTAGAAGCTCCCCTCATTCAATTGGTTTTGTGCGATGTCTAGTTTTCGGAGCAACTCGGCCATATCCTCTTCCGACATATCATCTGTGTTAATTAGTCCTTCTTCATCTGCTATCATCTTTCCGGAGGCAATAGTTTCGTCTACTACCTTATCCTGCTTCATATTAATTTCAGGTAGCATAGACTGACCTGCTGATCCTTCTAAGGCACCAGAGATATCATTGATCTCTTTATAGGCTCCAAGTAATCGAACAAAGTCGGACATATTATCAATCGGAATTTCCCCTGTATCAATTCGTTGTAGGAACTTCTGTAGGGATTTGGATGCTGCCGTATTAAAGGCATCCCGCACCTCTGTTTCACTTGAAAACCCGGCTTTCCGTTGCTCTAGTTTCTTTCTAATATTATCGGCCATTGACATATTAAAGCTCTCCTTTCTTTTTTAGTGTACGATAACAGGACATGACATCTTTGCAGATATCTACTGTAAATAAGCCACTGATATGAAAATGGACATGAGAGACGAGGGTAACATAACGACTGTCGTTCATCACGAGAGAGGATAGGGGTCTCGAGCAGATTACACAAAGCCTAGGTGTGTTCACCCGCTTATCCCCCTTTAAAAACTCGTGATAACGATCTGCCGTCTCGTAAAGGTTCTTACGTTTAGCAACAACTTCTTCTTTATTCGTCAAAGTCTTCCTCGCTGAATGCTTCCTCTTCGTCCTCATCGTCAAAGTCCTCATCGTCAAAGTCCTCATCGTCAAAGTCCTCGTAATCGTCCAAACCCTCGAATTCAAAATAGTTCGAGTCTAGGTACTCTGTGTAAGCGGCTAGTCGCTCTTCCAGGAATAGCTCGTCGTCGAATTCATCACTACAACGTGCTGCAGCATACAGATACGGTAGTTCTAGAACTAGCTCTCCTACGATCTCTGGAATAATGTCCTGAGTAAATACGACACTGTATTTGATGAATTGACTGATTGTGTAGCCTTCATACTTGGTATGTAAGTGCTTTATGATCTCGTCCTCTACTGCTTCTGCATCATCCTGCAGGAATGCATATTCATAAGCCATCGCAGATGCCGTAAGTGTAATAACGGTCTGGATGTCGTTAAAAATGCCTTGCACGAAACGATCACTAATAACAACCTTACCTTCTTGCTGGACAGCTGGTGTAACAAATTTAGAATTTTGTACCACCTTTGTAGTTACTTCCTCGATAGCGAAAGCTTGTACATCATTCTGGTATATCTCCATTTCATGCTCTGTAAATCCAAACATTTCAGCACCTGCTTTCTACTTTTTGTCTTGTTCATTTTCTGGTATCTTTTTTAATACGACTGCTTGCAAATCTTTCAGTTCTTTTTCAACCTGCTCTTTTTTCTTCCATAGGTGGCGATTATAAAGTAAAACTACAATGATAGCCAATATAGCGCCTACTACTACGTTTACACGCAGGGTATGCTCGATTGGGTGAACATAGGTGGAGAATAACCAACTACCGGTCATCACTACGGATTCGGCTATTAGGATTAACATTGCTTTTATCATTAAATGTTTATGTCGTTTCATTTAGGCTCCTCCAACTCATATTTATTATAATATAAGGGAAATCATGTTTTATTGAAAACTGAACACTCCTAAGTCTTATATTAGAAACAGAAACGGAAGTTGGGAGGACATTTTATGCTTATTAGTTCAATATGTTTAACTGCACTGTTCTACTTATTGGCGTGCTATCTCTCAGCCGTTACAATTGCTATACTATACCACGCTATACGATATAAGCTCCCACTCACCATTCTTAAGTCTTCGTTGTTTATAGGGATTACGTATATCTCTATTATAACAGATATTGTGCTATTCGGTGGTGCAATGTACGGCTCTGTATTTGTTAAAAACGGGTTATTAACCGTGCTCATTCTCGTATCCATAGTCCCTACACATAATGGAAAGGAGTCTAGAATAAATCATGATGATAAAAGAGAATAAGTACCACAGTACCATTAAATCGGAATTTAAAGACTTAGTTTGGAGTCTTGTGTTTGAGGGGAGGACAGCGTACCACCTGTATACGATTCACCGCTTACTAAACCTAGGACTGCTAATTGATTTCCATTTTAAGTACTGCCCCAATAAAACAGCAGATCAGTATGTTCACATCGAGTTAGACTTGAAGGAGTTTGGGCGTGTAACCTTTAAAATTAACACAGAAACTGATTATGTGGTCATTGCAGACGACTTAAGCATTCGTGTGCTAGAAAAGTTCTTAGAGGATTTTGATACAGGGTTAGACGACAAAGCGAAAAAACGTAGTTTGTTATAATAAAAGAAAGGCAGGGACTGGATTTATGACTGAGCAAAACAACTACTATGTAGAACGATTGAAAAGTTTAGAAGATACAATCCAAAGCCATAAGGCCGACATTAAAGAACTAAAGGATGTTGTTGCTGAGCTACGCGAAATTGTTCGAGACATCGACAAGAACGCGGCTATCGAGATTGAAAAGCGATCTCATATGGAGTTTCGTATCGAACATCTCCAAAAAGAAATCGAACTGCTGGAAGCGAACGGAGTTAAATCCGGGGACAAACAACGTGCATTAGTGGAGAATACATTAATGGTTCTCCTAGGCGGTTTGATCTCTTACCTGTTCGGTTTAATCAGCGGTAAATAAGAAAGGGTGACAAGCATATGACAATCGAATTAACAATGCAAAGCGGTGCGAAGTATTATTTAGACCCGGCTTTACTGAATACGTTAGGTGTAATCGACGAGCCTAGATCGTATATTTACAGTGCCATTAATGGTGCTCGCGGTAGTTTAATGACAGTTAAGTCTGTAGGAGATTTAACGGGTGCAGATACATACATTAACCCGCGTCTAATCGAGTCTGTAAAAATCACATAATAAGTAAAGGCCACCTATAATGGGTGGCCTATTTTATGTATAAAGATTCTAGTAGGTAATTTTAAATCCGTACATCTCTAGCACAGACTGTGTAAATGCTGTGTTAAGCACATATAAGTTGTGTAAAAATTCCGAGTACGTCATGTAATCATGCTGTTGCATCTTCTTTGTCCTCTACAGCGAAAATATTTTTACTTTCTAGTAGTTGGTGAATGAACAGTCTACCTTTTTGTGTCCACTTAGTATTAAGGCGAATGTTGCCCCCTTCATCCATGTGTGTTGTCGATTTTGTGTACCCTTTGTCTTGATACTTGGCGTATAGGAACCACTGCCCACTTTGCTTATACTGAATGCCTTCTTCTTTGAGTAGTTTATTTAGTTCTCTAGGCCCCATACCATAATCCTTCGAAATCTGTGTAACAGTCAGCACTGATTTACTTTGTAGGATTCGATCATAATACGTCAATTTCGGTTCTGCTTCTGCTAATCGTTGACCGAGTACAAGTTTGTCCGCTTCTAGTTTATTTCGCTCTTCTTGCTCCACAATCCACTGCTTTGCACGCTCTATCGGATCATCTATCATATAGGAAGGTTGATGGAGTTCTTTAAGTTTAGCCTCCATTCGATTGAACTCCTGAATATACTGCTCCTTGAATTTAGCCGCTTTAGCCCCGGTAAATCCCATAACAAGAAAGACAAGCCCGTCTCGGTGAACAAGATATTTCTTATACGTTCTATTTTGTGCTATACCTACGTCAGAAACCCCAGTATAATCGCATTCCGCAAAATTGCGGGCTCTGAATTCTTCGCTACAATCCAAGTTTCTAACTTTTTTAAGTATGTCATCATGCCGCTTACCGAATACCTCTGCCACTGTTAGAGAATCTGTAACCACCGCTTGATCTTGAATAAATACAATTTCCTTCATAATTATTTCTCCTCCTTTTTATTAACTACCCAAATGTCTGTAACTTCCACGTCTAACATGTCCGCTAGTTTGTATGCTACCAATAAAGATGGATATGACGTTTGCACCGTCCAAGTATAAACGGCCTGGTTAGTCACACCTAATTGTTTTGCCAAGAATGTCTGAGACATCCCTCTACCCTTTAGTATCTCTTTTAACTTGCATTCCATATTCTCTCCTCCTAACTCAGCTGTAACTACACTATAACATAGAACAAATTGCTTGTCTACATTTATTTTATAGAAAATTAAAACTAATTATTTTACGACAAAAAAAAAGACACCTCAAGGGGTGCTTTTTCGTTTTATATCTTTTTTACTTTTACAAAGTAGTGATACTGCTTTCCTTTTTCTGACTCGTTCATTCTTCTGGATTCGTTAATTGCTTCGGTCTCATCGTCGTATGCGTTGTGATATCCGAACAGATCACCCGCTAGTTGGAATAGTACTAGGTATATTTTCATGATTAGTTCTCCTGTCTGTTTTGTTTTAATCTGCTTTGTTTAATACGTTCTTCTACTTCTTTTGTTTCCTCTGGTGTTAAGTTGTTAAATAACTCACGGTAGCCTACCTTAAAGATTTCCTCTAGGATCATTAGCTTGTCAATACGAGGGAATTTGTTTCCGTTTTCCCATCCACTTACTGAAGAGTAGTGAACGCCTACTCGATCAGCCAAGCTATAAATGGTAAAGCCTCCGTCTAGTCTGTACTTCTTAAGTTTCTTAGGTGTGTGTTCTGATTTAGATGTCATGTTTTATCTCCCTTTCGAATAATGTTGTATTTGATGTTGATTTCATCTTACCATAGTATTGCTTCAAAGTCAACAAGGTTATTCACAAAAAGTCAATAAAAAAAAAGACACCGGTTAAGGTGTCTTAAACTGTAGCTCCTGTAGCATCTCTCCATACAGAACCGTCGTACCAAATAGGCTTACCTAACGTCGTGTCGAAGTAAGGTCTGCCCTGATAAAGGTTAGAAGTAGGTCGTTGGGACGTGTTACCTATCTCTTCCCGGGCGATTCGGTATCCGCTCGTATCTGATGTAGGTCTTGAACTGTTTGTTCTCATTCGACCGGTAGAATCGAACCAAACGGTGTTTGACCCGATAGGAATCTGACTGAATGCGAATGTTCTACTGTTAATTACCGGGTACTGTGCATTAAGTCTGACTCCTGGGATGTCTGCAGCATACGTCCACACGTTAGAGTTAACTGGTTGTGGCTCGGATACAGTCAAAACTAAATCGAATAGGAAGCAGTTCGCATCTGTGTTTAATAGTGAGGCAGGGACAACGGTTGTTCCTGCGTAGCCTACTCTAATCTTTCCTATAACTCCTCGGCAAGATACCATTTTAATCACGTCAGTGGTAGTAAACTCTGTCGAGACGTACACCCCGTCAAAGAAAAGATTGTTTGCCTCTAAGTTTAAGTGGCTCCCTGTGCAATTCTTAGACTCGAACTTTAAGTTTGTAAAGGTGATAATGTCTGTCTTAAACTGGGTTGCATTGTCTCGTTGTGTTCGAATAGCAGCTCCTTTATACCCTTCAAAGTGACAGTCGTGAAGAACTGTTTCTTTTGTTTGCTTGTACCCGTTCAAACCACCAGCTAACTCAAGCGCAGGTGTTCCATCAGCCTTACCACCCTCAAAAAACTGAACGTTTTCAAAGCGAGAATCCCACATTTGGTTCGCAAAAACAAGTCTACAGTTTGTAGCATAAAATTTCATTCTTTGGAAACTCATGCTAGTGACACCTTGGAAGACTGTCAGATCAGAAGGAAAAGACCCTACGCTACCGATAGTCAAATCCTCAAACCCGTTGTACCAGTGTGAAGGTGCGCCTCCGCCCGCTAAGGCCGTTCCAGTCACCTTAAAAACCGGGTTGTCTGCGTTACGCTTAATCTGCGTACTGTCTCTCCCTGCACCTCTGATAAGTACCTTAGAGGGAATCTCTACGTTGTTTACAATAAAAGTTCCTTTAGGGAAGTATAAGGTACCTCCGTTAGGTAGTAAAGCAGCTGCGTTTAGTACTGCCTGAGTATCATCAGTAGTTCCGTCCCCTTTAGCACCTAGCTTCTTTACATTGATAGAGATATCATCTAGTTGTTGCGCCGTATCCTCTCCCAACTTTTCTAGACTTTCTATTTTATCTAGGGGACTTTTAAAATCTTTATACATGTCATCCCTGAATAAATTTGACATATTATGTACCTCCAATCAGTTAATTAGTTCCTGAATAATATAACAGTTACTGGTTGGAGAAAAAGTTGACGTATTTTAATCCTTACTCTCCCAAGGCTTTAAGACACTTTAACCTGAGAATGTGACATATTAAATGACTTAACCTCTCTGTATTATATATCTTTATATTACTTATTACTTTATATAGTATATTTAATAAATTAATACTAATAATAAAGGGCGGAGCTAAAATTTTAAATACGTCAATTTTGTCTGTATTCAGGTAAGGATAGAGAGACCGTCTGAGGACGTTTTAAATGGATTTGAATAGTAAGACATATGAAATGGATTTAAACAGCTGAGACAGGCGTATAAGTATCTTAGACGAGGAGATAGATATAAGCTATTTCTGAACAATGTTATAACCCTATTCAGATCAGGTGTAATTCCTCTACTAAAACCCTCTTTAAATATAGTTGACATATTTTAATCCTTTACGTACCAAGGGTTTAAGAGATATTCCTGAGATAGTGTGACATATTTAAATTTTATCTCCGCTCTTTATATATTATTTAATACTTTATTATAAAGATATATATATATATATAGTATATAAAGAATAATAAATATATAATACAGACGACTTAAAATTTAAATATGTCAAAAAATAAACTAAAAGTGTCCTCAGGCCAGTCATACCAACGGTTTAAAATATGTCAACTTTTTAAATAACATGTTCTTCAGGAAAAAAGTTAAAGAAAAGATGAAAAAAGTTAGTCTATAGGCTTGTTTTATTCAGAATAGTATGCTATAATATAGTTAGAGGTTAAGTTAACATCTACTAACTTAGCTCCTAAAAGTTTTCATCTACTATAGGTTTAGAAATGGTCTAAAACGGGTATGATATATCTACTACCGCATTACAGGTTTCTTCCTCCCTTCCCTGTGGTGCGGATATCTACCTTTAAGGTAGGAGTAACACCTACAATAACGCAAATCACTTATACAGTGACTGCGTTTTTATATTCTATGGGAGAGTGGCGAAATGGCAGACGCACCCTCGAAAAGGTGGAGTGAATGTTTCCTAGGTAAAACAACTCCGTGTAGGTTCAAGTCCTACCTCTCTCATCATATTATTGGCTAGTAGCTCAGTGGTAGAGCAATCGGCTGTTAACCGATCGGTCGCAGGTTCGAGCCCTGCCTAGCCAGTCAAGCAACAACATTTGCTCAGATGAGCCGGTAACATTGGGTTTCCGACCGATGGATGACGTGGATGGTCGGTGCTAATTCTTACGAAAGATCAGTACGTATCGTCTGGTTGAGTAGCTGAGAATTAGTAGGTAGAGGGTATCGCGAAGGGAGACTCTACATCAGCGCTGGTAGATATAGACAGAACCGATATTCACATAGGTAGCCTGGATAACTACCGCCCATGCGTGGGTAGCCGTAAAGGGCTCGGGTCAATCCACCCGGTATATCGGTTCTGAAAATATCTCAAATAAAGTGTTGACAAGCTATAACTTATCATGTATAATACAAAGTATAATATTCGTAGTTGATATTATTTCGTTGATCTTCGGGGTGGAACCCGGAGGTCGTTATGCGCAATAGTTTTAAGGAAGAACGCTTCGGAGATAGTGTACATATTCTCCTAGGAGGGCTGGGTCAGTACCAGCAATGCGCCCCAATCTTGTTAGTTACCTCTTTCTTTCAAACATGTCGAAGACCTTTGGTGTGGTAACCAGAGGTCATTATATCCTAGTACCTCAGTGGTAGAGGGAGCGCCTAACATGCTTAGTCATCGGTTCGATTCCGATCTAGGATACCAACCATGCCTTACTAGTGTTCTAGGCTTAAAAGACGAAGACCGTAGGTGCTACGGTAGAGAGGCCCGTAGTTAAATGAGGAGTCGAAGCGTAATAGCTAGACCTATGGAAATGAGGAACTAACAGCCTATTGCGGATATGTATATCCGGAGTCATTCTAGATACTGACAAAATACATCCTTCGAAGGGTTGTAGGTTAAACCTTTCGTCAATTAAAATATTCATTTCCTAAAGGTCTCCTAAAACGGTTTTAGACAAACCTACTGTCCCTGTGATTTAGTGCAGCTTAATAGGAGCCTTTTAGGAAGTGAATATTCACTTCACCAACCTAATTGTTTTCCATACTTTCATTTTTCTCCTTTTTAGGCCATCGGATCGGAAACCGGTGGTCTTTTTTATGTCTCCGTACAGAACCCCTAAACCTTACTCAACCCATGATATAATAGAGATAGACACTTACTTGCTATATTAATAAAAGGAGGCTTACGATGTC
>Ga0207713_1002720_pt1 | contig 12610 bp, 12 predicted proteins | sample KBSS64metaG_FD_184404 | JGI IMG/M metagenome (GOLD analysis project Ga0207713, IMG submission 184404) | Switchgrass rhizosphere microbial communities from Kellogg Biological Station, Michigan, USA - KBS S6-4 metaG (SPAdes) (version 2) | ecosystem: Host-associated > Plants > Roots > Rhizosphere >...
TTCGCCGGTAGCGATTTCCAGTTTTTCGATCTTCAGGTATTCACCTGGGGCGACCTTGTATTGCTTGCCACCAGTAACAATTACTGCGTACGACATGGTATTTCTCCGATAATCCTGCTCACCCAGCTCTTTATAAGAAGAGGTATTGGCTGGCATGGCTGCATTGGGCTGGAAGGCCTGTTTGCAATTGCGTAAGGCAGGTGCTGCCCAGGAAGTTCAGGGTGCGCGATTGTACGCAAGCTGCCAGGGCGATGCAAGAGGCCGTCCATCGTACCTTGACACCCGCCGACGTGGGTCCTAGCATGCCGCGCAACCCTTCTGGAGCAACTGTCGCTGATGCAACCCCAAGCTTTCTACCGCGCGGTGGCGGACGATTTTAGCGCCGTCGACGGCATCATCAAGAAGCAGCTGACTTCCCGAGTGCCGCTGGTATCGAAAATCGGCGATTACATTACCTCGGCTGGCGGTAAACGCCTGCGCCCCCTATTGGTTTTGCTGTGTGGCAAGGCGCTGGGGCGCGAAGGCGATGACCTGCGCCTGCTGGCGGCGACCATCGAGTTCCTGCACACCGCAACCCTGCTGCATGACGACGTGGTCGACATGTCCGGCATGCGCCGTGGCCGCTCGACCGCCAACGCCATGTGGGGCAACGCCCCTAGCGTGCTGGTGGGCGACTTCCTGTATTCGCGGTCCTTCGAAATGATGGTCGAGCTGGGCTCCATGCCGGTGATGAAAATCCTTTCGCAAGCCACGCGCATCATCGCCGAAGGCGAAGTGTTGCAGCTGTCGAAGGTTCGTGACGCCAGCACCACCGAAGAAACCTACATGGAAGTCATCCGCGGCAAGACTGCGATGCTCTTCGAGGCCTCGACACACAGTGCTGCAGCGCTGTGCGAAGCGACATCGGAACAGTCGGAAGCCCTGCGTACATTTGGCGATCACCTGGGCGTGGCGTTCCAATTGGTCGACGACCTGCTGGACTACAAAGGCGACGCCGAAACCCTGGGCAAGAACGTCGGTGACGACCTGGCTGAAGGCAAACCGACCCTGCCGCTGATCTACACCATGCGCGAAGGCACGCCGGAGCAGGCTGCACTGGTGCGCAAGGCGATCCAGAAAGGCGGCATCGAAGACCTGGAAAGCATCCGCGAAGCCGTGGAAGCCTCAGGTTCGCTGGATTACACCGCGCAACTGGCCCGTGACTACGTGGCCCGAGCGATCAAATGCCTCGATGCGCTGCCTGCCAGCGAATACCGCGATGCTCTGGTCGAGTTGAGTGAATTTGCGGTCGCCCGCACGCACTGATTCATCCCCCTGTGGGAGCGGGCTTGCTCGCGAAGGCGGCGTAACAGTCGACATCAATGTTGAATGTTAGTCAGCCTTCGCGAGCAAGCCCGCTCCCACAGGTTATTTAGCGCCACGCCCTCTTCCGCCTAAAACCCTATATAATGTGCGCTTTTTAGCGATCCTCAATCCAAGGAGCTTTAGTGAGCACGTTGCCACCCTGCCCAAAATGCAATTCCGAATACACCTACGAAGACGGCGCCCAGTTGATCTGCCCTGAGTGCGCCCACGAGTGGTCCGCCAGCGGCGAAGCCGAAGCAGTGTCCGATGACACCGTGAAAAAGGATTCGGTCGGCAACGTCCTGCAGGACGGCGACACCATCACCGTGATCAAGGACCTCAAGGTCAAAGGTACGTCGCTGGTGGTCAAGGTCGGCACCAAGGTCAAGAACATCCGCCTGTGCGATGGTGATCACGACATAGACTGCAAGATCGACGGCATTGGCCCGATGAAGCTCAAATCCGAGTTCGTCAGAAAAGTCTGAGCCTGCTGTATTCCATCCCGCGTCCTGCGTGGGATGGTGCTTCACCCTCCCCCGCTTCGCCCAACAATCCCTCGCAATAGCCAAACGCCAGCCGTTTTGACCTTACGCAACCTTTACCCTTAAAAAAACCCAAACCGCCAATAGGTCCTTGCTATTTGATGAATAAGAATTATTCTCATTGAAACCCATCAATGGAGATGAGACCCATGACTTATTTGATCGATGCCTGGCTGGACCGCCCACACCCTTACCTAAGGATCCTGCATCGGGAAACCGGGGAAGTCTGTGCGGTGCTTGAAGAAGAAGCCTTGAACGAGCTGCAGGATCAGGGTGATCTGGACGTCAACGGCTTGAGTTCCAGCGAGCCGGTGGTGCTCAAGGAACTGGTGCGCAATCTGTTTCTGTTCTGCTATGCCCGGGCATTGCGCCCGTCTCATGATCTCAATACAAAGTTCGAGGTATGAAGATCACTGCAAAAACTGTGGGAGCGAGCCTGCTCGCGAAGGCTGACTAGCATTCAACACTTCTGTCGATTGTTATGCCGCTATCGCGAGCAGGCTCGCTCCCACATTAGCCCGATGTGATATCGAGCCAGGGATTACAGAACGTCGAGCAGCTCGACGTCGAATACCAGTACGCTGTGCGGCGGAATGCTGCCAACGCCTTGAGCGCCGTAAGCCAGTTCGCTCGGCACGTACAGACGCCATTTGCTGCCGGCGTTCATCAGTTGCAGGGCTTCGGTCCAGCCAGCGATCACGCCGCCAACCGGGAATTCTGCAGGCTGACCACGATCGTAGGAGCTGTCGAACACAGTGCCGTCGATCAGGGTGCCGTGGTAGTGAGTACGCACTTGATCTTCACGGGTTGGCTTGGCGCCTTCACCTTGAGTCAGCACTTCGAATTGCAGGCCGGAAGCCAGGGTGGTGATGCCATCACGCTTGGCGTTTTCAGCCAGGAATGCCAGGCCTTCGCCAGCAGCGGCTTCAGCTTTGGCAGCTGCTTCAGCTTGCATGATTTCGCGAATGACCTTGAAGCTCGCGGACATTTCTTCCTGACCTACACGGCTTTCCTTGCCGGCGAAAGCGTCGGTCAGACCTGCCAGGATCGCGTCCAGGTTAACGCCCGGTGGCGGGTTGTCGCGCAGTTGATCGCCCAGCTGACGGCCAATACCGTAGCTGACGCGGGTTTCGTCGGTGGACAGATTTACTTCGGACATGACACTGCTCCGCTGTGCGGACGACCCTGGAACTAGCCGTGCGTACACAGCGCGTCCCGGAGCGCCCGGAACCAAAAGGGCCAGCAGACTAGCACAGATGCTATCGCGTTGATGAGGGGCGTCAGTGGTGCCACGCAATCGGTACCTTCAGGCTCACCTCGGAGCTGGCACCGAGCCCACACATCTCGTCATGAACCGAAACATGTACAAGGTTGAACGGCAAGCTGGGAAAGGCATGAAGCACTTCACGGGCATGCTCGACCGAACGCAAATGAAACATCTGGCCATGGGCATCGCTCAACGGGTACGCCGCGCCATGCATCCGCGCTTCCAACAGGTAGATCCCACCTTCCATTGAAATCAGGTTGAGCTCATCGATCTTCCCGGCGATGGCATAAGCATTCAACTCTTTCAGGTCCATGAACACACCTCACGCAATGGCGAGCCAAGATCATTACAGGCATAGGCCTCGGCGCATCAAAGTACAAGCCACAAACGACACCGCCCGTCTGTTTCGCAACAGACGGGCGGTTGGGTATAGCGATAAAAAGCGATCAGTGCTTGGTCAGCTTATCCAGATAACCCATGGCAAACGCCGAAATCACGAAGGTCATGTGGATAATCACGTACCACTTCAAATGCTCGGGATCGACGTTCTTGGCGTCCATGAAAATCCGCAGCAGGTGGATGGACGAAATGGCCACGATGGAAGCGGCCACCTTCATCTTCAACGAAGAGGAATCCATGGTGCCCAGCCAGTTGAGCTTTTCCTTGTCGTCGTCGATGTCCAGTTGGGAAACGAAGTTCTCGTAACCGGAAATCATCACCATCACCAGCAAACCGCCTACCAGCGCCATGTCGATCAGTGACAGCAGCACCAGAATCAGATCCGACTCGGCCATCGAGAACACGTTAGGGATGACGTGGAACACTTCCTGGAAGAATTTCAGCGCCAGGGCCAGCAGCCCAAGGGACAGACCGAAGTAGATCGGCGCCAGCAGCCAGCGGCTGGCGTACATTGCATTTTCGATAAAGCGTTCCATCAAATCTCACACAAGGCCTGGAAATGGCCGCGAGTATAACAGCCGCCTGTCACACCCAGAAACCGTTGGGAAATCCGCAACCTGCGCGTGTGTGACAAGGTTTTTCTGCTAGTGTCCAAAGGATTGACAGCTCAGCGACATCGGACAGGAAGACGGGAAATGGATGTGCGATTGCCTTTGACGAGCGCCGGCATTTGCCTGGCTTTGCTGATGAGCGCCTGCTCACCCAGCGATGAGAAGCGCCAGGTCAGCCTCGAGGAAAAGACGGCGCAGTTCGAGAAGTCTCTGGATGCGATTCAGGACCCGAAACTCAAGGATGCCGTGGCTGAACTCGGCGGCTCACTGTTGCTGCTTGAGCGTGCCCAGCTCAAGCTCGACAGCAAACCGGTGGAAACAGAATATGGCGAAGACGCCCTCGCCGTCCTCAAGCACTACCCCACTCCACAAGCCTTGGTCGACACCTACATCAACGGCCTGTTCGTGCTGCATAAAGATTCCGGTTCCGACTACCTGACCGACCTGCAACCGGTGTTCCCCTTCAACTTCAACATTCCGGTCGCGTTTCTCTTTCCTCATAGTCTTGAATGGCAATCGGTGACTTTGAGCAACAAACGCGTCATCCCGTTTCAGCCGGAATGGTCAGAAACCGATCCTGGAATTCAACTGAGCCCATCGAGTTCAAACCTGACCAACCCCGACGACCTGACGGTGACCTACCCCTTCATCGATGGCCTGGATGTTGAAAACAAGAACCAGCCACAACCGGTGAGCCTGCAAGGCAAGGTGGAAGTCATCGCGCCGCGCCGGCTCTACAGCTTCGACCTGACGAAAAAGGACGTTGGCCAGACTCGCACCAACGACAACCTCAGCGTCACCCTGCTGAACCTTGCAAACAACTACGCCGAAATCGAATTCAACAACAGCGCGCCACTGGCCCCCGAGGTCAGCGAAACACCGCTGAACCCGCTGATCGTCCAGGCCAAGGACAGCACCGGGCAATTTCTCTCGCGCTCAGGCTCGATCAACGAAACCTCCGCACAAATAGCCTTCTATCAAAAGCAACTGGCGAAAATGCAACAGCAGAAAGCCTGGAGCGAGAGCTTCGAGAAACAGATCGAAGAAGAACAGCGCGCCTTTGAGAAGCAACAGAGCCACCATTATTCCAAGGTGTACTTCAACGGGCCGATCGAAACGCTTGAGGTCAGCGTGCTGGACTTTTCAACCGCCACGGTGACCCGCAAGGACCTGAACCTGCCGGTACGTCGCTTCGACCCACACACCACGCAAAAGACCATCCAGCCACTGACGCTGCCGGTGGTGGTGTACGACGACCAGGCCCCGATCTGGCTCAAGGGCGCCACACTGGGCGAGGAACAACTGAAAAAAAGCGTCCGCATCAGTCAGTCGGTCGAAGACCTCAGCGCTGCGCGCATCGAGTTCGATCACCCCAGAAGCTTCAATGACGAGCTGCTCGGCACCTCCTTCACCCCCGGCGAAAGCCCGGTCAGTTTCTTTACCGAGGACAGTAACGGCAAGCGTGATGAGCCGATCGAATTGCCGCCTGAGGCTTACCAGGTCGATCCCTTGCGCGGCATCATCACCTACGACTTGAACCTCTTTCCGGAAACGCCGGCTTATGCGGTGGGCTCCATGCCGCTGTTTCTCGCCACCATCGAAAAGAAAACCATCGACGCCCACCAGTTGCCCAAAGGCCTGGCGCTTAAAGGCAATGCGCTGGTGGTTGATCTGAAGCTGTTTCCCGCCCAGGACTGGCGTTTCTTCGCCAAGGACGACAGCGGCAATTATCTGAAGGAGATTCTGTCGGTCAGCCACGATGCGAGCGCAGAAGGCCCGGCATTATTGGGGGTGCATTACTTCTACGGGCAGCCAACCCGTCTGGAAACCTATCAACGAACCGATCTCTCCACCGTGCAATATGGCTTCGAGGTCAAACTTGACAAGGCGGACACGTCCAGCCTTGCTCAATAGCCTGTTCAGTGCTCGGGCCGAAACTCGAAACCTCCAGTGTTGCGGCAGCGGCCACCATTGATTTCGCGCAGCTGAGCTTGCAGGTGCAGGCACCAGATTTGCGGATCATCGGCCAGTTCATAGCCGTGCAAGGTGAGACTTTCAACGATGGTGTCGAGAATCGACTCAGCCACAAAGGGGCCATGAAACGGGCCCTGGGCTTTAATGGCAGAAGGTTGTTCGCCAGCCATTCCGGCGGCGAAGAGTAAGGTCCACATGCCCGTATCCCCCGCCAATGGGCGGATGGCACACTCGATACGGGTCACAAGGCCCAGGCATTGACGGGTGAGGCAGAGGTTGCGCGACATGGCGGCGACCCTCGGTAGATCCGGTATTCAGCCCCCACGGGAGGGCTGTCTCGATCCAGTGATTACTGTCGATATCCTTGACCTGAGAATAGAGGAAAAGTCTGACTAGCACGTCAAGTGAGACCAGAAGGCGCCGAATGGTCATTGTGTGAATATTGACGCCAGACTGATGGCACTTTTTTGAGTACGACGCCGTTAGACATGTGGGAGCGGGCTTGCTCGCGAATGCGGTGGGTCAGCCAACATATCTGTTGAATGAAAACCATATTCGCGAGCAAGCCCGCTCCCACAGGGGGTTGAGGAGACCTCAGGTTTGTGTCAGGCCGGTTTGGCCTCGACCAGTGCTTCCTGCGCAGCTTCTTTCTCGGCTTCCTTGAGGTCTTCTTCGCTGATCATTTCTGCGATGACCCGCAAGCGTTCCACCACCCGCGCGTTAACGCTGCCTTCAGGGAACTGGCCATCAGCGTCCGGCGCACCGGCCGGCTCGCCGACCAACAGGCTCAGGGCTTCATCAGCCTGGCGCACGGCGTAGACGTGGAACTGCCCCGCGCGCACCGCCGTCAGCACTTTCTCGTCGAGCATCAGCGTGGCAACGTTGGCGTGGGGAATGATTGCGCCCTGCTCACCGGTCAGCCCGCGCGCTTCGCAGAGTCGGAAGAAGCCTTCGATCTTCTCGTTGACCCCACCCACCGCCTGCACTTCACCGAACTGGTTGATCGAACCGGTGATCGCAAAGCACTGCTTGAGCGGGGTTTTCGACAGCGCCGAAATCAGCGTGCAAGCCTCGCCCAACGATGCACTATCACCATCGACGTAACCGTAGGATTGCTCAAGGGCGATACTCGCGGAAATCGCCAGCGGGAATTCCTGAGCGTAACGACTGCCCAGATACCCCGTGAGGATCATCACGCCTTTGGAGTGAATCGGCTGACCGAGGTTAACCTCGCGCTCGATGTCGACGATGCCGCTACCGCCCGGATAGACGGTTGCGGAGATCCGCGCCGGTATACCGAACGCCGAGTCACCGACCTCCAGCACTGTCAGCCCGTTGCACTTGCCGACCGCCGCACCTGCGGTGTCGATCAGGATGATTCCTGCCAGCATGTCATCGAGAATCCGCGCCGAGACGCGCCCGGTACGCGTGGCCTTGGCCTTGAGCGCACGTTCGATGTGCCCGGCGTCGGTCATTTCGTCACTGGCCAGTTGGCGAATGAAATCCGCCTCGCTGACCAGTTGGAACAGATCACCGATCCGCGCCGACAAACGCCCCTGGTGCTCAGCCAGGCGAGCACTGTAAGTCGCCAGACGCGCCACCGCATCGGCGGTCAGCGGCGCCATGCCTTCTTCGGAAGTGCGGGTCTTGAGCAACTGGGCGAACTGCTCCAGGCTTTCGTCGACCATCGGAATGTCTTCGTCGAAGTCCACCAGGACGCGGAACATCTCCTGGAAGTCCGGATCGAGGTCCTGCAGCGTGTAGTAGAGCTGTCGGGCGCCGATGATGACCACTTTGACCTGCAACGGAATATGTTGCGGAGTCAGGGTCACGGTGGCGAAACGGCCCATCTCGCCCAGCGGCGATTCCATTTTCAATTTGCGCGATTGCAGCGCGCGTTTGAGCGCATCCCACACGAACGGCTCGCTGAGCATTTTTTCCGCTTCAAGAATCAGGAAGCCGCCGTTGGCGCGGTGCAGCGCACCCGGACGCAACTGTCGATACGTGGTGTAGAGCGCGCCTTGATCGGTGGTGTACTCGATGCGGCCGAACAGGTTTTCGTATGTCGGGTGCGGCTCAAAGACCACTGGCGCACCGCCGCTGAACGGATGACCGACCACCAGGCTCGGCGCGTATTGCTCTTCCAGCAGCTTGCGGGCGATGGCGTCTGTCTTGCTGTCGTCCACCAGTTGCTCGACCACGGTCTTGAGCAGGTACACCTGCATCGCTTGCAGGTAACCGCAGACCGCCGCGTTTTCCGCATACTTCTCCGATAACGGAGAAAGCAATGGCTGCAAGGCCAGGGTGATGGTTTCTTCGTTGAGCTGGCGCAGTAGATTGCTCGACTCACGCTTCCATTGCGGCAGGCTGGCGAGTTCTTCGTTCAGCCGCTCTTCCAGCCATGCAATGTCGTCGTGAAAACGCTCGCGATCGGCTTCCGGCAACTGGGCAAATTCGGCCTCGTCCACGGCCTTGCCTTCGCTCATCGGTGTGAAGGCGATATTGGTGCTGTCGCGGTACAGCGCAACGTCCTTCTCCAGCGCCAGGCGCTCGATCACGTCCAGCGCCTTGTCGTAACGCTGGTTGAAGGCGCGGTCGATGGCGCTTTTCTTTTGCTGGTAGGACGGGTGCTCGAACACGGCCGGAAAAGTCGCCAGCAGGTTGTCGATCAAGCCGTTGATGTCATCGATAAAGGCGCCGGCGGTGCCCGACGGCAACTCCAGTGCGCGAGGTTCGCGAGGATCATCGAAATTGTTGACGTAGACCCAGTCCGCCGGGGTCTGCAGGCGTTTGCCTTCGGCTTTCAGGTAGCGTTTGACGAACGAAAACCGGCCGGTGCCGGGCTCGCCCATGACGAATACGTTGTAACCGGGGCGTGGCATTGCCACACCGAACTGCAAGGCTTCGACCGCACGTTCCTGGCCAAGCACACCGCGGAAGGGCTCCAAATCATTGGTGGTAGAGAAGCTGAACTGTTCAGCGGAAAACGGACGGGTCAGCGCTTCAGGCGCTAGACGCAAGCTGGCAGCAACAGGATCAGGCATCGGGCTTCCTTACATCAGGCGGGGCAGATAGCGGCATTCTGGCGCTGCCCATACCTCACTTGCAAGGCGCGCCTCTAGCCAAAGCATAGACAAAGCGCTATCGGCAAGCGGGCCGGGTCTAAATCAACGTTTTCAACGAATGTTTCGCAAAAAATCACGGAACCCCAGGAACGTGCCTAAACTCCAAACTGCGCGGCTGGAACAATAACCGGCCCACTGGCGCCAGATCGGGCCAGACCCCTTGTCCATTGGTATGCACATAAAGAGAACAAAGCTATGAAACGGATTCTTCTCGGTACTCTCTTCACCGTTGTATCCCTCAATGCCATGGCTCAGGCGCCAGGCGGCCCGGATTGCGGTTGGGGCAACATGCTGTTCGAAGGTCAGCGTGGCACCCCGGCTCACTTCCTGGCATCCACCACCAACGGCACTTCCGGCAACGCAACGTTCGGTATGACCTCGGGTACCAACGGTTGCGCGACCAATGCGTCGCTGACCTATGGCGGCAAATCCTGGATTGCCATGAATGGCATGATGAACGAGCTGTCCGAAGACATGGCTAAAGGTCAGGGCGAAGCGCTGACCACTTACGCTGTGGTACTGGGCGTGGCGCCGGAAGACCGTGCGCATTTCGCCGCTGTCACTCATGAGCACTTCCAGCAGATCTTCAGCAAGGCTGACGTGACCGCTGACGACGTGCATACCAACACCCTGGCCGTTCTGAAGAGCGATCCGCGTCTGGCCAAGTACGCCACTCAAGCTTAAGCTCGACCCGCCCGCTCCTTTTCGGGGCGGGTTTTATTTTTTGAACCTGGCCCTTTTGGCCTGCCCCTTTGGGTCTTTGTTTCTTCCGACTTAAGTTGCCCACTATGCTCAAACGCCTTGCCTGGCTGGCGCTCTGTGTCTGCGCCCCGCTGTCTGCCACGCCCAAAATCGACAATCAACGTTTGCAGCAACTGGCCAATGATCCCTTCTGGATTTCCCTGGGTCACTACGAAACCGCCAAACTCGGCGGCTGGCGCAGCTATGTCAGCGACAAGAAATTCTTCCTCGCCGCCGACGGCAATGAACATCCCGACCACGAGCTGGCGGCGACCGTGCAAGCGCTGTACGCCCCGGCCAGTGCTGGCGAGAAACATGCGCAATGCGTCTACCCGGCCCGCACCCGCTGGCTCAAGGCACAGCTCAACCTGACCGATCTGCCGACGCTTCCCTGTACTGAATTCAAGCAATGGTTCAAGGATGTTTCGCCCCACAGTGCGGTGATGATTTTCCCGGCGGCGTATCTGAACAGTCCGTCATCGATGTTCGGCCACACGTTGCTGCGTATCGACCAGGCCAATGTGCAGAGCGATCAAACCGCCCTGCTCAGTTATGCAATCAACTTCGGCGCGTACATCGAAGGCTCGGACAACAGCATCCTGTATGCCTGGAAAGGCTTGATGGGCGGCTATCCCGGCTTGTTTGCCCTGGTGCCCTATCAAGAAAAACTCTCGGAGTACCGCAGCCTCGAGAATCGCGATCTGTGGGAGTACCGCCTCAATCTGACCCAGGCAGAAACCGAACGCATGGTCGAGCACGTCTGGGAGCTCAAGCAGATCCAGTTCGACTATTTTTTCTTCGACGAAAACTGCTCTTATCGTCTGCTGGAATTGCTGCAAGTAGCCCGTCCGAGCCTGCGACTGACCGAACAATTCCCGCTCACCGCAATTCCTACCGACACCGTCAAAGCGGTGAAAGAAGCCGGACTGGTGGAATCCATTCAGTATCGACCGTCTCGCGAACGTGAACTGCTGAGTCGCGCCGAACCATTGACCACAGAAGAACAGGATTGGGTGCTGAAAGTCAGTGCCGACCAGAAGCAACTGCAAGACCCGGCGTTCAAGGCTCAACCCAAGGATCGTCAGGCGCTGATCATCGACGCCGCCTACCGCCTGGAGCGCTACCGCGCCAACGGCCAAGAGCGTGATCCGCAACGGGCGCAGCGCAGTTTCGAACTGCTGCGGGCGATCAACCAGAACCCGGCACCGGAACTGGACATCCCGCAACCCGGCCTGCCTGAAGATGGCCATGAATCGCGTACCTGGCAGGCCGGTATCGGCACTCGAGGCGACAAGGCGTTTGGCGAGTACGGCTTGCGCATGGCGTATCACGACCTCAACGACAACGCCGAGAGTTTCCCCCTCGGCGCGCAAATTGAAATCCTGCAAATGAAACTGCGCCAGTACGAAGGCAATCACTGGCAGTTGCAGCAATTGGACCTGGCGACCATCCGTTCCCTGACCCCGCGCAATGAATTGCTGCAGCCACTCTCGTGGCAAGTTACCGGCGGCCTGGAGCGCGTGCCGGGTAAGCATGACGACGAAACCCTGGTCAGCCACGTCAATGGAGGCGGCGGCGGGACCTGGCAGCTGGGCGACGACATGCTCGGCTTTGCATTGGGCACCGTGCGCCTTGAACACAACAACGACTTTGCCGGTTTCATCGCGCCAGCGGCGGGCTTCAACAGCGGTGTGCTGTGGAAAAATCCGCTGGGCAACTTCAGCCTGGAAGCCAAGGGCGACTTCTTCACCAATGGCGAAGTGCGCCGTAGCGTGAGTCTGAATCAGCAGTGGGAATTGTCGCGCAACCTGGGTTTACGCCTGAGTGCCCAGCGCGAATTCAGCCACCTGGCTTCGCCCGAGAACGAAGTGATGCTTGAGATGAAGTGGTATCACTACTAACCGCCCCGCACTACCTGTAGGAGCACAGCTTGCTGGCGATGATATCGACGCGGTTATTCAGATAGACCGAGGTGATGCCATCGCCAGCAAGCTGTGCTCCTACAGGGCTGCGATCTTTTGATATCTCTTTCACATCCCGCTCACGAATCCACTCCTAGACTTCTCTTATAGGCCGTTGACGGTCTGGGAGTCTGAGATGTGGCGTTGCGTGGGTGTGGTGGGTTTGCTGATGTTGATCGCGGGTTGCCAGACGACCCACGAGGATCTGATCGCCAAGGGTTATCCACCGGCATTCGCCGATGGCTTCGATGACGGTTGCAGCAGTGGCCGGCAAGCGGCAGGGGCAATCACCGGAGAGTTTCGTAAAAACGTTCCGCGTTACCTCAAGGACAAGCAATACGCCGAGGGCTGGAGCGATGGCTTCCGTCAGTGTCAGGCGATGCGCGAAAGCGAGGACCGTGAGGATTATCGCAGCCACCATTGGGACGAGCGCGAAAAGGCCTGGCAGCAGCAGAAGGATCAGGACGCTGCTCGTGCTTTTCGCTCGCAATAAGTCGCTGACAGATATAGGTCGAAACTAAAAGCCTGCGACCATGGCCCAAACCCTATAACGGGAGAAAACCATGAGTCGCGCCTTCGTCAATGAAGATAACGCCGCCGCGCAAGCCGATCAGCCCGTCGAACGGCAGGTCAGTGCGCAGCCCAA
>Ga0207713_1002721_pt1 | contig 12603 bp, 13 predicted proteins | sample KBSS64metaG_FD_184404 | JGI IMG/M metagenome (GOLD analysis project Ga0207713, IMG submission 184404) | Switchgrass rhizosphere microbial communities from Kellogg Biological Station, Michigan, USA - KBS S6-4 metaG (SPAdes) (version 2) | ecosystem: Host-associated > Plants > Roots > Rhizosphere >...
GCCGACCGTGCGGCGCTCAACCGGCTGGTCGAGGCGCTGCAGATCTTTGTGCTGGCTGACTCGCTGGGCGGGGTGGAGAGCATGATCAACCACTCCTGGAGCATGTCGCACAACTCGTTGAGCCCGGCGCAGAAGGGCGAGATGGGGATCAGCGAGAACCTGCTGCGGTTGTCGGTTGGGATCGAGGATTACCGCGACCTGATCGAGGACCTGGACGGGGCATTGAAGGCTTCAGCTGCTGGGTAATGGCTACCGGCCTCTTCGCGGGCAAGCCCGCTCCCACAGGTTATGCGTGAATCCTGTGGGAGCGGGCTTGCCCGCGAAGAGGCCGGTGAAATCAATGCATGATGGTCAGGACTTGGGCGGATGGATGATCCGCTCGATCTTGTCCTTGAGCAGCAGCCTTTCCTTGCGCAGGCGGTTGACCGCCTCGTCGTTGGTGCCGTTGGCCTCTGCGGCCAGCACCTCCTTGTCCTTGGTGTTGTATTCCTTGTGCAGCTTGTGAAGGTCCTGGTTCTTGTCTATGAGCGCCTGGAATGCGTCAGCGGTAACGTGCAGGTCAGCGAGCAGATCATGCGGAACTGGCATTTCTTCACCTCTGTCAGGGTTGTCGTTAAGGTCCTGACCTTTGAGGATAGCCGCCTTTGCGCAGGTGGGGGACTGGGGGGCTGTCGCATCGCTCCCCGTGCCTGGAACCTGCGCCAAGCTGCGTCTGCCCGGCTGAACAGATGCTGAATGAAGTTAATTTAATGTAAAAAAAAGCTTCGGCTTACGAATTTGTTACCGTCTTTTTCACGAAAAATTGATGGTGCGCTTTCTAGAGTTCCGCGACTTTCCCACGGTGCCATCAGGCCTGGGGGTTGATAATTACTCTTGATTGCGAATGCCGATGCTCAACTTCAAATCCCTGCGGACTGAATGGGTCACGCTGTTGGCCAGCGTTTACCTGCTGGTCGGTCTCAACATGTTCCTCTGGGAGCACCTGCAAGAGGTGGTGCCCGCCGGGGTGTCAGGGCTTTGGCTGAGCCTGGCGTTCGCCGTGCTGATGTTGTTCGCGTTCAACCTGGTATTGACGCTGTTCGCCTTCCGTTATGTATTGAAGCCGCTATTGATCGTACTGTTTGTAAGTGGTGCAAGTGCCGCTTACTTCATGAACCAGTACGGCGTACTTATTGATGCCGGCATGTTCCGCAACATGGCCGAGACCAATGTTGCGGAAGTGCGCGACCTGATGTCGCTCAAGTTCGTGGCCTATATCCTGTTGCTTGGCGTATTGCCGTCGGTATTGCTGTGGAAAGCGCAGATCGCCTACCGCCCGTGGCACCGCGAACTGCTGGGCAAGCTGGTGGTCAGCGGTGCCTGCGTGGTGGCGCTGGGCTCAGTGGCACTGGTCAATTATCAAGGGCTGTCGTCGCTGTTTCGCAACCACCACGAACTGCGTCTGATGCTCACCCCGAGCAATGTCGTCGGCGCGACCATCAGTTATGTCAACGAGCGCGTCGGCACTGCAGCGCGCCCGTTCCAGAATTATGGCGAAGATGCCAAGCGCGATGCGGCCTGGCAGAAGCACGAGCGCAAGTCGCTGACCGTGCTGGTGGTGGGTGAAAGTGCGCGGGCCGATCACTTCGGCGTGCTGGGCTATGAGCGCGATACTACCCCGAACCTTGCCAAGCAACAGGGCCTGCTGAGTTTCACCGATGTGCACTCCTGCGGTACCGAAACCGCCGTCTCGGTGCCGTGCATGTTCTCTGGCATGAAGCGCAAGGAATACGACGCCCGTGTGGCGAAGAACCGCGAAGGGCTGCTGGACATCCTCCAGCGCGCTGGCCTGGCCGTGCAGTGGCGCGACAACCAGTCGGGCTGCAAAGGCACCTGCGACCGCGTGCAGTACATCGACGTCAGCAACCTCAAGGACCCGCAGCTGTGCGCCAGCGGCGAATGCCATGACGAAATCCTGCTGCAGGGCCTGGGTGAGCTGATCGACAACCTCGACAAGGACACCGTGCTGGTGCTGCACCAGATGGGCAGCCATGGCCCCGAGTACTTCAAGCGTTATCCTCAAGGCGGCGAGCGCTTCACCCCGGTGTGCCAGAGCAACGCCCTGAACCAGTGCAGCGAGCAGGAAATCATCAACGGCTACGACAACACCCTGGCCTACACTGACAAAGTGCTGTCCTCGCTGATCGATACCCTACGCAGCAAGCAGGACAAGGTCGACACGGCCATGATCTACCTGTCCGACCATGGCGAGTCGCTGGGCGAATACAACCTGTTCCTGCACGGCACCCCTTACGCCATTGCCCCGGAACAACAGAAGCATGTGCCATTGCTGACCTGGTTCTCCGACAGCTACAAGGAGGATTTCGGCATCGACACCGACTGCCTGGCCAAGCTCAGCGATGCCCCGCTGTCGCAGGACAACCTGTTCCACTCGATGCTGGGCCTGCTGCAGGTGCACACCGAGGTCTACCAGCAGTCGCTGGACATGTTTGCCAGCTGCCGGCCGTGGTTGGCCGCCCAGCGCTGAGGCCGTTCATCTAAACCACGGATGGCGCAGGTTTCACCAGCAGGGCCCGCGCCGTATATACTGCGCGCCAATGTTTGTGGGAGAGCCTTGTGGCCATCGAAATTCACTGGATCCGTGACGACCAGACCCTGGCCGAACAATGCCGCAAGTGGCGCGAACTGCCCTTCGTGGCGCTCGACACCGAATTCATGCGGGTCGACACCTTCTACCCGAAAGCCGGCCTGGTTCAGGTCGGTGACGGGCAGCGGGCTTTCCTTATCGACCCGCTGCTGATCGGCGACTGGCAGCCGCTGGGCGAGCTGCTCGACGACAGCCGCGTGGTCAAGGTGCTGCACGCCTGCAGCGAAGACCTTGAAGTGCTGCTGCGCCTGACCGGCAAGCTGCCGCAACCGTTGTTCGACACCCAGCTGGCAGCCGGTTACCTGAACCTGGGCTTCTCCATGGGCTATTCGCGTCTGGTGCAGGAAGTGCTGGGCATCGAGCTGCCCAAGGGTGAAACCCGCTCCGACTGGCTGCAACGCCCGCTTTCGGAAACCCAGGTCAGCTACGCCGCCGAAGATGCCGTGCACCTGGCCGAGCTGTTCGCCGCCCTGCAGCCGCGCCTGTCCGGCGACAAGTACGCCTGGGTGCTGGACGACGGCGCCGAGCTGGTGGCTGCGCTGCGCCGTGAGGTCGAACCCGAGGTCCTGTATCGCGATGTAAAGCTCGCCTGGAAGCTGGGTCGCCAGCAACTGGCGGTGCTGCGCGAGCTGTGCGCCTGGCGCGAGCGTGAAGCGCGCAGCCGCGACGTGCCGCGCAACCGCATCCTCAAGGAACACTCGCTGTGGCCCATGGCCAAGAGCCAGCCGGACAACCTTTCGGCCCTGGCCAAGATCGAAGAAATGCACCCGCGCACCATCCGCCAGGACGGCGCCTTCCTGCTCGAGCTGATCAAGCGCGCCGGCAGCCTGCCTGCCGAGCAATGGCCGCAGCCGCTGCCTGAGCCGCTGCCGATCGAAGCCGCCGGTATCCTCAAGCGCCTGCGTGCCATCGGCCAGGCCGAAGGCGAGCGCCTGGGGATCGCCCCAGAGCTGATGCTGCGCAAGAAAGCCCTGGAAGCCCTGCTCAAGAGCGGCTACCCCAACGGCCCCTACCAACTGCCCGATTCGCTGCGCGGCTGGCGCCGTGAGCGGATGGGCCAGGCCCTGCTGGACGACCTTGCAGGCGCCGGAGACAAGCAATGAAACGTATCTGCTCGATCTACAAGAGCCCACGCAAGAACGAGATGTACCTCTACGTGCTCAAGGCCGACGGCCTGGAGCGTGTGCCAGAGGCGCTGCTGCCGTTCTTTGGCAAGCCTGTGCACGCCTTCGACCTGGTGTTGACCCCGGAGCGCCAACTGGCCCGCGAAGACATCACCAAGGTGCTGGAAAACCTCGAGAGCCAGGGTTATCACTTGCAGATGCCACCGGCCGAGGATGAATACATCGAGCACTTGCCCGAAGAGTTGCTGCGCCGTAACGACCCGGTCTGATCATGCGTGTACTGATCGCTGAGCATGATCATGCTCGATACGCCGAGTTGTTGCGCCAAGCCGTGCCTGACCTGGAAGTCCTGACCAGCGACGACTCCGCCGAGCTGGCGCGCCAGGCACCGCAGTGTCCGGTCTGGCTGGGCCAGCCGGATTTGCTGGCGAGCCTGCTGCGCCAGGGCCACAAGCCGCAGTGGATGCAATCGACCTGGGCCGGCATCACGCCGTTGCTGGCCGAGGGCCTGCCGCGTGATTACCGCCTGACCCGCGCCGTGGGCATCTTCGGCCAGGTGATGGCCGAGTACATGCTGACCTACATGCTTGGCCACGAGCGCGAAGTGCTGTCGCGCCTGGTCAGCCAGGTCGAGCGACGCTGGGATGACCGCCCGGGGCGTACCCTGGAAGGGCGCAAGGTGCTGATCGTCGGCACCGGCGATATCGGCCAGCGAGTGGCCGAGTTCCTCGTGCCGTTTGGCGTGAGCCTTTACGGGATCGCCAGCAGTGCTCGCGAGCAGGCGCCGTTCGTCGAGGTGGCGGGGCTGGCGGATTTGCCGCGCATGGTCGGGCAGGTGGATTACGTGCTCAATTTGCTGCCGGACACGCCGGCAACCCATGACCTGTATGACGCGGCGCTGTTCCAGTGCTTCCAGCCCACGGCGTTGTTCATCAACGCCGGACGCGGCGCGGCGGTGGTCGATGCCGACCTGGTCGAGGCGTTGAAGGAAGGGCATCTGGCTGGCGCGGTGATCGACGTGTGCCGGCAGGAACCCTTGCCGCAACGGCACCCGTTCTGGACCGCCTGGGGGTTGTTGCTGACCGGGCACAGCTCGGCACCGACCTCGCCGGCGGCGATGGTGCGGTTGTTTGCCGAAAATGTGCGGGCGTATGCACAAGGGCAGGGGTTGCGCGGGGAAGTCGACTTCGCCCGGGGCTACTGATCGTTGTCTCCTGTACTGGCCCCTTCGCGGGTAAACCCGCTCCCACAGGATCACCACAGCATTCTGAATGCTGTGCAGTCCCTGTGGGAGCGGGTTTACCCGCGAAGGGGCCAGTACAAGCAACACATGGCTTAGAGGCTGAAATCACCCTCAGCCGCCAACTCGCTCAGCGGCCGGCGCGGGCTCGGCACTTCGCGCGCCTGCAGCGCTTCGTCCAGGCTGGCCTTGTCGCCCAGCTTGCCGATCGCCACCATGGCATGCAGCTCATAGCCTTCGGGAATTTTCAGCTCCTGGCGTGCCAGTGCCTGGTCGAACCCGGCCATGCCGTGGGTGTGCCAGCCGCTGATGCTGGCCTGCAGCGCCAGGTGGCCCCAGGCGGAACCGGTATCGAAGGTGTGCCACAGTGCCGGCTTTTCTTCGCTGGCGCCCGGCGCGGCGAAGGTGGTCTTGGAAATGACCAGCACCAGCGCCGACGCCTGCTGCGCCCAGCTGCGGTTGAAAGGTACCAGCAGGCTCAGGTAACGCTCCCAGCTCGGCGTGTCGCGGCGCGCATAAAGGAAGCGCCAAGGCTGCGAGTTGTAGGCCGACGGCGCCCAGCGTGCCGCTTCAAGGAAGCTCAGCAGGGTTTCTTCGCTGATCGGTTCGGCGGTGAAGGCGCGGGGCGACCAGCGGTTGATGAACTGCTCGTTGATGGTGTAATCGGCAATGCGGGGGGTGGCGCTCATGGCTGCTCCTGCAAGTGGATGGCAAAGCACGCACGCTACTGCGTCCGCCTGGCACTGACAAGCGGTCTGGCGTTGCCGAAGGCCAGGCTCTAGACTGGCGCCGCCGCGCACCGCGGCCTGAAGATGAATGCAGGAAACCCGTGTGATGATCGCTGACAGCGCGCCGTTCTGGCGGCGCAAGACCCTCGAACAACTCAGCCCGCAAGAGTGGGAGTCGCTGTGTGACGGCTGTGGCCTGTGCTGCCTGCAAAAGCTCGAGGACGAAGACGACAACAGCGTCTATTACACACGCATCGCCTGCAAGCTGCTCGACCTCGAGACCTGCCAGTGCAGCGACTACCCCAACCGCTTCGCCCATGTGCCGGACTGCATCCAGCTCACTCCGGGCAAGGCCGACCAGTTCAAATGGCTGCCGAGTACCTGTGGCTACCGCCTGGTCAGCGAGGGCAAGGACCTGCCCGAGTGGCACCATCTGGTGTGCGGTGACCGCAAGCAGGTGCATGAACAGCGCATTTCGCAATCGGGGCGTATGCTCAGTGAACATGATGTGGACGAAGACGACTGGGAAGACCACCTGATCTTCCGCGCCAGCTGAACGGCGCACCCCGTCGCCGCTGAGGAACAAGGAGTTTCGCCATGCGTTGCCAGTTGTTGCTGCTCCTCGGGCTTGTGGCCTGTTCGCCGGCCTGGGCGAAAAAAGTCGACCTCGATTACCAGGTGCGCCTGTTGCCTGCCAATGGCCAGGCCGAAGTGCGCCTGACCCTGGCTGAAGGCAGTGCGGTGCGCACCCTGGACTTCGACCTGGGCAAGGCTGGCGCCTACAGTGGCTTCCAGGCCGATGGCCAGTGGCAGCAGCAGGGCGAACGCGGTGTGTGGCACCCGGCGACGGGCAAGACCAGCCTCAGCTACCGGGTGAAGCTGGACCAGAAGCTGCGCAGCGGCGCCTACTCCTCACGCATCACCCCGCATTGGGCGCTGTTCCTCGGTGATCAGCTGGTGCCGCCTGCGCGGCTCGACCAGCAGGACGGTACCGAGCTGGTGGCGCGGCTGACGGTCGATTTGCCTGATGGCTGGAAGAGCATCGAAACTTCCTGGCCGCGCATCGGCAAGGACAAGTTCCGTATCGACAACGTGTCGCGCCTGTTCGACCGCCCGACCGGCTGGATGCTGGCGGGCGACCTTGGCAGCCGTCGTGCGCGCCTGGGCGAGACCGACGTGACTGTGGCCGCGCCAGTGGGGCAGGGCATGCGGCGGATGGACAGCCTGACCTTGCTGACCTTCGTCTGGCCGCAACTGCAGGCGGTGTTCCCGCGCAACCCAGCCAAACTGCTGCTGGTTGGCGCCCGTGATGGCATGTGGCGCGGGGCGATGACGGCTGATGGTTCGATCTACCTGCACAGCAGCCGGCCGATGGTCAGCGAGAATGGCAGCAGCCCGCTGTTGCGCGAGCTGGTGCAGCTGTTTGCGCAGATTCGTGTGCGAGACAACAGCGACTGGCTGGGCCAGGGCCTGACCGAGTACTACGCCACCGAACTGTTACGCCGTGCCGGCGGTATCAGCGACGACCGTTACGAGGTATGGCAGGCACGCTTGCAGAAGCAGGGCGGCAAGGTTACCCAGCTGCGTACCGAGCACGCCAGCCCGGCGCAAGTGGCGCGTGGGGTGATGCTGTTGCAGGCGCTGGACAAGGAGATTCGCATCCATACCCAGGCCAAGCGTTCGCTGGACGACGTCACCCGGGCGCTGATGCGCCTGCCCAGCGTGAGCACCGAAGAGTTCGTGCAGCTCAGCGAGAATGTGCTGGGGCGCCGCTCCGAAGTGTTGCAGAGCAAGGCCCTGCGCTAGCCTGTACCGGCCTCTTCGCGGGTAAACCCGCTCCCACAGGTACAGCGCCGCTCTTAGGTTTACCACTATCAATGTGGGAGCGGGATTACCCGCGAAGAGGCCTGAACAGGCAAGGCAGATTCAACTGCCGGTCAACGGATCCTTGCCGGTCACGGTCACCCCACGGGTAGCCGCCTCGGCACTGGCCCTGAGCACCTCCAGTTCCGCCGCACTGCGCTGTATATCCGAACGCAAGCGCTGATACTCCTGCCGATGCCTCAGCCACCAGGCCTTGGTCGAGCAATGCCCGCTGACCCCGCGGGCCACCGCCAGGCCGCCCACCACCATCTGCAACAGCCCGATCAGGCCGCCGTGGCGTAGCCCCTTGCTGAACATCAGTGCGCCGCCGGCCAGTGAACCGGCGCGTTCCAGGCCATGAACATTGTGCTCCGGCGACCCCGGGGCGGAATGGAAATCGAGCATGGCAAGCCCTCCTTGTGGAATGTAAGCAGCTGACCCACCCATGGCGGCCGGCGTTCACTCGCCGTGCCGGGCGGTCGCGAAGGCTCTGCAATGGGCATTGCGCGCGTGTCGATGTCCGGTCTGGTCAATTGCCTGGCGGATAGGGGCAACTGAAGCCTGCTCTCGCAGGATTAACTTGTCCCCGCGCGAAGCTCATCCACGCTGGGTTTCGACTCAGGAGCTTCACGTCCCCCTCCACAAAAGAACAACAGCAGGGATCAGGATGACAATGACAAGCGCGAGTGGCGCCAGCAATCAGCTGGCGCAAGGTTTCAAGCAACGCCACGTGACCATGCTCTCCATCGCCGGGGTGATCGGCGCGGGGCTGTTCATCGGCTCCGGGCACGCCATCGCCGCCGCCGGGCCTTCAGCCATCATCGCCTACGCACTGGCCGGCGCCCTGGTGGTGCTGGTGATGCGCATGCTTGGGGAAATGGCGGTCGCCAGCCCCGACACCGGCTCCTTCTCCACCTATGCCGACCGCGCCATCGGGCGTTGGGCCGGGTTCACCATCGGTTGGCTGTACTGGTGGTTCTGGGTACTGGTCATCCCCATCGAAGCCATCGCCGCCGGCGTGGTGCTGAACAACTGGTTCCCGCACATCGATGCCTGGTTCTTCGCCCTGAGCATGACTGTGCTGCTGACCGCCACCAACCTGTTCAGCGTGGCCAAGTACGGCGAATTCGAGTTCTGGTTCGCCATGCTCAAAGTCATCGCCATCGTCGCATTCATCGCCCTCGGTGCGGCAGCGCTGGCTGGCGTGCTACCCGGTCGCGAGGTCAGTGGCCTGCCGCGCCTGCTGGAAGTGCAGGGCGGGTTCATGCCCAACGGCTGGACGGCGATCATCGGCGCCTTGCTGACCACCATGTTCAGCTACCTGGGCACCGAGGCGGTGACCATCGCCGCCTCGGAATCCAAGGACCCTGCTCGCAATATCGCCAAGGCCACGCGCTCGGTGATCTGGCGCATCAGCGTGTTCTACCTGCTGTCGATCTTCGTGATCATCTCGGTGGTGCCCTGGAACGACCCGCTGCTGCCGGTGCAGGGTTCCTACCAGCGTGCGCTGGAAATCATGCACATTCCGTACGCCAAGCTGCTGGTGGACATGGTGGTACTGGTGGCGGTGGCCAGCTGCCTGAACTCGTCGATCTACATTTCCTCGCGCATGCTCTATTCGCTGAGCAAGCGCGGTGACGCGCCGGGCTTCATCCAGCGCACCTCCAAGGTTGGCGTGCCCCGTGCGGCAGTGATCGGCAGTACGCTGATCGGCATGCTGGCGACCATCGTCAACTACTTCGCACCGGCCGAAGTGTTCGCCTTCCTGCTGGCCAGTTCCGGCTCGATCGCCTTGCTGGTGTACCTGGCCATCGCTTTCTCGCAGTTGCGCATGCGCGCCATCCTGCAACGGCAGCATGTCGAGATTGCCTTCAAGATGTGGCTGTATCCGTGGCTGACCTATGCGGTGATCGCGTTCATCGTGTTTGCATTGGGGGGACCATGTTCGTGATGCCGCAGCACCGGATGGAAGTGTCGCTGACCCTGGCCCTGGCGCTGGTGATTCTGGTGCTGGGGGTGATCACCAGCCGCCGGCACGAGCGGCGCGAAGCGCTAGCCACAGCCTGAACCGAGGCCCGGACGAACAACGCCACCTGCTCGCAGGTGGCTTTTTTTTGTGCGCTTTGTGCGCGGGTGTCTCGTCTGGATAATTACTTGTCCGGTTTGGCAATGCAGCCTCAAGGGTGTTTAATCACACCCCTGAAATCCCCTCAAACCCCTTTAAACAAAGGCCTCGAGAGATTTCGCCGTTCATCGAAAATGCTGTAGACACATTGTCTAACAGTGCCCTATAGTCGTTATACAAATAGTAGACATAGCGCTATGACAACAAAGAAGGCCGCCATGAAAGCCACCGTCCAACCACTCGCTGCAGAGGTGCCGCAGGACCGCAAGGCCGTCCTTGCCGAAGCGCTGCGTCGCCGGATCATGAGCATGGAGCTGGCCCCGGGTGCCGTGGTGGACGAACTGGCACTGTGCGATGAGTTCGGCCTGTCGCGCCCCCCAGTCCGTGAGCTGCTGCGCCAGATTGCCGCCGAAGGCTACATCGAACTGGAAGCCAATCGCGCGCCCCGCGTGGCTGCCATGAATCACGAATCGCTGCACAGCTTCTACGTTGCCGCCCCGCTTATCTACGTGGCCACCACCCAGCTGGCCGCCACCTACGCCAGCGCTGAAGAGATCGAGGTGCTCAAAGGCATCCAGGCCCAGTTCCGCCAGGCCATCGAAGAGCGCGACGTGGAAAACCGCGTGCTCTACAACGACGCCTTCCACCTGGAAATCGGCAAGATGGCGCACAACGACTACCTGATGCCGAGCCTGCGTCGCCTGCTGATCGACCATACCCGCCTGGGCAAGATCTTCTACCGCCACCCGACCACCGACGACATGCAGCGTGACCTCGAAGTCGCCTGCGAGCAGCACGATCAGATGATCGAGGCCATCGAGCGCCGCGACCCGCAGGCCGCTGGCCAGTTGGTGCGCGAGCACTTCGAGCTGTCGCGCCGGCGCATGGCCGAATACGCCGCACCGCAAGGGCTGGATGTACCGATTCAGATATGAAATACCCGGTCGTCGCCAGCGGCGCTGACCACCAGTCGAAAACAAGAACCAGGTTAGTGCCATGACAAGAATAAGTTCGTTACCTGCCGATGATGCCACCTGTGGCTGGTATCACCTGAGCAAACCCCGTACGCCAAGGCCGGCTCACAGTGGCCACAGCCAGGCGCGCTGGGTGGTGGTCGGTGCCGGCTTCACCGGCCTTGCGGCTGCACGCCAGCTGGCAACGAACTTCCCGAACGACGAGATCGTTCTGATCGAGGCCCAGGAGGTCGGTTTCGGCACCTCCGGGCGCAACGCCGGTTTTGCCATCGATTTGCCGCACGACATTGGCGCCGAGGACTACATCGGCGACATCGACATCGCCAAGACTGTGCTCAAGCTCAACCTGGGTGGCCAGGCGTACCTCAAGGAACTGATCGAGCGCTACGACATCGAGTGCCAGTTCCGCCATTGCGGCAAGTACCAGGCCGCCATCGAGGACCGTGGCATCGCCGTGCTGGATGCCTATCGCCGTGGCCTGGACAAGCTCGGCCAGCCCTATGAAGTGATCGAAGGGCGCGACCTGCCCGAGCACATCGGCTCGCACTTCTACCGCAAGGGCCTGTTCACCCCCGGCACTGCACTGCTGCAGCCATCGGCACTGGTGAAAGGCCTGGCCGACAGCCTGCCAAGCAACGTTTCCCTCTACGAACACACGCCGATCACCGACGTCGAGTACGGCGACAAGGTGCTGCTGCGCCACGCCAACGGCTCGATCACCGCCGACAAGCTGGTGCTCACCACCAACGCCTTCGGCATGAGCTTCGGTTTCCTCAAGGGCCGCATGCTGCCAGTGTTCACTTACGGCAGCATCACCCGCCCGCTGACCGAAGACGAACAGGCGCGCCTGGGTGGCAAGCCATACTGGGGCGTGATTCCGGCCGACCCGTTCGGCACCACCCTGCGCCGGACCGTCGACAACCGCCTGCTGATCCGCAACAGCTTCAGCTACAACCCGGACGGGCGCAGCAACCGCAAATACCTGGAACGCTTCGTCGAGCGCCACCGCGAATCCTTTGCCCGGCGCTTCCCGATGTTGCCCGATGTGAACTTCGAATACACCTGGGGTGGTGCACTGGCGTTGTCGCGCAACCATATGGGCTTCTTCGGCAAGTTGGCGCCGAACGTGGTCGGCGCATTGTGTTGCAACGGCCTGGGCGTTACCCGTGGCACCATCACCGGCAAGTTGTTGGCCGACTGGCTGGCGGGCGACAAGAACGAACTGATCGAGTTTCTGCTCAATGCCCCAGGGCCTTGTGCGAACCCGCCGCAGCCCCTGGTTTCCCTGGGCTTGAACGCTAACCTGATGTGGGGGCAGTTCCGCGCTGGCAAGGAAAGCTGATCATTAGCTGAGTTGCAGGAAAGCATTTTTTACGCCGGTCGCGTTTAACCGGCACGGGCGCCCTTTGCCCGAAATTGATGATCGAGATGCGTAGTCCGGTCACCCGGGGCTGAATGCAGTTTTCAGTTTCGCGGACGCGCTCGCCTTGAAAATGTGCAGGCAAGAAGTGGTAGGAACAACAATGACAAATCCGAATATTTCGATTGAAGATGTACCGATCAACAACTTCCACCAGTTGCTGACCTTGCGTTCCGGTGGCGGTTCGTTCGTCGATGGCTATGTGCTGAGCATCATCGGCGTGGCCATGGTGCAGATGTCTGCCGGGCTCGAGCTGACCAGCTTCTGGCAGGGCATGATCGCCGCCTCGGCGCTGATCGGCATCTTCTTCGGTGGCTTCTTCGGCGGCTGGCTGACCGACCGCCTGGGCCGCAAACGGGTGTTCTTCGTCGGCCCGGTCCTGTTCATGCTGGCTTCGGTCGCGCAGTTCTGGGTGGAGTCGGCACTGGCCCTGTTCCTGTTGCGCTTCGTCATCGGCATCGCGGTGGGCATCGAGTACCCGG
>Ga0207713_1002722_pt1 | contig 12603 bp, 10 predicted proteins | sample KBSS64metaG_FD_184404 | JGI IMG/M metagenome (GOLD analysis project Ga0207713, IMG submission 184404) | Switchgrass rhizosphere microbial communities from Kellogg Biological Station, Michigan, USA - KBS S6-4 metaG (SPAdes) (version 2) | ecosystem: Host-associated > Plants > Roots > Rhizosphere >...
GTCCTATTGAGATAGTAATAATGACCACCACTCTGTTTAAAGATTTTACCTTCGAAGCCGCTCACCACCTGCCGCATGTGCCTGAAGGCCACAAGTGCGGTCGCCTGCATGGCCACTCCTTTATGGTGCGTCTGGAAATCACTGGCGAGGTTGATCCTTATACCGGCTGGATCATGGATTTTTCTGAGCTGAAGGCGGCATTTAAACCGACTTATGACAGACTGGATCATTATTATTTGAATGATATTCCGGGGCTTGAAAACCCGACCAGCGAAGTGCTGGCGAAATGGATCTGGGATGAAATGAAACCGCTTGTGCCACTGCTAAGCTCAGTGATGGTAAAAGAAACCTGTACCGCCGGTTGTGTGTATAAGGGATAAAAGAAAGGCACCCAAGGGTGCCTTTCTTGTTTTAAGCGATATTCAAATACTTATGTGTCTGCATCGAAAGCCGCCAGTTGCGGGCAATGCACGTTTCAATGCACAGGCGCGTCGCGTCTTCTTTCTGGCTGATTGGCTGAAGCGCAATAATCCGCTTCTTATCATCCACCAACGTCGCCAGCAGTTCGTCTAACGCTTCAATGTCACGCATGCGACCAACCGGGTGCTTAATTTCGTCCGCACGCTCTAACGCCTGAGACAACACATCATATCCCCCGCGCATATTCACTTTTGGCGAAACGGTAACCCAGGTTCCGGCAGTACAACGCACTTCGTGTGTGCCGCTGGTTTCAATCTGGCAGCTATAACCGTGGTGCTCAAAGAGAGAGGTCAGTGGCGTGAGATCGTGAATACAAGGTTCGCCACCAGTAATCACTACATGGCGGGCGGTGTAGTCCTGGCGCTGGAAAATTGCCAGCAGATCTTCGGCACTGGCATTGCCCCATTTATCGCTTTCTTTGGTTTTAGCCAGAATGCTGAACAGAGAGACTTCACGATCCGCGAGTTTATCCCAGGTGTGTTTGGTATCGCACCACGCGCAGCCCACCGGGCAGCCTTGTAGGCGAATAAAAATGGCGGGCACACCAGTAAAATAGCCCTCCCCTTGCAGGGTCTGGAACATCTCGTTAATCGGATACTGCATAGTCTTCTCAGATAATAGGTGTAAAGAGTAATTATCGCAGAAGTGACGGCTGAGATCATGCGTAACGCGGCTGCGGCGGCATATGTTCCAGACTCATCCCTGAAAAACGCCTCATAACGCATATAAAACATGGTTATCATCACAACAATTCCCCTTGCTTTGCCTCTATGCCACACGGCTTGATCATCGTCATGTTCCCATTCACCAGACACTTTTAGCATCGCTCCAGCCATTTTTCTGATGGGCTCACAGGTGCAGGATGCCTGGCGCCACGTTAACTATGATTCTGGAGTACCCCCATGGATTTAAAACAATATCTTCATGAACTAAAAAAAGTAGTCAACATCGACTGTGGAACAGCAACTATTGATGGCGTAGAGGAAGTCAGCAGAATTATTCAGCACTGGTATCAGGACGAAAACTGGCAATGCGACAGAGTCTCACTCGGTGAAAAAGTTGGGCCGGGGTTATTCGCAACCAATAAACCCGATGCTGATCGGTATGACGTGCTGCTCGTCGGGCATATGGATACCGTGTTCCCAGTCGGAACTGTTGCTGAGCGCCCTTTCCGCATTGAAGGAAACCGTGCATACGGCCCTGGCGTATCCGATATGAAAAGCGGACTGCTGAATATTCTCTGGGCGTTGCGCGAAATGGATAAGGCGACTCTGGAGCGGTTATCTATAGCCGTGGCAATGAACCCAGATGAAGAAACCGGCTCCGCTCACTCCCACCACTGGATTGGTGAACTGGCAAAACGTAGCCGGTATGTATTGGTGTGTGAAGCCGCCAGGGCTGATGGTTCGCTGGTGAAAGCACGCAAAGGCATCGCAGGTTATAAACTGATATTTAAGGGTGTGGCGTCACATGCGGGCAATGATCCGGAATCTGGTCGCTCTGCCATTAAAGCGCTGGCGCGCGCTGTTCTGGAAATCAGTGACCTGGCAGATATGTCAAAAGGCACCACTATCAATGTCGGTGTGATTTCTGGCGGTGTCGTGGCGAATATCGTACCGGAACACGCTGAGATGATTGTCGATGTCCGCTTCCAGGACAACGATGAATATGCGCGAGTCCATGCTGCAATCCAGGCTTATAGCCAGCGGGAATTCGAGCGCGATGTGAAAACCGCTGTTAAACAGCAAGCGCATAAACCAGCCATGTCACCAACAGCAGAGACTGAAAAGTTAATGCAAATTGTTGAACAGGCCGGTGTTGCCGAAGGTATCGACGTACTCTGGAAGTCTGTGGGTGGTGGTTCCGATGCTAATCACACCGCCGCATTAGGTGTCCCGTCGCTTGATGGGTTTGGCCCGATCGGCGCTGGTTTCCACAGTGCGTCAGAATATCTGGAGATAGACAGCATCGAGCCGAGAATTCGGCTGCTTAAACGCGTGATTCAGTCGCTATAAAATCAAATGGCCGGGGAAACCCGGCCATATTTAATTTGCCCGGCAACGCTTACTTCTTCGTTTTAAAATCAATCACCATGCGGCCTTTGATTTTACCCTCTTCCATCTCCTTGAAGATCGCATTGATATCTTCAAGTGGGCGCATCGTCACTTTCGGCACAACTTTGCCTTCGGCAGCAAACTGGAAGGCTTCGGCCAGATCCATGCGAGTTCCTACTAACGAACCAACTACTTCGATGCCATCAAGCACCAGACGCGGTATGTTCAGGCTCATAGACTCAGAAGGTAGCCCAACGGCAACAATACGAGCACCAGCACGAACCGCATCTACCGCCGAGTTGAACGCCGCTTTTGCTACGGCGGTGACCACAGCCGCATGTGCGCCACCTACTTTTTCCTGAATAACTTTTGCCGCATCTTCATTGCGCGAATTGATGACTAAATCGGCCCCACATTCTTTGGCAAAATCGAGTTGTGCATCATTCACGTCGATAGCGATAACTTTGGCATTAAACACATTCTTTGCGTATTGCAGTGCGAGATTACCAAGACCACCTAAGCCGTAAATCGCAATCCACTGCCCTGGTTGGATATGCGAAACTTTCACCGCTTTGTACGTTGTCACGCCCGCACAAGTCACGCTGCTGGCTGCGGCAGATTCGAGGCCGTCGGGGACTTTTACCGCGTAGTCAGCAACAACGATACACTCTTCAGCCATACCGCCGTCAGCGGTATATCCCGCATTCGTTACGCTACGACACAGCGTTTCATTACCGGTATTACAATATTCGCAATTTCCGCATCCACGGAAGAACCAGGCGACACTTGCACGGTCCCCCACTTTTAGCGAAGTAACACCTGGGCCGATAGACTTCACCACCCCGATACCTTCGTGACCCAGCGTAATGCCTGTCACATCACCAAAGTCTCCATTTTTCACATGCAAATCGGTGTGACAAACACCGCAACACTCCATCGTCAGTAATGCCTCGCCGTACTCAAGTGGGCGAACGGGCTTATCTATGATGCCGACAGAGTGGTCTTTGTTAACAACTGCAGCTTTCATGGCGGTCTCCTGACCTGTGAGTGAAATAACTCACTAATCCTGGTCGAGAGGATTGGCAACCGCAAACTGCATTCCCGGTTTATGCGAGAGTGGCTCAGGTTTGGCGAAAAAAGGGCACAAAAAAACCCGCCGCAGCGGGTTTTTTAATCAGAATTTAAAGCAGTAACGAATTACTGACCTTTAACTTCTTTCAGACCGTTGAACGGAGCTGGTGTGCCCGCAGCAGCCAAAGCTTCTTCGATACGAATCAGCTGGTTGTACTTAGCAACACGGTCAGAACGGCTCATAGAACCAGTTTTGATCTGGCCTGCAGCAGTACCAACAGCCAGGTCAGCGATGGTAGCGTCTTCAGTTTCGCCTGAACGGTGAGAGATAACTGCAGTGTAGCCAGCATCTTTCGCCATTTTGATCGCAGCCAGAGTTTCGGTCAGAGAACCGATCTGGTTGAATTTGATCAGAATGGAGTTAGCGATACCGTTGTCGATACCTCTTTTCAGGATTTTGGTGTTAGTAACGAACAGGTCGTCACCAACCAGCTGAAGTTTGTCGCCCATAACTTTAGTCTGGTATGCGAAACCATCCCAATCAGACTCGTCCAGACCGTCTTCGATAGAAACGATTGGGTACTGTTTGGTCAGGTCTTCCAGGAAGTGGGTGAATTCTTCAGAGGTGAAAGCTTTGTTGCCTTCGCCAGCAAGAACGTATTTACCGTCTTTGTAGAATTCAGAAGCAGCACAGTCCATAGCCAGAGTAACGTCTTTACCCAGCTCGTAGCCTGCAGCTTTAACCGCTTCAGCGATTACAGCCAGTGCTTCAGCGTTGGAACCCAGGTTTGGCGCATAGCCACCTTCGTCACCAACAGCAGTACCCATACCTTTAGATTTCAGAACTTTAGCCAGGGTGTGGAACACTTCAGAACCCATACGGATGGCTTCTTTCAGAGTTTTAGCACCAACTGGTTGAATCATGAACTCTTGGATATCAACGTTGTTGTCTGCGTGCTCGCCACCGTTGATGATGTTCATCATTGGCAGGGGCATAGAGAACTTGCCTGGGGTGCCGTTCAGTTCAGCGATATGTGCATACAACGGCAGGCCTTTAGAGGCAGCAGCAGCTTTAGCAGCAGCCAGAGAAACAGCCAGGATTGCGTTAGCGCCGAAGTTGGATTTGTTTTCGGTACCGTCCAGGTCGATCATGATCTTATCGATGTTAGCCTGGTCTTTCGCATCTTTACCAATTACAGCCGCAGCGATCGGGCCGTTAACTGCAGCAACGGCTTTCAGAACGCCTTTGCCCAGGAAGCGAGATTTGTCGCCATCGCGCAGTTCCAGCGCTTCGCGGGAACCAGTTGAAGCACCTGATGGTGCAGCAGCCATACCTACGAAACCGCCTTCCAGATGAACTTCAGCTTCAACAGTCGGGTTACCACGGGAGTCGATGATTTCACGACCGATGACTTTAACGATTTTGGACATTAGATTTTCCTCAGTACAAGTTAAACTAAAACTCCAGACAAACAACGCGCGAAACATTCGCGCGTTGTCGTTCTAACTTTCTGCTTACTTCGCCTGACGCTTTTGGTACTCACCGGCAGCTTTAACAAAGCCTGCAAACAGTGGGTGCCCATCACGCGGAGTAGAAGTAAATTCCGGGTGGAACTGGCAAGCAACAAACCACGGGTGATTTGGCACTTCGATGATTTCAACCAGTTGGTCATCACCGGAACGGCCCGCAACGCGCAGACCTGCTGTTTCAATTTGTTTCAACAACATGTTGTTGACTTCATAACGATGGCGATGGCGCTCAGTAATGGTCGGCTCACCGTACATCTGGCGCACCAGACTACCATCGGTCAACTGACACTGCTGGCCACCAAGACGCATAGTGCCGCCTAAGTCGCTCTTTTCAGTACGAACTTCAACGTTACCTTCTTCGTCACGCCACTCGGTGATTAAGGCGACCACCGGGTATTTACAGTCTGGCACAAATTCAGTTGAGTTGGCGTTAGCCATGCCTGCAACGTTCCGTGCGAACTCAATCAGCGCAACCTGCATACCTAAGCAAATGCCCAGATATGGAATGTTCTGCTCACGAGCATAGCGCGCGGTGGCGATTTTGCCTTCCACACCACGGTAACCGAAACCGCCAGGGATAAGGATAGCATCCAATCCCTTCAGCATTTCTTCAGCACCGCGAGTTTCAACATCCTGCGAGTCAATCAGCTTGATGTTAACGGTAAGACGGTTTTTCAAACCACCGTGTTTCAGCGCTTCAATCACAGATTTGTACGCATCTGGCAGTTCAATGTACTTGCCGACCATACCAATCGTGACTTCGCTTGTCGGATTCGCTTCTTCATAAATAACTTGTTCCCATTCGGACAAGTTAGCTTCAGGAACGTTCAAGCTGAATCGTTTACAAATATAATCGTCCAGCCCCTGTGATTTCAACAGGCCTGGAATTTTATAGATGGAATCAACATCTTTTAGAGAAATAACCGCTTTCTCCGGCACGTTACAGAACAATGCAATTTTTGCACGTTCGTTAGCCGGAACGACGCGGTCTGAGCGGCAAATCAGCACATCTGGCTGAATACCGATAGAAAGCAGCTCTTTAACGGAGTGTTGAGTCGGTTTGGTTTTCACTTCACCGGCAGCAGCCATGTATGGCACCAAAGTCAGGTGCATATACAGCGTGTGCTCACGACCCACTTCTACGGCCATCTGGCGAATCGCTTCGAGGAACGGCAGGGATTCGATATCACCTACAGTACCGCCGATTTCAACCAGCACGACATCGTAGCCTTCGCCACCTTCAAGGATTCGTTCTTTGATGGCGTTCGTGATGTGTGGAATAACCTGGACTGTCGCGCCCAGATAGTCGCCACGGCGTTCTTTACGCAGAACATCTGAGTAGATACGGCCAGTGGTGAAGTTGTTACGACGCGTCATTTTGTTGCGAATGAAACGCTCGTAGTGACCTAAATCCAGGTCGGTTTCAGCGCCGTCTTCTGTAACGAACACTTCCCCATGTTGAATAGGGCTCATGGTACCCGGATCGACGTTGATATACGGATCGAGTTTCATGATGGATACGTTGAGGCCACGGGCTTCGAGAATAGCTGCGAGGGAGGCTGCGGCAATGCCTTTACCCAGAGAGGAAACGACCCCGCCGGTCACAAAAATATAGTTCGTTGTCATGCTGAACCTGAGAAGTTAGGTTTAAAGACGATGGGAGTACCAGGACGGGAAAGTAGTATACCCGAACAGTATCGGCGCCACAAACTTTCATTCTGTCTGCTAAGCCCTGACCTCGCACTTTGTCAGGGCACTGAAAATAGCCCGTCTGGTAGAAATGTTTTTGACTCAAATCAAGAGCTTGTTAAATCGAAATGGCCATAAAATACGCTTGACCACAAAAACGTGTTAGATATCAGTTTCCTGGCGTTTAACTTCTTGCCAGACTTCTTCCATGATTTCCAGGTCAACTCCGGTCATTGTCAGGCCTCTGGCGGCAATAATCTCTTCTACCTGGCGGAAACGGCGCTCGAATTTGAGATTGGCTTTTTGCAAAGCTGTCTCAGCTTTGGTCCCTAAATGGCGTGCAAGATTGACGGTCGCGAACAATAAATCACCGACCTCTTCTTCCAATTTGGCTTCATCAACGACGACCTGTTTAGCTTCAAACATCACTTCGTCGATCTCTTCATAGACTTTGTCTAGTACCGGGCCAAGCGTGGTCCAGTCGAAACCAACCGTTGAACAACGTTTCTGGATTTTATGCGCGCGCATTAACGCAGGCAGAGCATGAGGAATGTCGTCGAGTGCAGAGTGTTGCGCTTTTTCAGCACGCTCATCGCTCTTGATTTGTTCCCAGCGCTCCAGCACTTCGGTGCTGTTTTCTGCGGTGCCGTCAGCAAAGATATGCGGATGACGACGCTCGAGCTTGTCACTGATGGCTGCACAGATGTCGTCGAAATTAAAGCGCCCTTCTTCCTGGGCCATTTGTGCGTAAAACACCACCTGGAACAGTAAGTCGCCCAGTTCACCACGAAGATCATCAAAATCTTCGCGGTTGATGGCATCGAGCACTTCATAAGTTTCTTCAAGCGTATAGGGTGCAATAGTCGCGAAGGTTTGCTCTTTGTCCCACGGACAACCAGTTTCCGGGTCGCGCAAGCGCTTCATAATGCTCAGGAGGCGGGAGATTTGAGAGGACATAACAACTCTATTTAATTTTTTACATGCAGCTATCTATACCAAATACTGGAAGCTGGTTTCAATGAAATTACTCCTTCCACCTACGTTTTGGCTGTGTTAGTACATTTAACAAAAGAGGGAGAACGAGGCCATGTACCCACATGAAAAAAGTTGCGGTGTACATAACCAATGAATCGCTTGCATATACATTTAAATTTGATAGTAAGCCATAAGGAAAAGATCCATATTTCAATATATGAAATTGCGTCCCCCCAAGAAAGAACACGGAAATTACATATACAATAACAAAAAATAAGGTATTAAATTTCACCGAATAAAGGAAACACAACCCTTGAACCACCACCAGTATGACTGAGGTAATTAGATATAAGAACAAAAATAAAACATCGTTCATTATTATTCCTTTTCTATTCCCATCGCAGTTGCTGAATCAGATAAAATTTCAAGCGTTAGCTCTAATGGTTTCATTTTCCGGAAACCATAAATTTTATCTTGATTGAGATATCGAAATAATTGCCATGCATCTGGTCTAATAACCTTGGTAACGAGTCCTTTAGCCGATAGCCCAAGATCCACAACAGCAAAAGCATTTGCTCCATCTTTCTCAGTAAATCCTGCTTGCGTTGCAACAACCTGATATATTTGTTTTATATAACCATTCTTCTCTTTGCGAAAAAGTAAATAGTAGCCATTTTCGAAAATATTATTGGTACCATGAGCAATCAGTCCTCCTCCAAATGAAGCACAGCCTATTCCAAGAGTGCCGGCACATGCACCGACTCCTGCTAAAATTTGTGTCCCGCCGCCAACAAACCCAATTTGTTTAATAGCTAATGTCCGCCACCCGTTACGATCACTTTCCTCTTTTTTTTCAGCCTCAATAATCACCCACTGCTGCATTCGCTGAGCAAAAAGATCATGATTAGCTTTTTTGAGGTGGTTATATTCTTGTTGTAATGTACCAGTTGCCGTACTTAAGTTCGTTCGGCCCTCTGCAAAATCCGATTCACATTGTGATATCAACTGCTGAATTTCAGCCAAAAAATGACGTTTTACCTGCGGTTCCCGCAGGTAATTCCTCGCCACATGGTGTGCCAGGTTTTTTAGCGAAAGTGATAACTGACGTAACACCTGAAGCGAATAACTCTTTTCGATATTGGAGGCTACCATACACGATCATCCCATATACTATAACCCGATGTCCCCGCGATATGATGCTGCCAACTAATATCACCATAACGAACAGAAATAACTTCTTCTGGCTGGACCTCATTATGGTTAACCGAGTGTGGATAATCGACAGACATATCGACTATGATGGCACGATTAATTTTTATGGTGAAATATTTCTCCTGCCCCCCATTAGTAGTCGTGCGATAACAATCAATCACTAACGTTAATTCTTCTTTCGTGGAAATAGCTATTCCCAGTAACGGTGTTGCTTTATCGATTGCCTTAATTAGCATTACCGGTTGATGATTAACGTACTGGTCGCAAGATATATGATGTTTAAAAGCAAGAAGCTGGATTTGGTCAATGTGTGCCATTTGGCATTTATTACCGATAGACTCAATGGATGAACATCCATTGGACATCATTCCTTGTTTATTTCCAGTCAACGTTAGATAGATCATATTAGCCATCATTGCTCCTTTCACTGAGTGAATAAAATGACTACAAATCATTAATAGCTAGTCTTTACTCTAAACTGAAAAAAGGGAAAAACAACGGCAGTAAAATATATGCTTTGAGAAAAATGATAGCCAGCAGAAATATTTCCGCTGGCTATGTTTATTTAGCCGTGCAATCGCTTCGCATCGATAATATCCGGTACTTGGTTCAATTTACCTAGCACACGGCCCAGCACTTGCAGGTTGTAGATTTCGATATTCATGTCGATGGTCGCCAGTTGCTGTTTGGTGTCGCTGCGGCTCGCAACGCCCAATACGTTCACTTTTTCATTCGCCAGAATGGTGGTGATGTCGCGCAGCAATCCGCTGCGATCGTTGGCGGTAACACGCACCACCAGCGAATAACCGCTGGAGTAGCTTTCGCCCCACACTGCATCAACAATGCGTTCTGGCGCGTGGGATTGCAGTTCCGCAAGCTGGTCGCAGTCAGCGCGGTGAATCGAAATACCGCGGCCTTGGGTGATAAAACCGACAATCTCATCACCAGGAATCGGCTGGCAACAACGCGCAATGTGGTGCATCAAATTGCCGACACCTTCTACAACGACGCGGCCATTATCTTTGCTGCGCGATTGCGGCGTGTGAGTCTTCTGCTTCAGTTGACGAAGCGCTTGTTCATCCTGCTCAGCTGCGGTCGGCTTGTTAAACTGCGCTTGCAGGTAGTTACTCATCTGATTAAGACGAATATCACCGCCACCAATTGCCGCCAGTAACTCTTCAATATCGTTGAAGTTATAGCGCGGCAGTAATGATTTCTCGGCCTCTTTCAGGCTGATACCCAGATGTTCAATTTCATCATCAAGGATCTGCCGTCCAGCGAGAATATTTTTGTCGCGATCTTGTTTACGGAACCAGTTGTGGATTTTCGCCCGCCCGCGGCTGGTGGTGATGTAGCCCAGGTTTGGGTTCAACCAATCACGGCTTGGGTTAGGCTGTTTCTGGGTAATTACTTCAATTTGGTCGCCCATCTGCAACTGGTAGGTAAACGGAACAATGCGTCCGCCAATTTTCGCGCCGATGCAGCGATGCCCAACATCGCTGTGGATGTGGTAAGCAAAGTCGAGCGGCGTGGAGCCTGCCGGTAAATCCACCACATCGCCTTTTGGTGTAAACACATACACGCGGTCATCAAACACCTGGCTGCGCACTTCATCCAGCAGTTCACCGGAATCAGCCATCTCTTCTTGCCAGGCGATAAGTTTACGCAGCCACGCAATGCGATCTTCGTGGCCGGAACTGCCGCTTTTGGCATTACCCTCTTTGTATTTCCAGTGTGCAGCAACGCCCAACTCCGAATCTTCATGCATCTGCTTGGTTCGGATCTGGATTTCAATGGTCTTGCCGTTTGGCCCCAACACCACGGTATGAATCGACTGGTAACCGTTAGGTTTCGGGTTGGCGACGTAGTCATCGAACTCGTCAGGCATATGGCGATAATGGGTATGCACAATACCGAGTGCTGCGTAGCAATCCTGCAAACGTTCAGCCACCACGCGCACGGCACGCACATCGAACAGCTCATCAAAGGCGAGGGATTTCTTCTGCATCTTGCGCCAGATGCTGTAGATGTGTTTAGGGCGGCCATAAACTTCAGCCTTAACACCCTCTTCTTTCATCGCTTTGCGCAGTGCGCTGACAAAATCGTCGATGTAATGCTCACGGTCGATACGACGCTCATGCAGCAATTTCGCGATTCGTTTGTATTCATCAGGATGCAGGTAGCGGAAGCAGTAGTCTTCCAGCTCCCATTTGAGTTGGCCAATGCCGAGACGGTTAGCGAGCGGTGCATAAATATTGGTGCACTCTTTTGCCGCTAGAACACGTTCGTCTTCGGGAGCGTCTTTGACTTCGCGCAAATGAGCAATTCGCTCTGCCAGTTTGATAACCACACAGCGGAAATCATCCACCATTGCCAATAGCATGCGACGAACGTTATCGACCTGCTCAGCAGAAACTGAATCCGTATGAGCGGCTTTCAGCTGGCGAATCGCCGCCATATCGCGCACGCCGTGAATCAGCGTCACAACCTGGTTATCAATGCTTTCGCGCATCACTTCTTCGGTGACCACGCCCGCATCGGCAAGAGGGAACAACAGCGCGGCTCGCAGCGTGTCGTTGTCCATGCTCAGCATCGACAGGATTTCCACCATCTCTACGCCGCGCCACAACAGCAATTCTGCGTTAGGATGGCCTTTGGTCTGTTGCTCGCAATACCGCCAGGTTTCGGCTAAGCGTTCACATGACTGCTGGTTGGTGATCCCGAGGCTTGCAATCCATCTATCGGGCGCAAATTCGCCAGCTTTATTGAGATGTGCACTTCTTACCGCAACCATTGTCCGTCCTCTTCGGTGGGGTACTAAAATCAAATCGCTCGACTTGATTTAACCACTTAATTTCGCTCAAACAGCGCCATCGACTCCAGGTGCCCCGTGTGCGGGAACATATCCAGCATGGCGAGTTGGCGCAGTTGGTAACCTGCTTCCAGCAATGCCTCGCTATCACGAGCAAGTGTCGTCGGATTACATGAAACATAGACCACTCGCTCAGGTGCGAGTGCAATCACATGCTGCATGACACCGGGTGCCCCCGCTCGTGCAGGGTCGAGCAATATTTTGTCAAACCCTTGGGCAGCCCAGGGTTGACGAGTCACATCATCCTCAAGATTTTCATGGAAGAATGTGACATTTTTCAGTGAATTACATTGTGCATTATATTCACCTTTCGCGACCAGCGCAGCAACGCCTTCCACCCCGACGACACTTCCGGCACGCATTGCGAGTGGGAGCGTAAAATTTCCCATTCCGCAGAACAAATCAAGTACGCGGTCAGTTGGCTGAATATCCAGCCACTCGATAGCTCGGGCGACCATCTGCTGGTTCACGCCATCATTCACCTGAATGAAATCCCGTGGGCTGAACGTTAAGCGTAGCCCGTCTGAATGATAGCAAGGTTCGTCATTACCCAGGGCCGTAAGTGTCTCACTGTCCGGCGCTAAATACAGCGTGACGCCATGAGAATGCGAAAAGCGTTCCAGTTTTTGTCGGTCATCATCATGTAGTGCATCTAAATGGCGCAGCACCATGAGCGGGCCATTATCTGCATGGACCAATTCAACATGCCCTAAACGCCTA
>Ga0207713_1002723_pt1 | contig 12600 bp, 13 predicted proteins | sample KBSS64metaG_FD_184404 | JGI IMG/M metagenome (GOLD analysis project Ga0207713, IMG submission 184404) | Switchgrass rhizosphere microbial communities from Kellogg Biological Station, Michigan, USA - KBS S6-4 metaG (SPAdes) (version 2) | ecosystem: Host-associated > Plants > Roots > Rhizosphere >...
CGATGCCGTTGAGGGCTTGCTGATCGCTGACGCGAGGCCGCCCTCCTTTGGGCGAGGGCTTGACTGGCGGGATCAGCGGTTCGATGCGCTTCCACAGCGCGGCGGGGATCTCTTTGCGACGGGCCATGCCGCCAATTTTGCCACCTACGAATCTGCGGTCAACTAGGTTTTGTTAGCGACTCTAAATCAACCCGCGAAGTTGGCTCGGCTTGAATGAATTGTTAGGTGCACTCCAGAGATGCTTGCTCGCGTGCGCCAGTAGCGAGGGCTTCCAGCTCTGCAATGAAGTAGTCCAGTAAAATGGGCTCGCTGACCAGATACATCTTGGCCTCACTAGCAACATTACCAACAGAAAAGCCGGTGAATTCGGATTGCTGGTGGGTGGATACATAGAGCTTTCCCGGGGCGCGGAAGTGCAGTCTGGCATGAAACGCCCCATTGGCGTACTCGGGACCGAACTCTCCAAAGCGGATGTTCTTGATTCCACCGTGAATATGATTCCTGAAAGTGCTGAGTTGCTCAACCAACTCTCCCAACTGCCCATTACCAAGGTAGACGGTATTGGTGAAGGACGAGGACTGATCGGTCACCGAAATGCGGAGCTCGACAATATCGTCATCTGACCAAACTTTGGAGATGGAGATGCCATTTTGCATCGCTGTGCCTACACCATAATTAAGCCGGTCCGCGAAGCGGCTTCGGCTTGAATGAAATTTTAGACGACATGGTGAGTTGCATCCGGCGCCCAAGCAACCCCCTTGGCGCTTACCTCCAATCCAGCGTATCGCTTGACCAAGACCCATGGCATGGACGAAGTATGGTACTCGATGATCCGGTAATCGCGGACGCAAGTAGGCCTGCTGTGGCCGGGATTCTTGTCGTTGGATGCGACCGTGACCGAAGGCAATGAGCGCAGTGGGGCGGCGAAGCCGGAAGACGAACGGCGGGCGATCCGATGGTGGGACAGGGAAGGGCTGCGCCCGGACCTGAGCGTCAAAGCGGCGGGCAAGTTGCCGAAGACGGAGGCCGCGCCGCACCTACAGCACTACCATCTAACGCCTCAGTTAAGCGGCAGCGGGTTGAATGAACTATTGGGCTGCCAACTCGAGAGTACGACGCAGCCCTCGCAAGTGGCGAGCGACGGAGGGCCAATGCCATGCGGACGGGGCTTTCATGTCCGGATAAGTTGGCACCCATGCCAGGGCGCGCCTCTCCGAGTTGGCCGATACGAGGAATTCGCGCCCGCCGGCCGGAGAGAGCTTTAGGTAGACCCAAATCAATCCCCAGCCTTGTGACTTGTATTGATACGTGTGACCGCCGCACTTTGACGAGTCCAGCGCTATCCGCGCCTTGGTTAGTACTCCGGCCATATCCGGGTACCGAACTGCAAGATGGGCATGGCCGCCCGAACTGCGTCTGGAGCCGGCGTAAGCGCAGATGTCCTCTGTGGAATCCAGTTCGATGGGCTCGCGATCAAACGCCGAATAAGCCTCAACGCCCGTGGCGGGTCATTCCTTGAATATCGCGGCGGCGATTGATCTGACCGCCGCATCAGATGCGGGAGTCTTCATGCAAGCCCAACGCCTTGGTTAACCGCGCCGGAGCACGACGTGCGGAGGATGCCGGCATCGTCGTAAAAATACCGAAGAAATGGCTCACGTTGACGTCCGCGGTGAACCCACAGTTAGGCTGGGCGCGAAGCCAAAGTGGTTCACCGGCATTTTTTGTCATGACTGAGATGGCTCATGCAAGGACAAGTTCAATGCCATCTTCGGCTTCCTCTCCGCCAGCGCAGTGAATGGAAATAATTCCAACGATCCAATCGAAGACAGTCGGGCCATTGGCATTGCGCGCGCGCTCCAAGTCCCTTTGTACAGAAGTGCGGTTTGTCGGATGGCATCGAGCCAGGCGCACTTCGAGTTGCCGAACTGTTTCGGGATAGCCAAGATTTACCTTGGATTTTTCATGGTGACGCCATAGTAGCCGGAATCCTCCATCGGGCGAGCCAAAACCGCCCCGAAGAACGTCATTGAACGCATCAAGGTTCATACCCCAATGACCACCATCAAGCGCTCGCTCACCGAAGTGCGCAAAGAACCCCTCGAGAGTGGTGAACTTGGATCCATCAATTTCAACGGCGGGTAGCGATCTGCTCATGAGGGACAGAAAAATTGCGACGGCTCAAGAGAGCCGAACGCCTGAGTTAAGTCGAGCCGCGAAGCGACGTCGGCTTGGGCGAATGGATAGGCATATGCTGCCCGTTAATCGCCGGCGACGAAAGAAGCAAATAGCCACTTACCGCCTACCGGCCTGAAGCCGGCCCGGTGCCCGACACCCGCATTGCGTGGGCACTCTAGGTAACTAGGCGAGTGATACTGGCAGGGCCCGGAGGTGGCCTGCGCTAAGCGCTGCAGGTACTGTGGATCTGCCCGCCAAAGGGCGAGCGCCTCGTCCGGCCCGCCATCGCCGCCGAAGCTCGAAACGAAGTCCGGGGCCATGACAGAACGCAAGGTCGCGGTGTCGTGCGCAGTGGCGGCGGCGTGCACGGCTTTGACGAGACGAGCGGCATCTTTGGGGATTGGCTTAACCCCTGCGAAGGCGACGCCTGTCATCAATACCAAAGCCCCAGCAAGTAATTGGTGCATAGGCCTAAAGCCTGAGTTAAGCCGACTGGCGAAGCCAGTTCGGATTGAATGATTTGCTAGGTGCCGGCCGAAGTAGCCGGAGCCCGCTCCAACTCTGACGCTAATATATCAGCTAGCCAGATGGTGTGGCCCTCCGAGCTGACGCACTCGACGGCAAAAGCGGCCTCACGGCCGGGCTGAACCGCGTGCACCAGAACGACTGCCCCAAGGTCGCCGATCCGGGGAGACCTTTGGCTGGAGTCGTGGTCTATCCGAGCGTCGGGGATGTTTCCGATAACGCGAACTACGTCGAACGCAGAGATTCGCATTGCGGAGCCTAACGCCGAATTAAGCCGAGCCGCGAAGCGGCGTCGGCTTGAGTGAACTGTTAGGCGGTGAGTGGCCGCAAAGGATGAATGGCGCAACCATGCTTCCCAGCACCGCCGGCTGGCCTGAGTGTGCCACAGCTTGACGCATTGAGCTTGCGCAGTGACGTTACGGTGCGTGATGCCACGGAGACGCAATGAGCGCGACACGCCAAGCACGGACAAAGGCGAAGCGCCGAAACTACCGCAGCCCGCAACGGTGGTGACACCTGTCCGGAACCGACTACATGTGTGCCACCAAGCTCACCGAAGTCGCGGCCACCAAACAATCTGCTCCAACACCGCCCAACGTTTGAACTAAACCGAGTTACGAAGCAACTCCGGTTTGAATGAGTTGTTAGGCTGTGAGTGGCCGCGAAGGTTGGATGGTGCAACCATGCTCCCCAGCACCGCCGCCTGGATCGAGTGTGCCCACAGCTTGCGGGATGGAGCTTGCCCAGCGATGCCGCAGCGCGTGGTGCCACCGAAGCCAAACGCAACGAGTGCAGTTCGGCAACGGCGGGCGAGGCACCGAACTTACCGCAACCAGTAACCGTGATGACTGCTGTCAGGAGCCGACTGCATGCACGCCTGCGAACTCACCGAAGCGGCAACCACCAACGCATTTGCTCTACCACTGCCTAACAGCTGAGTTAACTCGCGCCGCGAAGATGCGTCAGCTTGGACGAACTGTTAGGCGGCATTGTAGTCGACTGCGCGTCGGCGGAACAACAAGAACGCTAGCCTGTGCTGACAGGCTGCGCAGTACCCCTCTTGGGCCAGTTGGGGGTTCTCGACTTTACTCACCAGTTCCAGTGGATAGTCTGGAAGACGCCCTGCAGGCAGTCCCCAAAAGCCTGGGAGGTACGAGCCAAAATCCGCATCGCAAAAGTCGCAGAGCACGATCTCCTGGCCCCGGATGCGGAACAAATGGTACTCGTGCTCACCGCGAAGGCATTCCTGCAACTCCGCCGGAGCATGGCCACAATCGAAGCACGGAGCAACGTCAATTGCTTCTAGCCGCGACGAGCAGATTGAACAGTTGATCATGCCGCCTAACGCCTAAATTAAGCCGCGCCGCGAAACGGCTTCGGCTTGAATGAATTGTTAGGCGGCACCGTCACTTGTGGAACCGTCCCTTCTCACACCAGAACTTAGTCTCGGTACCAGGCTGCTGCTGAAAGAGTTGAGCAGCCAGCTGGCAATTTTCGTGGTTGTACTGCTCTCCATCAGTCGTATCAAAGGTGGCGACGTGAACGCGATTAATACCACCGACGAGAGAGTCACGGTAGAGCGTATATGAGTCAGAATTGCCCGCCAATCCGCAAGCCGTGATGCTCGCAACTGAGAGCAATAGGAAGAGATTGAAGAAATGTCTCATGTGCCGCCTAACGTCTGAATTGAGCCGCGCCGCGAAGCGGCGTCGGCTTGGACGAATTGTTAGGCTCCAGCTACGTGCGCGAATAGCTGCGCAACCGCAGCAGGGCCGTTAGTATCGAAGCCGACAAACAGTACATCTTCGAAGTGCCCAACGTGGCTAGCGAAACCAATGACGAACTCCCTGCCGCTCGCTAGGGCAAGCGTGTGGCATAGCTCCACCAAGCGTTCAGCCTCAATAGGCCCCAATGCCGCCAGTGGAAGATTCACGCCCAGATTCCAGTCTGGTAGGTCACCAGCCTCCAGGTCTGGAGTGGTCGGATACCGATCATCCACAAAACGGCAGTCCTTGAGTTGCCACTCAGCTGCGAGCGCCCGTAGTTGAGGAGTGACTCGGGCATAGCACTCCTCCAGATCGTTTCCATCCACATACACGAACAACGTATCTGTCATCTGCGGCCTAACGTCTGAATTAAGCCGCCTTGCGAAGCAAGGTCGGCTTGAATGAATTGTTAGGCGCCACGCACGTACCCAGCGCTTCAATAATAAGTTTCTCAGCCTCCGGGATGGCTTCAGTGCCTAGGTTCCAGCCGTACGATGTGCGGAATACACCGTCGGGGGACTGCTTGGTGATGAAGTATCTGGGTTTGCCGAGCAAGTCATCACGTAGATTGGGGACAGAGAAGAAGCCACCACCAAATCGGAATATTACCGGTGCGGCGGGTTTCCAGCCAACGGGAGTGATGACCTTCGATACGGCGACCGACACCTGTACCTCCTCACACATGCTCAAGTGGTTACGGTCTCCGCGAGTATCGCATCCAGATATTGGTACGACCTTGAAGTCAGACGCAGTACCTATGAAGATGTGCGTTGCCATGCAGACTGTTGTCTCGAACGGTACGTCTTGAGGAGGCGTGGTGGCTGACGCTGAGAATGGGATGAAAAGCAGGGAAATTAGTGAGCGAATGTTCATGTCTTTGTGGCGCCTAATGCTTGAGTTAAGCGGCGGTGAAGCCGTCCGCCTTGAACGAGTTGTTAGCCACGGCTTTCCGCCACCCAATGCTCAGTTTGCCTGTGGCGATTGAGACCGATAGCCTCAAGTTCGTCATGAGCTGGTGGATTGACTGCAACACCAAGTAGCGCCAACGCCCTGTTTATGGTGCCAAATTCTGCGGATTCAGGGCCGAACGCTAGCTGGCCGTCAATAAGAGCAACTGCACCTTGCGCACCCATACCACCAAAATACTCGGTCTCAAAATAAACAAGAAATGTATCACTTGATGCGAGCCTCAGCTCCTGAAGCAACTGTTCCGAGAGACAATTGAAGCCGTGAAGTTGCCCGCTGAGCGGCGAAGCTACAAAAGAAGCGATGTCGCGATCACGCAATGGCAAGAGTGAAAAGCCCTGGCTCAATTCGATTGGCAGATGCAACGAGTGCTTTTCGGCAAACGCCTCAAGCGCCTCCGGCTTGCCAACGATTCCTATAACGAAATGGCTCATAGTGGCTAACACCAAAATTAAGCCGATACGCGAAGCGGGTTCGGCTTGAATGAATTGTTAGGCGGCGTCCCGGGCAAGCCATGCACTGATGGGACCAAGGGCCGCCTCAAATGTGGGTACCACCTGTTCTGAGATGAAGTCGTCGTCCGGGTGTCCATACCAGTACTCAATTACTAAAGCGTTGTCTCTGCGTCGGAAGTCAATGGAATGGGACTTCTTGGCACCGAGCGCAAAGAGCAAAGGTGTGGTGCCATCATGTCTGATATAGGCTTGGAAGCCATTTGCCGATAGCCTATCAGCAATGTCTCTCAGACTGGTCTCGTCGCTACCTTCCATAGTCGCCCAACGCCTGAATTAAGCCGACCCGCGAAGTGGGTTCGGCTTGAATGAATTGTTAGGCAGCGAGCTCAGTGAAGAAGGTGAGCCGGTTGCCGTCTGGATCAGTTACTGAGACTTCGCGCGTTTTCCATGCGGTGTCTTGCGGCGAGTCAGTGTGAACAACTCCTGCTGCTTGGAAGGCCTGATGGCATTCGTCTACATCTGGAACAGCAAAGTAAATGGCGCCACCGATTTGACAGTCATCTGCGTGCTCTGTGAGGAAAATTGATTGGTCCTCGCGAGTCAGCTGCGCGAAGACCGGAAAATTTGGCTCATGCCGATACTCCCAGTCGACGGTGAATCCAAGGCCTTGAACGTAGAACGGAAAGCTGGCGGAAGCACTGGTCACCCGCAGGACGGGTGTCACTGTCTGAGTCACGATGATCTCTCCTTGCTGCCTAACTACTATTGGACCGCCCAAAAGCGGTGATGCACCAAGTATCTCCCAATGTCGGGCGTTCGCAAAGAGGAAAATTAGTAAATAAAATCAATGACTTAAATGGGATTGGCCGCAGCTCAAGGCGGCGATGCCGGCTGCGCTATCCGACGTTCGAGCTGGCGTATGAGTTACACGCGCGAAGATCAAGGTGTAACGGTGCATCCTCCGCCGAGGTTGCTGGCGCAGGCGTGTGGCCGATGCGGCTTTGGCACTACAGCCTGCGCACCGAGCAAGCCTATATTGGCTGGATATGGCAGAAAGTACGCAAATGGCGCCTATGCGGACGGCCGCCGTAAACATCGAAAGATGTGGAGCGACGGTGCGCGAGCGGTAGCGATCTTCATTGCCTTCGCCAGCGCGCTTCCACGTTGAGCAGCACTTCGCAGTCGCAGAAGCCGCCGTAGCTCTCCAGCCAGGGGACGACCGGCGCGGACTGCAGATGGTGCGCGAGCAGGAACTGCTCGGTGCGCCGCAAAGAAAAGTCGCAGCCCTCCGCGCGGGCTGCGTGCAGATGGTCGAACAAGGCCCAGAGAGTTTCCTTCGGCATTGGGAGGGCCGCCTCTTCGATCGCACGCTGCGTGGCCTCCTCGGCCCTGCGCAGTTGCTTGCGTCGCTGGATTTCCGATTTCTCTGGCATGGCCGGTCGTGAGAAAAGGCTTCCAATCCTGGTTGTCGCCGGATGTCCGAGGCAAGCCCGTCTGCATAGTCTCCGCTTGAACGCTAGGCCACCGCAGCATGCCCCGACCGCCAGCCGAGGAGGCGGGCAGGCAGGAACAGGATGGCGTGCAGGAGCGCGAACACGGCGGAGAACGTGATTCCCACAAGGCGGAACGGCAAGCTCAGTAGCCAAACGATTGGCCACAAGACCAAGACCAGCAGGGCGAGCGGCCAGCACAGGACAAGGAGCAGGCACCAGGCAATTGTCGCAATCAGCGTTTTCACGATGCGGCTCCTTTGACCCTTGATCGGAGCCGGAAGGATCGCAGATTACCAGGCGCTGCGACCACTGGCCTGCGACGAACCAGTCAACGCGGTGGATAGAAGCGCCAAATGTGGCGACGAACTACCTGTGCCATATGTCCCCGAGTCATCACAAAAGCCGCCGAGCGCTTCGAGGCGCCGAACCGCCGAACCGCAACACCGCATTAACCCGCAGGTGAGCGGGGCGAGGCGCCATGGCGGCGCGCCCACGTGGCGTGTTGTACCTTTGCCAAACGTCCCTGCCCCGGTATTGCGCGACGGCGCAGGGCGATGCCTTTCTTCTCCAGCAGATCCGATCGATGATGTCTCCCACTACGCCCCCTGCCGCCGATGCCGCGCCGCATGGCGCCGCCGCGGTGTTCCGCGTGGTCACCGGCAACTTCCTCGAGATGTACGACTTCATGGTGTATGGCTTCTACGCCACCGCCATCGGCCACGCGTTCTTCCCATCGAAGAGCGCGTTCGCCTCGCTGATGCTGTCGCTGGCCACGTTCGGCGCCGGCTTCCTGATGCGCCCGATCGGTGCGCTGGTACTGGGCGGCTACATCGACCGGCACGGGCGCCGCAAGGGCCTGATCCTGACCCTGGGGCTGATGTCGGCCGGCGTGTTGTTGATCGCCTTCGTGCCGGGCTACGGGACCATCGGCGTGCTCGCGCCGCTGTTGGTGCTGCTGGGCCGCCTGCTGCAGGGGTTCTCCGCCGGCGCCGAACTGGGCGGCGTGTCGGTGTACCTTGCCGAGATCGCCACGCCGGGCCGGCGTGGTTTCTACGTGGCCTGGCAATCGGCCAGCCAGCAGGTGGCCGTGGTGTTCGCGGCCGCGCTCGGCGTCGCTCTGCATGCGCTGCTGGCCGACAGCGTGATGGACAGTTGGGGGTGGCGCGTGCCGTTCTTCATCGGCAGCCTGATCGTGCCGCTGATTTTCTTCATCCGCCGTTCGCTGCAGGAAACCCCGGAATTCGCTGCGCGCCAGGCGCCGGACCTGGCGGGCATCGCGCGCTCGCTGCGCGCCAATGTCGGGCTGATCCTGGCGGGCGTGGGGATGGTGATGATGACCACCGTGTCGTTCTACCTGATCACCGCCTATATGCCGACCTACGGCCGCGCCGAGCTGCATCTGAGCGAGTTGGACAGTCTGGTGGTGACCGGCTGCATCGGCCTGTCCAATTTCGTGTGGCTGCCGGTGATGGGCGCGCTGAGCGACCGCATCGGTCGCAAGCCGCTGCTGGTGTTCGCCAGCGTGGCGATGCTGCTGACGGTGTGGCCGGCGCTGCAGTGGCTGGTCGACGCGCCGTCGTTCGTGCGCCTGCTGCTGGTCGGCGAATGGCTATCGCTGCTGTACGGCGCCTACAACGGTGCGATGGTGGTGGCGCTGACCGAGGTGATGCCGGCGGAGGTCCGCACCACCGGCTTCTCGCTGGCCTACAGCCTGGCCACCGCGACGATGGGCGGCTTCACCCCGGCGGTGTCCACCTGGCTGATCCACGCCACTCACAGCCGCGCCGCGCCGGCGCTGTGGCTGTCGCTGGCGGCGCTGATCGGCCTGGCCTGCACCTGGCTGCTGTTCCGTCGCCAGCGCGGCGGCGGCGCCCCTGTCGCCGCCTGAGCGCGGCGCGGCGTCGGCTCGCTTCCCGCGCCGTTGCTGGCGACGCGCACCGGCCGCTGATCGCGGCCGGCTCTGCGCGACGCCTTCCCGCGCCTCAGCCCAGATCCAACGCGGCCGTCAGGTCGCCTGGCACCACGCCGCTGGCGGCGTGCATCGCCCGCTCGCGCTCGACCAGGCCCGGCAACGGCTCCAGGCCGAAGCGGCGGGTGATGAAGCGCAGGATCGAACCGGTGTCGTAGACGCTGTGGTCGACATGGCCGCGCTTGGCGTGCGGCGACACCACCAACGCCGGGATGCGCGAGCCCGGCCCCCAGCGGTCGGCCTTGGGCGGCGCCACGTGATCCCACCAGCCGCCGTTCTCGTCGAAGGTGATGAACACGACGGTCTTGTCCCACAGCGGACTGTTGCGCAGCGCGTCCACCACCATCGCGATGTGGCGATCGCCGGCGGCCACGTCGGAATAGCCGGCGTGCATGTTGAGGTTGCCCTGCGGCTTGTAGAACGTCACCGGCGGCAGCGTGCCGGCCTGCACGTCGGCGAGGAAGCGGTTGTCCGGGGCACTGTCGCCCAGGCCACCGTCGTGCAGCCGGCGCGCCCGCGCCGGCGTGCCCGGGGCGAGGTTGGCGAAGTAGTTGAACGGCTGGTGGTGGATCTGGAAGTTGGGGCTGCCCGGGAACTCGCTGGTGTCGCCGGTGTCGCCCTTGCCCTGCACCGCCAGCGCCCAGCCACCGGCGTACCAGGCCCAGTCCACGCCCTTGGCGTCTAGCGCGTCGCCGATGTGGCGGTGGGTCTGCGCCGGCAGCGTGTTGGGGCTGTTGGGGTCGGCGTAGTCCGGGCGCGCCGGGTCCTGGCTGGTGCTGGGCTGGTACGGCGGGCTCATCGTGTTGACGGCCCAGAAATCCGGAGTCAGCGCGCCGTTGCCCACGAAGCGCGGCCGACCATTGAGCGCGGTGCCCGGCGAGTCGTCCCGCACCGCCAGGCGAATCTCGTCGGTGTGGTCGCTGGCCAGCACGCTGATCTGCGTCCGCGCCGGGCCGCTGTCGGCCTCGGGATAGTACGGCGCTTGCGCGGCGATCAGGTACTGATGGTTGAGGAAGGAGCCGCCGAACGCGCCCATGAAGAAGTTGTCGCACAGCGTGTAGTCGCGGGCCAGGCTCCACAGCCGCAACGTGGCCGGCGCATCGGCGTAGTGGCCCATCACCAGGCCGCCGGCGTCGCTCCACGCGGCGAAGCCGTCGTTGCGGCCGCCGTTGATCTGCATCTGGTTCTCGTAGAAGCGATGCACCAGGTCGCGGGTCACGAGGCCGTGCGGCAGCAGTTGGCCTTCGGGCGTGCGCAGCGCGAACGGCGCGTTGGGCAGCGGCCCGATCGCGTCCTCGCCGATCTTGTAGCGGCGGTGCGCCACCACCTGTTCGTCCGGCGCCAGCCCGCCCCAGATCGGCGGCAGGATATCGAGCACGCTGCCGTCGCGGTCCACCTGCCGCGCCTGCGCCGGGGTCACTTTGGACAGCGGCTGCTGTAGCCCGGGAAACTCGGGAAACAGGTTGTTGAAGCTGCGGTTCTCGGCGTAGATCACCACCACGTGCTCGATCTTCTGCCGCAGTTGCCGGTCCAGCTCCGTCGGCGATAGCGCGCGCGCTGGCGTGCGCTTGGTGGTCTCGGCGTGGGCGCGGGCATCGGCGGAGCCGCCGATCGCCAGTGCGCTGCCGGCCAGTGCGAGGCCACCGAGCAGGCGTCGGCGTTGCGGATTTTCCGGGGTGGTGTCGGTGTCGGCGGGAGCGGACGCAGGATCCTGGGGCGGCTTCTTCACGGTGTCATCGGAGGCGGAGGGAAAGGCATCCGCCAGTGTGGGCCGCGTGAATGACAAGTCAAAGCCAACCTGTCGCGGTGCGCACCCGGTGTTCAGCGGCCGTATCGCAGCCGCTGGTGAAGCCGATTCAGGGCGGGGAGGATGGGCGCCTCTGGCGACAACTCCGTCGTGCGTTCGGCACGAGGCGTAGCGCGTAGCGCGTGCGGCGTCGCCGTGCAGGCGACGCATCTGGCATCACGTGGGCTGTCCGGGGTCCTCGGCGCCCTCGGCGTCACCCAGCGCGTGTTGGACGTACAGGCGCTTGACCAGCACGTAGAGCACCACGGTCAGCGGCGCCGCCAGCACCACGCCCATCGGCCCGAACAGCACGCCGATGCCGAACAGCGAGAACAGCAGCAGCGCCGGCGGCAGATCGACCGCACGCGCCTGGATCAGCGGCTGCAGCACGTGGCCCTCGAGCTGTTGCAGCACCACGAACAGCAGCAGCGCGCCCAGCGCGACCTGCGGGCTGACGGTGAAGCCGAGCAGGATTGCCGGGACCGCGGCCACGATCGGACCGACGATGGGGATGAAGTCCAGCAGCGCGGTCAACAGGCCGATGCCCAGCGCCACCGGCACGCCCAGCAGCCACAGGCCGACGCCGGTCAACGTGCCGATCACCGCCATCGCCAGCAATTGCCCGGTCAGCCAGGCGCGCAGGGCCTGGCCGCTGGCGGTCAGCGCCTCATCGGCGACGCCGCGACGGTCGCGCGGCAGCAGATGCAGCAGGCCCTGCCGATACAGCCGCGGCTGCGCGGCCAGGTACAGCCCGCCGACCATCATCAGCACCGCATCGGTGACGCCGCCGCCGGCCGACAGCACGATGGCGCCGGCGTGCGCGGCCAGGCCAGAAGCGCCGTCGCGCAACTGGTCGGGGATGCGCTCGATCTGCGGCCCCAGCGGGCCGGACTGCAGCCATGCGTGGAACTTGTTCCAGGCCGCCGGCAAGGTGGCGCGGAAGGTGTCGATCTGCGCGGCGACCTCGGCACCGAACAAAAACACAATTGCCGACAGCACCAGTACCAGCACCAGGATCACCAGCGCCAGCGCCGCCCATTCCGGGACCGGCAACCACTTGCGCAACAGCGTGGCCAGACCATGCAGCAGTACGCCGACCACCACCGCGCCGAACACGATCAACAGCAGTTCCGACAACTGCCAGGCCAGCAGCGCCAGCGCGCCCAGCGCGATGACCACCAGGACCCGCGCCACGAAGGGGCGCAGGGGCGACGGGGAACCGGGGACGGAAGCATTCATCGGCGCGGATCCGGATCAGGACATGAGCGCGGACAGTAGTGGCAGGGTGGTGCAGGGCGGGCGAAGAGCGGCGGCTGCCAGTTGGGGAAAAGCGCCCTAAACCAACCTGAGAGTTCCCCCGGCTCTGCCGGGGAGGCAGTAGAAGTTTGACGTATCCGGGAGTCCATCCCGGAGACTCCGCAACGTGAGCCGCCAAGCACACGAGACGGAGAAACCGAGATGG
>Ga0207713_1002740_pt1 | contig 12528 bp, 14 predicted proteins | sample KBSS64metaG_FD_184404 | JGI IMG/M metagenome (GOLD analysis project Ga0207713, IMG submission 184404) | Switchgrass rhizosphere microbial communities from Kellogg Biological Station, Michigan, USA - KBS S6-4 metaG (SPAdes) (version 2) | ecosystem: Host-associated > Plants > Roots > Rhizosphere >...
CTCGTCAAGTGAAGAAGTTCCTTTTAACAACGCATCAATTTCATCTTGCGAAAGCATGTCATCGTTCATTCCTTTCGTTCCTCCTCTTAACATCATCTAGAATTTGCACAGCAACTTTCCGACTGACTTTTCCAGGCTGTGCAATAAATTTAGGTTGTTCTCCGACGTAAATAGTTAACGGATTATGAACGCTTGTTTGCAGTCGAATAACATCTCCTGCATCTAATGCTAGGAAATCTTCAATTGAAATATCCGCTTTTCCTAGCTCGGCTACAACCTGCAATTCCGCATCATTGATTTGTTCCTTTAGCTGCTCAACCTCTTGTACATTAGGTTCTTTTTTCGAAGATTGCATCCAGTAATGAACGGACAGTTTGGACACGATAGGCTCAAGCGTCACGTGCGGAATACATAGATTGATCATGCCCGTTTCATCTCCAATGTGTACGTTTAATGAAATGACGATGACAATTTCATTTGGTGAAATTACCTGCAAAAACTGAGGATTCACTTCAAACTCTGATGTTTTAGGTTCAATTTCCGCAATAGAACTCCAAGCTTCTCTCATACTATCTAACGTTTTCTCTAACAAGTTTCGAACCAAGCTTGTTTCAATTTCCGTTAAGTTACTAATTTCCTCACCGCTCTCGCCTTGCCCCCCGAGCAAGCGGTCGAGCATCGCATAGGCAATGTTCGGATTGACTTCCATAATGATATGTCCTTCTAAAGGAGGGACGGCTATCACATTTAAGATGGTTACTTTCGGAACAGAACGAATGAACTCCTCATACGGAATTTGATCCACTGATACAACGGACACTTGTACAACGTTACGAAGCTGCGCCGAAAAGACAGTGGTCAGCATGCGCGCGTAATTCTCATGAATTCGCGTCAAACTGCGAATCTGATCTTTTGAAAAACGCAGCGCCCGTTTAAAATCATATGTACGAATGCGCTGTTTTTTATTTTCATTTTTTAATTCATCCGCATTCATCTCTCCAGTTGATAACGCAGATAACAGCGCGTCAATTTCATTTTGTGACAATACATCCCCAGCCACTAGCTTCCCTCCTTGCTTCTTTACTGCAACACTTTAGACGTCGTATAAACTCTAACAACGTGTCCGCTTTCCATTAGCTGATCAATTTGCTTTGCAATATCTGTTTCTAACGTATTGAGCCCTTGCGTTCCTTCAAAATCTTGCGCATTCATATTTGAAAGCTCGTTAATGATAATATCTTTTACTTGAAAATCTCTTTTTTGAAGCTCTTCCGCTGCTTTTTTACTATCCATTTGAATTTTAAAGGAGATGCTGATGTAGTTATTGCTTTTTAAATTTGTTTTAATATCCGTTACATCTACAGAAGTCTTAATTACATCATCAATAGATGGACCTTTTTGAGTACTTGCCTGATCTGTATACTTTAAGGTGACAATAACCGCAATGCTTCCTATTAAAATAAGGGAAAGTAGAATAATAATCATCTTACTAATTAGCTTATTTTTAAACACGCTTTATTCCTCCGTCGTTTGCTGCAGCCCTAATACGTTAATTCGCTGATAATAACTCGTCACTTTCTCATTCACTTCTTCAACTGAATCCTTTACCACTAGCTTTTTATTATTAGCTAGCGTAATGGTTGTATCAGGAAATGCTTCAACCTGCTCAATATATAGAGCATTTAACGTAAATATTTTACCGTTTAGCTTCGTTAAAGTAATCATGATTTACCGGAGCACTCGTTACTCCTTCCCCCTACCTATCGTTTTAGATTCACTAATTCTTGTAGAATCTCATCGGATGTTGTGATAATTCTTGTATTCGCTTGAAATCCACGCTGTGCAACGATCATTTCTGTGAATTCCTCCGATAAATCAACGTTGGACATTTCAAGGGCGCTTGAGACTAGTGTTCCCGTTCCGTTCTGTGTTGGGGTTCCCACTAAAGGAGTACCTGAGTTTACGCTTTGAGCAAATAAATTTCCTCCTGCTTTTTCGAGACCTTCGTTATTTGCAAATTTAGCTATTCCAATTGTTGGTGTCCCGCCCGTTATGTTTCCATCCTGATCTATGATGTTCACTGTTCCATCGGCGCCAATACTGTAACTTTTACTTGTTGAAGGTATGTTAATATTTCCTCCAGCAGATGACTGTACAAATAACCCTTCACCAGTTACTAAATTACCATCTCGATCCAAATAAAAATTTCCCGCTCTAGTATAATAGTCTGATGTTCCATCACTTACCACAAAATAGCCATCTCCAGAAATGGCAACATCGAGCGGACGCCCCGTTGACTGAATGCTTCCTGCCGTATGGATTGTATCGATTGTGCCAATTTGCGACCCTAACCCAATTTGTTTAGCATTGACGCCTCCACGAGCTCCAGGTGCCGTTGCTCCAGCTACCTGCTGACTCACTAAATCTTGAAACGTTGTACGTCCTTTTTTATAGCCGTACGTATTAACATTCGCAATATTATTTCCTAGGACATCTAATTTAGTTTGAAAATTTTTCATGCCGCTGATTCCTGAATACATCGAACGTAACATAAAATCACTCCTTAAATTTGGTTGGTTAACTGCTTACTTCTAAAATATCGTCTAGCGAAAGCACCGTATGATTTTCATCATTGATCCTAAACGATACGTCATTGTTTTTGACGGCTGCTGTTGAAACGACTCCTTGCATTTTATTTCCTTGTTCATCTACCCACGCAACGGTTTTACCAATTAATTCGCTTCCTTTTAAAATAGGAGAAGCCTGAGACTGCGTTAAAAACGTATTGAGCGATGTGCTCATATTGGTCATTTGTTCAAGAGATGAAAACTGAGCCATTTGAGCGATAAAGTCCTTGTCTTCCATTGGATTCATCGGATCTTGATTTTGAAGCTGCGCAACCAAAATTTTCAAAAAATCATCTTTGCCAAGCGAGCTGTTTCCCGTCTGTTTTACCTGCGTGTTTTTATTGCTTAAATACAAGTCAGACATAATTTCATTTGTCATTGTTATCACCTACACATTGTAGTTAATGAGTGCCTCTTCAAAAGAAGATAGAAAGGAAGATCCTTCTTCCAATTGTTGTGCACCTTGATCTTCTTCTTCTTTTGTAAACGCCTCTTTTTCCTGTCTTTCTTTTGGCTGGTCATTTTCATTGTTATACGACATGGCTTGTTCTGACAGTGCTACATCGATTTTATCAATTGATACATGCTGAGACGCTAGGCCGTGCCGTAAAGTCGAAAGATTAGAGTCCAATAGCTCTTTTGTTTTTGTAGACGATACAACAATTCGTGCAACCGTTTCATTGTCTTGCTGAAGCATTTCAATTGAAATTGCACCTAGCTGTTTCGGAAATAACTTAATGAAAAGCTTAGATGTTCCCTCTTTAGTGCTGAAGGAGGCTTTACTCCATATTTTTTCAAGCTCATTTACCAAATTGCTAGACTGCTGATAGTCTGATTTTGCTTGCCCTAGATAAATAGAGAACTGCTGAAGCTTAGGCATTTCTCCACTTCCAACGGACGATGGCTGGTTCTCTACTGTCGCTCCGGTTGGGTTTGTACCTGCCGAACTTTCGCTATTTTTTAAAGAACTATCTGTATTTATACTTTCGCTGCGTACAACCACATCTTTTTTCCATGGAAGCTGATTGAAAAACGGCACTTTTTCTTCTTTAGAAAAAGTGTTCATGTTTTTCACAGAACTTTCTGAAGCTGTATGAACAGCATCCACACCTACCTGATTAACCAATACTTGCTGAGACGCAAGAGCTTGCCGTAATTTGAAAAGATTGGCGTCTAACAGTTCTTTTGTTTTTGCGGACGATACAGCTACTTGCGCAACTGCTTGATTGTCTTGTTGAAGCACTTCAATTGAAATCGTCCCTAGCTGCTTTGGAACTAGCTTAATGGAAAGCTTGGACGCCCCTTCTTCAGTACTGATTGAAGCTTTATCCCATATTTTTTGCAGCTCGTTTACCAGATCACTAGACTGTTGATGATCTAATTTTACTTGCCTTAAATCAATAGAAAACTGCGGCACTTTTTCTTCTTTCGCAAAAGCGTTCATATCTTTTACAGAACTTTCTAGAGCTGCTTGAACATCAGCCACATCTACTTGATCAACGGATACATACTGAGACTTGAGAGCTTGTCGTAATCTAAAAAGGTTGGCGTCTAACAGCTCTTTTGTTTTCGTTGACGATACAACCACTTGTGCAGTCGTTTTATGGGCTTGTTGACGCACTTCAATTGAAATTGTCCCTAGCTGCTTTGGCCATAACTTAATAGAAAGCTTAGATGCTCCCTCTTCCGTACTGATTGAAGCTTTACTCCATATTTTTTGCAGCCCATTTACCAGATCGCTAGACTGTTGATACTCAGATGTTGCTTGCCTTAAATCAATAGAAAACTGGGGCACTTTTTCTTCTTTCGCAAAAGCGTTCATATCTTTTACAGAACTTTCTAGACTTTCTAGAGCTGCTTGAACATCAGCCACATCGACTTCATCAACCGATACATGCTGAGGCTGAGAAGTCAGAACTTGCCGTAAAGTCGAAAGGTTGGCGTCTAATAGCTCTTTTGTTTTCGCTGACGATACAACCACTTGCGCAATCGTTTCATTTTTTTGCTGAAGCACTTCAATTGAAATCGTCCCTAGCTGTTTTGGAAATAACACAATGAAAAGCTTGGGTCTTCCCTCTTCAGCACTGAGTGAAGCTTTACTCCATATTTTTTGCAGCTCATTTAACAGATTGTCAGACTGTTGATGATCAGGTTTTACTTGCCTTAGATCAATAGAAAATTCTTGGACCTTGGGTACTTCTTTAGATTTAAAAGATGATGGATTATTTTCTAACGTTCCCCCGGCCGTGTTAGCAGTGAAAGAAATTTCACTATCCTTTTTCAAACTATCCCTATCCATACTTTCGCTACGTAAAATCACATCTTTTTTCCATGGAAGCTGATTCAAAAGCGGCACTTTTTCCTCTTTATGAACAGCGTCCATATCTCTTACAGAACTTTTTGGAGTCGCATGAACAACGGCGAAGAAACCAGCAGAGCGCTTTTCATGTAAGGTATCGGTTAATACACGTGGTTGTTTATGAATTTTCTCTATTTTTTCAGCAGCAGTTTTCCGCAAACCCTCAAGCTGCGAATTCGAAAAGGTCACTGACTGCAGCTGCGGTTTTTGTAGTTCTTCCATCAGCTGAGCGAATTCTATTTGAAACGCAGATGATGTATTTTTACAAATGGTCAACAAGGTAGAAATAGAAGACAAATATTGTTCTTGACTGTCTGTTTCAGATGAAACAGGTGCCCGCTGCATTTCTGTTAACACGTGCTGCAGCTTTAGAAGCGGCTGTTCCAAATCTAGACTACTTGGAATACTACTGATCATCTCGGCTAGATGTTTGTACAAGACAGACGATTCATCTTCTTCATCTTCTGCTTCGCTTAACTGAATCGCCATTAACCCGACCGCCTTGAAGACGTCTTGATCTACCGCTTGTTCATCCGATGATTTCTCCCCGCGCGCTAAAGGCTGCACATCTAGCTGCTTAAGCTGCTGAACAATTTCTTCAAAAAAACCCTGAGTCTGACTAGCAGCTGCTTTTTCATCGCAGTTTACCTTTGATGCAGCTGCTGGACGTAGTGAAATTTCCACTGTTTTCACCTCTGCTTTTATTCATCAATCTGATCTGTTAACAATGTCGTATAGCGTGCAGCTACTTTCGGATCCATTTTTTCTAAGATTGCCGTTCTTGTACTCGCTTTGAACTGCTTAAGCATCGCGACTGCTTTGTCTTCTTTTAATTCGGCAAAGATGAGCGCTGCATTTTTAGGAGACATGTTTTCATAGGTAGCAATGACTTCTTTTTTTGCCAGCTGATTGTTCTTTTGTTTTTTCGCTTCATCGTCAGCTTTTTCTTCCATATCGCGCATTTTGATTTTCAGTTCATCCATTTGGCGATCTTTTGTACTAATCGTTTTCTCATAAGCCGCGGCTTGCTTTTCTTTTGTACTCAGCTTCTTTTGAAGACTATCAATCTGCTTTTGCATTTCTTCATTGCTTTGTTGAATGTTTTCATTTTTTTGCGACTGTTCACTTGATACAAACGGAATGGCCTGTGTCATAGCCGAAACTTTATCATTTACATTAACGCCTAAAAGTGTGAGGACAATATATGCCGCCAAGATGAGGAACACCGCTGGGATAAAGATTAAAAATAGAAACATTTGGCTTTTACTGTAAGACTTTTCTTCTTCGTACTCTTCTTTTAATTCTTTTTGTTTAGCCATATTTTTCACCTAATTTCTATGCAGCATATACTGCTGTAGCGACAGTTCATCCATTTGCTTAGCTTCTAACTGTTTTTCCGCGGTTATATAAGAATCGTAGTCTCTTTTTTTTAATTTTTCATACTTCTTTACTTCAATGTTCTTTTCTTCCAATTTCAATTTCTTTAAATTCATTTGCTGTCTTGCAAACATGACCTCTTGCTGCAGCTTTTCAATCACTCTTTCAGCACTGGTTAAAAACTGCTGAAATGATTTAATTTCTAAAATGGAAAGCCCCTGCTTCATTTTCCCCGTATGCTGTTCAATCAGCTGTTCTTTTTCTTTTAACTTTTCATACAGCTTTTCACCCACTGTTTCAAACAGCTGTAGAGAATGATTATATTGAGTTAGCAGTTCGTCTTTTTCATTTGACTTAATTGTCATTATTTTAGATAGTCTAAACTCATATGCCATATTTACTCACCTTTCATAAACAGTTCACAAAGCTTTGTTACGCTCGTTTCGAATGATGGATGTTCATTCGTTTTTTGCTTTAAAAATGCCTCAATGACAGGATGATAGTGAATTGCTTCATCAATATAAGCAGAAGATCCTCTTTTGTAAGCACCGATGTTAATCAAGTCTTCAGAATTAGCATAAGTAGCCATTAAGGAGCGCAGCTTTTCAGCCGCTTCTTTATGTTGTTCACTGACAATATGATTCATCACCCGACTAACGCTTTTTAAGACGTTAATCGCAGGATATTGACCTTTATTGGCCAGCTCCCGATCTAGTACAATATGTCCATCTATAATGCCTCGTACTGTATCAGAAATAGGTTCATTCATATCGTCTCCGTCTACTAATACCGTGTAAAAAGCAGTAATTGAGCCATGTTGATTCGTTCCCGTACGCTCAAGCAGTCTTGGCAAAGTGGCAAAAACAGATGGCGTATAACCTTTAGTAGTAGGTGGCTCACCTACTGCTAATCCAATTTCTCGCTGGGCCATCGCTACGCGGGTAACAGAATCCATCATCATCATGACGCTCAGGCCCTCATCTCGAAAATATTCAGCAATAGAGGTAGCTGTATAGGCTGCTTTCATTCGAAGCAGAGCAGGCTGATCCGAGGTAGCAACTACTACAACGGAGCGCTTTAACCCTTCCTCTCCAAGATCTCGTTCAATAAACTCTCTAACTTCTCTTCCTCGCTCGCCTACAAGGGCAATGACATTGATATCTGCTTTTGTATTGCGTGCAATCATCCCGAGCAGCGTACTTTTACCAACACCGCTTCCTGCAAAAATACCTATGCGCTGCCCTTGACCTACTGTTAGCAAACTATCAATTGTTCGTACCCCTACTTCAATCGGCTGTTCAATAGGCGGACGCTCGAGGGGATTAGGTGGGTCTTGATCTGTTAACACCGAAGGTAAATAATGAGAAAGTTCAGATCCATCTAAAGGGTTACCTAACGAATCAAGCACTTGACCTATTAGTTCTTTCCCTACGCTTACCTGCAAAGGTTTTTCTGTGGTTTCCACGATGCTTCCAGGTCCGATATATCGAACAGACGTATAGGGCATTAAAACAACATGTTCACCGTTAAAACCAACAACTTCTGCACGAATTTTATCTTCTCGTTCACTAAGATGAATAAAGCAAACATCTCCTATGGACGTTCTCGGTCCTCTAGATTCAATCATCATTCCTACTACTCGGCTGACTTTCCCGTACCGTTTAAAAGAAGATGTGCGCGGAATTTCATGAATGAGTTGTGCGACTTTCATACTTACTCTCCTCTAACAAACGTTCTTTTAATTTTTTCTTTATTTCCGTTAACTGACTATCAAAAGAAGCAACTAGACGCCCATACGAAGATTCGATGACACAATCCATTTCCTGAAGATTTTCATCCGCATAAATAAATAGCCCGGTTTCTCCGTTTAATAAATCGAACAGTTCTCGTTTATGTTCACATACATATGCATATTTTTTCGGGGAAACAAAAAGCTGGATTTCTTTATGTTCTCTAACTTCTTTTAAAGACCTTGCAACAAGTGATAAAAATGATTCATCTCTTTGAAGCTGCGCATTTAAAATCGTTTCAGCTAGGGTAAAACCTAATTCAAAAATGACTTCTTCAGATTGATTTATATATTCGTAGTACTGATTCTTTATTTCGTCAACAATGTTTCGCGACATGGCTAATACATGCTCATACTCTTGTTTTCCTTGAAGCATCCCTTCTTCGTATCCTTCTTCATAGCCTCGCTTTTGTTCTTGTTGAAACAGCAGCACCTTCTCTTCTTCCCACTGCTTTTTCAAACATTCAACTTTATTTTGAGCTTGTTTGCGGTAAGCGTCTGCCTCGGCCTTTATTATTTCAGCCTCGCTGTGCGCTTGCTCAATAACGTGCTGTGCATTTTCTTGCTGAAGATGTTCTTCTGTGGGCTCATCTTGTATCGGAAAACCAAATGGAATAACTTGAATATGCTTAGCATTTTCGTCTGAAAGTTTGTTCGTATAAGTTGATTTAATGATATTAGACAATAATATCTTCTCCTCCACCTCGAGCTATTACAATTTCACCAGCATCTTCTAAACGTCTAATTGCAGCAACGATACGTGACTGAGCTTCCTCTACATCTTTCAAACGCACAGGACCCATAAATTCCATTTCTTCTTTAAACGTTTCCACCATACGGCTAGACATATTTTTAAAAATAATAGATTTCACTTCTTCACTTGCTACTTTTAAGCTCAACAATAAATCATCATTTTCTGCATCTCGTATCACACGCTGAATAGAACGGTTATCGAGCGTTACGATATCCTCAAATACAAACATTCGCTGTTTAATTTCTTCTGCTAATGCCGGATCTTGAATTTCAAGCGTATCAATAATGATTTTTTCAGTTGCTCGGTCTACTCCATTTAATACTTCAACTACTGCTTCTAAACCACCTGTTTGGGTATAGTCTTGGGTAACAGTAGCAGAAAGCTTTCTCTCTAAAATTTGCTCCACTTCATTAATGACTTCCGGAGACGTACTTCCCATCGTTGCAATCCGTCTTGCAATATCCGCTTGTCTTTCCTGAGGCAGCGATGATAAGATTTGTCCTGCCTGTATGGGCTCTAAGTAAGATAAAATAAGGGCAATCGTCTGAGGGTGCTCATGCTGAATAAAATTCAACAGCTGCATAGGATCAGCTTTTCTGGCAAAGTCAAACGGACGAACTTGCAAAGAAGAAGTTAATCGATTGATAATCATCATAGCCTGCTCTGATCCCAGTGCTTTTTCTAACACCTGTTTCGCATAGCTTACTCCTCCTTTTTCAAGGTAGTTTTGAGCAAGCGTTATTTGTTCAAACTCATGAAGCACAGCTTCTTTTAGAGACGGCTCTATTTTTCTCACTGAAGAAATTTCAAGCGTTAGTTGCTCAATTTCATCTTCACTGAGATGTTTATAGATAGAAGCTGATACATCAGGACCGAGAGAAATCAACAAAATTGCTGCTTTTTGCTTTCCAGTTAACTCATTTTTTTGCATAGCCTTTACCATTAGCTTCCCTCCTAATCTTCACTAATCCATGTTCGCAGCAGTTTTGCAAATTCTTCCGGATCTTGCTTCGCTAACGTTTCAAGATGGCTTTTTGTTTGCTGTTCAGCACTTAAAATAGGGGCTTTTTGTGTTGCTTCAAAAGTTTCATCATACTCTTCATCATATTCCTCTTCATCTAAGTCTTGACGTCTTTTCCTAACCAACAGCACAATAAGAACAACAATAATAAGCAGCAGTGCTACTCCGGTTATATACATCCACAATGGAATCGAGCTTGCTTTGTTGTCAGCTGTTTCTTGTCCATTAAACGGCTGAACGGAAACGATAATCTTATCGCTGACCGCGTTATCCGAGAGAGCTTTCGTATTTGCATCTTTTGAAATAGAAGTACGGACAATTGTACCTAACATTTTTTGAACATCTGACTCAAGCGTATCGGAAACTTGTGATTTCCCTTTTGCATTGGACGGATCTATCATTACTTGAATGCCAAGGTCTTGAATTTTGTATGGACTTTCGACGATTTCTTTATGAATTCGATTCACTTCATAATTAATTCGTTCTTCGTTTTTTTCGTAGTCTCCGTCTCCACTTGTTGTACTAGATGAGTAATTTGTTGTATCTTCTTCTCCTGTTCCAGCAACGCCTCCATCTTGAGCGTTTTTACCAGAAAATGTTTCATTGATTTTTTCAGCGCTAACGGCAATTCCTTGCATATTATCTTTATCAACAGGCTTTACTAGCTTTTCTTCGCGATTTTCCTGCGTAAAATCAAGATCTGCTGTAACAGAGACCATTACTTTATCTTGACCGACCAGTCTTCCTAGCATTTGCTGTACTTGACGCTGAATATCTCGCTCAACTTCTTTTTTCGCTTCGTTCTGCGAAGCAAATGAGCTAGAAGCTGAATTCGTTTCGTTACCTTTTAAATCAAAGTACTCAAAATATTGGTTCATGATGACGATATTATCTGTAGGAAGGTTTGGCACACTTTTGGATACTAAATGATAAAGAGATTTAATTTGCTGATCATCAAATTTATAACCAGCCTTTGTATTAAGCACAATCGATGCTGATGCTTCTCCCTGCTTTTCATTCGCCCAGACGCTTTCATTGGGAAGGGTAATCATCACTTTTGCATCGTTGACTCCTTGAATGTTTTTCATTAAGTTAGCCAATTCAGTTTGCATCGCATCGAGTTTTAACACATCAAATTCATTATCTGTCATACCAAAGCTCGCATTTTTCCCAAAAAACGAATAGTCGATACTTCCGCTATCAGGAATTCCTTGTGCAGCTAAATCAACTTTTAGCGAGTCAACGCTTTGTTCAGGCACCGAAATGGTTGTTCCGTTATCAGAGATTTCTGAAGGAACGCTTCTAGCATCAAGCTCTGCTTTGATTTGTCCTGTTTCTTGAGCCGATAGATTGCTATAAAGAGGGACAAATTTATCCTTGTTTAAAAAAACAGATGCTAAACTAATGACTAGAATAGCCGCAAGAGGAGCAGCGATAAGGGCTATTTTCTGTCCTTTTTTGCGGTTATTCCAAAAGACTTTCATCTTATCTCGATAAAGAGCTATTCTTTCATTCATGGTATTCCTCCGGTTATTACTATTTTCATTTTCTTTAATAACCGCTCAATTACATTTGCATTCTCATCATTTCCTGATAGGCTTCAACAGCTTTATTGCGTATTTCAAGAGCCGTTTGCATCGTAACACTTGCTTTTTGAGCAGTAATCATTACATCTTGGAGTTCAATATTTTCTCCTTTAGCAAGCTTTTCAGTCGCTATATCCGAAGCGCGTTGAGTATTGTTTAACTCATTGATTGAGTCTTTTAAAAACGTTGAAAACTGTTGCGTTGTTTGTCCAGTGCTAGTAGAGGCTGCTGTTTTTGCTAATGCTACTTGATTACTAATACTATTAATCATTTCGACACTCCTTTATTTCCCAATTTCTAACGCCTTTGTTAACATGCTTTTGTTTGTATTAAAAACCGTGACATTCGCTTCGTAGGATCGAGTAGCACTAATTAAATCCGTCATTTCCTTTAAAGGATCTACGTTCGGCATCTGCACGTACCCTTGGTCATTCGCATCTGGATGCGTCGGGTTATATACTAAATTAAAAGGAGTATTATCTTCTACGATATCTGTGACTTTTACACCATTGTTTTGACTTTTATTGATTTCGGAGTGTAAGAAGGACGAAAAAGAAGGCAAACGGTCAGACTGCATGACAACCATTTTTCTTTTATAAGGCTGCCACTCACCATTAACGTACGTCCCTCTTGTCGTTTCAGCATTCGCCATGTTAGATGAAACAACGTCCATCCTTAAACGATTGGCAGTTAAAGCTGAAGATGTAATATTCATATTTTGAAAAATAGTCAAACTTATTTACCTCCTCTAATAACTGTTTGAAGAGAATTAAATTTTCCATTTAAACGATCTACGAGCGCCTCATAGTAAATTTGATTTTCAGCCATATCCGCCATCTCTTTATCCATATCCACATTGTTTCCATTTGCTTGATAGGAAGTGTTTCCTTGCTGGGTAATCACTCGCTGGGATGAACCGGAAAATGGGATATGTTTTGAATCAGTCTGATATGCTTCTAACTCGTTATGTAATAAATCTCGAAATTCACTCGTACGCGATACTGTTTTCGATTTA
>Ga0207713_1002742_pt1 | contig 12527 bp, 14 predicted proteins | sample KBSS64metaG_FD_184404 | JGI IMG/M metagenome (GOLD analysis project Ga0207713, IMG submission 184404) | Switchgrass rhizosphere microbial communities from Kellogg Biological Station, Michigan, USA - KBS S6-4 metaG (SPAdes) (version 2) | ecosystem: Host-associated > Plants > Roots > Rhizosphere >...
AAAAATCGACCGCATCGCCCAAATGCTCAACTGCCCGGAAAAGGGTCAGGAATTGCGGCGCGCGGTGACTGAGAGTCGTAAGGAGTTTCTGCTGGCGAAGCAGGAAGAGGAAGCGTTTGAGGAAGACGTTCTTGATGATGAGGTGGTCGAGGACGAAGAGGATGATGAATACGACGAGTTTGATTGGACGACAGAATGAAAAAACCGCTTCGGCGGTTTTTTTGTGCATCGTCTATCAGCGGCAGTTGTTCGGGATTACCGAACAACTGAAATTCTTACCAGCATCGCCCGAGGGGCCGGGGAGATTGACCAAAAAAATGCCGACTACCCAAGAAACTACCCAAGAAACGCCCAAGAACTACCCAAGAAATATAGGAACGCCAGCGGGCGCCTAAGTCTGACGCGTGCGCTCAATTCGAACAGTCAAGTTTTCCTTGACGGTTGCATCGGACCCACCAGCAGTTGCCGAGATGTCCTTACCCTTTATAATCGCCTTCAACACGGCCCCTGTCGGTTGATGCGCTCCGGCGCTGATACTGCTCAGGGGTTTTTTATTATCTGGATTTTTCTTTTTGCCATTTGAGGGGCCGCCAGCCCTGGTCATGGCAGTAATCCCCCCTACGACTGGAGCGCCCGCTCAACCCTAGGAGTAAGCCGCAAGGTATCCCTATGAGCTATGCGCGCAAGTTGGCTGAGCTACCCAATTTGTCGCTGGAGGACATCCTGCTCTTGGATCGGGTGCAGAAGCGCAAACCGCTGACCAATGCGCAGTCTCTGCATCTCAAGGCGCAGGGGTTGATTGAAGGACGTAAGCCCAATTTTCATATTTCCGCCCAAGTGGCGCGGCACAGCGACGAATTGGCGCAGTACATCCGTAATCGGGGCATCGACGATACGCATTACAAACGCCTGATTTGCGAGTTGATCCAAAAATCGGGTTCAGCCAAACGTATCGACATCGATAAGTTACTCATAGACAAACTACCCGAGGTTCTAGACCGTCAGCAGAAAGCCAATAAGATCAAAAATCTGCTGCAGGCGCTTAAAATTCAGGGTGTTATCAAGGTCAAGGGTAAGCTGTGGTAAATGTCTAAAGGCTGATTTCTAGACATTGTTAGACATTTATAGACATTCGCGCGCCGTGTTGGGGTTAGCCTGACTCCGACGAAACGCGAGGCACAAGGAAGCCAGCATGGTCCTGTTACGATCACATGCGGTGCAGCTGATCCAGCGCAACATCGAACTGATCCGCTACAAGCTGTTTACAGATGACCTGCTACTTGAGCTGGTCAACGTGGTGTGTGGCGGCCGTACCCATTGCACCTTCGTGATAAGAAGTCAGAAGGTGTAAACCTTATTCAGGACTCGACACCCACAAAAAAGCCCCAGACCCTAAGATCTGAGGCTTTCTCGTTTCTACGTATGGTGCACCAGGCGGGATTCGAACCCACGACCACTGCCTTCGGAGGGCATTTTAAAGTGCTTTAAAAACAATGAGATATCAACGATATCAGGGGCTTGCAGTCCGGTTGAGTCCGTCAAAATTGGGTGATATGGTGCATTCTTCTGTCACCCTGCTGTCACGGCTAAATATGAAGACCAAGATCACCGGTAGGCTTTTGACTACCCTCGTAGCGCGAGAGAAGACTTACCGTGTCCACGACACCGCACAACCTGGCCTATCCATTCGAGTAATGCCAAGTGGTCATGCATCCTACATGGTGACATGGGCTAGGAACAAAGCAATTACCCTTGGCCGGGTCGGTAAGATGACGCTCGATCAAGCGCGGACGGAAGCGGCACAGTGCTTGGCCGAAGCGCATGCTCATGGCGAACCCCTGGCGGCGTCGCAGCAAAAAATGATCGGTATCTCAACCTTGGACTCGTTCTTAGCTGATCACTATGAGCCTTGGGTAAAAGCTCATCAGCAGGATGCATTGAATAGCATAAGAGCAACCCGTAAAAGCTTCGCTGACTTGCTATCGCTCCGTCTGGACGAAATTGATGCGCGGCGGATTGAGCAACTGCGCGCTGCATGGCTAACGGCAGGGTTAGCGCCTGCTTCGGCCAATCGAAACCTGAACCGCTTGGGAGGCGTAATGAGCCGGGCGGTTGAGTGGGGAGTACTTGATGCTCATCCGCTGGCAAAGGTGAAGCGCTTAAAGATAGACATGCAGGGCCGGGTCCGATACCTGTCAACGGATGAGGAGCTTGCCTTACGCAAGGCTATGGATGATCGAGAGGAGGCAATTCGCTCCGAGCGTGACAATGCCAATAAATGGAGAGCAGATCGTAAGAAAGAAAAGATGATTGATTTAAGGTCGCTGGCTTTCGCTGATCACCTAAAACCTTTAGTCATCGTATCATTGCGTACAGGTATGAGACAGGGGGAGGTGTTTAATCTGACTTGGTCTGATATAAATTTTCAGAACAAAGTTATCACAGTTGAGGGAAGTACTTCGAAGTCTGGACAAACCAGGCATGTTCCAATGACCGATGAGGTATTTGACGTGCTGACGAAGTGGAAGAAACAAGTTAATGGCGATTTCGTTTTTCCTAGCAAAGAAGGTAAACGTCTAGATAATGTAAAAAAATCTTGGGCTGGTCTGCTGAAGCTCGCTGGGGTTGAAGAATTTCGATGGCATGATTTACGGCATACCTTCGCATCGCACCTAGTTATGAAAGGTGCACACCTCAACACAGTGCGTGTATTACTTGGGCATTCTGATCTCAAGATGACGTTGCGCTACGCTCACTTAGGATCAGATGACACGGCCGCAGCTGTGGCACTTCTCTAGTGCTCACCCTCTGTCATAGCTAAGAACATTTCATAGGTAGATTTCCAGCTAGGTTTCTTTTCTTTAAATGCTGCAAAGCTTTCCAAAGAGTCCATTCGGTCCGCAATTTTTTTCAGATCTACATCTGGAATCTCATTGATGTAATTCTTATCAATCAGGTTTTCCACAGATTTGAAGATCTTTGTTTTTCCACCAAAGAATTGTGGGTATTGTAAAATCGTCCTTGTTATAGTTTTGTCGCGGGAACTTAGGGCCTCTAGAGCTATAAAATAAGTTCTAAGCTTTGTAATAATAGGCTCGCTGGGGTGTTGCACCGCTAAGAGTGCGCTATTCAAATCAATGATTTCGTTTTGAAAAGCCGCTTCATTAATGTACTCATCAACCTCGACTTCATTTATTATGGTTTTTTCAGCCGCCTCTGTTATTAAATCTTCAATTATCTGAGTTGCCGTTTTCCCATTAATGTTAGCTAGCCCTTCGAGCAAAGCTTTCGAGATTGGGTTGACTCGAAGGTGAATGGTTTCGGATTTTTTTCTAACCGCCATGATTTGGCTCCGTGATCTGTGTTGCCCAGCATCGTGACACACGTTGCATATGTGGCGCAACCAAAGCTGTAGCCACAAAAATGTGTCCACACAAATGTGTTGACCATAAAGTGGCACCACATTACAGTGGCTCCACTGAATCGGTCGATACGTTGACGCCGTCAGCTCAGGGAAACAGTTCTATGAATCATCAGCATGCGGTAAACCCTCTGTCCGTGGGTGTGGAAGATGGGGCTCGAATGATTGGGGTAGCTAGGTCAATGTTCTACGAGATCCTGGCTCGTGGAGAGCTCAAAAGCTTCAAATTGGGTCGCAGACGGCTGGTTTTGGTCAAGGACATGGAGGCGTACATTAACCGTCAGGCGCAGGAAAACAGCCGATGAGTATCCGAATCATCGACTATCACGGGAATGTCCTGGGAATGCTTCAATTGCTGGAAACGGTGCTTCTAGCCGATCTTGAACCGCTTCGACGGTTGGGGGCGTACAAAATTGAGGTGATTAGGGCGCATTAGGCTATTGAAGGAGAATCATCTGACACAGGTAAAGCCGATTGAGATTATCGAAGCCGTTAGCACCGGACTTTCTGTGAAGGTCCGCGATGCTAAGCTGGGCTGTCGATATCGGAATGTTTACCGTTCGGCAGACGGAGTTCGGAACGCACCCAGAAAGGCCTGGCGAGCTCACAAACCAAGAGCCTTCTTGATCCTGTAAACAGTCGCCTCCCCGACGCCTGAGGCTTGTGCAATTTCCCTAACGGACATACTGGACGCTGATTGCCCCTTTAAGAGCTTTTCAACAGTCGTCCATTTCTCAACACTCCTCTTTTTTCCTGAGGCTTTCCAACTAGGGTCGGCAGCTTTTTTGTTGGCTAACCCTTGCCTGATGCGCTCTACGCGCTTTTCTTGATCCAGGCGTGCCATCGTTGCCATGAGATCAATCAGCATGTTGTTGATCACGTATAGAATTGACCCAGCCACGTCGGAAGATCCGCCGCTAGATTTTTCGAAGGGCTCCCAACTGGTGGGAAGGTCGACCACGACTAGGCGCAATCCTTTTGAGTTAATGGTGTGTTTGAGCGTTTCCCAATCGTCCTGACTTAATCGAGATAGGCGGTCCACCGATTCCACGCAAAGAATTTGTCCTGGCTGGGTGTTGTTCAGCAGTTTGTGCAACTCCGGACGATGCAATTTGGTCCCGCTGAAATTCTCAGCGTAAATCCCAACGACGGTGTATCGACGTTCCTCGGCGAAAGCCAGGAGCATTTCGCGGGCGCGGTTTGCGTCCTGATCTTTGGTTGAAGCTCTGAGATACAAATGCGCGGCATTCATGAGATGGCCTATCATTAAGACTAATCATAGTTTAGATCAATGATAATCTATCATTAACCTACTGAAAAGATGTTTAATGATAGATTTGGCGCAAGCCATGAAGATTCTCATTAAGGTAGACACCTTTGAGGGGAGGGTTCGCGCCAGCATTTGTCACCTGAGCGAAGCGTTCAAAGCGCAAGCCAGGAAATCTCTACGTAAGCACCAAACTAAATCTGCCGTATCGTCATCAATGTTTGACGTCAGGACGTCTTTTCGGCAGAATCTCCGCACGGAGAATAACTTATGACGCGGATTGCCCCAGGTTGCATACGAGATTCAATATTCGATTTCTTGTCTACTACAGACTCGGCACCAATTAAAGAAATTCATCAAGCAGTTGAGACCCGATTGGGAAATGTTGCACAGTCGTCGGTTCGTTCTTATTTAAACTTGAACGCTCCTGATGTTTTTGAGCGAGTTGAAAGAGGGCGATATCGGCTTATAGGTCGTTCGTCACCTCAGATCGAGCTATTACAGGAAAGGCCTATCTTTAAATATGAACAAGCGTCCCTAGTTTCCGCGGACTGCTTCGACTGGTTGCGCGAGCAACCTTCAAAGTCTATACATGCTATCGTTACAGACCCACCTTATGGGCTCGTCGAATACACCACGACTGAACTAACAAAGCTCCGGTCAGGTAAAGGGGGGGTATGGAGAATTCCACCTGCTTTTGACGGTCATCAAAGAGCGCCGCTCCCCCGATTCACCGTTCTCACGGACAGTGATCGAGCAGCAATGCATGTATTTTTTCTCGATCTTGGAAGGCACTTAGCTAGGGTCGCCGTTCCGGGCGCGAATATTGTTATCGCCTCGAACCCTCTGCTTGCCCATATTGTGGCTTCCGCGATGAGCGAAGCCGGTCTAGAGTTAAGGGGATATATAAGTCGATTAGTGATGACTATGCGTGGAGGAGATAGGCCGAAAAACGCGCACGAAGAATTTTCCGATGTAAGTGTTATGACGCGATCAATGCATGAACCGTGGGTAGTTTTGCGCGCTCCCTTGGAAGGCCGCGTCCAGGACAATTTGAGGAAGTGGGGTACAGGGGGGTTCAGACGGATTTCGGAAGATAAGCCTTTTGGGGATGTAATTCGCTCTCATCCGACCCCAGCAACAGAAAAAAGGTTAGCTCCACATCCTTCTCTCAAGCCGCAAGGCTTTTTGAGGCAGCTCGTTAGAGCTTCGCTTCCTTTAGGAAAAGGAGTCGTCTACGATCCTTTCGCCGGCTCCGGCTCTACTTTGGCAGCCGCGAACGCGGTTGGATACCAAAGCATTGGTACTGAAAGGGATGCTAGCTATTTCGAGCTCGCCAAAACTGCTTTGCCTGAGCTAACCAGGCTCAAAGTCAAGGACATTGACACCCTCTAACTCGTTGATCATTATCCCCTGCTTTGCTAGGAAGGCTAGGCAGTGGATAAGCAGCAAATACTTGAAGCCATGATCCGCGATTTTCGTGGAGAAGGTGCAGGCAAGCCCCGTAAATATATCGGCGGGCTTCTTCCAGCGTTCTGCGATTTCCTTATCGAGTTGGAAATTCCGAAACGAAGCTATAGCTCCCTTTCAGAGCTATTTGTCGATTTTCCTCAGCTCACAGATGGGGTGTCGACATTGACGGTGGCTTTGCCAGGGGGAGGGCAAAAGACGATCCGGCCGGCTTACGAACGCTACCACTATCTATATATCGTTGAGCATCATCGGCTGGACTATCCCCGTTCACAACCTTATGCCACTGGAAAATGGAGTGATTATCGTCATTGGCTTGACTCTTTGGTAGGGATGTCCGAAGGCGAGCTTCAATGGATTATTGCAGCTACTGTGGCATTTGTATTACAAGAACTCAAAGATCAAAGTTTTGACCCCAGCACTATTAGAGTCGAACCTCCTATTTTTAAGTGGTTGTTGGAGCGGTTTGATTTTGGTGCAAGAGCTAAGGGAGAACCAACAGGCGCTGCATTTCAAGCCCTGGTATTCGGATACATTCGCGCAGATGCGCCACATCTCCAGGTTGAAGCACGTAAAGCTAGGGCCGGCTCTGCGCGAACCAAAGGAATTGGTGATATTGATGCATGGGAAGGCGATAAGCTAGTTATTTCCGCAGAAGTTAAGCATTTCGTGGTTTCAGAAAAAGATATAGGCTCATTTGCGCATTTTTCTTCATCAGTGATAGAGCGGGCTGCACTAGGTATGATTGTTTCGGAAGACTACGTAGAAGGGGCGCGCGAGTCTATTAGTGCATTAGGAATAAATCCGCTTTCGCGTTTGGATCTTCTTCATATAGTTTCTCTTTGGGATCCACTTAAACAACGAAACGCACTTAATGCTTTTCAGTGGGCTGTAGTTCATAAAGAACAAAATTCGGGACTTATTGAACGGGTAAACGTATTTCTGAAATCTGTTGGTTACATACGCGAACCTTAAGATTTTACAAATGGCTTTCAGAATGTGCCCCTTAACATGCCTTAAGGGGTAAATCCTCTAATATAAACCAAAATTTTGAGCCTCGGAAGCTTTAACGAAATTTAGCGTATTGTGAATGCTCGGTCGGGAAACACTAGATAGGACATTACCTTTTTGCTGAAGCGAGATGTATCTAGGTGCGCTCCTTGCATTACGTTAAAAGCCGTTTCATACATCAAATCTTTAAACTCTGGCCAATCGCTAGGGTTTCGCAGCATAGCCTGACCATATTTAAGATTGATTAAAGGTTCATATTTCACATAAAAATATTTGTTGTAAGTTTCGCTTGCGGCGATTCGCTCTAATGCCATATATCCAATAACCAAAATGCGCCTAAGTTTTTTAAGCGTTTTGGCTCGTTCATTTTTGTACGAAATAAACCTCGTTAGCTCATCAATATAAGCCAAGTATTTAGATTCTTTTTGTCTATCTACAATGTAAGCACGCTGGCCGCTTACTTTAGACCATTCATAATTAAGGTCGTAATAGCTCCAGAACATAAGATCGTCAAATCTGAGCGATGGATTAGTTTCAGAGATTTTCATTGCCAAATTGGCTTTTTTTGATTTTTTAACGGGCGAAATTTTAATGTAGTCTACTATAATATCTTTTAGAAAGAGCTCAATCGCTAAAAGAATGTCATTGTTTGACATTTCGTTTGACACCCGCCACTGATCCTTGAGCTGATGGTTGTTAATAAACAGGCCTCCTGAGAGGTATGCATTTCCAAATTTCTTATTCTGATATGAGCCACCATAAAACAAATTCAAGCAATGGAATAAACCCGTCGATCCTTTTCCCTTGATGGGTGATATATGGCAAAGATTAACATCCCCCGCAGGCCTTTTTCTAACAAGGCTCATAGTTTCAACGAATGTGTCTAAAGTGTGGCCATGTAAGATCTGAATAGTTTTTGCTTTTCGGCATTGATTGATCAAATAAAGCATTTCTTCGTTTTGTAATAGATTCGATCGTTTTTGCATAGATCTAGTCGTCAGGGACTTTTTCTTGCGGTGGTCTGTTTTACGGCATTTTACCGAGCAATACTTCTTATTTGTCCATTGTCTGGAGTTGTTTGGTATGACTGCCATGCATCCGCAACAATACTTAAACATAACTACATCCTGTTGAGGTGTAGGAGTTATTTACAGTATTGAATTCAAGCCGTCCCCATATCCTGACTAGCTACCCGTGGCCTATTGACATGGTATAGAGGGCGGAGGAGACTCGGCAGACAACCAACTCAACAGGCAGGGAAAGCATGAAGATTTCGAGGATCAAGATTGAAAACTTTAGATCGATTGAGTCGTTAGATCTGTTTTTTTCTGATTTCAATATACTTGTAGGCCAGAATAATACGGGCAAGACGAATTTTTTTGAGGCTGTTAACTGGTTTTATACCGGTTCATCCAAGTCGGGAACGATCGAAAATATTCAATACATGCGAGACTCTAGTAAAGAAGTTGTTGTAAGTGTTGAGTTTTCAGGTGCCCAGCATGGCGCTGAAAATATGATCAATGCAGCGAATAAAACCAAAATCCTAGCAATTCTTGCGGGCTCAGACGCGATTACGATAACGAGAAGAAGTAGTGATCCTAAAAAAAGAACCGTCGAAATTGATGGGCAGATTGCTAAAAATCCAGCTGGTTTCGATTCTGCGTTAAATGATTTTCTGCCAAAGTTTGAATATATTCACACAAGGCAGTACTTTGAAGAGTTTACTAAATATAGCCAGAAAAGTGCAGTTGGGATCATGCTGGCTTCTGTAATTGAGCAAATTTTGGATGATGATCCAAAGTACAAAGAGTTTCATGCTACTTTTGAAAAGCTATTCAATTCGGAAGATTCTGCGATCTATGGTCATTTCCGTGATCTCGGCGGCGCGGTGAAGGGACATCTGGAAAAGCAATTTTCAGAGTGTTCTAAAGTTTTGTTTGAAGTCATTTCACCCGAATTTGGGGATCTGTTAAAAAAATTCGAAACTGTAGTAGATGATGGAATTGAGACATACGCTAGCGAGAAAGGCGATGGAATGCAGCGCGCATTGATGCTTGCAGTTATTCAAGCCTATGCTGATTATCGAAAAGCTAGAGAGGATGCTGGCAAGTCATTCCTATTTTTCATTGACGAAGCTGAACTGCACTTACATCCCACGGCTCAGCGGAAGCTGAAAAAAGTTCTTCTAGAGTTGAGTGAGAAGCTTGATCAAGTATTTATTAGCACTCACTCTTCGGTGTTTGTTGCTGAATCAAGCGAAGTGGAAAGTATCTTCAAGACGGAAAAAAGTGAGTGTACAACCGTTATTCGTAAAACAGATGATTTCGATAAGCCATATATTATTTATGAGCTTCTAGGCGGTAGTCCAGCGGATTTGCTACTTCCAAGAAATTTTCTTATTGTGGAAGGTCCTAGCGAGTTTGAACTGTTGACAAGGGTTATCAAGCGCCATTACCCGACCATGCCCGCGTTGCAAATAGTGTCCGCCGAAGGTGATACTCATCAGGCGAAGCGGACTATCAATGCAATAACTAAAGCTTTTTCGCCAATGAGCAACTCTATTTATAGTGATAGATTCATAGTTTTGTGCGATATGCCGTCAATCAAAGCTAAGCCAGGTTTCGATGAATTCATTAAACTTAACAAGCCACTGAATGATAATAACCAAATTCACGTGCTTAGTTTTGGAAGTCTTGAGGAGTGTTATCCAGATTACTTGGATTGGAGGAGGACCGCTGACGCGGTTAGCGCCATGAATGGTGATCAAAAGAAAAAACTAGCAAGGCGTGTGGGAGATGAAATTACTCTCGAAGCATTTGAAGCGGATATGAAAACGATAAAGCAAGCGCTTGATTTGGCATGGGCTAGGGCGCTGTAGTTTTTTATGGGCGGAATATCTCCTATTCCGCCTTCTGCTCAAGCTGTCATATATCTTTGAACAACGACGCGAGATCAATCCTCAGACCGTCCGCGAGTGTTTGAATTGCGTCAAGACTGGGATTCGCTCCACCAGTCTCGATTCTGGACATATACGTCCGAGCGAAACCGCACCTGTCAGCAAACTCCTCCTGGTTCATGCCTGTGGCAAGACGGAGTTCTCTTATTCGATGGCCAAAACGATGACGTAGGGAAGGTGGCATTCCCAGATGATGTGGCGATGTGATCTAATCGTGAACACACTAATCGTGACATTGGGCCTTTTGGTGCTGATTATGGGCAGAACCTCAGCTTCTAGACCTGCTTAAGGGATGTGGGACGAGGATGGGACCGTAACTGTTATGCCACATTCTGTGGGCTATTTAGGACAGGAGATCATCAGGATGGTATTTCACTGCACCACAGCGCTTCTACTGGCAGTACTTGCCGGTAATTCAATGGCTGCGAGCTTTGACTGCACTAAGGCAGGAAATTTTGCCGAAAAGGAAATTTGCCGCGACGGCTACCTTTCCGGTCTCGACACTTCTCTTAGTCGAAACTACAAAGCTGCGTTGCTGAAGGCTCCTGACCGGCAGGATGCTCTTATCCAATCCCAGCGTGAGTGGCTTGTCACTCGAAACCAGTGCACTACACAAAAATGCCTAGATCAAGCAATGGTCACTCGTTTCAAGGCGATTGAAGACTTTACGAGCGCCGAAATAGGGAGAAAACTGGAGTTAGAGCAGCAACAGCAAGCGGTCAAATCTCAAGCAGAAGACGCTGATCGAGCTCGACGCAAACACGAGGCATACGTAGCGGAAGAGCAGGCTTATCAACAGCGGCGGCAAGCGGCACAGCAGCAGACCGTTTATTCTCAGTCGAATACCGCCTCAGTCTCATCTACCTATCAAACATCGGCCTATCAGACGACCCAGCAACCGCACCGTCAAATCGCAGAGACTCGTGAGGAAACGCTTTGGCAGCAAATATTCAGCGTTTTATGGAAGTGTACGTTAATAGTAGCGTTTGTAATGTCCTGCTGGGCGGTAAAACGGCACCGCAGAGAGGAAGCCACTATTTACAATAACTATACCGATGCAACGATCACCAATATGCTGCCAGTCACTGGCTGGGGTATTGGCCTTCTCTGTGGCTGGCTGGGGCTGCCTCATCAAGTGTACCAAGTGTGTGTAGTTACCGGGATACTATTGGCGGTATTTTTCGCAATATATGCAGCAGTCAAAAGCAATCGAGGCGGTCTAAATATCTTACTAGCGATTGTTGCGAAGATAACATTTGTATCCGTGTTCTACGTTGTTATGGGGTTCTTGATACTTTCGTTTTTTGGTGGGGCTCGAAGAAAAGGCGAATCTCTAACCCAGGCAGAGGCACGTCGACGCAGAGAGTCAAGAAATACTAGAGTTCAGATAGTAGCTTTGTCTGCGGGATATAGCTTCTTTACCGCATGGCTTTGCCGTCGGGCTGAGTTTACGTCTTTATCTGAATGCTTAGAATTTGACCCTGCACTATATTCTGCCTGATAACTCGCGCAAGTCATTATATAGAAACACGCGTGACGTTCTGATTCGAGCGTCAAACCATAGAACGTGTCCGGGTTGAATTGCCCACGGATCTTCGCCTCGTTTAATATTAGAAATGGAGTTGTACTCATGCGTCATTACGTTATCGCAACCACTCTCCTTGTAGTTTTCTCCTCTCCCTGCGTATTTGCTAAAAGCGAGTATTCTCCTGCATACAGTACTTGTACATCGAGTGCAGGCGGCAATACATCCAATCTTAGCGACTGCTCCGGTTTAGAGTTGAGCAAGCAGAGCGCTCGGCTGGAAAAGGCCTACAAAACCGCCATGGCTGTCCTTCCTGCCGAGAAGAAGAGAAATCTGCAAGAGGCCCAGGCTCTGTGGGTGAAGTTTCGAGATGCTGATTGCGGTATGTACTACTCGCTCACCGGCGGCACGATGGACCTTCTAGAGGGTGCGGGGTGCGAACTGAGTATGACCTTGGAGCGAGCAGACTCATTGGAGTGGTTTGCTAAGAATGGCGCCGAGGAAGTTGGGGGTGAAGGTGACGCTGAAACGGATGCGTGGTGAGTAATGGTAGCCTGCAAAGATAAGCGTCCAGCTTGCACACCTTAGCCCATCCACAAAACGGAAAAGGCCCCGTCTGGGAAATCCAGAGTGGGGCCTTTTTGTTCGTGCTGCTGTCACGCTGCTGTCACCGCTTCGGCATTTGCCATTGCTGTGCTACGTAACCTATTGATTTGTATGGTGCACCAGGCGGGATTCGAACCCACGACCCCTGCCTTCGGAGGGCAGTACTCTATCCAGCTGAGCTACTGGTGCAATGCGGGCGCCATGATACTCATATGCACTGCGGGCGTCCATGCTGCTGAATCGCCTGTGGTTTTCCAAAGCGTAACCTGCG
>Ga0207713_1002751_pt1 | contig 12485 bp, 9 predicted proteins | sample KBSS64metaG_FD_184404 | JGI IMG/M metagenome (GOLD analysis project Ga0207713, IMG submission 184404) | Switchgrass rhizosphere microbial communities from Kellogg Biological Station, Michigan, USA - KBS S6-4 metaG (SPAdes) (version 2) | ecosystem: Host-associated > Plants > Roots > Rhizosphere >...
AGCGTGTCCGGCGTACTGGTGACGCCATTCGCCGGCGCCTACTGCGCTTCGAAAGCTGCCGTACATGCCTTGAGCGACGCTTTGCGCATGGAACTGGCGCCATTCGGCGTGCGGGTCATGGAGGTGCAGCCGGGGGCCATCGCTTCCAGCTTCGCCAAGAATGCCGGGCACGAAGCCGAGCAACTGATCAGTGAACAATCGCCGTGGTTTCCGTTGCGTGAAGGCATACGCGCCCGGGCCAGGGCTTCCCAGGACAGGCCGACCCCGGCCAGTGAGTTTGCCGCCGGATTGCTCAAGGCCGTGCAGCAAGCCAAACCGCCACGGCTGATCCGCCTGGGCAATGGCAGCCGCGCGTTGCCGCTGATGGCCAGTTTGCTGCCCAAGGGTTTGCTCGAGTCCGGGCTGATGAAGCGGTTCGGGTTGCGTGGGCAGCTCTGAGACTGCGTCATCGTTCTTCGCGGGCAAGCCCGCTCCCACAGGATTAGCGCCATTTCAAAATCTGCGCATGACCTGTGGGAGCGGGCTTGCCCGCGAAGGCGTCAGAACAGACACCACAGAATTTCAGGAAGCAACATGACCGACTACACCGAATACTTCGACGAAGTGATCCAGGCCCACGTGGCCATCGAACAATGGCTGGCCGAGGAACGCGACGCGTCCGATCTCGAAAAACTGCTAGTGCGTTTTTCGCCGCAGTTCTCCATGGTCTCGCCGCTCGGCCGGGTGCTGGATTTTGACGCGCTGAACGACCTGTTCACGCTGGCGGGCGGCAAGAAGCTCGGGTTCAGGATCGAGCTCAGCGAGTTGCTTGGTATCGCGTTGTACGAGGGTGGCGCAACCGTGAGCTACCGCGAGCAACAGACCGATGCGACCGGGTTGCACTCGGATCGTCGTTCCACGGTTGTGTTCGAGAAGTTAGATGACAGGATTCTTTGGCGGCATTTGCAAGAGACCTTCTGCTGAACACGACGACGATCAACTGTAGGAGCGAGCCTGCTCGCGATGGACGTCAACGATAACGCGTGCATTCTGAATAAACGCGGCGCGCTCCGGTTCATCGCGAGCAGGCTCGCTCCTACAGGGGGGTTGCATTCCAAAATGTGGGAGCGGCGGTGCGGCGATCCGACTTGCTCGCGAAGCAGGCGACTCGGTCTACCGGCTATGCCCCACCCTCCTGCTTCACCACCACCGTACAGGTAATCCCCGCCGCCAACACCACACCCTCCGGCACTTCATCGATGTGAATGCGCACCGGTACCCGTTGCGCCAGGCGTACCCAATTGAAGGTCGGGTTGACGTCGGCGATCAGTTCGCGGCTCTCCGGGTTGTCGCGGTCGTAGATGCCGCGCGAGATGCTTTCCACATGGCCCTTGAGCACTTCGCCGCTCATCAGTTGCATGTCGGCCTTATCACCGACGCGTACGTGGGGCAGCTTGGTTTCTTCAAAGAAGCCGTAGACCCAGAACGAGTTCATGTCGACCACGGCCATTTTCGCCTCGCCAATGCGCGCGTAGTCGCCGCGATGCACGTTGAGGTTGGTCACATAGCCGTCTACCGCGGCGCGCACTTCGGTGCGCTTGAGGTTGAGTTCGGCGGCTTCCAGTTGCGCCTGGGCCTGCTGGTAATCAGCCAGGGCCGAGTCGGCGAGGTTACTGGCGTCGTCGCGGTTTTCCCGGGAGATCACCAGGTTGTCCATATCGGCGCGACGATGGGCGTTGACCTTGCGCATCTCCCAGGTCGCCTTGCGCGATGCCACCAGACTCTGCGCTTGCTTGACCGCCAGGCGGTAGTGCTCGGGGTCGATCTGCATCAGCAAATCGCCTTTTTTCACCAGCTGGTTGTCGCGCACCGGCACGTCCACCACTTCGCCGGTGACGTCGGCGGCGACGTTGATGATATCGGCGCGCACGCGGCCGTCGCGGGTCCACGGCGTGTTCATGTAGTGCTCCCACAGGGAGCGGCCGATCCACAGCGCGAGGGCCAGCACCAGCAGGGTCGCGAGCAGGCTGAAAAACTTTTTCATCAGGGCATTCTCAGTGATAGAGAGTCAACGGTAGACAGACAGCGCCATGGCGCCGAACAGACAGGTAAACAGACTCAGGCGCAGCAGCGCCGGGTGCCAGAAGAAGCGGTACAGGTCGAACCCGGACAGGAACCGGTCCAGCGCCCAGGCCAGGGCTGCCGCGATGAAAAACATCAGGGTCATGGTCGGCATGTACACGCCGTGGAAAGCGATTTCACGAGGCATGTTCTAGTCCTTTTGGCTGGCTGCTTGTGAAGGCCGCGAGCGGTGATTGCGGATCGAGCAGCGAGGTGCGGATGAAGTGCAGGTAGCTCTTCACCCGGCGCAACGCCGAGGTATCGAAATGCGGGGCGAAAGGTTCGTCGGTGGACTGCACACGGCTGATCGCGTGATCGACCGCGATCAGCGCGCGTTCAAGGTTGCTGCTGTTCGGTTGCAGGAACAGCCGCACCAGCGCACGCCCCATCACCCGGATCGCCTGACGCCACGGCTGGGATTCGGCATAGGCCGGATGCACCGGCAGAATCGCCTGTTCCTTGCGCAATTCGATGATTGCGTGGCCGACTTCCAGCACCACGAACATCCAGCGCAGCAAGTCCCGCTGCACCTGCGGTTGGCCCGCCGCGAAGCCGTAGGCCTGATGCACCAGGTCGCGGGTGCGGCTTTCGAAACTCGACGCCAGGCCCTTGAGCTTGCCGCTGATGGCGTACACCACCTGACCACGCAGGTCCTGCTCCAGGCGACGCCACAACCAGCGGCTGTTGGGCGGCAGAATGATCGCCCCGGCCGCTGCGCACACCAGCATGCCCAGCACCATGGCGATGTAGTCGTTGATGAAGGTGTAGGGGTTGTAGACCGTGAGGTTGTCCGGCACTGAACCTGTGCTGAAGAAGATCAGCAAGCCCAGGCCGACGCCCACGTACTGCGGCCGCGAGGTCAGGAACGAGCCGAGTACGATCACCGGTGCGAGCATCACGCACAGCAACGGAAATCCATCGATCCACGGAAAAATGAAAAACATCTCGACAAAGCCGATCACCGCCCCGAGCAATGTCCCGCACGCCATCTGGAAGGCCATGCGTTTCGGGTTCGGGGTGGCGGCGGACAGGCCCACGGTCGCGGCGGCAATCAGGGTCATGGTCGCGCCGCTCGGCCAGGCGGTTGCCACCCAATAGCTGCCCAATACCACCAGAATGAACGCCGCGCGGATCCCCGATGCTGCCGCTGCCATCCAGTTGGTTTGCGGGGTGAACGGCTCGTCCCAACGCTCCCGTTCGTGACTGTGATCGGCCAGCGACGCGTGGGTCTGGGCATAACTGTGCAAGTCGTCGACAAAGCGATAGAGCAGTTCGTAGGCGGTGTGGAAATCCAGTTGCCCGGCATCGCTTGGATTGCTCTGCTGGAACGTCGCCCGCAAGCTGCGCACCCGCGCCGGTAAACCTTCCTTGTAGACGCTCAGCACCGTGACCAGGCGCGCTGCATCGGCGCTGGTCAGGGCGCGACCGCTGAATCCGTCGAGCAGCTCGGCGAGGTCCTGCAAGCCGGGTTTGATCGCCTCCACCACCTGGTCCGCCGCGCTGCTGCGCAGGCGTTCGAGTAACTGGTGCAAGGCGTTGAAGCGCGTGGTAATGCCCATGAATTCGCTGTTCAGGCGACTGAGCCGGCCATTGCGTCGACGCATGTGCGGGTCTTCGAAAACAGTGACGCTACGCAAACCTTCCAGACCCACGGCTTCGGCGATGAAACGCACGTTGCCGGCCTCGAACGCCTCGCGCTGACTGCGACCGCGCAAGCCGTCGGTGACGAACAGGGCGAACACGCCGAAGCGCTGGTACAAGGCATTGCGCATCGCCGCGCTGGCCGATTGCGGCAGGATCGCCGCACTGACCAGGGTCGAACAGAGAATGCCCAACGAGATCTCCAGCACTCGCCAGACCGCCGCCATGAACGCGCCATCCGGATGGGCCAGCGCGGGCAAGCCGACCATCGCGGCGGTGTACCCGGCGAGGACAAATCCATAGGCGCGGAAGTTGCGGCAGCGCGCGGCACCGGCCGTGCAGATACCGACCCAGATCGCCAGCGAACCGAGGAACAGCTCAGTGTTCTGCGCAAACAGGGCGATCAGCGCGACCATCACCGCCGACCCGGCCAGGGTGCCGAGAAACCGATAGAAACTCTTGGCGAACACCTGGCCGCTCTGCGGCTGCATGACGATGAACACGGTGATCATCGCCGTGCGCGGTTGCGGCAGTTCCAGGCGCATGGCCAGCCAAAGCGTCAGGAATGCCGCGAACAGCACCTTGAAGATGTAGACCCAGGTCACGCCGTCGCTGCGTGCCCAGTCGAAGAAACCCCGGCGCCATTCAAGGGAGTAGAGCCAGCGCAAGGGTGCGGGCAAGGGAGTCATCAAATCCTGCTCAGTGAAAAATCAGCCAAAACTCGGAACCTGTGGGAGCGGGCTTGCTCGCGAAGAGGGAGTATCAGGCAACAAAAGTGTCATCAGACACACCGCCTTCGCGAGCAAGCCCGCTCCCACAGGTTTTGTGTTCAACGCAAAAGGCTCGGGGTTTTCGGCGCCTGGGTCTGGCTGTCGTTCGGCACGTCGTTGCCGGCACCCAAACCACCGCCCAACGCCGTCACCAATTGCGCATGGGCACTCAATCGCGCCGCCTGAACCTGCTGCTGCACTTGCTGCTGCTTGAACAGCAGAGTCTGGGCGTTGAGCACGTTGAGGTAGTCGGTCAGGCCACGCTGGTAGGCGATCATCGCGATGTCGTAGGTCTTCTGCGCGGTGGCCACCGACTCGGCCGCGAACGCCTGCTGCTTGTCCATGGACTCGCGGCGGATCAACTGGTCGGAGATGTTTTTCAGGGCATTGACCAGCGTCTGGTTGTACTTGGCCACGGCCATGTCATACCCGGCCGAAGCTTCGCCCAACTCGGCACGCAAACGCCCGCCATCGAAAATCGGCAACGAAATTGCCGGACCCACGCTGTAGTTGAGTTTCTTGCCGGTCAGGAATTCCAGGGCCCCGCCGCCGGTGGCCATATAGCCGAGGCTACCGACCAGATCGACGTTGGGATAAAACCCGGAATGGGCGACATCGATGCCCCGCGCCTGCGCCGCCACTTGCCAGCGACTGGCGACCACGTCCGGGCGCTGGCCGAGCAATTGCGCCGGCAGCGACGACGGCAATTTCAGTGGCGCCCCCAGCGACAGCGTTGGCCGCTGCAGCTGCGCGCCGTCACCCGGCCCCTTGCCGGCGAGGGCGGCGAGCTGGTTGCGACTCAAGGCGATTTCTTCGTCGAGGGCATCGAGCTGGCGATGGGTTTCCGGCAACGGCGTCTCGGCCTGGCTGACTTCGAAATGGGTGCCGATGCCGCCCTTCAAACGCTTCTGCGCCAGCTCAAGAATCTGCTGTTGCTGCCTCAAGGTCGCATCAACGATGTCCCGTTGCGCGTAATGCAGCGAGAGTTCGATGTAGACGCGCACGATGTTGTCCTGCAACTCGAGCTGGGCCTGTCGCGCTTCGGCGACGGTCATGTGCGCCATGTCCACGGCGCGCTCGGTGGCATTGCTTTCACGGCCCCAGAGGTCGAGGGCATAACTGAAACCCAGGGCCGCGTTGTTGTCCCAAGTGGTGCTGTTGGCCAGCTCGCCGGGGCCATAGAACGGGTCGGTAGGCCAGTTGTGGCGCTTGAGGGTGGACTCGCCATTGATCTGCAGCGACTCGGCTGCTTCGGCCACACCAGCCATGGACTTGGCCTGACGCACCCGCGCGGCGGCCATGGCCAGGCTCGGGCTGCCTTGCAGGGCAAGGTCGATCCAGCGATTCAGTTGCGGGTCGCCATAGGCTTGCCACCATTGCGCGGTGGGCCAATTCGCATCTTGTGCGGCGCTCTGGATTGCTTCGTCGGTGGCTAGTGAATTGGCCTCCAGCGCCTCGCCCTGCGGGGCAATACCTCCGGTTCCGATGCAGCCGCTGATTGCCAGGGTTAAAGCCAAAACACTGAGCGGCTTAAGCGCTCTGCTGATGCGACGCGGCACTGCTGCGATTTCCTGAAAATAGGGGGAGGCATGAGATTTTCTGGAAACCGGAGATCCGCTTTTGTGGGAGCGGGCTTGCTCGCGAAAGCGGTCTGTCAGTCAACATCTCTGTTGAATGTGATGCCCTCTTCGCGAGCAAGCCCGCTCCCACAGGTTGTGCGGTGGGTCCAGCTCCGGTTGCCCAGTTGCGCAATTCTAGGGGGCGGCCTGAATGGCGATAAGCTGGGATTCCTGTGAATCTTTGTTACCGTTAACGAGATAATCCGCAAGTCGATCTTTAGTCGCCTGTAAATAAACAGAAACTTCGTGTCACAATTTGTCATTCGACGAGAGAGCACCCCATGGACACTTTGCAAAACATGCGCGCCTTCAGTTACGTGGCCGAAGCCGGCAGCTTCACCGCCGCCGCCGTGCAACTGGACACCACCACGGCCAACGTCTCGCGCGCGGTCTCCAACCTGGAAGCCCACCTGCAAACCCGCCTGCTCAACCGAACGACCCGCCGCATCGCCCTGACCGAAGCCGGCAAGCGTTACCTGTTGCGCTGCGAACAGATCCTGGCCTACGTCGAAGAAGCCGAAGCCGAGGCCAGCGACGCCCACGCCCGCCCGGCCGGGCAACTGAAAGTGCACACCATGACCGGCATCGGCCAGCACTTCGTGATCGACGCCATTGCCCGCTACCGCAAGACCCACCCGGACGTAACCTTCGACCTGACCATGGCCAACCGCGTGCCGGACCTGCTCGACGAGGGTTACGACGTGTCCATCGTCCTCGCCCGCGAACTGCCGGATTCGGGTTTCGTCTCCCAGCGCCTGGGCATCACCTACAGCATCGTTTGCGCCTCGCCGGCCTACGTCAAAGCCAACGGCTGCGCACAGAAACCCAGCGACCTGCTCAACCACGCCTGCCTGCGCCTGGTCAGCCCGGTGATCCCGCTGGAAAAATGGGCCTTCGACGGTCCTGACGGCCAGGAAATGGTGACCATCAACAGCTCACCGTTTCTGGTGAATTCCGCCGACGCGATGAAATCCGCGATCATCAGCGGCATGGGCGTTGGCGTCCTGCCGCTGTACGCCGCCATTGAAGGCCTGCGCAACGGCACGCTGGTGCGGGTGATGCCCAAATACCGCTCGCAGGAACTGAACTTGTATGCGATCTACCCTTCGCGCCAGTACCTGGATGCGAAGATCAAGACCTGGGTCGAGTATTTGCGCGGATCGTTGCCGGAGTTGCTGGCAGCGCATCAGGCGGAACTGGCGGCTTATGAATTGAGCGGGAGTCTGGGTGGGGTCCGGGTGGCGAACTGAGCCACGGTTTTATGCTGTAGGCGCTGCATACATCCGAAAGTGATGGGGCGGTTGGCAGGACGCCTTCGCGGGCAAGCCCGCTCCCACAGGGATCAAGTACATCTACAAAAGCCAGGTCGGCTGTCAGGCCGCCAAGTCCCCCCAAACTGACAGTGCCGTCAGTTAGCCGTCACCCTCCTGACCGCCAAACAGGTTTATAAAGGAAACTACCCTTCGACCAAAAACCCAGCCCCGGCGCCCCACTCGCATGCGAACCCAGAAAAAACCCGCCCTGCTCGTCGCCCTTCTGATCGTCCTGGCAGCGCTGGGCCTGTGGTATGCCACCCAACCGGTCAAGACCAAACTCGCCACCCCCACCGCCATCCCGGTGCGCGTGGTCGCCGTCGTCGAAAAAGACGTGCCACGCTACGTCAGCGGCATCGGTTCGGTGCTGTCCCTGCACAGCGTCGTGGTCCGCCCGCAAATCGACGGCATCCTCACCAAAATCATGGTCAAGGAAGGCCAACTGGTGAAAAAAGACGACCTGCTGGCCACCATCGACGACCGCTCGATCCGCGCCAGCCTCGACCAGGCCCGGGCACAGCTGGGCGAAAGCCAGGCGCAGCTGCAAGTGGCACTGGTCAACCTTAAGCGCTACAAACTGCTGAGCGTTGACGACGGCGTTTCCAAGCAGACCTACGACCAGCAACAGGCGCTGGTGAACCAACTCAAAGCCACCGCCCAAGGCAATCAGGCGTCAATCGACGCAGCTCAGGTACAACTTTCCTACACACAGATTCGCTCCCCAGTGACCGGTCGCGTCGGCATTCGCACCGTGGATGAAGGCAACTTCCTGCGCATGACCGACACCCAGGGCCTGTTCACCGTGACCCAGATCGACCCGATCGCCGTGGAGTTCTCCTTGCCGCAGCAAATGCTGCCGACCTTGCAGGGCCTGATCAACGACCCACAGCACGCCCGGGTCAAGGCCTACATCGGAGCTGACACCGACGGTGAAACCGGCAACCTGCTCGGCGAAGGTCACCTGACCCTGATCGACAACCAGATCAATGCCAACACTGGCACCATCCGCGCCAAGGCCGAGTTCGACAATCCGGGGCAGTAGCTGTGGCCGGGTCTGCTGGTGACGGTAAAGATTCAGACAGCCCTGGATAAGGATGCACTGGTGGTGCCGCCGACGGTCGTACAACGCGGCCTCGACCAACACTTCGTGTACCGGGTCAATGGCGACAAGGTCGAAGCCGTCCAGGTGCAAATGGTCTATCAAGGCAGCGGCCAGGACATCATCAAGGGTGTGAAACCGGGGGATGTACTGGTCAGCGATGGTCAGTCGCGGCTCAAACCGGGGTCGACGGTGCAGGTGATGACCGAGCCGCCGCAAGTGGTGCAATCGGAGGCGGCACAATGAAGGGTCACGGTTCGGTATCCGCCTGGTGCATCGACCACCCGGTGGCCACGGTCCTGCTGACGTTCGCCTTGGTGCTGCTCGGCGTCATCGCGTTTCCGCGCCTGCCGGTAGCGCCGTTGCCGGAGGCAGAATTCCCGACCATTCAGGTGGCCGCGCAATTGCCCGGCGCCAGCCCGGAAACCATGGCGTCCTCGGTGGCCACGCCCCTTGAAGTGCAATTCAGCGCCATTCCCGGCGTGACCCAGATGACCTCGAGCAGTGCACTGGGCTCGACCATCCTGACCCTGCAGTTCACCCTCGACAAGAGCATCGACACCGCCGCCCAGGAAGTGCAGGCGGCGATCAATACGGCCGCGGGCAAGTTGCCCAAGGACATGCCGAACCTGCCGACCTGGCGCAAGGTCAACCCGGCCGACAGCCCGGTGCTGATCCTCAGCGTCAACTCCTCGCTGATGCCCGGTCCGGAGCTCAGCGACCTGACGGAAACCCTGCTATCGCGTCAGCTCAGTCAGGTCGACGGTGTAGGCCAGGTCGCCATCACCGGTCAGCAGCGTCCGGCGATCCGCGTCCAGGTTTCGGCGGACAAACTCGCCGCCATCGGCCTGACCCTCGCCGACATCCGCCTGGCGATCCAGCAGACCAGCCTCAACCTGGCCAAGGGTGCGCTGTACGGGGAGTCGAACATCTCGACCCTGTCCACCAACGACCAGTTGTTTCACCCGGAGGACTACAGCCAGCTGATTGTTTCCTACAAGGACGGCGCGCCGGTTCATCTGCGCGATGTCGCCAAAGTCGTCAACGGTTCGGAAGATGCCTACGTCCAGGCTTGGGCGGGTTCGCAACCGGGGGTGAACCTGGTGATTTTCCGTCAACCGGGGGCCAACATCGTCGAAACCGTGGACCGCATCCAGGCCGCCTTGCCGGCGCTGGAAGCGATGCTCCCCGCCTCGGTGCAGGTCAAGGTGCTGATCGACCGGACCCAGACCATTCGCGCATCCCTGCATGAAGTGGAAATCACCCTGCTGATCGCGATCATGCTGGTGGTGGCGGTGATGGCGCTGTTCCTGCGCCAGTTGTCGGCGACCCTGATTGTGTCGGCGGTGCTGGGGGTTTCGCTGGTCGCCAGTTTTGCGCTGATGTACGTCATGGGCTTCAGCCTGAACAACCTGACGCTGGTGGCGATCGTGGTGGCCGTGGGCTTTGTGGTCGACGATGCGATCGTGGTGGTGGAAAACATTCACCGGCACCTGGAGGCCGGCGACGGCATGCGCGAAGCGGCGATCAAGGGCGCGGGCGAGATTGGTTTCACCGTGGTGTCGATCAGCTTTTCGCTGGTGGCAGCGTTCATTCCGTTGCTGTTCATGGGAGGCGTGGTCGGGCGACTGTTCAAGGAGTTCGCCCTGACCGCCACCTCGACCATCTTGATTTCGGTGGTGGTGTCGCTGACCCTGGCGCCAACCCTGGCCGCGCTGTTCATGCGCGCACCAGTGCATCATGCCCACGACAAACCGGGCTTTGGCGAGCGTCTGTTGGCCTGGTACGAAAAAGGCCTGCGCCGCGCCCTCGCCCATCAGCGCTTGATGATCGGCGTATTCTGCCTGTCACTGGGTCTGGCCGTGGCCGGTTACATCCTCATTCCTAAAGGCTTCTTCCCGATCCAGGACACCGGCTTCGTCCTCGGCACCACCGAAGCCGCTGCTGACATTTCCTACGGCGACATGGTGAAAAAACACCTCGCCATGGCAGAAATCGTCGCCGCCGACCCTGCCGTGGAAACGTTCTCGCATTCGGTCGGTGTCTCCGGCAGCAACCAGACCATCGCCAACGGCCGGTTCTGGATCACCCTGAAAAAACGCAGCGACCGCGATGTCTCGGCCAGTCAGTTCATCGACCGGATTCGTCCGCAACTGATGAAAGTGCCGGGCATCGTCCTGTACCTGCGCGCCGGCCAGGACATCAACCTCAGTTCAGGCCCGAGCCGCGCCCAGTATCAATATGTGCTCAAGAGCAACGATGGTCCGACCCTGAGCACCTGGACCCAGCGCCTGACGGAAAAACTGCGCGCCAACCCGGCCTTCCGCGATATTTCCAACGATTTGCAACTGGGTGGCAGCATCACCCACATCAGCATCGACCGCAGCGCCGCAGCGCGTTTCGGCCTGACCGCCAGCGACGTCGACGAAGCCCTGTACGATGCCTTCGGCCAGCGCCAGATCAATGAATTCCAGACCCAGGTCAACCAGTACAACGTGATCCTGGAGCTGGACACCCAGCAACGCGGCAAGGCCGAAAGCCTCAACTATTTCTACCTGCGCTCGCCCCTGAGCGGGGAAATGGTACCGCTGTCGGCCCTGGCCAGGTTCGATGCGCCCACCATCGGCCCACTGTCCATCGCCCATGACGGCATGTTCCCGGCCGCCAACCTGTCGTTCAACCTGGCACCCGGCGTGGCGTTGGGCGATGCGGTGATCATGCTCGACCAGGCCAAGGCCGACATCGGCATGCCAACCGCCATCAGCGGTAATTTCCAGGGCGCGGCCCAGGCGTTCCAGAGTTCGCTGGCCAGCCAGCCGTGGCTGATCCTGGCAGCGTTGGTGGCGGTGTACATCATTCTCGGCGTGCTCTACGAGAGCTTCGTGCACCCGCTGACGATCATTTCGACCTTGCCTTCGGCGGGCCTCGGCGCAGTGATCATGCTGTGGATCTGCGGTCAGGACTTTTCGATCATGGCCTTGATCGGCCTGGTGCTGCTGATCGGTATCGTCAAGAAAAACGGCATCCTGATGATCGACTTCGCCCTCGAAGCGCAGCGCAATGGCGGACTGTCGCCTGAAGAAGCGATCTTCAAGGCCTGCATCACGCGGTTCCGGCCGATCATCATGACCACCCTCGCCGCGCTGCTCGGCGCCCTGCCGCTGATGCTTGGCTACGGCACCGGCGCCGAGTTGCGCCAACCTCTGGGGATCGCGGTAGTCGGCGGCTTGCTGGTGAGCCAGGCGCTGACGTTGTTCACCACGCCGGTCATATACTTGTGGCTGGAGCGGTTATTTCATAGGGCTAAACCTTCGCCAGTACCCGCGCTGGCGACCACAGACTGAGGCGGGGTCATGCGCGTCCTGATTATCGAAGACGAAGAGAAAACCGCGGACTATCTGCACCGCGGCCTGACGGAACAGGGTTACACCGTGGACCTGGCGCGGGATGGGGTCGAAGGCCTGCATCTGGCGCTGGAGAGCGACTACGCCGTGATCGTCCTCGACGTGATGTTGCCGGGCCTCGACGGCTTCGGCGTGTTGCGCGCCTTGCGTGCGCGCAAGCAGACCCCGGTGATCATGCTCACCGCCCGCGAACGTGTGGAAGATCGCATCAGGGGCCTGCGTGACGGCGCCGATGATTACCTGGGCAAACCGTTTTCCTTCCTTGAACTGGTGGCACGCCTGCAAGCGTTGACCCGGCGCAGCGGTGGCCATGAACCGGTGCAAGTGAGCATCGCCGACCTGTGGATAGATTTGATCAGCCGTAAGGCGACCCGGGGTGGCACACGGCTGGACCTGACCGCCAAGGAGTTCTCGCTGCTCAGCGTATTGGCCCGGCGCCAGGGTGAAATCCTCTCGAAAACCGCCATTGCCGAGATGGTCTGGGACATCAATTTCGACAGCGACGCCAACGTCGTCGAAGTCGCGATCAAACGCCTGCG
>Ga0207713_1002754_pt1 | contig 12471 bp, 10 predicted proteins | sample KBSS64metaG_FD_184404 | JGI IMG/M metagenome (GOLD analysis project Ga0207713, IMG submission 184404) | Switchgrass rhizosphere microbial communities from Kellogg Biological Station, Michigan, USA - KBS S6-4 metaG (SPAdes) (version 2) | ecosystem: Host-associated > Plants > Roots > Rhizosphere >...
CAAATGCAGCGGCCACTTCGTCACGATGCTGGATGGTGACGATCAGCTTTTGCCGAACTCTTTTGCTGACATCGTGCAGTTTTTGCAGGCGCAACAACCCGATATTCTGCTGGCGCCGCTGAATGAAATTTATGAAAAGAAGACCAAACTACACCAGTGGAAAGGTTTGCAGGTTAACGCCTTGTCGCAACATCAGGTGATTGAAAAATTCCTTATCCATCGTGATATCCAGGCGCATTTTATCGGTCAGTTTATTAAACGCTCGCTGTTGGAAGATAACCATTTCCCTGACTTCAGTTGCTACGAAGATGCGTATTTATTCCCCTCGATTCTGAAAGCCAGTCAGACGATATTTTTAGCGAAGCAAAGCCCGTATCTCTATTTCAAACGAGAAAAAAGTCTCTCCAGCGCGCTGGATGCCGATAAAATATCGATGCTGATCAAAGCCACGCAACAGATGGATAATGTGCTCGGTGAAAGCTACCACAACCTGCTCGCTTGTCACTGGATCAATCTGGCGCATAAGTTTTATCCGCTGATTAACGCTGAACATGAGAAACAGGTGGTGAAGCAGGCGATTGAAAATGTCTCTTTCGTTTCATTCCTGCTGGACAGTAAAGTCAGATTTAGTTTGAAGAAAAAATATCTGAGAATGAAATTAACTGGGTTTTTTAATAAAAACTAAAGCTCCTTAGCGGAGCTTTTCATTCTTCTCTATCAATGTTAACAAAGTGACCAGCACACTAAACATGGCGATAAACTCAATGGAAGTCAGCACCACATCGGTCATGCCATATAAAAGAGTAGCAATACTAGCAGCAGCAATTGGAGTTAGCTTTCTCTTCACTCTCAACTCAGCAACGATAAAAATGTAGAAAAAATACAATAATACTAAAATACCTTGCACACCAAACAAAGAAGCATACTGAATAAATTCATTGTGAAGATGAACGTTAATATAAATAAGTGCCCAGGAGTCTTTTTGATTATGTGCATCGAGATAAGCGGTTATATAATCATTACGTTCAATTTGTGACTGGCCAAAAGGAGATTTTTCAAATGTTAAAACACCCATTTTCCACATAGTAAAACGCGACCCCAATGAGGTTTTATCATTACCATGCTCATAGTCTCGATACTCTTGCACTGTAGTATCGAAGCGTGTTTCAATAACTTTATAACTTATGCCGACGGCAATTAGCATCAGTACTGCTACAAGACTGATGAATTTTATATTCCGCGTTATAGAGAAAAGTCGAAACGTCATATACAATAAAAATAGTGTATGAATTACCATTGCCGAGCGTGTTTGCGTCAGCATAATCACATACAGTGAAATAATTGATATCGATAAAAAGTAGAATTTTTTATACTTATTTTCCAGCGCGCGTAAAATAAGCGTAATTAATGCTAATGTTACCGCAGAATAAGCATAGGCCGTAAGCGTTGCGCGATTGATTCCTAGCACCACTCTTTCGTCAGAAGTGAGCGCCTGCATGAAAGCAAAGGAGCTTGAAGTGATAAAGGCTAAAGCAAGAGATGAAATACAACTCTTAATTAAAAAATAATGACCAAGATATTTTTCACGATAGACATGAAAAATATAGGTCATAATAATGAAAGCAAGAATGCACCTTTTTCCAGCAGTAAAGTAAAGCTCGCCTTTTTCCCCATGTAAATATTTCGCATATAAAGACCAACCAATAAATATCACACCAAGCATAAGCATAGCCAATGCTTTTGGGTCATTTAACAATATTTTTTTCTTCCTGAAAAAATCGACAACCAAGCCAGCCAAGCTAAAGTAAGCACAATAATAAAAAATTACGCGTCCACCTTTTTCATAAAGAAAGGCTAACGGCAGAATTGAGATGAGTGAAGCAAATGCCAGCCACGGAAGCAGCATAATAAGATTATTTCTATTTAAAACTGACATTGACATCCTTTAGCTCTGTTTAACTTCAAAAAATGGACGAATAAAAATCCGCCACAGGGCGTTTTTCAGTTTAATATTCATAGCGCGATTTTTTCTAATCTTGCTCACTGCGATTCTACGTTGTTCTCTGACGATTTTTTTTCGTTCAAGTTCGGCTTCGCAATGCCAAATCGTTGATTCATGACTCAACTTGGATAAATGACCGACTGCAGGAATAACGGCTTTTATATTTACCACACCACATTCAATCAGGAAAGTCCAACGATCAGCTTCCAGCCAAACTGGATGCATAAAAGCATGCATTTTTTTTGCAGCAGCCAGATTAATAATATATGCATGAGCAAGTGCAGCCTGACTAACACTAACCAATTCATGTTCAGAATGAGGTATATTTTTACCACCACGCATATATTTACGCACCTCACTCAACAAATATACTGTAGGCTGTTGCGGGATATGTTCTTTTAGATAACTGATGACATTACTTGAATAATGATCAAATTGCACATCATCCTCTAATATTAATGCGACATCGATATTATCTTTTATTATCCGCTGATATACACCGAGATGGCTAAGTGCGCATCCGATTTCACTTTCGGTTAACCCTGCGGATAACTCTGGATGAGTTTTATCAGCAATCTGCTGAGGTGAGAGTGAACGTCCATCAATTGCATTAAAAATCTCCGCGCTTAAGCCAATATTCTGGCATTGAGCCAACGCGTGATTTTTTCGTGCCACATATTTTTCCAAATTTATGACAAAAACCTTCATCTACGCCTCAGAATTAAGCTGAAAAAAGACAAAATCATGCAAAAAACTGAATCGTTTTTAGCAGAGGAATTTTACACGAACATCAACGATTTTCAGCTTTTTTTGCTAATTTGGCTCGTTGAATGTTGTAAGCAAAGTGGAGAATTGATCCTGCAGATCAACAAAAGGAAAAGAGCGTTGATGGCGAATAATCAGCTTGAAGTGTTTCCTCTCCCGCCTGCGGGAGAGGGTTAGGGTTAGAGTGAGGGAACAAACTATTTCGCCGCGAACTGCGCATAGTTCTCAGGCGTGATGGTTTGATACGGAATCCAGTTGAACTCCTGCACTTTCTGCTTCTCCAGCAGCGCTTTAGTCACCTGCACCGCGCCGGTCGCCTGCCCTTTCGCGTCCTGGAAAATGGTCAGCGTCATTTTGCCGTTCTTCACGAACTGCTGACCATCCGGCGTGCCGTCGATACCGGCGACCAAAATCTTCTCATTTTTCGCCTGGTTGAGCGCCATGATGGCACCAATCGCCATTTCATCATTATTCGCCGCGATAGCGTCAATCGGGCGCTGATTCAGCAGCCAGCTCGATACCACATCCACCGCTTCGTTGCGCTGCCATTTGGCGCTCTGCTTTTCAATCACCTTCATATCTTTGTATTTGGCAATCACGGCTTCCACCGCGCGGGTGCGTTCACGCGCTTCCTCATTCGACAGCGCGCCCATCAAAATCGCCACGTTACCTTTGTAATTCATCTTCTTCGCCAGCGCTTCCATCTGCATTTCGCCGCCCAACGCCGAGTCTGAACCAACATACGCCATGTCGGTTGGCAGTTTCACTTCTGGCTTACGATTGACGAAGATCAGCGGAATGCCGGCATTTTTCGCTGCGGTAATCATTGGCAATACGCCTTGAGTGTCCACCGGATTGAGGATGATGGCATCGACACCCTGATTAACAAAATCATCCACCTGCTGCACTTGCAGCGCGACATCGCCTTTGGCATCCACAAACTGGCTATTGAGCTGGTTAGCTTTCAGCTCTGCCTGCATCTGGGTGCGCAGAATCGAGACGAAGTTGAGATCGAAGTTCGCCAGCGCGACGCCGACGGTGAAGGTTTTAGCGCTCACGCTCAGGCTGAGCAGCAGCGCGCAGAGGCAAAGCATCACATTTCTGATGTTCATGGGTTAGTCCTGTAGGGTTAAGATATTATTATTCATTTCATGAAGTTAACACCGGGCAACAGGCAAATACCCGGCGGTGGAACCGTTAAAGCGTGAAGTGATCGCGAAACTGCTGCAGCGCGGCGCCACTTTCGCCGCTGGCCCAGCCTTCCAGCGCCACGGTGCCCTGATAGCCAACATCGTGTAGCGCACGGGCGATGGCGCGATAGTTAATCTCGCCGGTGCCCGGCTGCTGACGCCCCGGCACATCGGCCACCTGAATCTCACCTATCGCCGAACCACAGCGGCGAATCAGTTCGATCAAATTGCCTTCGCCAATCTGCGCGTGATACAGGTCGAGGTTCATCTTCAGCGCCGGGCTGTTAACCGCTTCCACCAGCGCCAGCGTGTCGGCCGCCAGCGCGAACGGCGTACCGGGATGATCAACCGGCAAGTTAAGGTTCTCCAGCGTGAAGACGCGTCCGGCGCGCTCGCCCAGTTGCGCCACTTTGCGCAGCGTGTCGGCCGCTTTCAGCCACATCGCGCCGGTCACCACGTCAACCGGTTTGACCGGCAAACCTTTGTCATCCAGTCCGGTACCGTGCAGGTTCAACGCCGGACAGTTGAGCCGCTCGGCCACCGCCAGCGACGCTTCAGCACTTTGCAGCAGTTGCTGAATCTCATCATCATCGGTCAGGTTGCCGCTGAGGTAGCCGGTCATCGAGGTGAAACGCGCGCCGGTCGCCGCCAGCGCATCGATATCTTTGTTGGCCCAGCCCCAGATTTCGACGCCAAAGCCCAGTGCATGAATGCGTTTCACGCGCTCGACAAAAGGCAGATCGAGAAACACCATTTCGGCACACACCGACAGCTGATAACTGGCCATTAGCGCGCTCCCAGTTTGATGGGTTGCTGCTGCTGCACCGAGTCGATACAGGCCAGCGCGATTACCAGCGCGTTGCGTGCATCTTCACCGGTAGCGCGCGGCGTTTCTCCACTGCGAATGCAGCGGGCAAACTCGGCCATCTCCGCCACATAGGCTTCGCGCAGCAGGTCTGAATCCATGCGTGAGGTTTCAATCGCGATGCCATCCTGGTGATAGCGCACACAGTTGTTAACGTTGATGTGGCCCGCCTGCAGCATGCCTTTGCTGCCGAACACTTCACCGCGCACATCGTAGCCGTATACCGCCTGGAAGTTGGCTTCAGCGGTGGCGATCGCGCCGTTATCAAAGCGGATGGTAACCACCGATGTGTCGAGCAAGCCTTTGTCTTTGAAATCCGGCCGCACCAGCGCATCGGCCAGCGCATAGACTTCCACCGGCTTCGCGCCAGGGTTGAAGTGCAGCAGCGTGTCGAAATCGTGGATCAGGGTTTCAAGGAAGATCGTCCACTGTGGGATGCGCGAAGGATCGCGCAGGCCCGGATCGCGCGTCAGCGATCGGCTCAGCTGCGTGGTGCCATTTTCACCCGCTTTCACCGCGGCGATCGCTGCAGCAAAGCCGGAATCAAAGCGGCGGTTAAAACCGACCTGCAACACCACGCCGGCCGCTTTCGCGGCGGCAATCGCGCGATCCGCCTCTTCCAGCGTTACCGCCATCGGCTTCTCACAGAACACATGTTTGCCCGCCTCGGCGGCAGCGATCACCCATTCGGCGTGCGTGCGCGCTGGCGCGGCAATCGCCACCGCCTCAATTTCGGGATCCTGCAGCAGCGCATGCAGATCGCTATAGGCTTTAGCGACGCCGAGCTTATTGGTCAGCGCGTCGGCCGCGCCCGGTTGCGGATCGGCCACCGCTGCGAGGATCGCACCCGGCACGCGCCAGGCCAGGTTTTCCGCGTGGAAACTGCCCATGCGTCCGGCGCCAATCAGGCCGACGCGTACTGGCTTAAGATGAAATGTCATGACCTATTCCTTATTGTTTTGGATATGCTCATTCGAGCGCAGGGATGTGCAATCGGTAGTGCAAAGGCGATGCCAACTGCAATTTGCCGCTTTATGTGAGGCATGACACAGATATTGCTCACAATTTGGCAACAAAATTTACATGTCAACTTCACATGTCAATAAAATGGACATTCCATCTTGTTCAGGAGTGTCACATGCGTGCCAGTGAGCGTTTGCCGTTTAAAGATGAAAGCGATCCGATCTTCAGCTTGCCGGACAGCGCGGAGGTGGGCGAATGGGATACGTTGTTGTGGCAGGGCTGGCACAGCTTCGAACGCGGTGAACAGCCCGGCTGGATGCGGCACAGCATTTTGCAGTCGTGGCGGCGATCGCAGCAGCGCGCGATCGATCCCGCCACCTTTGCCTATGTCTCGCCACCCGCTGCGGAACTGGCGGCGATCCTTGAGCACAATGCCGAGTTGATCCTCGCGGCGCGCAGCATCATGGAAAACCTGCTGGCGTATAACCCGGATGGCCACATCAATCTGACCGATGCGCAAGGCGTGACGCTGCACTTCTGCGGCGCGGATCTGACGCCGGTCGGCAGCATCCTGCGCGAAGAAGTGCTCGGCACCAATTGCACCGCGCGCTGCCTGATTGAGCAGCGGCTGGTGTACGTGTTGAGCGGCGAAAACTGGAAGCTGGATCTGCGCAAACGCCATCGCCAATGTGCTGCCGCACCGGTACGCGATGCCGGCGGCCAGCTGCTTGGCGTGCTCACGCTGACCGCCACGCCCGACAACTTTAATGCGCATACGCTCGGCACGGTGCAGGCGGCAGCGGAAGCGGTTGGTCAGCAGCTGATGCTGCGCCGTTTGCTGGCCGAGCAGCAGTCGATCCTCGAAACCCTGAACGAAGGCGTAATCGTCTGCGATCGTCACGGTCGCATCAAAACGCTGAATCGCTATGCGCGCCAGATCTTTAGCGGCCTCGATCCCAGCGCCGGACCGATCGACGTGCTGCTGCAACCGCAAGGCGGATCGCTGCTCACCATGCCGTTCTGCAATGATCGTGAGCTGCAATTTATGCCGGATGGCGTCCATCCCCTTTCCTGCCTGATTTCGCTGATGCCCGCGCCCGACGGCGGCCGCGTGCTGTCGCTGCGCGAGAACCAGCGTATCCGCGCCATTACGCGCCGCGTGATGGGCGTGGGCGCCAGCTACACCTTTGAGATGATTCGCGGGCACGCGCCGCGCGTGCTGCAAGCGATTCAGAAAGCGCGCGCCAGCAGCCGCAGCGACAGCACGGTGTTATTAACCGGCGAAAGCGGCACCGGTAAAGAGCTGTTCGCGCAGGCGATTCACAACGCCAGCCCGCGCCAGCAGGAAGCCTTTATCGCGCTGAACTGCGGCGCATTGCCACGTGATCTGGTGCAGAGCGAACTGTTTGGCTATGTCGACGGCGCTTTTACCGGATCGCGACGCGGCGGCTCGGCGGGCAAATTTGAGCTGGCCGATGGCGGCACCTTGTTCCTTGATGAGATTGGCGAGATGCCGCTCGAGGCGCAAACCAGCCTGCTGCGCGTGCTGCAGGAGAGCGAAGTGGTGCGAATCGGCGCGGCCCATCCCATCAAGGTCAATGTGCGCATCATCGCCGCTACCCACTGCAATCTGCTGGATGCGGTGGAAAAAGGCGCGTTCCGCCGCGATCTCTACTATCGCCTGAATGTGATTTCGCTGGAGATCCCGCCGCTGCGCGAGCGTCAGGAGGATATTCCCGGCCTGGTGAATACCTTTATTCAGGCGCTCTGCACCCGGCTGAAGCGCATCGCGCCGCAGCTCTCCGCCGAGGCAATGCGCTGTTTACAGGCGTGGCACTGGCCCGGCAACGTGCGCGAGCTGGAGAATCTGGTCGAGCGTATGGTGAATTTGTGTGAAGGGCTGGAGATAGATCGTCACGATCTGCCGGAAGAGATGGTGCAGCGTAACGCGCCTGTCGCCAGCGAATTGACCTCGCTGCAGGAGAATGAGCGCCAGCATGTGATGCAGGTGGTGCGCGAGCAAAAAGGCAACCTGCGCCAGTCTGCCCAGCTGCTGGGGATTTCACGCACCGCGCTGTATAACAAGCTGCATCAGTGGCAGGTGGATGTGGCGGGATTGCGGCGCGGTTAGGTGCGACTTGTTGCCCTCACCCCAGCCCTCTCCCACTGGGAGAGGGAGCTAGTCGGTGCACTATTCAATTCCTTCTCCCACTGGGAGAGGGAGTTAGTCGGTGCACTATTCAATTCCCTCTCCCTGTGGGAGAGGGTTAGGGTGAGGGAAAAAACTACAACGACGCCCCACCACAGATCACCAACTCCTGCCCGGTAATCGCATCGGCGGCAGGCGACAGCACAAACCCTGCCAGCGCCGCCACTTCCTGTGGCTTGATATAGCGCCCCATCGGCGGCAGCTTTGGGGGTGAACTGGCGCGGCCGGGCTGCAGCAGCATGGGCGTCTCCGTCGCCCCCGGCGCAATCACATTCACCGTGATGCCTTTGGGTGCCAGTTCCGCCGCCCAGCTGCGTGCCATGCCCACCATTGCCGCCTTGGTGCTCACGTACTGGCTGCGATTCGCCGCGCCGCGTGACGTGCGGCTGCCAACCAGCAAGATACGATCGCCCTGTGTCATCTGCGGCTGCAAGACATTTGCCATTATCTCCGCCACCTGCACGTGCAGGTACCACAAACGCGCGCTCTGCTCCTCATCCAGCTCACCGAGCGGCGCAGCCGCCATCATGCCTGCGGCATGCACCAGCGCATCCACCTTCGGCAGCGCCAGTAGCGCCTGCTTCAGCAGATTGGCATCCAACAGATCCACGCTGACCGAGGTGAACGCTGGATGATCGTTCTGCACCGATGTGCGGCTAAAACCGGTCACCTGCCAACCTTGTTGCAACAGATGATCGGCGATGGCGGCGCCTATGCCAGAGCTGACGCCCGTCACCAGCGCGTGTCGCTGCCTGCTCATCCTTTCACCCAGCTTTCATCGACGCGCACATATTTAATCGCCTGACGAAAATAGGTGTAAGCCACATGCAGCGCGCCATCGTCACTCTGTTTGATGCTCGGATAGGAGAACTCGCGGTTAAGCTTTTGCTGCGAATTATTGGTCATGCAGTAGCCGTCGCCCTCGTCGAGATTACGCTGCCATGGCCAGCTTTTGCCGCCATCGGCGGAAATCGCCAGCGTCATTGGCGCGCGGGGTGCGCCCCAAAACGCGCTGCGTCCGCTGTGCACCAGCGGCTCTGCCGCCACCGCCACATCGCCGTCATCCTCTTCATCTTCGATTTCGTCATACAGCGATAAGCGGCGCTCGCTGGCATCTCTGGCGCTCATGGCATTAAACACCAGCGCCAGATGGCCGTTGTGCAATGTCGTGACCTGAATCGACGAGTTGTTGTTTGGCAAGTCAGTCGCCAGCGGCGCACTCCAGCTTTCGCCGCCATCGGTGGAACGACTTTGATAGATGAAATCGGCCCAGCGGCTGCGATACAGCGCCAGTAAGCTGCCATCCTGCAGCAACGTGATGTTCATATGCACGCAGCCCAGGCTGTCTGGCACCGCCACATCGCGCCAGCTTTGGCCTTCATCACTGGAGATTTTCACCGCGCTGATATCATCGTTACCTACCCATTTCACGCCAGGCTGCGTTCGGCAATAAAACACCGGCAGCAGCCAGTTACCGTTTGGCAGCACCACAATCGGCTGGCGAATAAAGGTGCCGGGCTGATCGAGCAAGGTGTCGATTGCCCCCCAGCTGCGGCCAAAATCGCGTGACTGACGATAGCGCACAATCGCTGTGTCCTGATTGCCGGATTTCTGCGCCGTCCACAGCAGCCAAAGCACCTGTTCGGGATCGAGGAACAGCAGCGGATTTTGCTCGGATCGCGTGGGATCGTCCGATAGCTTTTGCGCCTCGCTCCACTGTGTGCTGCCGCTTTTCAGCCGCGAGCACCACACAGAAATATCGGCGATCCCTTCCTGCGTGCCGCCAAACCACACACACAGCAAGTCGCCATTGGGTAGCGGCAGCAGATTCGCCGCATGGTTCTGCGGGCAGACCGAAGGCAGCATCGCCGTGAGCTGTTGCGCATCCTGCGCGTGCGGATGGAGGTTACCGCTGCGTTCAACGGTAAGGGTTAAATCACTCATTTCAGGCTCCACTGTTTTGCATTGAAGATTTCGGGGCTTTTTTCACATGGGTTTGGCTTGAAGGGATCAGGCGGTCAATCACCATGATGACCGCCGGCGTGATCAACGCCACGTACATGTTGTTGATACCTAATGGATCGCCGAGCAGATACCACACTGACGTCATGACGCACGCACCAATCAGGCCTGCATTGGCGCCGCGCGTGCTTTTAAAGAACGGCAGGTAAAAGGCAATGATTGCCACCACTGAAATCGACAGCCGAATAGCGCGGGTGAAGAAGGAGAGCTTCAACACTTCCGGCACGAACAGCACGAAAATCAGCGGCAGGAAACCGATCAGCAGCGACAGCCAGCGCGTCATGCGGAACTCGCGCTCCGGTGTCGGATTGCGATAGGGCACGTAGAAATCTTTTACCACCAGCGAGGCAATCGCCAGCGCTACGGTGCTGACGCTGACAAAGATCGACGCCACGAGTGAGGTGGTGACAATCCCCGCCAGCCACGGGCTCATGTCCTGCAGGAACACCGGCAGCGCATAGAGACTTTTAATATCGGGATGCAGGTATTTCGCCGCCACGCCAATCAGCGCGATAGCAATGGCAATCGGCATGCAGAAGAAGAACGCCACCCAGGTTGCACGTTTGGCGGACTCGGCACTTTTGGTCGAGGCAATCGCCTGAATCACAAACTGCGTACAGAAGATCGAGCCGATAGTACCAATCATCCAGGCGAAGATAGTGCTGCCGCCAACGTTGCCGTCCCACGTCCAGTAGAAATGCGGCATCTCTTTGATCATTGGGCTGACGCCGCCGGTCATGTGCAGGGCCACGCCGAGAATGATCAGAATACCGATATATTTCAGTCCGCTGTGCAGCAGCGTGACCCAGGCGATGCCTTTCATGCCGCCGAACATAAAATAGAACGTACTGACGATCGCGGTGATCACCGCAGCGGTGGTGAGATCGAGGTTGAGCACCGTGGAGATCGCCGCCGCACCGCTAACGTAGTTACCGACGTTAACCAGCAATAGCGCATAGATCATGATTAGCGAGATGATGTTTTTGGTGGAGTTGCCATAACGTTCAGCGATCGCCGCAGAGATGGTGATTTTGCCGGTATTGTAGATGCGCTTTACCAGCAAAAAACCAAACAGCGGGAAACCGATAGCGGCACCAATCACCGACCATGAAGCGGCAAAGCCATCTTCGAAAGCTGCCTGAGCCGTACCGATGGTGGATTTGGCGCCGATGTATTCCGACATCAGCATCACGCCCACCACAAATGCCGGCATCACATTGGAGCCAGCCATAAAGTCGCCGCTGTTTTTACTGCGCAGACGCCAGGTGAGCCAGGTGGTGAACAGGATGTACGAAATGACAATCCCGACGATAATCACCATCCCTTCTGTAGAGAATTGTTTCATTTCAGCCTCATCGATAACGTAGGGTCGTGGAACGCGCTGGGCTTCACGCGTCCCGTTGATGAGGTGGCCAATGTTGTTATTCACCGTGTCTACGCACTTCGCCACCCCACTTATGCTTATGATTCATTTCGCTCAAATAAGAATGAATTTACGCATATTAGAGGCGTTTTATAGGCTAAACAGGGCTTAATTTGTTTGATGTTGCTCACAAAGCATCAAATATGATTACAAATAATCAAAATCAACGCATTTATTACAGCGCCTTTGGATCGGCACCCGACATCGCCGGTAAAGGCGTGAACAACCCGATTGGTCAGATTTGGAGTGGCGCGATGATGCTGGAGCACCTCGATTACGCCGAAGCGGGCGCAGCGGTGTTGGATGCCATCGAGCTTACGCTGGCGGCGGGCAACAGCCTGACGCGCGAGCTCGACGGCCGCGCGTCAACCGGGGAACTGGGCGCGGCTATCGCTGCTGCGTTGTAACCTCCAGGCGTGCCCTAAAGAATCTGCACTGTTTCCGCATGCCAGCCGTGGGGCAACGGCTGCGGGCGCGTAATCACCACGTTATGCAACTGTAGATTCTCCACGCCGCGCGCAAACACGCCCGGCAAGCCATCCGGATAAGCAGCGACGCCGTATGCTAAGCCCGATGTGCTATCCAGTTTGTACGCATTGTCGAGGCCCATGCCGGTCGGCGATTCGGGATTACACGGCGGGCGCACATCGTAATGTCCCTGATCCGCACCTGCTGCTACCACTTGCCGCAGCTGCACATTCGCCAGCATCACATCACGAATCTGTCCCGGTTGTTCCGCATGCAGGTTAATTGCTCCTTCCATCACACCGCTGACGTTGCTGAATTGCAGTTGCTCAATGCTGCCCGGCGCTATCGCCGGATCGCGCGCGCGCACTGAAACAAACAGCGCATCGGCTTTACCCCAATGGCACGGCGGCGCGTGGCGGCAGGCCAGCGTGATATTGCTGAACAGCAAACGGCGGAACTGGCCGCCATCGCGCGACAGCAAGCCAATCGCGCGGTTGGAATCAAAGAGGGTGCAGCCGGAGACGGTAACATCTTCCACGTCATCGAAGGTTTCGGTGCCAATTT
>Ga0207713_1002758_pt1 | contig 12454 bp, 11 predicted proteins | sample KBSS64metaG_FD_184404 | JGI IMG/M metagenome (GOLD analysis project Ga0207713, IMG submission 184404) | Switchgrass rhizosphere microbial communities from Kellogg Biological Station, Michigan, USA - KBS S6-4 metaG (SPAdes) (version 2) | ecosystem: Host-associated > Plants > Roots > Rhizosphere >...
CCTACCTCTTGGGGAAGCGGCAGGCTATAAACTTTTAAATATGTACATTCAAAAATATATTATTTATTTAAATTCATCAATAATGATTAATTTAAAATAAAATTAAAACATATGATTAAAAACATATTAAATGAATAAAATATTTTCTATTTTTTTTACAACACAATACGTATGCTCTAGCAGCAATTATTTTATATCTAAATATTTATAAAAATATGTGCTCTTTAAATCAAATCCAAATAACCAAATACAGTCTTTTCAACTCGCTGCTGTAAATAGAAGAACAGCTTTAAAACTCGCAAGATGTCATAATTTCTTAAATATAATCAATCTTTTCCCGAGTACAAAACTGAGCCAACTAAAACCGCTTGTCCTGCAATGCTGACATGTAATATTGAATCTGTTTTCTCAACTGTCACTAAAACCCGCCCCGGTTTTTCTATTGCGAGGCCTTGATACCCCCAATAAGTTACTTTCTGGTCACATTCAATTAAATCGTGGTGAACAAGGTATGCTCCTGCTGGACCATTTGCATTACCAGTTACAGGATCTTCATTAATACCGATTGCAGGTGCGAACATTCGACCATACGTAATAGGTTTTTGCTTACTACCCTCTAAGACAAATGGGAAAAAACCATTGCAACCTATTTCAGCGCTAATCGCTTTCAATTTTTCATTATTCGGAGTTAACCCATCGAGCTTACTTCTGCTCAGCATGGGCACCATCACCTTGGAATGCCCCGTCGTAACCACTTGTATTGGTAAGTCAGCAAAATCACTTTCACTCACACCCAGCGCATTTGCAAGTTCAGTCCTTTGATTCGCACTAAAAGGTGGTAAAAACTCTACGCGACCTTGAGTCATTTTCACCAATAACTCTTCAGGACTTCCAAATATTGAAACGGATAAATGACCAGCCCCCGTTTTTGCGATTAATGGATAGTCTGATTGGTGGCCTGTAGTTGCACGTAAAAAATGAGTAGCGATCGTCGCATGTCCACATATCGGGACTTCATTTGTAGGCGTAAAATATCGAACATGTATGTCATGGCTTTGATCTTTAGCTGACAAAACAAAAGCAGTTTCTGAATACCCTGCGAATGCAGCAATATCTTGCATCTTTTGAGTTGTAAGATGGTCAGCATCTAGAACAACCCCCGCTCGATTTCCTGTATTTGGTTTAGTGGTAAATGCATCAACTACATAAATGGTCGTCATGGCAGAACTCCTCTGTTGTTAATATTGTGATCTCAGAAATAGCTCCCGCCATAACCAGAAAATCTTATTTAATTGCAGTAAGACATATCACCGCTCTAAAAGGTTTATAGTCGTCTCAAATAATGAGTCTTGAGTCTTTGTAGTGGTTGTTTGAATTGTATAAATCTAAACATCGGCGATACTATAGTTTTTATTGCAAACGCATTTTTTAAATATGGAAAGGTATGAACTGGGACGATACTAAAATTTTGTTAGCTATTGGGCGAACTGGCGGGTTGAGCCGCAGTGCAAAATTGCTTGGTATTAGTGTTTCTACCGTACATCGCAGAGCTGTTGAACTAGAGAAAAGTCTCAATGCGATTCTTTTTTCCCGAGACAGTGATGGCTATACACTCACCCACGTTGGAAAACATTTTTTTTCTTTGGCTGAAAAAGCAGAAGAGCATTTAATAGCGATGGAACGTTACAACGATCAAGGGCAACAATCATTGTTCCGCATTGCTTTACCTGAGTTAATCGGACAACAGTTGCTTCAGTCAAAGCTAACAGCGTTGCAACTGAAGCATCCAGATTTACAATTAGAGATATCGACGAGTGTCGTTCCTGTTGATTTTTCCCGACGGGAAGCTGACATTATTCTTCGACTTGTTCGTCCAGAAAGCGGGCGTTACATTATTCGACGCCTTGGCCAATTGGAGTATGGGCTTTATGGTAGTCAAGATTATCTCGCCAGTTTCACAGAGCACGCTGAAATGGCTGATGATTTACTGAATCATCGTATAATCGGTTGGGACCGAAGCCTTCAATATACTTTCTTAGCACAATGGATGCGTGAACTCAGCCAAGATGCTGCCCCTGCTTTGTCTTTTGATAACATGCACTCGCAACTACGGGCAGTCATTGAAGGACAAGGAATTACAGCCCTGCCTTGTTTTATTGCAAAGGCTTCTGGGTTAGTACCCATACAACCTGAGCAAACTTTAAAACAAGATGTGTGGTTAATGCGTCATTTAGATACTAAAAATAGTGACTATTCAACGTTGATTAGCGAGACGATTGAAAAAGAACTACAAGAATATCTGTTGTGATAAACATTGGCTTTTATTCTGATATTTAAGCCAAATCCAAATAACCAAATACAGCTTTTTCAACTCGCTGTTGTAAATCATTTAAATCACTTTCCCCTGCTATGCCTGCCGCATTGATCATCCCTTTACTTAAAGCAATCACATCTTGTGCGGCTGTCTGTGCATGTGAAACGCCAGAACGTTTAAACAGGTCAGAAATTATGGTTTCAAGCTCATGTTGAAGCTCACTTTCCTCAATGTCTTTTCCAATCAGTTCAGAAGCAAACTCTAGTGTTCGCGCTAATTGTGAACGGCTCAATTGATGTTGCACAGCAGCTTGGATGATGAGCTTTAGTTTTTCTTTTAAATCTGTGGCGTCAGTTTGCTGTATGGCTTCAACTATACGATTTGAAAGCTCAGTCCGCTCACGTCGAATTAACTCAACAATTAAAGCATCTTTAGAAGGAAAGTATTGATATAGGCTACCAATGCTTACGCCAGCAAGCTCAGCCACGGCATTTGTGTTAAATCCAGCAAAGCCTAACGACTCCAGAATGCGAGCAGCCGCCTCTAAAATAGCTTCAAAGGTAGCCACTGAGCGTGCTTGACGCGGGCGTTTGCGTGGGTCTGGAAGTGTTTCTGACATGAGCCGAAATGCGAGTATTTAATGTGAGCAATCACTCATATACTGACTGAGTCATATTGATATGACAAGTAAATGCTGCCTTTTCATTTGAACTAAAACTCGGCTCAGTCATGGAGTGGTTATGTCTAGAACCTATACTTTTTTTATTCATTTAAGAGCTTTGCCTGCTTGGTTGACTTTAACTCGTGAAAAGCGGGCTGAGTTTAGTGCACAGAAGCTTGAACCTATTTTTGAGAAGTACTCGACTGTAAAAGTTCGCTGGTATGACGTTGAGGCGTTTAGCACTAAAGCGAGTGATATTGCTGTGTTTGAAACGACATCTCTGCAAGACTATTATTTTGTGATTGATGCGATTCGAGACTCTGAGTTTTGTACAGTGCCCTACTTTGAGTTTGTAGAGATTATTCCTGCAATTGAAGATGGATATGTGGAGTATGAAAGTTCTTTATAGAAATTATTAATACTCTTTTACTTTGTACAGACAATGAATAAACCAATTACGAAATTAAATTTTCTTAATAGTAGAATTTTAAAATAATATTTAGTTTATTTATTTAATTCCTTATGGATCCTCTGCCAATGATTGGATAATTGTCTTTTAATTAGATTATCCTCCATTGTTTCTGAAGATCTATATGCATAAGTTATAAAGTTACGCTGCTTGCGAGCTAAGTGACTATACATGCGATAAATTTTTCTACGATAAGGTTTTGAATTATTTTGACGGGCCTTATTTTTTGAAGATCGAATTTTTGAGATGAGTCTTCTATAATAATTAGATAAGCTAGATGAGCGAATTAGAGTTTTCTTACCATCATAAATAAAGCCTAAATATTGCAAAGGTTTATAATTTTGTGTAATGGCATCAATTGCTGTTAAATTTCCAGATTCATTGATAAATTGAATTTTTTCAACTTTAGTTGGATTTATTTTTAGCTGAGTACCACCATATTCATGTAAAGCCTTCTCTAGAGAGCTATAAATATCGTCAATATTAATATTATCTGGAAATAAAACTATAATATCATCACAATAACGCCTATATAAACCTCCTATTCCTTCTATGAGTTCGCAACAATGATAGTCAAAATCTAACATGTAAATATTAGAGAGTATGGCTGACATTGGAGAACCCTGAGGAATACCGTAGCGTTTTCCTTCTATTTTCTCAGGAACTTGAATCAAATATTTAAATGATTCATCACGCCCAGAGAACTTAAATTTCCTAATACTGCGAAAATCATCTAAAGATTGATAATGAGTACTCGTCTTTTTTCTTAATGGATTAGGAATTCTTTCACCTAAACGCTTTCTATTAAATTGATCAGCCCATCCTAAAGCAAATAATACATCTTCCATATTCATAAAAGAGTAATTTGTTAAAGATTTAAACACTATATAGTTATCTTGAGATAGGCGCTCGACATTATTAACTCTTTGCCACTGCCTTTTTAATATTTCATGATCCAACGTGTCAAAAAAACTAGATAAATCGATAGTTAAGACATTACATCCTTGAGTTTGTGAGATCCAATCAAAAACCTCTTTTGCAAAGTCGACATTAGATTTCCCTAACGAACGATATGCTAAGACAGAACTATTTAAAGATGAATCCTTAATTAAACTCTCATATTGTTTATCAAGAAGATATGAATAGTATGCATAAATATAGCCATCTTTATTAGCAGCATATCGTAATGGACGAATTTTAGAAATTCTACGAGTTAACCCATTATGCTTTCTAATTTTTCTAACACTTTGATCAAAACCAATAAATGGTAAAAACCAGTGTTTTGATACTTTATCGGGATTGGAAACTAATGCAAAAGCGGAGTGAGCATCTAAAGGAGTATCAAAATGGACTCTCGACTTCAGCCTACCATTACTAGAAGCTTTTAAACGATGTTTTTTAGCGTATATTTCTTCTTGATATTGATTAAAACTTAACAAATTAATTCCATTTAGCAGATCCGTAAGGGCTTGTGGCGCGTCTCACTTTACGCCCTTACGGAGTCTTCAAACTTTGGTTTAAAAACTTCTTAAACCCAGCACTAGATCTAGTCAAAAAACAACTTTGACAAACGCATTAAACTTAACATGCTATACTATAGGGGGTAGTATGATTACAAACTACTTGATAATGATATTGTTAGTGTTGAAACCTTGGATTGCCTTATGGGCTAGGTTTCTTATTACAATACTTCTTAACAAACTGCTTGACAGTTCAAACTGCCTCCCTTTGCGAGCTAGGTAACAACCTACTCCAAAGGCAAGAGTAATTTATTAAAAAATATACATAAAATCAATATTTAATTTTCTTAAACTTCTCTTTTATTTTATAATTTTTACTCTTGAGTATTGCTACAAAATTTTAAAGAAGTACTTTGTGAATTTAAACTGATATTTACTTATATCCTTTAGAGTAACAATACTGTTTAAAAGCCATACCTTCACATAATTCTAACTTCAGTACATTCTCATAATGATTAAAACCTAATCGTATTCTTTCAAGATCTATAGTTGTTTTAGAACACTCTAATGCGTCATTAAGAGACAATTTAGTTAAACTACCAATAATTGAGTTCTCAAACTCAGAAATTATTTCATTTGATTTATTATTAAATCTTTCTAGCAATTTAAGATTAGTATAATGATTTTCAATTATATTAAATAATATAGAATCTATTCCATTCTTATTTTTCAAATAAAATTTTATATCAAAAGTAAAGTTATTATATTTAATATCTACAAATAAGAATTGTTGAATTGGCAATATATGCAAATATAAATTTAAGAATTCAAAATCACCATGTTTTATCCACTTATCTGACTTAAAACTATTACATTGGGAGCAAACAGGAATTAAATTTTTAGGATGGACAACAAATTCAGGAAAATTCTCCTTTGGTATAATATGATCCAAAGTGTTTACATCATTAATAGTACAATACTGACAAGTATTAAGCTCACGATTATTAGGTAAAGAAATTATAGCATTCTTTAATTTCACAAAAGGTTTTGAACCATAATTGTATAACTTTAACAAATCTTCTTTTTCAAGTGGATCAATATTAGGCATAGCAGATAAATTATATAATTTATTCTCAATAAAAGCTGTATCATATATTTGATATGATTTTTCCAAAAAAGGAACTAATGATTTAATGCGATCTTTATAATAAGGTACACTTTCATTTCTACCCTTTTTTTTAGACTTAATTACTAGTTCTAAGAAAGATATACTAGATTTTTTATACACTTTTAAATTAATCATATCGATTAGCCACCATACTCTTTAATAAAACAGTAAGATTCAAGCTAAGAGGCACATCTTTTGATTGTAAAATTTCAATTATTTGACTAAAAGAGTATCCTTTATTTATTAGCAACTGTAACTCATTTTTAAATTGAGAGGGTGTTTCTCTAGCTCCAAAAATATCTTCTGTTATTTTCGTTAGATTTTCTCCAAAAGTCTCTATAGCAGGATGTTTTGCACTTAAAACATCATTTTCATTTCTAATAACATATACATTTTTAGATAAAATTCCTTGAACGATAATAGGTGAATGTGTAGCTATGATACAAAAGGATTGAAATTTCTTTACAAGAAGATGAATACTATTAATTAATTGTGAAATAGCATTTGGGTGAAGATGGGTCTCTGGCTCATCAAATATGATCAGAGAGTCATACCTGATATTTGCTAATATCTCAGTAAGAATATATATAAATATTGCTTGACCAGAACTAAAAGTTTTTAGGGTTTTATTAAACTCAACTATATTTAACCTATCTTCAAAAAATTCTTTATCCCACTCTATCCAACTTCCTACAAAATCTTTAGAAAAAAAACTTTCACATATTTCACACCAACTTTGAAATCTTTTACTACGCTGTACTTTCTGTATAGATGAGAAGAAGCGATCATTTAACTCACTTTCAGATAAAATAGATTCCTTTTGATTGTTTTTTTGACGTAGTCCACAATAAATATAATTAATTTTAGACGAGTTTTCAGGAATAATAAATTTATCAAACACACTATAAGATACAGCTATAACCTTACTAAAAATAGGAATTTTTGGTGAAAATAAATCTATATTAGATTTTGCTATATCAACAGGAAGTTTAGCTACTAATTGGGTTTTACCAACTCCATTTTTACCAATAAGAGTATATATTCTACTCGGAACAATAGAATTATCATCAAAGTTAAATGGCACTCTCAAGCCTTCGCTATCTTCCATATAACTAGGCTTAAAAACATATTCAAAAGAATAAATATTACTTAAATCATAGTTATCAATACGATATTTTGCTTGTCTTAATAATTGTTCTTGCTCGTCATACCTTATAATACTATTCTTAAAATCTGTATTATCTTCAAATTCTTCAGAAATCTGGGGGAAAAAAGCAATATCATTTAGAGCCTTCAATACTGATAAATAATTTTGCTCGAATATATTTTTTAAGTTTTGATAAAAACTAAAATTTTGCCCTAATGAGCAGTATTCACTATCTAACATAAAAAAATTATTAACTATTTCTTTTGTTGTACTTATTGATTTTTTTGAAATTATTTTTAATTTTCCAACTACCCAGCGCTGATTATTAGAATAATAATTAAGTACAAATTCATTCTTTTTTCCATAATCATCCCATGCTGTTGGTGAAAGAATAAAAAAATTCTCATATTGATTGTTTTGATTATTGATAACAAAAGGGATCTTATTATCAACAATATCTTTAAACTTATTATTCTTATCAAGAATATCAATTTCAAATACTGACAAACCCTCATCATTGATATTTTTCAAGCGATATTCAATTGATGAGTTATTTAATATCGGATTTAAAGTATGATAATAAAACTTAATTTCATCTTCACTACTATTAACAGTAGGTGAGATAACCAGATTAAGAAGTTTAAAAAAATTCTCATCAGAACTTAAGAAATCAAATCTATCCATTAAGATATATTCAAGATCCCAATCATAGTTATTTATATAGTGTTGATTTAAATCTCCTCCAGCATTACTAAATCTTGAATCATTTGATGGCAAACTCCTTAAATCTAGGATTAAATCAAAGAAACTTAATGCATCAATTTTTTGGAATAATTTTCCTTCTTGTTTGACAAGAATTCTCAGAATTTCTAATTTTATATTTTTTGGCAGTTGTAAGTTTAACATCGCTTTTAAAGAAAAAAATTTTTACTATTATTTCAATAAAGTATTGCAATATCAATATTTTCTTATAAATCTCAAATGATAAGTAGATGTCAAAGTAAAAATAAAACTTATTTTTTGTTTGGTATATTTTTACCTTACAAGAACTATATGTTAATTTTATTCTGTGCAACTATAAAGCTAAACCATTGTTTTATTATAAACTATATGAAACTTGAGTAATAATATGGCCGAGTCTTTTCAATACCCACCTGAACTATTCAAATTACTTGTGGATACAATTCCTCTGCTCTGCAAAAGTAAAAGAGATGTAATCTTATTTTTTCGGGGTGCAGGAGTAATACAATCAGATCTTATACACGTTGAAACAGCTCTTAGAACAGATCAAGCATCAATTAATAAATTTGAAATTGCACGTGATGTTTTAACAAAAGTGAATATACGTGGTGACAATGGACTTGCTGTTCGTCGTGAAATTCTTAAACGTGTTGTTGAGTTTGAAAGCTTTGAAACATGTTGGGAAAATGATCAGTTCAAAGCTAAAGGATTAGTATCAAGTATACGCGAAGTTGTAAATAAAAAAGACTCATTTACTCGGATGAAACAGGAAAGAGATCTTGAGCGTCAACAAAATCTTGCTAAACGAGAACTTGAACGCAATCAAATATTAAAAAAACAGAAAAGTCTTGAAGAAATAAGTCAAAGATTAAACACTTTATTTACTATGGATGATAAACCACATGAACGCGGTAAATTATTGGAAAGTATTTTAAATGATTTATTTCGTACATACGATATTCACATTCATGAGGATTTTAGACGTAGAGATCCTGAAACGGGAGTAGTAGTTGAGCAAATTGATGGTGTAATAGAACTGAATGGTCAATTGCATCTAGTTGAAATGAAATGGCTTAAATCTCCAGTCGGAATACCAGAGTTTACTCAACATATAGGTAGACTGTTTTTACGTGCAAATGCTCATGGAATTTTAATAGCAGCTAATGGCTATACTGAGGCTGTAATATCTCAATGCAGAGATGCTCTTAGCCAAAAAACTTTATTCCTCTGCTCTCTTCAAGAAATAGTAATGCTCTTATATCGTCAAGATGATCTAGTAGAGTTTTTGAAAAAAAAGTCACGCGCAGCTATTCTTGATAAAAATCCTTTCTTAGAAATCTTATATTAAAAGGATTAAACTTTAAAAATAGTAATTCATCATTAGTTAAATCCAATTTGTGTTCTTCCAAGCTTTATAAGGCTTTCCGCAAAATATAGAGTTAAAGTTAACTAAATAACTTTAACTCCCCCAAAACTTCTCCAACACCACATCCCTTTCATCCAAACTGTTAGAGCTTAAAACCTGTAGCATCAAGCCATCAATTAGGTTTAAAACCATATTGGCATCGGGTTTGAATACATTGGTTTCCAGACTAAAGACCAAATCAAAAAGCTCTCGAAGCAACCATTTTCGATATTCAACTGCCATGCGGTAGGCCCTTGGGTAAAGTAGTTTTATTTCAAAAATGGCCTTAAACAAAAGGTGGTAAAAGCTATTTACATCAACATGTAAACGGACAATTTCTTTGAGTTTATCGCTTGGTTTTGAGTAGCGGTGTGAGTAGACAATTGCCAGCACTTCTTCTTTCAGGCGGCTTTTTTGAAAGCTTATGCATGTTTCAACAAGTCGTTCTTTTGAGTGAAAGTAGTTATAAAGCGTGGCTTTGGGAATTTTAGTTTCTTTGGCAATCAGGTCTACGCCTGCATTATGGAATCCATAAGTCGTAAAGAGTTGGATGGCAGTTTGAACAACCTGTAATTTTTTGGAAGATATTTCTAAAGTTGGCATAGTTTTACCGTTTTAAATTCTTGTTGTTTCTAAATGAGATAAAATGCCTGTGCCCTTTCTGGGAGAAAAAAAGGCACAGCAAAGCCGTAAGACGGTGCTTAACGCATCTCAAGTTTTATTGTTGATATAAGTTTTTAGTCGTGATGAGCTAAAGCTTTAAAACGTATTTTCAATTAAACAGTTTTAAAGATGAGCTAAACGATATTGGAATAAAAGGCTTGGCAATGGTTGCCAATAAAATAGAAATGTTGCGCATGAGCGACTCCTTAGGTAAAAGAAGTCCTACCGCATTACTGTCAAATAATGGTGGTAGAACGAAAGAGGGTTGACAGACTGAACCTAAGAATCAGCACACCCGAGGGTGTCCCCCTTCCGTCCTACCGCAACAAAAGGGGGACGAACGAGTCTACATTAAAAAAACAAGTTTTTTCAATGTACTTAGGTTCTGGCCTGTCAAAGCCAGCTGGCAATGTGGCCAGCACGCAAAGGATAATCTGAGAGTTTAGAAGTGTCAATGTAGCTTTTATGACAAGTATTTAAATTTCTTATTATTTTTCATTAGATTAACTTAATTATTATTTTAGATATTATATTTAATTGTATTTTCAATTTAAACAAAGCGATCCATGCTTATTCATTTCTTATTTAAGCTTTTAATATGACTAAGCAACACGCAAAGTGGGTTTAGACAGTTTCCCTCTGCCCCACTTGGTGATAAGCACGATTAAAATAAACCAAACTTTGGTCATGCTGGCTTTGTTTAATCGCCACAATCGGACAAATCAGAATGGTGTGTGTGCCCACTTGTTGAATTTGCTCAATCTCACAATCGAAACTCACCAAAGCATCGTCTAACACAGGTGAACCCGTTTCTAACTCAATCCATTCGCCATGTTTAAAGCGTTCTTCTGGTGTGAGCTTAGATGAAAATGCTTTTGAAATATGTTCGTGGTGCGCGCCTAACACATTCACAGTTAAGATTTTATTATCTAGGAAATGTGCATGTGAGCTCGCAGATTGGTTCATACACACCAATAATGTCGGTGGTGTGTCGGTCACACTACAAACAGCAGACGCAGTAAATCCAAAACGGCCAGACATGCCTGCCGTAGTCACAACACTAACCGCACTTGTGAGTAAAGACATTGCATTTCTAAAGTCTGTTGCTTGAACCATGACATTATTCCTAAATTGAATCGTACCTTGTCCTGAGTGTTTGCTATACCGCCCAACTCCATCAGGAAGGTACTTTATCGACATGCATTCTGAGTAGAACGACATGTAGTAAGTAAAATGAGGGTTACTTGTTTGATTATCAACTCACATCAAAAAAGTAACCCTTTATACCACTTATTGGTAAATATTAAGCAGAGAGTTCAAAACCCGTAAGTTCTCTGCGAACGATTTCTGCACCTGCACTTAAAGCATTTAACTTGCCACGTGCCACTTCACGTGAAAGAGGCGCCATACCGCAGTTTGTGCAAGGGTAAAGCTTGTCAGCATCTACGAACTGAAGCGCTTTACGAAGTGTGTTAGCAACCTCTTCTGGAGTTTCAATCTGGTTAGATGCAACATCAATTGCGCCGACCATCACTTTTTTACCGCGAATAAGTTCAAGTAAATCGATAGGCACATGTGAGTTGTGACATTCTAACGAGATGATATCGATGTTAGATTTTTGCAGTTTCGGGAAAGCTTCTTCGTATTGGCGCCATTCCGAACCAAGTGTCTTTTTCCAGTCAGTGTTGGCTTTAATGCCGTAACCGTAGCAAATGTGGACCGCAGTTTCACACTTAAGACCTTCAATTGCACGCTCTAAAGTCGCAACGCCCCAGTCATTTACTTCGTCAAAGAATACGTTAAATGCAGGTTCATCAAACTGAATAATGTCTACACCAGCAGCTTCTAACTCACGCGCTTCTTGGTTCAAAATTTTAGCAAATTCCCAAGCAAGTTTTTCACGGCTCTTGTAGTGACCATCGTAAAGCGTATCAATCATAGTCATTGGGCCAGGTAATGCCCACTTAATTGGTTGATTGGTTTGCTGACGTAAAAACTTAGCATCTTCAACAAACACAGGCTTTTGACGAGACACAGCACCCACGACAGACGGTACACTTGCATCGTAACGGTCACGAATTCGAACTGTTTCGCGCTTCTCAAAATCTACGCCATTTAAGTGTTCGATAAATGTCGTCACAAAGTGTTGGCGGGTTTGTTCGCCATCGCTCACAATGTCGATGCCAGCAAGTTGTTGTTCGTGCAACGCCAAACGTAAAGCGTCTTTTTTACCTTCAACTAAGCCTTCGTTTTCGAGTTTCCAAGGTGACCAAAGCTTTTCAGGTTCTGCAAGCCAAGACGGTTTAGGTAAGCTGCCAGCAGTTGAAGTCGGTAATAATTTTTTCATGATCAATGACCCGTATGTTGATTAATTAGGAGCGTAATTAGCAGACCACTGCTCAAGAATCGCTTGGTATGGTTTGATA
>Ga0207713_1002759_pt1 | contig 12446 bp, 13 predicted proteins | sample KBSS64metaG_FD_184404 | JGI IMG/M metagenome (GOLD analysis project Ga0207713, IMG submission 184404) | Switchgrass rhizosphere microbial communities from Kellogg Biological Station, Michigan, USA - KBS S6-4 metaG (SPAdes) (version 2) | ecosystem: Host-associated > Plants > Roots > Rhizosphere >...
ACCACTTCTAATTTTGCTTGATGACAAAGTACCGACTTCATTTGAACGCTTCCTATTTCTTCTTTTCATTTACTTGCCAGAAATAGATTTCTACAGATAAATTAATCGCCTTATCAGTTTGGTCTTTAGCAAGCTTTTGCTCATATTTACAAGTAACAGACGAAATACCAATGACCATTCTTTAGCCGATCTATTCTTAAATAGTCAACAGTAGACAGGCTCAGCGAGATTTAAAACAATAAAAATCTTAGTGCTTGTATCTTACACAGACTGCGTTATCTTCTTAGGCCAGAACAATGTCATCAAAATTAAAACTTAAACGAATATCTTAAGTTCAAAAAACTCAACTAAACCCCTTTTCACAAAAACATAGCAAATCCAAACTTTTATCAGTGACCCTAAACAGGCATGATGAATTGATACGAACAGATAAGAAGAAACCTATGATTACAAAAACACTTCCCCTTACAGATATTCATCGCCACCTTGATGGCAACATCCGTATTCAAACTATTTTAGAGTTAGGGCAACAATACCATTTAGATTTGCCTGCCTACGACATTGAATCTTTACGCCCACACGTACAAGTGATTGATAACCAACCTGACTTATTAAGTTTTTTATCGAAGCTGGACTGGGGTGTAAAAGTATTAGCGGGTTTAGATGCCTGTAAACGCATTGCATTTGAAAACATGCAAGATGCTGCACAACAAGGTCTAGACTATGTAGAACTTCGCTTCTCACCAGGTTACATGGGCATGACGCATCAACTACCGCTTGAGGGAGTCGTTGAAGCGGTTATTGCGGGTGTGAAAGAAGGCAGTCAGACTTACGGGGTAAAAGCGAATTTAATTGGCATTATGAGCCGTACGTTTGGTCAAGAAGCCTGCGAAAAAGAATTAAATGCTCTACTTGCCCATAAAAATGATATTAAAGCGTTGGATCTTGCTGGAGATGAGCTTGGTTTTCCGGGCAATTTATTTATTGATCACTTTAAAAAAGCACGTGATGCAGGTTGGCATATTACGGTACATGCAGGCGAAGCTGCCGGCCCAGAAAGTATTTGGCAAGCTATTGAAGAATTAGGTGCCGAACGAATTGGACATGGCGTTAAAGCAGTTCAAGATTTAAAACTTTTAGATTATTTGGCTAAACATAAGATTGGTATTGAATCTTGTCTCACTTCAAACATTCAAACCAACACAGTACCTTCTTTAGCAGAGCACCCATTAAAGACTTTTTTAGAACATGGTGTGCTTGCCACTATTAATACAGATGACCCTGCTGTAGAAGGCATTGAGATACAACATGAATATTTAAGTGCTGCCCCATTGGCAGGATTAACCCCTGAGCAAATTTATACAGCTCAAGAAAATGGACTTAAAATCGCATTTTTATCAAATAAAGAAAAAAATGAGTTAAGACAAAAATATCAGTAACAGAGAACAGAGAACAGAGAACAGAGAACAGAGAACAGAGAACAGAGAACAGAGAACAGAGAACAGAGAACAGAGAACAGAGAACAGAGAACAGAGAACAGAGAACAGAGAACAGAGAACAGAGAACAGAGAACAGAGGTTATATGTATATAAGGAATACGAGTTCAAATATTGGAATGCGTTTGAATTAAAATTTCGAAATAGAAAACAAAAAAATTCCTTCTATCTATAAGATAAGAAGAAATTCTTTTTAATATCTGGGATATTTCTAAAGCTTGAACGCTTTTAAATATGGTCGGAGCAGTAGGATTCGAACCTACGACCCCCTGGTCCCAAACCAGGTGCACTACCAGGCTGTGCTATGCTCCGAAATTGGGGTGAATGACGGGATTCGAACCCGCGACAACTGGAATCACAATCCAGGGCTCTACCAACTGAGCTACATCCACCATCAAATAGTTCTATGTACCAAGCTACCGAGTGGCGCGCCTGACAGGATTCGAACCTGTGACCATCCGCTTAGAAGGCGGATGCTCTATCCAACTGAGCTACAGGCGCTTAACCGATGATGCTTATCATGCGATACTTCGCCGATCTTAAAATATTATTTTAAGTGGTCGGAGCAGTAGGATTCGAACCTACGACCCCCTGGTCCCAAACCAGGTGCACTACCAGGCTGTGCTATGCTCCGATCTATCTCAGCTTTTGCTGTATCGCACATCGTGCGGTACGGTGTGCATTCTAGGCGCGACGCCCTCAGACGTCAACACCTATTGTCAAAAAAAGTTAAAAATCCTTATCAAATGTATATTTAACAAGCATTTTGAGGATTTTTAACGCTTTAACGATGCACTAAAGGCTAACATTCGATCTAAAGGCATTTTGGCACGTTCAGCAAGCGCTGGTTCGACGTGTATTTCCTGATCGCCCTTTTGTAAAACTTCTAAAATTCCATCGAGTTCATTCATTGCCATCCACGGACAGTGTGCACATGAACGACAAGTTGCACCTTCACCTGCTGTTGGCGCCTCAACTAAAATCTTATTTGGTACAGCTTGCTGCATTTTGTAGAAAATACCACGGTCAGTTGCCACAATGAGTCTTTCATTTGGCAAAGTCTGCGCAGCTTTAATCAATTGAGAAGTACTACCTACCGCATCAGCAATTTCTACAACCGACTCTGGCGATTCTGGATGTACCAATACCGCTGCATCTGGATATAGTGCTTTCATGTTGGCAATGCCACGTGCACGGAATTCTTCATGCACAATACATGCGCCATCCCAAAGCAACATATCAGCACCGGTTTTCTTTTGAATATAACGGCCTAAGTGCTGATCTGGTGCCCAGATAATTTTTTCGCCCAAGCTATCAAGATGTTCAACAATTTCGACCGCACAGCTTGAAGTCACCACCCAGTCTGCTCGTGCTTTAACAGCTGCCGAGGTATTAGCATAGACAACTACGGTGTAGTCAGGGTGCTGATCACAAAAGGCCGTGAACTCATCAACCGGACAACCTAAATCGAGTGAACATGTCGCTTCGAGTGTCGGCATTAAAATGGTTTTTTCAGGAGACAGAATTTTTGCTGTTTCTCCCATAAATTTAACACCTGCCACAACCAGTGTAGAGGCAGCATGATCTCGTCCGAAACGGGCCATTTCTAAAGAGTCAGAAACACATCCACCTGTTTTTTCGGCAAGTTCCTGTACTTCAGGGTCGCAATAGTAGTGTGCAACAAGGACAGCATCACGTTTTTTGAGCTCTGCTTCGATCTGAGCAAACTTTTGTTGTTTTGCTTCTTCACTTAAGCTGTTGTCTTTTGGCTCACCTAAACGGTCTAAATGCGCTTGTACAATGTTTTTTGCATCGTTGGCAATTAAAGTCGCATCACTCATAAAAACGTCTTCTCTATCCTTCATGCTGGCATACCTGCTCGCATATAACGTTACTGCTTAAATGATTACTAACTTGAATCATTTAATATCAAAAGATGGGGCTAATAAAAAAGCCTCTTTGTCGAGGCTTGATTATAACTGATATTTAAGAACGGTAATCAGCATTAATTTTGACATAGTCGTAAGATAAGTCACAGGTATATACCGTGTCTTTGGCCTGACCGCGTCCTAAATCAACTCGAATGGTAATTTCTGTTTGTGCCATAACACGCGCACCCGCCTCTTCGGTATAGTCCTCGGCAGCTCCACCGTCTTTACAGATTTGTACATCGTCTAGCCATACCTGAATTTTAGATACGTCTAAGTCTTTCACTCCAGCATAGCCAATTGCTGCCAAAATACGACCCCAGTTCGGGTCAGATGCGAAAAGCGCGGTTTTTACTAACGGCGAATGAGCAATACTATAAGCAATATCGCAACATTCTTGAGTGTTGCCGCCGCCTTCTACAGCAACAGTAATAAACTTCGTTGCACCTTCGCCGTCACGTACAATTAACTGTGCTAAACGATTCATAACACGAGCCAGTACTTCTAACACCTGAGCGTAGCGCGCATCGTTAATTGAAGTAATTTCAGCTCCACCTGCCTGACCTGTTGCCACAAAAATACAAGAGTCATTGGTTGAGGTATCGCCATCAATCGTAATACGGTTAAATGAATGCTCAACCGTTGTCTTTAATAAGCTTTGTACTAAATCACGACTAATAGGTGCGTCTGTAGCGACAAAGCTCAACATGGTTGCCATGTTTGGACGAATCATGCCAGCGCCTTTACTAATACCTGTCATGGTATAAGTAATACCATCTAGCTCAAATTGTTCAGATGCGCCTTTTGGTACTGTATCTGTGGTCATAATGCCAGACGCTGCATCATACCAAGCAGCCTCTTGCAAAGTGTTTAATGCAGGTCGAAGTCCAGCGAGTAAACGCTCCATTGGAAGCTGCTCACCAATTACACCTGTAGAAAACGGTAAAATTTCTGAGCTGTTTACCCCAGCAATCTCAGCTAATTTTGCGCAAGTATCTTGAGCATTTTTCAAGCCTGTAGGTCCAGTACCTGCATTGGCATTACCCGTATTAATCACTAAATAGCGAGGATTACCTTGGGTAAGATGGGCTTTAGAGACATGAACAGGTGCAGCACAAAATGCATTTTGGGTAAATACACCTGCAACATTTGAACCTTCTGCAAACTCAAAAATGACTAAATCTCGTCGGTTCGGGTAACGTACATATGCTTCTGTTGAGCCAATTTTTACACCTTTTACCACATGCATTTGTGGCATTGTTACGTCACCGACAGCCATTTTTAGAACATCCAGAGTTTGTTATGAATAAGATCAATATTTCAAAAAGCGATGCAATGAAGCACACTCTTTATGAAATATCATTGTTAACAGCTTAGTAGAAAAGTCTAAAAAAATCGAGCGCAAAACGGCTCATTGTTGCTCTAGCTTTAATAAAATATCTTTCTTATCAAGACCACCAGCAAAACCAACTAATGCCCCACCTGCACCAATTACTCGGTGACAAGGCGCAATAATCGAAATCGGGTTTTTCCCATTTGCAGCGCCCACTGCTCGTACAGCTTTTTCATTACCAATTTGAAGTGCAATCTCTTTATAACTTCTTGTTTCCCCATAAGGGATGGTGAGTAACGCAGCCCATACCTGTTTTTGAAATGCGGTTCCTTCGAAATCTAGTGGCAAAGAAAACTCACAGCGCTTGCCTTCAAAATATTCTTCTAATTGTTGCTCAGTCTTTAATAAAACTGGATGTTCAACTTGTTCGACCAGCTCAGCCAGCCGAACACGTTTTGGATTTTCATTGTCCCAGAGTACTGCCACCAAAGCATTTTCATTCGCAACCAGCTTTAATTGCCCAACAGGCGAATTGATATACTTATAAGACAGCAACATAGTTTATTCTCTTAGGACGGCGACGAAATTTTCATTAGAACCAAACCTGACACAATCAGTACAGCAGCAATCATTCGCATAGCTCCAATGGGTTCATTGAGAAAGAATATGCCCACTAAAAATGATCCAATTGCGCCAATTCCTGTCCAAACCGTATAGGCAGTGCCAAGAGGTAAAGTCTTCATTGAAATTGAAAGTAGAACTACACTCAAAATCATAAAAACTACAGTAATAATACTAGGGGTTAAGCGTGTAAAACCTTCAGACATTTTCATAGAATATGCCCAAATGATTTCAAATACACCTGCTAAAATTAAAATAGCCCAAGCCATAACATTCACTAATTTTTATATTGTCAGGTCGTCCTGACATGATTACCCATTATGGGGGAGGTCGTTCCTCCTTTATGTGAAGGCTCAGTTTACTTTAAAATAAAAAATGAAGGCAAACTCTATCTAAAGCTTACCTAGCTTAGAAAATATTATTGTTTTTTTAACTGTAAAATTTTTCGGGCACTATTTAAAACAAATAAAACAATAATCAGTCCAATAATTAAATCGGGATAAGGAGAACCTGTCATTGCGACCAATATTCCCGCAACAATAACACCTAAGTTTACGATGACATCATTTGCAGAAAAGATATAACTCGCCTTCATGTGTGCTCCACTCTCTTTATGGTCACTCATTAAATAAAGACAAGTAATATTCGCCGCAAGGGCTAATCCACCAATTAAAATCATTAAAATTGAAACAGGTTCACTGCCATATATAAAGCGGCGCAGGACATCAATTAACACAATTATGGCTAAGCCGAACTGCAACCAACCAGAAAGATGTGCAGCCTTTAATTGAGCATTAAGATTTTTACCTACCACAAATAAGGCAATACCATAGATTGCAGCATCTGCGAACATATCGAGTGAATCGGCGATTAGCCCTGTCGATGATGCAATGATGCCTGCCATAAACTCAATGACAAACATGACCCCATTAATGAGTAACAACCATTGTAAAACTTGCTTTTGTGCTGCATTCATTGAAGAACTGGTTCTAACCTTTTTAGGTTTTTCAACAGGTTCATAATGTGGCTGCGTTTGTTGTAACTCGGCTCCTAATCCTAGACGCTGTAGGCTTTGGGTAATCATTTCAGCTTGAGCACTGTGATAAATCGCCAAATGGCGTGCTGGTAAGTCAAAATTAAGTTCCTGAATATCGTCAGCGTAAGAGGCTAAAGCCATCCGTACCATTTGCTCTTCGGCTGCACAATCCATGTGAGGAATATGATAATAACTCACCCATTGGCTCTTCTTAGCCCCAGGTTCACTAGGCGTAGAATACTCCTGAGAAGGCATGTTTGAGCACCCGCAGCTAGAGCTACTTTTACTTAAATGTATTTGATTCTCTTGTTTTTCTAAAGCCATCTGTGCACCATAACTGACACAAAAAACAATGCCATTAGTATAAACCAATGGCATGTCGTTAAGCTTACTTTTTGTTCTGCAATTAGAATTTAAGTGTTAACCCTGCTCCATAATACCAACCATTTTCAGAGTCGGTTCCAGTTTGCCAAGTCGTTTGTTTTAAACCTTTTTCATAGCCATAACCGACATCAACAAATGGCATGACCTTTTTGTTGATTTCATAACGGGTTTGAAAGCCTGCTTGTAAACTTGATAAACCTGTTCTACTGGCATAGCGAGATTCATCTTGCAAAACAACATCTGCTTTTAAATAAGGTTTACCAATTAACTTTTGGGTAAAGAGTAAGTCTCTTTCCGTTTCTAAACTTAGCTTCCATAGCTGGTCTTCACCTGCATAAAGATATGCATCGGTTTCAAAAAAGTAAGGTGCCATGCCATGTAAACCCACTACACCTGCCCAGCGATCTTGCTTTTTGTCTTCCCGCTGTAAACGCTCGTAATTTACCCCAGCCTGTACATCCCAATAATCAGCTACATTTCGGCTGTAAAGTAATGAACCACCGTAATTAGCATCTTCGGACTCGGCCTTTTCAACATGAGCTTTGATGAATAATTTGTTTTCATCAGTCCCCACCCAGCTTTCTAATTCAGAAGAAAAACTACCTTCTCCCTCTTCATTTTGAGTCCAGCCCGTATTAATCGTAGTCGCCTGATAAACCTGACCACCATGTTCGCGTAAATGATCATGTGTTAAAGGTTCTTGAGCAAAAGTAAATACAGATATGCTCGAGAAAGCACCGCAACATATCATTTGAGAAAATAACTTAGTGATGCGCATGACTAGCTCCTTTCTCATTTTCAGATTGAACAGGTGCTTGAAATGCATCTACTGCTCCATCATTCACTTGAGCCACAATCAATTTATTCATCATCCCTGCACTCATGTGATAGAGCAAATGACAATGAATCGCCCATTCTCCTAAGGCATCGGCTGTCAATAACGCGGTAACTGTCTTTCCTGGTGGAACAATAACAGTATGTTTATTTGGCAAGTTTTCAGCTTGTTGACCATTTTCCAATTGCATGAACATGCCATGTAAATGCATTGGATGTGCCATCATGCTGTCATTCACAAACTTCAAGCGAATACGTTCGCCATATTTAACTTGCAATGGCTCAGCTTCGCTAAATTTCTTGCCATTAATGGTCCAGATGTAACGCTCCATGTTTCCGCCTAAACGAACGACTAACTCTCGTTCCGGCGCACGGGTGTCAGGCTGAGGCGTTAAAGACTGCAAATCACTATACTGCAATGCTTTCATACCCGCTGGTGTTGAAGCATTTGCCCAGCCATACACCTGCTCATCTTTTTTAACTGTAGTTTTAGGTTGAGCAGGCATTTCATGATTCATATTCATCATAGTGTGATCATGTTCGCTAGATGGCTTTGCCTGCACATCCTGTTTCATTTCTGGCATCGCTGACATGTCGTGCTTCATGTGCATCATAGAATGATCATGTTCGCCAGATGACATATCTTTCATACCATGGTCCATGTTCATCATTGCATGATCATGATTAGCATGGCTCTCTTCTTTTTTCATTTCAGGCATAGTCGACATGTCATGTTGCATGTTCATTTGATGGCTAGCATGTTCATCACTCGCTCCATCACCATGACTCATGCCCATATCATCCATGGTCAATAAAGATCGCGGACGTGGCTGTGGCATTTGAATTGGACCAACCGCCTGAGTATTTTCGTCATGCAAAGTACCGATAGCAAAGCCGCTACGGTCAATTGACTCAGCCTCAATCTGATAATTTGCTTGTTTAGGTTCTACAATTACATCGTAGGTTTCGGCTGTGCCAATACGAAACTCATCAATTGCAACAGGTTTTACTGGCTGCCCATCTGCACTCACGACTGTCATTTTCAAGTTTGGAATTCTGACATCAAAAAATGACATGGCAGAGGCGTTAATGAAACGTAGTCGGACTTTATCTCCCACCTTAAAATCACCTGTCCAGTTTTGCTGCGGTGTCTTACCGTTGACTAAGAAGGTATAACCCGTCACATCAGACATATCGGTTTTTAACATTCGCATCTGATTCCACATCGAACGATCTTGCCAAGTTGCTTTTAAGCCTTGTCCTTTAACCTGCTTCCAGACATCAGATACAGTTTCACGGCGATTTTGATAATACTCAGCAGATTTTTTCAAATTCTTCATAATGCTATCGCTAGAAGAGTTATGAAAATCTGAGAGCATCACAACATAATCACGGTCAGTTTTTTCATGTGCTGCAACTGGTGTTCTCCCTTTCGGATAAATCACGAGTGGGCCATATAAACCGTCTTGCTCTTGGCCTTTACTATGGGCGTGATACCAATAGGTGCCGTTTTGTTTCACCTTAAAGCGGTAAACAAAATCTCCGTTTGGAGCAATTCCTTTAAAACCATTGAAACCCGGTACACCATCCATTAATCCTGGCAATAACAAACCATGCCAGTGCAAAGACGTATCCTGATTTTTTAATTGGTTATGCACATGAATAACAGCATCATCCCCTTCTTCAAACTCAAGGAGTGGTGCTGTAAATTTTCCATTTACGGTAATTCGTTTTAGCGGTTGGCCAGTAACATTGACCTGTTGTTCATTAATATTAAGGTGATATTCCTTAATTGCCGCGAGGGACCATGGTGAAACCAATAGCCCAAATACAGCGACTAAGCTGCTAATTGTTTTATGAGACATTGCTGTAATCCTTTTTAATTAAAAAATAAGTAAGAAAGGATTAAGCTTTAGGAGGACGTAAAATTTCTTGCCAGTATCCGGCTAAATGCTGAGCCTGATAAATACTGCTAAATTGAGACGATATGGGAACAAATTGTGATTCAAGGTCTGGTACAACTTGCTGCAATGCCAGATTCACGATTTGGCAATGTACGGGGTTACAGTCCTTACAATGCTCACCGTGCGAATGAAGAGACTGGGTCATGGTTTGATGACATACAGTCTGATCATTTGCTTGAACATGTACAGAGTGATCAGTCATTTTTTCACTATGACATGGCATCGTGTGAAGATCATGCTGCATAGGCGTCTGAGCAATAGACACACCACTCCACCCAATGACCAAAGTCATTAGGAACACAAACCAAGCATACTTGCGTAAGTGTTGTAGGGCCATTGTCGTTTATTGCCTTATGCAATTTATATATCTTAGGTGCATTAGCATAACTAAGTTTTAAAAGAGATACAATTTTTCCATCTTAACTGTTTGTTTTAAATTAATTAAACAAATGGTGATTGATGCTGAAGCACTAAATCAATCACTTGCAATGCACCCTCTTGCTCATTACTCACAGTCGTATACGGTGCTACTGCTTTTAAAGCTTCTACTGCATTTTCAACCGCAAACCCATAACCCACTGCTTTAATCATCTGGATATCATTATTATTGTCGCCAATCGCAACCACTTGATCAGGTTCAACCTGCCATTTTTCTAATAGAAGCTTCAAACCATGTGCTTTATGCTGGTCAGGAAGAATAAGATCAATAAAGTCAAAACCACTTGAAACGGGAACTAATAATTGATCTGCAACAAAACTTTGCTGCTGAAGATCTTGAAAAATAGCAAAACTTTCGTTTTTCTGAGCAATAAAAGTAATTTTGCACACTAAATCTTTTAATGCATAAAAATCCTCTACAACTATTAGCTTTTCAAAGTATCGAGCGACCTTAGCATAGTCATCGGCTTGCATAGACTTGTGTACATAAGCGCTCTGCTTTCCGCAGATCACCATTTTAGATGTATAGATTGAATCAATTGCTTTTAATGTCTCAATAAATTGTTGCTGACTTAAATGAGCAAAAGCTATTTCTTGCCCTGCATCTACAACATGTGCGCCATTTTCTGCAATAAAGGCAATTTCATGACTAATTTCTGGAAAGTAGGTAACAAGCTTTGCAAGTTGGTTACCACTGGCAACCACAAAATGAATATTATTTTGTTTGAGTTGTTCGTACTGTTTTAAAAAACGTGCTTTGTTGTACTGCTTCTTAGAATTAAGAAAAGTCCCATCCATATCTACCGCTAAAATTTTTATCGACATTAATTATCTAAATCTCTTACTAAAATGTTATTAAACCAAATTTAGCTTTATTTTTCATGACACTTTTACAGTTTTACATCCATATATTTCTTAAAAGGTGTCCACACAATATTATCGTTTTTTGCTCAGGTTATTTTTTAGTAAAGCTTAATAAAAAATCAGGTAATAAAATATCCAACCCGCATAAAAAAAGAACGCCAAAACGTTCTTTTTTCACACATTCAGCCTAGAGAATAAGCAGTTGATCTAATTTTGTTTATTTTACCAACATCTTATCCATATGGTTATCAACACAGTTATCCATATAGTTATAAACAAAGTTATCCACAAGCTTACCATTGATTCAACATGCTTTTTTAAGCGTCTACACTACCTACTTTCGCAAGCTCTGCACGCATTTGATCAATTACAACTTTATAATCTGGTTGACCAAAAATCGCTGAACCCGCAACAAACATATCTGCGCCAGCTTCTGCAATTTCACGAATATTTGCAGGGCCAACACCACCGTCAACTTCTAAACGAATATCACGGCCACTCGCATCAATAATTTTACGAGCTTCACGCAATTTTTCTAAGGTCATTGGAATGAACTTTTGCCCACCAAAGCCAGGATTCACACTCATGATTAAAATTTGGTCAACTTTATCAAGCACATAATCTAAATAGTGTAATGGCGTTGCTGGGTTAAAGACTAAACCAGCTTTAGCACCACCTGACTTAATCAACTGTAATGAACGATCAATGTGATGAGATGCTTCTGGGTGGAAGGTAATAATATCAGCACCAGCTTCCAAAAAATCTCCAATAATGCGGTCAACCGGAGATACCATTAAATGCACATCAACAGGCGCTTTAATTCCATATTTTTTTAAAGCCTTACACACACCGGCACCAAAAGTTAAATTTGGAACATAGTGGTTATCCATTACATCAAAATGCACTACATCTGCACCTGCGGCTAACACTTTGTCTACATCTTCGCCTAAACGAGCAAAATCGGCAGATAAAATAGAAGGAGCAATCAAATAAGGCTTGGACATAAGTGGATGACCTGGCTAAGAGTTTAAGGAGAGGCTTAAAATTATAACAAAAAACCGCCTACTTGGCCTGCTCTTCCTTACTCAAATCGCAACATTTCAAACTTGCAACGTAACGTTGCAACATTAGAATGCTAAGCACTAAATGAATTTGTTAAGGTACATTAAAGCAATGTGAGGATTGATAATGAAAAGCACAACTCATCTATTAACAAACGATGGTAAACGTATTGCAAAACGTCTAGTTAATCATTGGAAACACAAATTTGAAGTACAAGAGACTGAACAAGATTTCAAAATCTTAATGCCTACAGCAACCATTACACTTGCCCCCGCAACAGAGCAGTTAAACGTTGCTATTGATAGTCAGTTAGATGACCATGACCACTTAGAAAAAGTCGTGCTTGATCATCTAAACCGTATGGCTCAACAAGAATTTCAGGTGGAATGGCAACATTAATTAGCCATTTACCTTTTCTAACTGGATTGCATGAAACTGTAAATGCTCATCCATAAAGGTTTGAATAAAGTAATAGCCATGATCATA